>Ga0137394_10003344_pt1 | contig 12029 bp, 10 predicted proteins | sample czobulk116metaG_FD_108278 | JGI IMG/M metagenome (GOLD analysis project Ga0137394, IMG submission 108278) | Vadose zone soil microbial communities from Angelo Coast Range Reserve, California, USA - czobulk1.16 metaG | ecosystem: Environmental > Terrestrial > Soil > Vadose zone | place: USA... | reverse complement strand
TTTTCGAGAAAACCCCCGTCCCGCTTGTGTTTCAGCGCTACCAAGAAGAAATCCAAATTACCCAAGGCTCCAACCAACTGATACTATTTGACATTTAACCGGACAGCACTGATCCGAAATCTCCAATTGGACTGACAGTTCATTCACTTGCTTCGGTTTGTGCTGAGCATGCGGTTCAGTCCAATTGGAGATTTCGGATTTCGGATTTGAGGTGCAGGATTCGTCCAATTTCAAAATTCGGCAATGCTCAAGTTTGAAAAGCGCCCGTTGCTCTTGTGGAACTGGACTTGTAACATGTTGTTTATGATCATCTTATGCAACCGTCGACCACCTGCGTTTGTTTGTCGAGCTGAGCTTGGCCGGGAAATAACGCCAGACTGGGCGTGCTAACTCGCCCGCTTGTTGTACGGTCCACGCTTCGTCGGCTTCACGGCGGGCTTGCGCCCGCGGCTACACTCTAGCGCCCTCCGCGGCTCAATAAGGATGCGCCTCCGGCGCGCCAATCTATTTCCGGGACCCGCAAATCCTCCTCTATTTTGGACAGCTCAGTCTTTCCAAGGAGTGGAATCAGTAGTCGACAAACGCGGAGGTGGAAGGTTCGCCTTGCCAGTGGTAATCTTCAGCAGGCAATTCCGCTGAAACCATCTTTTTACGAGGAGAAACCATGTCATTGCGAAGACTGCTGCCTTGTTTTTTAATCCTGACTGCGGCGCTTTTGCCCATGCTGGCGTCTTCTCAAGCCAAGCGGCCTGCACTGTGGTTCGAAGGCGCGCGCCTGATCATCGGCGACAAGAGTCCAACCATCGAAAGCTCTGCATTCCTCATCGAGGGCGACTCCTTCACATGGGTCGGCAAAAAAGGAGAGCGGCAACCGCCGGCAAACGCCACTCGGGTGGACCTGACGGGGAAGACTGTGATTCCTACCTTGATCGACGGCCACAACCACATCGGGCTGGTCAACGAGAAGGACGGCACCAACAGGAAAGCGAACTACACGCGCGAGAACCTGATCGACCAGCTTCAGCGCTACGCCTATTACGGAACGGCGGCAACGATGAGCATGGGCCTGGAGGCCGATCAGGAGCTGGCGTACAAGCTTCGAGACGAAGTCATCCCGAATGCGGCGAAATTCCTGACCGTTGGAAAAGGCATCGCGGCGACCTCGATGGCGGGTCCGCCGACCGAAGCGCGCGAAGGCATTCCGTACGGCGCGGCGACCCCCGAAGAAGGCCGCCAGCACGTTCGGGAGTTGCATGCGCGGGGCGTCCATTTCGTCAAGTTCTGGGTGGACGACCGTGAAGCCAGCGTGCCGAAGCTCAAACCCGAGGTCTATCGCGCAATCATCGACGAGGCGCACAAGAACGGAATGGAAACCCTCGCGCACCTGAGCCGGACGTCCGGGCTCGCAGACGCGAAAGACCTTCTGAAGTCCGGCGTGGACGGATTCGTCCACACCGTTCGCGATCGCGACGTTGACGACGAGTACATCGCCCTGGTGAAGGCGCATCCGAAGGTCTGGACCGGGCCGAACATTCCGGGGCCCGGCGCGACGGAGGAAGAAATCAACATCCTGGCTGAGACGCTGCCGGCTTCGACGATCGCGAACATGCGCCGCCAGCTCGAGGCCAGAAAAGCAGCCGGTAATCCGCCCAATCAGCTCTTCGAGCTTCACTGCCGCAACGTGAAGAAAATCCACGACGCCGGAATGATCATCGGGCTCGGGACAGACGGGACCGGCGACGGCTTCGGCGCCCACGAGCAGATCGCCTCCTACGCGCGCTGCGGATTCACGACGGCCGAGGCGATTCAGGCGGCGACGTCCGTGAACGCCCGGGTTCTCGGTCTAACCCGGATGGGTACGGTGGCCGCCGGCAAGGAAGCCGACTTCGTCGTGCTGGATGCCAATCCCCTGGAAAACATTGCCAACACGCGCAAGATTAATAAGGTCTACCTGAGAGGCGCGGAGGTCGATCGCGCCGCGCTCCGAGCGAAGTTCCTGGCCGGCACGAAGACAGAACGTTGATCCCAAATGTAGTCGCGGGCTTCAGCCCGCGTTGATCCATAAGGAAGGAGATGAGCCATGGGTAACGCAATCTCACGTCGGGAAATATTGGGCATGGCAGGCGCAGTCGGCAGCCTCATGATTGTGGGCGGCGGCCGCAGCCTCGGGGCGCAATCGGCAAAGCGCATCGAGCAGATGACGCCCGAACTCGGTAGCATTCTCACGACAACTGAGCCGATCCGGGAGCTCGCCAGCGGTTATGGCGGCGACATCGGTCCCGCTGAAGGCCCGCTGTGGGTCCCGGAAGGCCGCTATCTTTTGTTCAACGACATCAACAGCGCACGACGGATGAAATACACGCCCGGTCAGGGTGCCAGTGTGGCGATGGAAAAGACGAACGAGGCCAACGGCATCACGCGCGATCTGCAGGGACGCATCATTTCGGCGGAGCACTTGACCCGCCGCGTCACGCGCTACGAGCCTGACGGCAGCATAACGGTCGTCGCCAACAGCTTCCAGGGCAAGCGCCTGCTTCGGCCGAACGATGTGGTGGTGAAATCCGACGGTTCCATTTATTTCACCGATCCGGGCGGCAATGCAGCGCCCGACCAGTGGGACGTAACGCTCAACGGCGTTTACCGCGTCTCGGCGGATCTCGGAACGATGTCGCTCGTCATCGACGACATGGTCAGGCCCAACGGTATCGCCTTCTCACCCGATGAAAGCATCCTCTATGTTGCGGATTCTCGGCGACGCCACGTGCGGGCCTACGACATGCTGCCGAACGGCACGACAGCGAAGGATACCAGCCGCGTGTTCGTGGATCTCGGCGGCGCCGAATCCGGCGTACCCGACGGCATCAAGGTCGACACTCAAGGCAATCTCTACAGCGGCGGCGCCGGCGGTCTCTACATCATGGATCCGAGAGGCAGGAAACTCGGCCGCATTGTTCATGGACAGCCTGCCACCACCAACATCGCCTTTGGCGGCGATGATTGGAGAACGCTTTACTTCACGACCAGAAGCACTCTCTACTCGGTCAATGTGAAGATCCCAGGCGTGCCGGTGCCGGTGAAGAAAAGAACGGCTTGAGCACCAGCGTCGTTCGGCTATAATCGCGCGCATTGTAAAACAACAAAAGAGCACATAGCGGAGGGCATGTGGAACGGATGCGAAGCACCGGGTGGTGGAGTCGTTTGCTTAAGTTAATTGCTGTTGTCGTGGCGGTGTCGTCAGGCTCGGCGCCAACAGAAATCATGGCCCAATCGACGGCGCAAATCAGTGGCGTGGTAACCGATCAAAGCAGCGCGATTCTTCCTGGAGTGGAAGTGAAGGTCACGCAAACCGATACCGGGATCACGCGCTCGGCGGTGACCAATGAGACGGGCTCGTACACTTTGCCGAATCTGCCTATCGGCCCTTATCGGTTGGAGGCGGCGCTGCCCGGGTTCCGCAGCTACGTGCGAACAGGAATCGTGCTGCAGGTTGGCAGCAATCCCGTACTGAATATTCTGCTGGAACTGGGACAGGTTTCCGAGACCGTCGAGGTTCAAGCCGATGCCTCGCTCGTCGAAACACGCAACACCGGCATCAGTCAAATGATCGACAACACTCGTGTTCTGGAACTGCCGTTGAATGGACGGCAGGTTACGGAGCTGGTCCTGCTTTCGGGAGTGGCGACCACATCGACGCAGGGCACACTGAATCCAGGCAGCCGAAACTATCCGACGATCATCATTCAGGTCGCCGGCGGCATGCAGGCGGGCCTGACGTACCGTCTGGACGGCACCAATCACAACGATGCCTACAACAACCTGAATCTTCCGCTTCCATTTCCGGATGCATTGCAGGAGTTCAAGGTGGAAACCAGCGGCCTTGCCGCCCAGTACGGCTTTCACTCCTCCGGCGCGGTGAACGCGGTAACAAAGGCGGGCACCAACGAGTATCACGGAGATCTGTTCGAATTTTTGCGCAATGGGGCGGTCAATGCCCGGAATGCATTCGCGCTCACGAACGACGGTCTCAAGCGGAATCAGTTCGGCGGAACGATCGGAGGGCCGATCATCCGGAACAAACTGTTTTTCTTCGCGGGCGAACAGCGCACAACGGAACGGGCGCGGCCCTCGGCGAACCGGGCCTACATTCCGACACCGGCGATGCTGGCGGGCGACTTTACGACCATCGCTTCACCGGCATGCAACGCCGGCAGGGCGATTCCGTTACGTGCTCCCTTCGCCAACAACAGGATCGATCCTTCGCAGTTCTCAAAGGTGGCGTTGAATCTGGTACATCATGAACTTTTTCCGACCACCAACGATCCCTGCGGCGAAGTCCGCTTCGGAAGCCGTCTCCAGACCAACGAGTGGATCACGACAGGCAGGATGGACTATCAGCTAAACACGAAGCACTCGCTGTTCGGGCGTTTTTTTGACGCCCGCCGGGACCAGCCGGCCGACTATGACGGCCAGAATGCTCTGACGAGCGCCAACGGCCATCTCGTACAGAATGTGCACTCGTTTGCTCTGGGCGAGACTTATCTGATCAGCCCGACGGCCGTGAGCTCTTTTCATGGGTCCGTCAATTGGTCGTCTCTGCCGAAGTTCGCTCCGAAAACCTTCGATCTGACCTCTCTCGGGGCCAGGGGTGTTTATGAGGGGGTTCCGAATATGACCGTCATGACGGTCAACACCGGCTTTAGTCTCCTGGGTACGAATACCAACCCCGGTCACCAAAACACGACCTCCTATCATTTATCCGAAGATCTCACTATCGAGAGGGGACGGCACCAGCTTGGCCTGGGCGTCAGCTGGATCCATCAGATGCTGAACGGCAGCGTGGGTTCCTCTGTGTTTCCCGCAACAACTTTCGATGGCCATTTTACCGGTTTGGGATTGTCCGACTTCATGGTGGGAAAGGCTTCCGCTTTCGTCCAGGGCAGCCCGGTCATGTCCAATACGCGGCAGAACTCTATCGGTGTGTATATACAGGACACGTGGAAAGCATCGTCCCGCCTGACCGTGAGTCCGGGCGTGCGCTGGGAGCCGCATACACTGCCCTACCACCTGGGCCGGCCGATGCATTTTGAAAGAGAATGGTTCGACAAGGGAATCAAGAGCACGGTCTTCAAGAATGCGCCGGCGGGACTTCAGTACACGGGCGACGCGCTGTATCCAGGGTTTAATACCGACGTCGAAAATTCCTGGCTCAAATTTGCTCCGAGGTTGGGACTGGCCTGGGATGTCAGCGGCGATGGCCGGACGACCCTTCGAACAGCGTATGGATTGTTTTACGACGTGCCGCCAATGTTTCACTGGGCTGGGAACGGCGGGCCCTGGGCCAATCAAATCACGCGCAACGATCCGGCGGGTGGCCTGGATGACCCGTGGCTGGGCTACCCCGGAGGCAATCCATTTCCGGCAGCGCTCAACTCCAACGCTGTGTTTCCGCAAAGCGTCTTCTATATAAACTTCAAATGGCACCTTAAGCCGGCGTACGTCCATCAGTGGAACATGAGCCTGCAGCGGCAGGTGGGAACCGACTGGATGTTGTCGGCCAACTATATCGGTAACAGCACAATCCACGGCCAGAGCGCGACAGAAACGAATCCCTCGATCTTCATTCCGGGAACCAGCTGCGTCCTGAACGGCCAGACCTTCAGTCCGTGTTCGACGACTGGAAATACGAATCAGCGGCGTGTCCTCAATCTGGCAAATCCGGCTGAAGGACAGTACTTCGCCAATATCACGACACTCGGAGACGAAAGCACGGCGAGCTACAACGGAATGTTACTTACCGTCCAGCGCCGTCGCAGCAAAGGCGTGACGGTACAGGCGAACTACACATGGTCGCACTGTATTGCCGATCCTTTTGCCGCGGGAGGGTCGCAAACCTCGACCGGTGTGTTTCCCGGTCGCCGTCGCAACGAACGCGCCGGCTGTCCCGGAGATTCGCTGCACAGTATCAATGCATCCGCCGTGTACGAGACGCCACAGTTTTCCGGCACGCTCCTGCGTTTGCTGGCCAGCGCATGGCAAGTGTCCGGCATCGCCCGTATTCAGTCCGGAACGTCCTTGGCCGTAACGTCTGGATTCAACACTTCGCTAGGTACGGGATTCGGTATCGACCGCGCGAATCAGGTGCTCGCCGATCCCTATCTACCCAATAAAGGCGTCAATGGCTGGCTAAACCCGGCCGCGTTTGCGCGCCCGGCGGACGGAGTATGGGGCAACGCTTCGTTGAACATTCGGGGACCGGGATTCATCACCCTCAACATGGGTCTAACCCGAAAATTCCGAGTGTTGGAGCGGCAGTCGGTAGAATTCCGAGTCGAAGCATTCAATCTGCCGAACCATTTGAATCCAATGAATCTGAAGGCTCCGGTTCTGGCCTTGAACAGCCGGGACTTCGGAAAGATTCTCGAGGCAAACGACCCGCGCATCATGCAGTTTGCGCTGAAATACCTTTTCTAATATGAAGACGGGAACCAGCCGCGGATTACGCGAATTACGCGGATGCAGATCTGAGACGCAAAGGACAGCCTGCCAATCTGCATCCGCGTAATTCGCGTAATCCGCGGCTGGTTCCCATTGCCCTTCCGCTCACCGCTCTCGCCGGTTGCGGGGACGGAATTGGGTGTGGCAAGTAATGCAGGAGCTGACAATCTGATCGTTTAACGCGAGCACTGCCTGGATATCTTTCGCCCGAGTTGCTTTCACCGCCGCGGCACCCGCGTCCACCAGCATCCGGGCGTCCTTCATCCACAACCCCTGATTCTTGGCGCGGTCCTTCATCATCAGGAGGTTTCCGGATTCGGCAAGCATCAGCGACTGCATCTGAAGCAACTCCCAATCCCTGTCGCTTTTCGGAGGATTCCGCTCGATATAGAGCAGCGCATCCGAGTAGGGAAGCGTAATGGCCACCATGATCTCAGAGATCGTAGCCACCGGCTGGAAAGGGGGCGCCTGTGCGATGGCCGGACCGGCTAGAAGGAGCAACGCAAGAATTCGCATTATGCCTCCATCATGTAACAACCGGCCACGCCGCCGGTCCGCCTGCGGAATGCTTGTGCCTCACAACGCGGCTGAACCCAACTGTAGCGGCGCTCTATGAGCGCCGGCTTTTCCTGGAATCAACGAAATGCCGGCGGTCATAGACCGCCGCTACAGTTCGCTTGTTCACAACATTTTTCCGCAGCCTGCTAATCCTTTTTTTCGTCCTCAAAAGGATTCGAGGTCGCCATGAAGAGCTTTTTTCCGTCGGGGAGCGTCAGATCCCGGCCGTTGATGCGCCGCAGACCGTTCTTCGCGAGATAGCCGGTAACTACGATCTCCGTTCCCAGTGGCAGCGAGTCCTTATTGAATCCCCTCCGGAACATTGCATTCGGAGCGCCGGCTTCGATTTCCCAGGTTTGTACTGTACCGTCGGGACCTTTCACATCGATGGTGATCCAACTGTGAGGATTGATCCATTCGATCTTTTTCACTGTTCCCTGCAACTTGGCCGGCCTATCGGCGTCGTATTCCGACGCGAATGAGTGATGCGCCCACGCGGGTACCTTCGGCACAAGCAGCAGCGCGCCACAGACGGCAGCCACGGCCAACCCAGAAAATCTTCTACTCATCGTATTCACCCTCCTGCTGCTGGCGGTCATCATTCAAAGTCGCCGAAGGCATCCGAATACAGCCGCGTAGCGGCGACAGAGTATAGCGCCACGCGCCAGCGTGGGGACCCGGTAGACCTCGACTTTATGAGCTCCAGAGGAGCGAAAGATGGTTCTGAAGAATCTTCCGCCCCTCGCGGGGCTAACCTTACAGTTGCAACGCATACCCCACGCTGCGCGTGGGGCTACATTCTGTCGCCGCTACGCGGCTGTATTCGGATGCGCTTCGCGCGATATCCTGGACAGTTCTGACCAATGGCCTATTTCTTTCCAGACTGGGCTGCCCTTACCGCCTTCGCCGCGGTGATGGCGTTTTCCAGCATTCGATAGTTGCCTTCGTGACACGCGTATTCAAAAAGATCGTCCGGACCGCGATAAGTGGGATCGTCGCCTCTCCAGGGAAGGACGAACGTGAAAGGCCTGGTCCAGATCGTCGGATCCTCCACCGTGACCAGGTAATCGAGCGTATTCGCATTCACTTTCCGGAATCGTTCGGTGACGTGCAGGTTGCCTTGCGGAAAGCCACCGAAGGGGGCAGACCCATCGGACTTCTGCTTATCACTGAAATTCGTCGAGTCGACAACCAGAGTGTCTCCTTCCCAGCGGCCTCGGGAATCGCCATTCCATTGCCGGATGGCGGAATCCAGATGCGGACGGTTGTTCACCGGAATGACGCGGACATCGTGCATGCTCTCATAGAAAATCGTGACGTATCCAGGCGTCTGCAGAATCTGGGCTCCCTGGTTGTACTCTTGCGTGACCCGCGGCATGGGCCGGCTGAGGCACCGGTTGTAATTGGAAATGTCCTCCCACGTATCGACCAGCTGATCCTTTCCGATGCGCTTAGTGGCGGCACGCGCCTGCATTTCCGCGCGCAGTTTCTGTGCCCGCTCGGTCAAGGGAGGCAAGCGGCCATCCTCCGGATCGATAAGAATGGACGTGCGGCCCGTGGGCCTCCCCTCGTCGCTCGCGAACCATATTGCGTTATAGGAGAAATGTTCGTTCGTGGCGATGTTCTCTTCCTGCTTTTTCTTGAGTTGCTCTTCCAGCGCCTTAACTTCCTCGTCCGTCAGTACGTCCTTACCGGCCTGAGCGGCCGGCCGCTGGAAAGGTGTCAGGGTAGCGAACGTATACACTCCCTGGAGGTCCGGATCACCCCACGCGGTGCGCGACACGGCGAAGCGAGTGGATGCGGGCGCCGCTGCCTTCTGGGTCGCTTTTTTTGCGGCCTGCTGGCCGGCAGCCGGCATTTGCGCCAGCAGCAGCAGTGCGCCGACTACTAACAGCGCGCTCATTCGTGCAAAAAACCGATGCTTCATCGGGAAGCCTCCTCTGAGGGTTTACGTGGCATCTCTACGACACTCTATGTCTTACTTGCTCGGCTTGTCGACTAAATGTCCATATATGAATTCTTCCGAGAACTCCACGCACTTGAATTCCAGGGATTGGATGTTCGGCTCCATACGTCGATACAGAGGCATGCTGATCTTCCACGGACGCGTAAACACCTTCGGGTCTTCGATCGTGGCCTCGTACATCAAATGGTATGGCGACAAGGGCGTGTAACGCTCCACGACATGCAAAGCGTCGCTATGGAAATTCCCGGCCCGGTCGAACCAGGTTTTATCGTTGAAAGCCGTCACGTCAACAACCAGCGTGTCACCGTCCCAACTTCCGATGGACCAGCCCATCCAGGAATCGGACGGAGGCTTGGGCTTGCGATCCAGAAAGACCGCGCGCGTCGCACTGGCAAATTCATAGGAGAGCAGGACTTGTTTGGCTGTGTGAATGATCTGAAAAGGAAAGCCCATATAGGTGGCGCGTGGAACGCCCGGCAGATAGCACTTGGCTTCGGGGTCGCCCGTTGTGTCGTTGAGATCGTGCGCGGTGGGACGGGCGAGCCGCTTTTCAAAATTTTCTTTCTTCCTGGCCGCCGCCCAGGGCTGATACGGGATCTTTCCACCCTCGACGACTCCTTGCCCGGCCGGCTGAGCGCCGATCGCCCCCAGAAGCGCCGGAAAGGACGACGGTGCGGCGGCATGCGGCTCGATATCCCAGTTGGCCGAATTCACGGCCTGCCAGATTCCATTCAAGTCCGGAGTCTGCGTTCCGGGCAAGCGCGGCGCGCGATAAGCCGGACGCTGTTGCGCCGGGGCTTGCATCGCCAGAAGCATTAGAAATGTCAGGGTTATCGTACGAGTGGCAGCACGGATCACTTTGCGCGTTATCCTCGGGCGCTGAAACTATCATGTCTGATTTAGGCAGTCAATCGACGCACTTTAAGGGGCGAGTTCCTTATAAAGACGATCGCTTCATTGAGCAAGATGATCGCGACACTGCGGGACAAGATCATCTTTGTAGCGGAAATGATTGCGTGACCGCCGGAAATGACCGCTACGAAGGAAAAGAGAATCGCCGGATCGATGGAGATATTCGCTACATTCGCAGGAACGACCGCTACGCCCTGGGAAATGATCGCGACATCGACGGAAACGATCGCTAAAGTCGGGCATGTCTGCAAATCATTGAATCGGCATGATTTGACGAGGCCTTTAGACGATCATTTCCCTCACGGAACCGATAGTTACATTCGCAAAGACAATTGACTCCGGAACGGAAACGATCCTGATGATCTTTCAGACGACTCTCCCAGCGCCGGATGCAACCGTTTCCACGACGAAGAACATCATGTTCATGGCGGCGATGATCGCCGACGCATCAGCCGCGGATGTAAAACACAAAGGCACGAAGGCACAAAGAAAGGCCGCAATCAAAAGGATCATTTGAAGCGGCCTTTCTTTGTGCCTTCGTGCCTCTGTGTTTTTTATCCGCGGCTAATTCGTCGTTTCTTCGACGCTTTTGAAGGCACGTAGTGGAACCGGATCAGATAGATGTTCTCACCCTTACCGTGCTTCGCGATCTTGAGGAGATCGAGGACGCCCAGGAAACCCGATTCGCGCGCCAGTTCCGGGGTGATATCCGGGAAACCGATCGGTTCGATCGAATCCACTTCGATCTCGCCCTCGTCCATAGGGTATCGTCCACCGACCCTGACGTGGGGGCGCATCCATATCCGTACGCTGCAGGTGATTTCTCCACGACGAATTCCATCGCGCAACCGCTTGGTGAAAAGCATGACGATCAAGGCAGACTGAAGACGAGCATCGTGTCCGAAATCGCTCCACCGCCGCATCCGCCGGCGCCCCCAGGGAAATAGGCGTACGCTCCCACTGTCGCAGCACGAAATCCGTGGCGTCCGGTGGGCATCATTGGGGCGAGGCTTTGCCAACGATCGGTTTTGGGGTCGTAAGCTTCGTTCTCGACGAATGTCTTTCCGCTATTGCATTCGCCGCCCGCGACGATAATAAGACCTTTATATAACGTCACCGCGGTGCTGCTTCTCGGCGTTGGAAGGGGTGCCGCCGATTTCCATGAATTCGTGGCCGGATCGTAAACGTCGTGCATTCCGGTGTTGTCCACCGTGGAATTGAAACGGCCTCCGATTGCGTGGATCCGACCGTCCACCGCAATGACGGCCAGGTGATCACGAGCCTTCGGCAGCGGCGCAAGGTCGCTCCACTTCCCGGTACCGGGGTCGTACACTTCATTGGTCACGACAGTGACCGTATCGACTCCGCGTCCCCCGACGGCGTAAAGCTTCCCATTGAGTGCGGCGAGACCAACCGATCCGCGCGGAGTTTTCATCGGCGCGAGAGTTCTCCATGTGTCCTTTGCCGGATCGTATTCGAACGCGGCGTCCCGGGCGTCCATGTGGACGTTCCGCGTAAAACCACCGACAACGTAAATCCTGCCGTTCATTCCCACGGCGCCGACATGGCTCAAACCGAGCGGCATCGGCGCCCGTACGCGCCACCGATCCGTCGCCGGAGTGTACTCCTCGTTTAGAGTTTGCGCATCGTTGCCTGAGGCCGACCCTCCAACGACATAAATTTTTCCGTCGACGGTTGCAGCCGCCACTTCACCCCTGGGTTCCGGCAGCCGCGCCTTCTCCGACCAGACTCCCTGAGCACTCGACTGCGATCGCGCCGGGCTGTTGGCTGGCAACGTGACAAAGGCCAGAACAATTGTGAAAGCGGTTAGGCTTTTCATGGCGTCTCCGATCGAAAATGACTCCAGGAAAAGTAGACCGGCGCACAATTTCAGTCAAGAAATCGCGAAAGCCGTCAGAACACGCGCGTAAAACAAGCGAGAGGCTATGCACAAATGCACAACGCTCGTCGTGCATTTCCGGCACAATCCATGCTTATGGAAATCGGAATCATCGGTTCGGGAAAAATGGGTGCCGGCTTAGGGCGGCTCTGGGCAAGGCACGGCCACGACGTAATGTTCAATTACCCTCGAAGGCCT
>Ga0137394_10003343_pt1 | contig 12031 bp, 2 predicted proteins | sample czobulk116metaG_FD_108278 | JGI IMG/M metagenome (GOLD analysis project Ga0137394, IMG submission 108278) | Vadose zone soil microbial communities from Angelo Coast Range Reserve, California, USA - czobulk1.16 metaG | ecosystem: Environmental > Terrestrial > Soil > Vadose zone | place: USA... | reverse complement strand
TCGAGCCGCTGCAGGAGGAGGCGATCGCCGGCATCGGGTCCGGGGAGGCGTTCGGTCCAGGCGCACAGGAAGCCCCCGCGCCCGTCCCGCGCCAGGACGGGGGAGCGCGCCTCGAACGCGGGGTTGGAGAGGAGAAGGGGCTCTTGACCCAGGAGGCGCCGGCCTTCGGTGTCGTAGCCCTGCAGGATCACACGCCGCGCCCCCTGGTCCTCGTCCAGGGCGGCGATGAGCAGCGCCCCGGGACCCCACGACAGGGCGGCCACGGCCCGCTGGGTCCCGCGCCCGCCGAGGACCAGCGCGCCGCACGGATCCGAGGCGCCGATGCCGTCGCCCAGCACGAGGGGGTTGAGATCGGCATCGAGATGAATCAGCCCGACGTCCCACCCCTCGATCTGCGGGAAGGCTTCGGCGCCGAAGTCATCGGCGGTGACCAGGAGGTGGCCGCGGGAGCCGTCGGCGACCGCCGCCCGCACCGCGCGCGCCCCGGGCCGGCCGCTGCACAGCAGGCGGCCCTGCGGCCCGAACCGGAGCACGGCGTCGGCCACGGCCGGGAGCGGGGCCTGCAGCCAGAGGAGCGCGGCCAGGAAGAGCGTGGCGCGGGCCGTGGCGGCCGTCCCCCGGAAGGAGTCTGGGGACGGCCGCGGCGCCTCGGGATGGCGCCATTCCAAAGCCCCGCGCGACTCTCTCAGGGCGATCCCCCCGCGCCGTCCCCCCCTGGGCCCGAGCGCGCCGCGTTGAATCCCAGGGCCAGCCCGCCGCCGTAGGGGCCGTACACGAACTCGATCAGGTAGTCCGAGGCACGGCCGGTGAACGTGTAGAGGCTGCCGCTGTACCCGGCGGCGAAGAGGTCGCGCGCGAACTGCTGGGTCGAGACGCCCCCCAGTCCGTACGCGTAGTGAGGATGCGGCGTGGCCGGTCCTTCGCCGAACATCCCCACCGCTCCATGATCGAGGAAAGGGCCGATGTCGCGCACCCCGTAGACGCCGACGATCCGCTCGGAGCCGTCCACGAGGGTATAGAAGCGGTCGAGCTGCCGGGTGCCCGTCCCGGGATCGCCGACGCTCTGCACCCTGGTGCCGTAGGCGTCTCCGGTGGCGGCCCCGATCGCCTGCGCGTCGCTGCCCTGCGCCTCCAGGTAGCCGTCCAGCGAGTTCCGGCCGCCCACCTCGGATCCCCCCCGCACCTCGCCCTTGGGGGCCAGCCCCTGCGCGAACGCCCTTTGCATGGAAGAGTTCACCAGCAACGTCGCCATCACCTCCGCGGCCACGGCCGACCCTCGCGGGCTCAACCCCAGGTCCTGGAACAGCAGTCCGTACGACTCGACGATGGCCTCCCCCAAGGGGGAGTGGAGCAGCACCGGAGTGACGGCGGCGGCGTACAGCGCCGCCCTCGATGCCATCAGCGCCCGCCACCCCGCGCCCCCTCCTGGCCCCAGGATCGCCGTCAACAGGATGCTGGCGGCGGTGAGGGAAACGGAGGTCCCGACGTCGGCACGCGTGTCACGATCGAGCAGCGCGATCGCCCCGAAGAACAGGATGGCGAACAGAGGGTTCTTGCCGTCCGGGTCGGTGAGGTTCAAGGGGTTGTCGCGCGCGTAGGCGTAGCGGTTGAACATGTGCGGGTCGAAGCGCCGGCCCACCAGCGCATCGGGCTGCAGGAAGCGACCGAGGGCCGGGTCGTAATGCCGCGATCCCATCTGCAGGAGGCCCGTGTCGCGGTTCATCAGGGTCCCGGCGTAGAGCCGCGAGACCGACGCTCCCCCGCCGGGACGCTGCACCGCGCCTCCGTACGGCTCGTAGTCGTAGCGCGCCACGACCGCGCCCTGCTCGTCCACGACGATGCGGGTGCTCCCCAGGTGGTCGGCAACGGGGAACAGCGTGCGGCCGGCGGAGTCGACCATGGCCAGCCGCAGCTCGCCCGCGAAGTAATGCAGCGTGACCGCGCCGTCGCGCACCTCGACCTCCGGCATCGGCGTGAGCAGCACCGAGCGGCCCGAGGGCGTCTCGGTGATCTCGCGCACGCGCTGGCCGCTGGCGTCGTAGTCCTCGCTGACCGTCACGCCGACGGCGCTGTCGAAGAAGGTGCGCATGTGCCCCGCGGCGTCGTAGATCAGGCTCCGCTCGCCGCCCGCCGAGCGCACCCGCGTCACGTTGCCCGCGTCGTCGTAGGCCAGGGAGCGCCCGTCGGAGGTGCGCGTGAGCCGCTGCGGGTGCGAGGCATCGTCGTAGGAGAAGCCCACGCCTTCCTTGGCGAGGAGGTTCCCCCCGTCGTCGTAGAGGTAGGTGAGGTCGCCGTAGGGCCCCGTGGCGCGGGTCAGCCTGTGCCTGGCGTCGTACGCGAAGACCTGCCGGCGCGCCGCGGCGGGGTCGGTCAGGTCGTCGAGCGCGGCGATCTGCCCGTCCGCCTGGTAGTTCGAGACCAGGCGCAGGAGCGTCGAGCCGTCCGGGCCGCTGGCGGCCAGCTCCAGCGGCCGGCCGGTCGCGGGGTCAAAGGCGCGCGCCACCAGCATGCCGTTGGACAGCAGCGTCGAGGTCGCCTGCCCGCGCTCGTTGTAGGCGAACGACGACGCGAAGGGGAGCAGCGAGCGGACGTTGCCGCCCTCGTCGTAGGCGTAGCGGACCGCGGGCGCTCCGGGGAGGCGCAGGGACTCGACCCGACCCAGCGCGTCGAAAGTGGTCCGGACGGTGTAGGAGATTCCCTCGAGGAGGCGGGTGGCGGACACCACGCGCCCCAGCAGGTCGTGCGAGAACGTCTGCGTGCCGCTCGGATCGCTGATCGAGGTGAGCCGCCCCAAGGCCGCGGCGGCGGCGCCTCCCTCATCGTAGCCCCAGCGATGGCGCGTGCCGTCGGCGAGGGCCTTCTCGACGAGACGGTCCAGCGCGTCGTACGACATCCGGGTCGCGCGCCCCGACGGATCGATCTCCTCGATCAGGCTCCCCCGCAGATCGTAACGCGAGCGCCACAGCCCGGTCTGGGGGTCGTCGAACGTCGTCCGGTGGCCGAGCAGATCGTAGGCGAGCGCCGTGGCGGCGCCCAGCGGGTCCACCACCCGCGCCAGCCTGCCCGCGGCGTCATAAAGGTAGGTCGAGGTGGAGGCCGGTCGCGAGGAAGCGCCCGTTCCCTCGTATTCCACGACGCGGACCACCTGCCCGAAGGCGTCGCGCACGACCTCGCGGCCGTGGCCGAGCGGATCGGTGAGCGTGGAGGACCACCCCGAGGCGGTCTCGCTCCGCACCTCCCCCGCCGCATTGGTCATGGAGATCAGGCGCCCGGCCGCGTCGTACTCCATGACGCGCGCCCGGGGCCCCTGCGCCGCCGGAACGAACCCGGGCCCGGCGGGAACGCGGAACGGCTCGGCTTCGCTGCGCACCCGCCCCGCTTCGTCGTAGGTCCGGGCGCCGGAGACGATCATCGTGCCGCCGGTCGACTCGGTCTTGGTCTCGAGCAGGCGGCCGAGGCCGTCGAAGAAGGCCATCGACTCGATCGTCCCCGCTGTCCCGGCCCGCTCGCCCAGGCCGCTCTGCTCGCGCGCGTAGCGCACGACCCGCGACGGAACCTGCGTGAAGTCGTAGCGGTAGGAAACCGTCGGCCGCTCGCTGGAATCGTACGGTCCGTACTCCGCCACCCGGCGTCCGAACGGGTCATACTCCATCTGCGTGGCGGCGCCGTTCGGATCGGCCAGACGCGCCAGGAGGCCCGTGCGCGCGTCGAAGGTCCGTGCGCTCACGCGGGCCAGCGCGTCGGTCTCGCTCTCGGGGAAGGTGAAGGAGGGGTCGGAGAGGCCCCGGCCGATGCGGCGCGTCCGCCCCAGCGCGTCGGTCTCCGAGTCCATGTTGCCGTAGGGATCGTAGGTGCGCCGCGTCACCGGGTTCTCGGGGTCGCCCGGCCCGTGGACGCCCGGCGGGCCGGGCGGGCCGCCGCGCCGCTCCTCGCCCGTGGGCAGGGCGCGGAGGCCGATCGCTCCCGGAGACAGGCCGTCGTAGAAGGTCCAGCTCTCGGCGACCACGGTCCCGTCCGCGCCCGAGGCGGCGCGATGGAACGGCAGGTCGAGGAACCAGCGCCCCGCCGACGGCCCGGAGGCGGCGCCCGGGTCCAGGGCACCGACGAACTCCTCCACGATCACGCGATCGTCGGCTGCGTCCGTGGTGTCGCCCTCCTGGATCTCGGTGCGCCGCAGGAGCAGACGATCCGGGGGATGAGAGGTCTCGTCGAACAGGTAGGCGTAGGAGACGGCGCTCTTGCGCACGAAAGCCGGGCTGTGCGGGTCATGGGTGGTCCAGTCGTACAGGACGGTCTCCGAGCGCAGCAGCGGATGGAGCAGCGGAGGGCGCGTGCCCCCGGTGTCGTAGACCCAGGCGGCGCGCGAGAAGACCCCGCCGTCGGAGGCGCGGCGCTCGACCCGTTCCTCGATGGCCCCCTTGAGCGGGGCGGCGGGGAAGGCCGGTTGCTGGAAGAGCAGCGTCTCGATCGTCCGCCCGCCGCCCGGATCGGTCCTGGTCACGCTCCGGAAGCCCCGGAAGTCGCGCGCCCTGTGGTGGTAGAAGCCGCCCTCGTAGCCGTAGCGCGTGATGTAACGGTTGCCCAGGCCGTCCGCGAGCGCCAGGGAGGAGACCACCGGCAGCGGGAAGGGGAGCGCGGCGTGGCCGCCTCCCTCGATGGCGCCCCGATGCGAGGCCGGCGCGTAGCCGATCTCCATCCCGCCCCCCAGCCCGTTGGAGTACGAAGCCATGAGCGGTCGCCCATGCCAGGCGCGGTTGCGATGCCACGCGCTGGGGCTGCCCGGGCGGCTGAAGGCGTAGTCGGCGCCGCCGTCCCCGTCGAGGTCGGCCAGCCGCACGCCCTGATCGCGAGCCGGCCCGCCGGCCGCCTTGACCACGAAGAGGCCGGGGAACTCCGGCAGGTAACGGCGCAGCCAGCCGCCCGTGGCATACGGCGTATAGAGGTACTTCTCGTCCGGTCCGCCGTCCCAGGAGCGCGCCAGCACGATGTCGGTGCGGCCATCGCCGTCGACGTCGGCCAACCGCAGCCCCCGGTCCTGGGAGGCGCCCTGGCCGAAGCTGGTGACGTCGACGAAGCGCTCCATGTAGTAGAGCGACCAGTCGACGGGGCTCAGGTCCCAGGTCGGAGCAGGGCCGCCCGGGCGCCCCGTGTTGACCCAGGCGGCGCTGCGCAGCGTCCCGTCGACGTTGGCCGCGACGAAGAGGTCGGGGAGGCCGTCGCGGTTGAGGTCCATCAGCCGCACCCCCATGTCGAGCCAGCGCCCATCCCTGACGTGCCGCACGAACGGCTCTTCGGGGAGGTTCCATCCCTTATCGAGGCGGTAGCCGCCGCGGTCGTACAGGTAGACGCGCCGCTCCACCGGCCCGTTCCATTCCGCCCGCCCCACCAGGATGTCGGTGCGGCCGTCGCCGTTCACATCGGTGAACCGCACCCCCAGGTCGTCCGCCAGGTCGCGCGTCGGGTAGTCGTGCATCCAGACGAAGGGCTCGTCGGGGACGGCGTACGAAGCCGAGACGTCGCGCGTGAACCCTGAGCCGGTGTTGAGGAAGACCTCCTTTCGGTAGGTGCCGTAGCGCACCGCCATCCGCACCACGTCGACGTAGCCGTCGTCGTTCACGTCCAGGAACCGCACGCCATTGTCGATCTGGTCGCGTCCTCCTCGCTTGAGGACGAAGTAGGCGCTGCGGCTCTCGTCGGCGGGGTCGATCAGGTTCAGCAGGCCGTCGCTGAACGATGCGTCGTAGGTGAAGCCGCCGCCGGTGTTGAGGTAGACGGACCGCGTGACCTGGTAGGCCCCCAGGTTGAGATAGCCCACCAGCTGCACCAGGTCGGGAAGGCCGTCGCGATTGAGATCCAAAAGGCGCACGCCATTGTCGACGTCCTTGTCCGATCCGCCCACGAAGGGCAGGGGGAGCGCGCCCCCGGGCGCGGGCTCGGGCCAGCCGTAGGACGATTCGCTGCGGTAGGAGTACTCGACCGTCGGCAGGAAGGCGCCGTTGCCGTCGCCCCGCACGATGGCCGTCAGGAGCGAGTCGTCGGGGTGGAGACTCGCGCCGGAGGCCGCGAGGGATGGGGTGGCGAGCGACGCGGACAGGATGGTCTTGGGCCGGGGGCGGTCGCCGGAGCCGCCCGTCCCGGGCGCGGGATACGTCCCCGGGCCGCCGGCGTCAGCGGGGCCGGAGCCCTGCACCAGGGCGCACGATCCGAGGGTGTCGGCGGAGTTTCCCGGCACGCCATAACGGAAGCCGTAGGTCCGCGCCGTCCGCCCCTGGGCGCTGGTGACCAGCCCGAGAAGCCGGTAGCGTAGCCGCTCGCCCGAAGGAGTGGGCGCCTCGTCGCCGCGCCGCTCCCAGCAGATCCGCACCGCGTTCGTCGCCGCGAGGCCGGTCGCGGGGTGGGCCGCGTAGTCGATCCCCACCGGGTAGAGATGCAGCCCGCTGGACTGGTACTGGATCTCCATGACGTTTCCCGAGACGTCCTCGACCCTCTCGAGCCCCCACTTGAAGCTCGGCACCTGCGTGACGCTTGCCGTCGTCGCGTCGAGCATCGACCCGAAGCGGTAGGCGCGGCCGTCGCGCCCGCGCGCCAGCCAGTAACACGATCCCGGCCCGAAGGGGCCGGGCGAGACACGCTCGATCAGGTACCCGGTGTCGAGGACGGTGCGGAAGCGGGAGGCGCCGGAGTCGATCGGCACCAGGTCGTGCGACTCGCCCCACAGCGTCAGCACGAAGGTGTCGCTGTCGTCGAAGCGCGGCGTCCCGAAACGCGTGCTGCGCTCGATCGATCCGACCACGAGCGTGAAGCCGAAGCCGGCGTTGCCGGCGCCCGCCCCGCTGCTGTACTTCAGGACCAGGGAGGGTTGCATGCCGTGCCGTCCGGGCGGCACCTCGATCGGCACGGACACGCCTGCGAGCCCCAGGGCAGGATCGACGGTCGGGGCTCCGGGCGGAAGCGGCAGCGCGTCGCGGGCCGGGCTCCCCGCCTCGTCGGCGAGCGCCGGGAGCGGACCGAAGGCCGCGAGCAGCGCCGCCAATCCCAGGATCGCCGCGTCCCCGCGCGCCACGGAGCGGCGCGCCGCGGCGCCCTGGTGGAGAGGGACCGGCCGCGACGGCGCGCCCGCCCCCAGACACGCCGGTCGGGCCGGCCCCTCCCCCCAAATCAGACATCTCCACAAGCCCGTCATCGTCTCCCTCCTTCGCGTGGTGGGGGCGGGAAGGGCAAGCGGGGTGCCAGGGTGACTGCGAGGAGGCGGCGCGTGGGTGGAGGGCGCGGCAAGTGCCGGGGCCATCTGGAGATGCGGGAGCGGGGGCGGGAGAAGGGAGGGGGCCGGGGCGTCCCGCGTGCCGGCGGGCCCCGGTCGGCGGCGGACGGCGCCCTAGAAGGCGAGACCGCTGGCGAACGACAGGACGCCGTGGGGGTTCTCCTGGCGCCCCACCTGGCTGACCGGATAGCCGTAATCGATCCGGAAGACGCTGCCGGTCGAGCCGCGCGTGATGTCGAAGCGCAGCCCGATGCCGACGTCGCCGACCACGTCGCCCAGGTCCTCGCTCTGCCCCACCCTCCAGGCGTAACCGGCGTCGGCGAAGCCGGCGAGGCCGATCGACACCAGGTGGAGCCAGTCGTACACGAAGTAGGTCCGGTGCTCCAGGTTGGCGAGGAGCCTCTTGTTGCCGTCGAAGCGCCGCGCGTCGTAGCCGCGCAGCCCCGTGTCGCCCCCCAGCAGGTACTGGAAGTCGCCGACCAGGTTGTGCCCCCAGTCCTGGCCGAGGTGGACGACGAGCGTCTGGCGCGGCGGCCAAAGATAGTAGTGCGTCAGGTCGAAGCCGGTGACCACGTTCTGCCCGGCGCCCGCCAGATAGCGTCCCTTGGTCTCGGCGCTGGCGTGCAGGTACGTGTTCGCGCTCGGATGGAACCAGCGTTCGTAGCGCCAGCCGAAGAAGAGGTGCGTGTTCGTGTCCCCGAGGAAAGCGGGGGACACGCCGAGCGACCCCGCCAGGTTGCCCCGCAGGTTCAGGTCCTCGTAGCGATCGAACTTGGCGAGGTAGTTCACCTTCACGAAGTCGACCTTCTCGCTCTGGTACTCCACCTCCAGGATCCGGAAGCGCCGATCGTCCGGCAGGGCGACATAGCCGGCCCCGCCGACCGGAGGCATGGCGGCGAGCGGCCCCTCGCCCGGCTCGATGGCGAAGCGGTCCTCCTGCATGCGGAAGCGGAGGTCGAGCCGGCGCACGCACCGGTAGCTCGCCTGGAGCGCGTGGGCCCAGTGAACCAGAAGGTCGTTGTGGATCTGCCGGAAGCCCGGGGCGTCGTGCCCGTCCAGGTGCAGCGTGGTCACCTGGGAGAAGTGCGATCCGCCGCCTCCGCCGGCCTGCGGGGTCAGGAGGGAGTAGAACGGCCTCTCGGCATCGAGCGAGTAGAGCCGGCCGTCGGAGCGGCTGAGGTGGGTGGCGTGCAACGTCCAGCGGCTCCCCGCCAGGCGCGGGTCCGCATACTGGATGCCGTCCGAGGTGCGGTCGAGGTCCCGCCGGTATTCCACTTCGAGGCTCTTGCCGCGCCCGAGGAGGTTCGACTCCTTGAGCCCGAAGCGCCCGGTCGTCCGGTTCCCCTCGCGCTTGAGGGAGAATTCGGGGCGGGTCGTCCAGGCGTCGCGCGTATGCACGATGACGTCCACGCGGCCGTCGTCGCGCGGCACCGCCTCGATGCTCGAGTTCGGATGCAGAAAGGAGAGGCGCCGCAGGTTGCGCTCCGACTCGTACAGCGCCTCGGGGTCGGCGGCGTCGCCCACCTTGAAGAGCAGCTCGCGGCGGATCACCTCCTCGCGCGTGAGGATGTGAAGCTTGTTGGCCAGGTCGTAGGGAGGGTGGTCACGCGCCTCCTCCGCGTCGAAGACGTCGGTGCGCTCGATGGAGATGGAGGCGATGGCCGGCTGGGCGGCGGCGGACGGGGCGGGGTCCGCCGGCCGCTCCTGGGCCAGGGCGCGGCCCAAAGGGAAGGCCGCCGCCAGGAGGGCGCCGCCGAGGAGGGCCGCCCCCGGATGCGCCCTAGTCATCCCGTCCCACGTCGGAAACCCCGCGAACGAGAGGCCGCTTCGGTCGTTGCCGGGGTTCCGGGATGGTGGTACATTTCCGGCTCGATCTTATCACCACGCGTTGACCCCCTCTGGAGGCGAGCACGATGACCGGGCGACCCGGATTGCCTTTCGGCCGGACCCTCTTTTCATCCCGCGCGCCGTGGTGCTTCGCATTCCTGCTGCTCCTGCCCGGGCTGGCGGCCCCCGCAGGGGCCGATTACGTGAATTTCGAGTCGTCCCAGGTCCACCCCATCACCCTGACCCCGTCGGGGGGCCGGCTGCTGGTGGTCAACACGCCCGACGCGCTCCTCGAGGTCTTCGCGGTGGCGGCGGACGGCGCCCTGACGCCCCAGGCCGCCATCCCGGTGGGGCTCGAGCCGGTGAGCGTCAGGGCCCGCAGCGACTCCGAGGCCTGGGTGGTGAACCGACTGTCCGGCTCGGTCAGCATCGTCGACCTGAACCTGGGCACGGCGGTGCGCACCCTCAAGGCAGGCGTGGAGCCGGCCGACGTCGCCTTCGCCGGCGGCAAGGCGTTCGTGGCCGTCTTCCAGGAGGACGCGCTGCGAGTGTTCAATCTTTCGGACCTCACCCTGACGCCGCAGAAGCTCGATCTGTTCGGCAACAACCCCCGGGCCCTGGCGGTCAGCAAGGACGGAAGCACGGTCTATGCCGTCGTGCAGAACTCCGGCAACCAGACGACCGTGATCAACGTCAGCTCGATCTTCGGCACGAGCAGCAACCTCGACGCGACCCGTCTGTCGCAGCTCGGCCTGAACGACCTGCGTTGCAACGGCACGCACCCGCCTTACCCGCCCCTGCCGCCCGGCATCACGCGCAACCCGGCCCTGACCGATCCACCCAGCGGCGTCCCCCCCGTGGGCCTCATCGTCAAGTGGGACCGGGCCACGAGCGCATGGCGGGACGATGCCGGCCAGGATTGGAGCAACTGCCTGCCCTTCCGCCTTCCGGACCACGACCTCTTCGTCATCAGCCCGGGGACCTCGACCGCCCCGGCCTCGATCGCCCGGCAGGTCGATCACCTGGGCACCACCCTGTTCGAGGTCGCGGTGAACCCGGGCAACGGGCGAATTTATGTCCCCAACACCGACGCCCGCAACCAGGTCCGCTTCGAGCACCCGCTCGGAGTGCGCGGGCACATGGTCGACAACCTCCTGGCGGTAGTCGATCCGGCCGCGGGATACGCGGTCACGCAGGTCGATCTGAACAGCCACATCGACCGCAACAGCGACCCCGCGACCAACCTGCTCGAACGGATGGCCAGCATCTCCCAGCCTGGCATGATGGTGTGGAACGGCGCCGGCTCGGCGGCCTACCTCACCGCCATCGGATCGCGCAAGCTCTTCCGGGTCGACGGGACCTGCCTGTCCGGGCCCTGCATCTTCGGCCCCGACCGCGCCCTCCCGGACGCCGTGGTGGTGGGCGAGGGGCCGACGGGGGTCGCCCTTCACGAGGGGGCCAACCGGCTGTACGTGCTGAACCGCTTCTCGAACTCGATCGCGCTGGTCAACGCCGCCACGCTGGCGAAGGCCGGCGAGGTCCCGCTGCACGACCCCAGCTCGCAGACGGTGCGCGACGGGCGCCATTTCCTCTACGACGGCATCGACACTTCTGGGCACGGGGACGCCGCCTGCTCCTCGTGCCACATCTCCGGGGACAAGGACGGCCTGGCCTGGGACCTCGGGAACCCGGAGGGCGACCTGGTCAGGTACGGGACCCCGGGGGACAATGTCCGCTTCATCATCCCGTTCGGCAACCAGCCGACCCCCTGCGACCCGGCTGTCTGCGCCTCGCACGCCGGCTTCGACCCGCAGAAGGGGCCGATGACCACCCAGACGCTGCGCGGCATGCTCGAGCCGCTGCACTGGCGGGGCGACCGCGGCACCATGAACGCCTTCAACAAGGCCTTCGTGGGCCTGATGGGGACGAAGGACATCGGTCCGATCAACGGCGAGCCGGCCGGCCTCACGGCCGTCCAGATGGAGACCTACCGCCAGCTGGCGCTGGGCATCAACCTGCCGCCCAATCCGTTCCGCAACGTGGACGACACGCTGGCGAACGCCATCGTGACCGTGCCGGGGAACCCCTTCGCCGGCAACCCGGCCGCCGGGCAGACGATCTTCCTGACCGGCAGGACCGACGCGTCCCAGCCATGCGCCGCCTGCCACGCCCTGCCGTTCGGCGAGGCGGGCGGGAAGCTGGGCGGAGTCAACCCGGGCGACCCCGTGGTGGCCCGCGCGGCGCTGTTCAATGGCAACGCCGACGGCGTGCCGCACTCCGATCTGAAGGTCCCGCACACCCGCAACATGTTCACCAAGCTCGGCCCGCGCTTCGGAAGCTTCACCAACCCGGCCGATCCGCCCGCCGACCAGAAGAGCGGCTTCGGCTTCATCCACGACGGATCGATCCCCGATCTCGGGACATTCCTCTCGGCCAACGTGTTCACGTTGACCTCGCAGCAGGTGCGCGATTTGACGCTCTTCCTGATGCACTTCCCGACCAACATCCGGCCGTCGGTCGGCCAGATCGTCACGGTGCCGCCGGGCGCCCCTCCGACCGGCAGCGCGCCGCAGGAGAGCCTCATCACCACGCTGATCGGCCTCGGGAACCTGGCCGACGCGGCGCGCCACTGCGAGCTGGTCGCTTCGGCCGGCTCGGGAGGGCGGCTGCGGACCTGGTATCTCAACGGAGGGATCGGATCGGGCGGCCTCTGGACCACCGACGTCTCGGGAGAGGCCCAGGTCGCGACCGCGGCTTTGCGGCAGGGAGCCGGCGGGCCGGTGAGCTTCCTGTGCGTGACGCTCGGGTCGGGGATCCGGCTGGGGGCGGACCGCGATCTGGACGGGCACCTCAACGGCGAGGACTGCAACTCCGCCGACGCGGCGGCCTTCGCTCCGCCGGCCGAGGTCGCCAACCTGGCGGTCGGCGGCGCCTCGCCGACGC
>Ga0137394_10003342_pt1 | contig 12032 bp, 22 predicted proteins | sample czobulk116metaG_FD_108278 | JGI IMG/M metagenome (GOLD analysis project Ga0137394, IMG submission 108278) | Vadose zone soil microbial communities from Angelo Coast Range Reserve, California, USA - czobulk1.16 metaG | ecosystem: Environmental > Terrestrial > Soil > Vadose zone | place: USA... | reverse complement strand
TACAAACCCTCCAGCGGTGGCCGGCGCGATCTTCGCCAGCGGGCCTGGCACTCAATTACAAGCCTTCAACCGCGGGCGCGGGGCCGATCCGACCAAGGTAGATGCTTTTGTCCGAATGTGCTGTATCTGTTTCGGAGTTCCCGAAACATTCGTTAGCGTGCTGGCAAATAGCAATCTTGCCACGGCTACCAGCTTGGATCGGCCAACTGAGTTAGCCTTCATCGAAAAACAAGAGGCGTGGCGAGAAGACCTCGCCATCATCGCCAAGATCGTTCTGGAAGCGAGTTCCGGCGCACCGAAAGGCTTGTTACGAGAACGGCTGGAGAAACGGAAGATCGAGGTTGGCTCACTTCCGATCCGAGAAGCGGCACGAGTCCAGAAACCCAGTGGGATCGTTTACGAGGCTGCGGACGTCGGCGAAGCGCTCGAAGTGATGGTTACCTTCCCAGCGATTCGCGAAGGCGACCAGACGGCGCTAATGCAGGCCCTTGTACTCGCCGCGACCGCTGGCAACTCACAAGGAGAATTCGTCGGTATTGACGAAAAGACCTTCGTTGAGAAATCTTGTGAGATTGTCGGTATCGAAGACGGCGCGGAGCTTTCAGAGAAACTGTATCCAGCGACAGAGTACGATAAGAAAGCGGATCGGACGAAAGAACCACCAGAACCAACCGTACAGCCCACAAACGGATTACCAGCGCTTCCTGCTACTCAAGCGGTGAAGAAACTGGCGAAGGCGGTTGAGGCGTGGGAATCGACGCATGGAACTCACGTCAGTTGATTCATCCAACATAAAAGCTATCGGCTACGAAAACGGATTACTCCGCGTCCTTTTTCATAGCGGCCACTTCCGCGACATTACCGACGTCACACAAGAATTGCACGCCGCATTCTTGGCAGCGGACAGCAAGGGCAAATTCTACGCGCGGCATTTCATGGGGAAAGCGGAAGTTAGAGAAGAGCACACGGACCACATTCTCAACAGTCATGTCGAGGATGAATGCTGCGATGGGCCGCTCAATCGCGCCTTGCGCTCAGGATCTCTCGATAACGTGGAATCGTGGACCTGCCCGAAGTGCGGCGAGACGTGGAAAGTAGAACTCATCGACGGAATCCGACATTGGACTCCTCGCCCAGTCATCATGGTTTTCTGATATGCTCACGCAATGAGCGTAATCGGCATTGTGGTTGTGTTGCTTGTTTTGGCGCTGGTATGGTGGCTGTTCAGCACCTATATCCTTCCGCGTGTTCCTGAGCCGTTCAAAACCATCATCATTGTGGTTTTGGTGTTGGGAGTCTGTCTCTGGCTATTGAACGTCGCGGGGATAATCTCTGGCGGATTGACAGCGCCACTGTGGAATCGTAGGTAAATGGTCAAGCTGTGCAGCCTGCCTGATCTTGTCGGTAACGGTCAGATTCAACCGCTCTACTCGGTAGGCTCGGCGCGATGGGTGCAGGTCTTCGCTGCTTCGACAAATAGCGCGGTTATCCGCATCGGAGACACTTCGATTTCAGACACGCGCGGTATCCCGCTTTCACCAGGTGGTACATGGTTCTTTCCGGCTCTCCCTTCTGGCGATTCGCGCAATTCCAATCAAGATAATGTATACTCACTCAAAGACATTTTTTGCCTGATGGCGCAAGGGGACAAATTGAGCGGCGTCTACATCCCCTAAGGAGATTTGTATGAGAAAACTTCTGTTACCGGCTGTGTTGTTGGCTTTGATGATCGGCGGCGGACTGATTTCGCAGGTGTATCAGCCTGGAGGCATAACGGTTGTGACGGCTAATTCTGGTACAAATTTGAACACATCCCTACTGGCTCTGGAGAGCGGCGGCAATCTTGCTCTCATCAAAGCAAAAACGGATAACGTCGACGTCGCCTTATCGACGCGATTAAAACCGGCCGACACGCTTACGGCGGTTACTACCGTTGGAGCCGTCACGTCGATAACGAATGCGGTTTCGGTTGTTCCAAAAACAGCTTGCGGAACTACGGTGGCAAGTCAACCTCTCGCGGCGGTTCCGACATCCAGCACGGCGGTGTTTGCTTCGACTACCTGCGTTGTCGCGATTGAACTGACAAATACTAGTGGCGGTTCTCTTACTGTAACGGTCAGCGACAACCAAGGGACGCCGATAAACAGTCTGTTGACGTTCACTTTGCCGTCGCTTTCTCAAATCATTCAGCCTCTATGGGGAATACAGTTCACGTCAGGTCTGAAGTGGGTAGCAAGTGGATCGGGGGTCACGGGTGGAATCATCGGCTATCAGTAGATTCGTAATCGTATTGCTCCTATCGGGAGCGTTGTGCTTTGGCGATCTGAACGTGCCAAGCAATGCCGGGGCGCAAGTAGCGTCTTCTTCCAAAGTCATCTCGACCGCAGCGACCACGGCAGTGAAAGCGACTGCGGGAACGCTCCGCAGAATTTCTGTCACTACTCAGGTGGCCAGCGCGACAATCAAACTGTTCGATCTCGCCACTGCGTCATGCACCGGAACGCCGTCCACGAATCCTCAGGCCGTTATCACGCTTCCGGCCACGATCAGCAATCCCTTTACGCTGGAATTCCAACAGTCTTTCTCGAACGGCATTTGCGTGCTCACCAGCGGAGCAACCAACCTTACCGTCATCTTCGACTAGTTACGTAAGTATGGTAGCCTTGAGCAATGGCTCGAAACTACTACTTGATGAGACACGCCCACTCAACCGATGGCCCACAGATGGACCCGGATCGCACGATCACCCATAAAGGCAAAGAGCAGATCAAAGCGATACGGAAGTTTCTGAAGGACGCTGGCATCTTGAAGAAGATCGACATGGTAATCTCCAGTCCATTTTGTCGCGCACTAGACACCGCAGAGGCGTTAGTCGAATCCGATCACTATGTCAACGAAGCCAGCACGCTTGAGCCGGACGGCACGCCGGACGAAGCGTGGCGCATCATCCGCAAGTACTCGGACGAACAGAAACACATCCTCATTGTTACCCACGATCCCCTCATCCAGCCTCTCTTAGCGGCGGTGTGCTTCCAATTCTCACCGGAGCACAATATATTCAACCACGCCAACATCGCGCACTTCGACTCGGACGGAACATTTCACTGGTTCACGACACCGAAGTTGGCTGAGAAGTTGAGGGAAGCCGACAAGCCGATGTTTGCTGGAGTTCAGGTTGCGGAAGCGGCGGAAGAATTGACCGAGGCACTCACGAGGGGTCGACAATATGAAAAATAAGCACTTAGCCGATGTTTCTGTGGAACGTACGCGAAAACGGCCCCGATCTATAATCGGCGGCTCTGACATGATGCGGGCTATTCCGCTCGGCCCACTGCGCGGCTGCCCGGATCGCCAGCCTCATTTCGCAAGCGACTGCATGGCCTGCAAATCGCTGTACGGGCGGTATCTGAGGGAACGTGAGGCCAACATCGAAGCGCGCATCGTCGACCCCAAATTACCGATGACGGCCAGCCCATTCAGTCGCTAGTTGCTGCGCGCGAACAAGTACTTGATTTCAAACACACAATCCATTGTCAGCCAGTCCAAAACGGCCAAATCGTGCGCGCGGTTCATTCAGGCAGTTTCAAATCCCTCATGATGTCCATTGCCGTGTAGCCGGTTAATTCTCCGCTTCCGATTCGCCTGAAGGTTTCGACGGCTATTCTACGTAGCTCCTCTGCGCCGCGCTTGAAGGTCTGTCTCTCGCCGTTGCCGCGTGTGCGTTTCAGGATAGCGCGGTAGTCTCGCATGTACCCGGCTCGGCTGGGTTTCAGGGTTGCTCCAGGAAAGCCATGTTTTCGTAGTGTGTGCGTCCCCTGCCCGGAAAGCCGCCCTCGTTATCCCAGCGTTGCAGGCTCTCTGGTAGTGGCGTTTTCGGCTGCGCGTCCGTGCGTATTCCGAGACGTCCTCGGGCCTTCATGAGCATCGTTCTTGTGACCATCACCCCGATTCGCGCGAATAGCGATTTGATTACGCCTTGCTGGCCATAACGGTCTACGAAATCGAGTGGACGGCTTCCCTTCGCTTTGTTGCACGAGCGATGGGCGGCGCGTTTATTTTCAAGAGCGTTGCTACCGCCTCGCGATCGCGGAATCACGTGGTCAACTGTGCCGAATAAAGGGTGATCTGGCGAGACGATATTATCTGTAATCGGAAGCCCGCAGATGTGGCACCAATCCGCCGAAACCGACACCGAGCGCTTGGTGGCCATCTGCACAATGTTACGTTACAGACCTTCCCCAACGCAACCACCCTATGTTTTCATTGCATTATTCAGATGCTCCTCACTGAAGCAGCCGCGAAACTCCAAGAAGCCGCCGTCGAACTCTCCCAGTCCGATATCTGCAACACCCTGCGCACCGAACTCAAGGACATGTATCCAGGTGAATGGTGCTACGTCCAAGACGTCTTTGGGGACTCGGAATCGGGCGACGTGGTTTACTGCTGCAACGGCGAAACGTGGAAGGCCCCGTACGAAATCGGCGAAGTGAACGGCAAGCGAACCTGCGCGATTGATGACGACGAAGCGGTAGAAGTCATGCAGCGAACAGTGTACGACGAGTACGCCGATGATGACGACCACTACGCGGGGATGTCCGATACCGACGCCGAGGAAGCGCGGAAGATGACGCCCGACGAACGGCGGATGATCTTCACTGAGAGATTCATTTCGAAGTCAGAACGCGATTCGGCCGACAGCGGAAGTTTCGCCGGCAAGGGCAAATCGTTCCCGATTCTCAAACCAGGCGACGTCCAGGCCGCGGTTCATGCGATGGGACGGGCAGGGAGCGCAAACAAAAGCACCGAGGGCCTAAAGGCGTCAATCATCCGCATCGCCACGAAAAAAGGCTGGGGTAAATATCTTCCAAAGGCGTGGCAAGACGGCGAGACCTCGGAAGCGGCGGTGACGACTTCAGACGAACTAGTTTTGGTTGAGGGCGCGGCCACTCTCGAAAACATCGTCTTGCGCGAAGCGAAGGCCGATTACGAGATCAAGTTGATTGCGCCCGGACCTGGTTCGAGCGCTTTCTATCCGGCTGAAGTTCTGAAACGCGACGGCCCCAACGTTTTCAAAGAAAACACCCACGTCTACCTCAACCATCAAACCCTGGCCGAGGAAGCAGCCCGACCTGAAAACGACGTGCGTAACCTGGCTGGAGTTCTTACCACGGCGGCGGTGTATCACGAGTCCCACGCGAAAGGCCCCGGACTTTACGCGCGAATGAAAGTGTTCGCAGATCACGGGCAAATGGTCGAGGAAAAAGCGGCCCATGTGGGAATGTCCATTCGAGCTTCCGGTAAAGCCGAGAGTGGGCAATCCAAAAACGGCCTACCAGTACTGAAAGAATTGACCGCAGCCAAGAGCGTGGATGTAGTGACCCATGCGGGCGCGGGTGGAATGATTTTGACCGAAGCAGCAAGAACTTCTGAAGGAGACGATATGGACGAAGCGGCAATCAAGAAATTGGTGGAAAGTGCGGTTACCGCAGCGGTGACCGGAGCTCTGGCGGCGGTACAAACGCCGGTGAAGATTTTGGAGACGCGCTTTCAGCGTGAGGATGCTACCACAGAAGGTCTGCGGATTCTCGCGTCTCTTTCGCTCAAGGAATCGTCCAAGCGCTTTATTGTCGATACGGTCTTGCGCGAAGGCGTTCCACTGAAGGATGGCGCGATCGACAAAGAGAAACTGAAGACGCTGCTCGATGCAGAGTCCAAGCGCTTCGGTGAAGCCGCAGGCGCCGAAACCGGGTTCGCCATTCACGGCATGGGAACCGGCCCCGCCATCATGGAAGATCCAAAGGCCGAGAAGCGACGGCTCAAGGAAGCCAAGCGGCAGGCCAAGAACAACGTGACCATCTTCGAGTCAATCGGGATGCCGAAGGAAGCCGCGGAAATCTCAGCGCGGGGAAGGGTGGCGTAACGTGAAAAACCAACATTTCACCGGGACACCTACCAGCCGGCGCTTTGCGCTGTGTCCCACCACGGTCAAGACTGGTGATGCAGTTCTCATCAGCGGCATGGCCGCGTTTGCGTTGGACGATTACCAATCCCTAACGCTCGGCACGACGTTTCTCTTCAACGGCTCGTTTGACGCCAACGTGTTGGGATCGACCAGCATTTCACCAATTTCCGGCCATGCACTGAAACCAGGCGACAAGGTTTATTACGACGGCGGCACGCTGGATTCGTCTACGAACGTCACGACGGGCGGAACGCTTGACGCGAACACTGGAGGGACACTGTTCGGAAATATCGACCCGACCGGCCCCGGAGTCGGAAGCGGCTTGACTGTCCTGGCCAATGTGGTAATCAGCAGTATCTAAGGAGCGAAATATGGAATTCCAAACAGTAGACACGTACCGAGGTGACGAACAGGGCCTCGGCTCATGGGTGGGGACCCATCCTTCGCTTGACGGATTCGCGGCCGCGCGCCGAAAGGCAACTGCGGCTCATGACCGAAGAGTCATGGAAGCCGCGAGGCTGTATGCCGATTGCCTGAATGGAATCGAAGACCCGGTGTTGATTCGCGAGGCCATGAGGCCGACACATGAGGTCTTCGTTTCTTATCTGGCCGCGAAGTATCCCGGCTTGTACGGGAATCTCAGGGAAGCTGGCCGCGTAATGCCATTGCGCGAAACGATGAGCTTTTCGGATTACCAAGCTCTTTTCGTTGACGTGTTGGACCGGATGTATTACGGCTACTACAACGCCTACCCGGTGTACAACAAAGCTCTGGTTCGCGTTCACCAATTGCGAGACTTCCGCGTCGTCTCGCGTTACTTGCTTGACGGTGTGGTCGAACCATTGACTTTCACCGACGCCGCGGCCCCTGCACCGCAACGCGCTTTGAAAGGCCCGGTTCCACAGAAGAATTCGAGCCTCGCGACGGCGAATGATACCTCGCCGATTCAGTACGCTCCGAAGTTGGCCCAAGCCATGACCTCGGTGAACTGGCGGGCTTTTGTTAATGATGACCTCGGGATTTTCAAAGACCTCGCGAATCGTCTTTCGATCGCGGGGAACCGCGGTATCTCGAAGTTCATCACCGGCTTTTATGTCGACGCGGCCGGCCCCTCGGCCACGCTGTACACGACGGCCTACAAAAACCAGATCATCATTGCCAACTCGGGCGGATCGACCGATAACCCCGAGCTTTCGGTACAGGGCATCATCGACGGCCTGAACGTTCTCTCGGCCATGACCGACGCGGGCGGCGATCCGATCATCATCACTGGGCGAATCAAGCTGTGGTTTGGTCCTTCGCTCGAAGGAACCGCAAACAACGTCATGTCTGCCCTGAACGTCTATGTTCAAAACCAGGGCGGCTCGACCAACACGCAAGGTTTCCCGGTTCAGTTCTTGAACGTCCAACCGTGGATGATTCAGCGCATGGACCCGGTGATGGACCCGTACATCCCGATTGTCTGCACCACGTCTGGCGTGAAAAAGACCATGTGGGGCATGACGGTTGATCCCCAAGCGCAAGCAAGACCGGCCATCGAGATCGGGTTCTTGAACGGCTACGAGACCCCGCAGATTTATCAGAAGGTTCCCAACACCATGCGAATGGGCGGGGCACCCGAGCCGATGTTGGGCGACTTCTACACCATGGATCAGGACATGAAGATTGTCACGGTCATGGGCGGTGTTCAGATTGACGGGCGTTCGACAGTGGCTTCTACCGGCCAGAAGGTTTGATTCTCCTTATGAGTGCCATTCGTCTGCTTATCGGATTCGTGGCGCTCTGTTTCTCTATGGCCTTTACTTACAATTTCTGCGATGGAACGAATAACCAGGTGGACTTCGTACGCCTGCTCTGTTCGGACACGCAAAACGTCAATCACGTATTTGAGGATTCTGAAATCCTGGGAGCCTACCAAATCCAGGCGGCACAGTTTCAGAGTTCTCAATTCTATTCCTTCGCCGCGGGGCAGAATCTTCCGCAATCGCCGGTATCGTACTTGCGAGTTTCCGCGTTGCTCCTCGATGCTCTCGCGGCGAACAAAGCGCGACTGGCGTCGATCAAACAATTGCTCGATGTACGACTCGATGCTTCAGACGCTTCGATTCAACTTCGAGCGACGGCCCAGCAGTATCGCGAGACAGACGATAACTCGGGAGCGTTTTTTATTATTGAGCAAGTTCAACAGGGCGACCCGTTCTCATTTCGTGATCGATTTTGGGCGAACGTGCAGAGGCTCAGCGCGGGCGGATGATATGACCTCTACGAATAGCTTGGCGAATCTTCAAACACGCGCGGCAGTATCGTTGCCCTGGAGCCTTGGGGCGGCAGTAAGTGTTTTCTTCTGTATATTCGTGTCCTTGTGGGCAATGCGTGATCGCCTTGTAGTGAGCGGTTGCGGCAACGCGGCCAGCATCCCCAACGCCGATACCGCGCTTCAGATTAATACTTCGCGTGACTGGTTCCAGATGCGCGGGATTGACGCAGCAATGGACCCGGCACAAATGATCGAGGTCGAGTCCTTCTGGAATTGGACTAACAAGCAGCGTGTAGGAAATGCGATGAGCCAGCCGCGCAATGAAGGGACCGTGAGCGCTCTTTATTGCGAGTCGTGCGTAACCTCCCTTATCTGTTTTCCCCAGCCAAAGCCAGCAACCGCTGTTCGGCTCGGGCGATACATTCGCCAGCAATCTTTCAAGGATGTTGCCGATTGGCTTAGCCATCGTTCAAGTGTACCCGCTAATCGCGTATGCCGCATGATGCCTGAGTACTGGGAGGCCCATGCGTGAACCAATCCTTACTCGGAGAACTCGACGCGGTAATGCCAGCGGCCCAGCAAACGGGGCTGTTCAGTTCGCTCGTGACCTTCAAGGACATCACCGGAGCAACGAACTCATCCGGCCAAGTGGACATGAGCACGCTCGTGGATGTTCCGGGACTCGTCAACATTCCGTGTCAGATCGCAGCGACAACGCTTATACGACCGGACAGCTCGGGCGGAGGAAGGACGCCGGATCACTTCTTCGAGAAGTCAATTCGTCATCTACTGTTGAACGATTACTACCCGGCAGTCCTTCAACGATTCATCGCAGTCGTGGACGGGACACAGTACGAAATAATTCCGGGAGCGGTGGAACACGATTCGCAAAAGCAATCTACTCGGCTTTCAATCAGGATTTACCAATTATGATGAGGCGCAAATGTGGCAAGTCTTGAAAGTCGCCTTCATTCCGCTTTGCTTGGCGATGCTGGCGTTTCCGCGCTCATCGGCGCGCGATTGTATGATCGGCAATTACCGCCTACACCGCAGTATCCTTGCTGTGCGTATCAGCGAATCTCAACCATTCCGCTGTACAGCCAAGAGCACGATTCAGCACAAGGCGGCGTTGGATGGGCGCGATTTCAAATCTCGATATGGGCGACAGGGCCTAACGGTGGAAACGATTCCGACGCCATCGCCACGGCAATTTCAAACGCCTTGCAGGGTTTCAATCTCTGGAGTCCTCCCGCTTCGCCCGTCGTGGTCAACACCGCGCCGAATTACGTTCTCAACCGGAGAGCGGGGATTGAGCCCAACACCAATCCGCCAGTCTTCAAGGTTTTCCTCGACATCAAAGTATGGTTTTCAGAACAGTGAAGGAGCAATCTAAATGAGCAATCTAATCGCGATCCCGTCAAAAGGCTGTATCGTGCGTTTCAGTTCGACGCAGTCGCCGATCGCCTATCAGACCGTCACCCACCAAGGGACGATTACAGGTCTGAACATGTCGGCGAAAATGGAAGATGTCACACAGCAGGACTCTGGTTTCCCGTTCCGTGATTTCGTTCCGACGCTCATCGATCCAGGCTCGGCGGCGTTTCTCGTGTTCTTTCAGCCGGCCTTGGCCGCTCACAAGCTGCTGTTGAAACTGTTCACCGACCGCGGCGCCGACTCTACTGCTGGCGCTCCAATTCCAACAGAGATCGTGTTTTCCGATACCGCCTTGACGACCTGGACATTCAACGCCTTCATCCAAGATATGAAGTTCGACGAATCGGTCGATGGCGTCATCAAAGCGAACATGACGCTCAAGGCGACGGGCAACGTTACCTTTCCTGCCTAGCTGAGATGCTTCCAGGCTTTTCGCCAAGCGATCATCTTGACAGTTGATAGGCTTATTTTGAATTGCGCCGCAAGTTTGGTTCTATTGAAACCTGCGGCGTGAAGCCGTCTAATTTCACACACATCCTCTTCGGACAGTTTAGCGTTGTGATGCTCACCGCCACGTCGCTTATTTGATCTGCCTTTGGCTTCCATGTCCCTCATGTTATCGCCCTGCGTGCCGAGAAAAAGATGGTCAGGATTGCAGCATTGTGGGTTATCGCATTTGTGAAGAACCTGAACACCTTCTGGTATCGGACCCTTTGTTACTTCCCAAGCAGCGCGATGCGTTTCGATTTGCCTCTTGCCGTAATTGGCCCCGGGCCAAATTCGACCATAGCCTTTGCTGCTCAAACTTCCTAGCCACAACCAGCATGTTTCCGTTTTACTAACGCGTCTCCAAAGTCTCACTTCAAGCGGTGCGTGTGGTGCGCCCATACGTCAAGTATGAGTCTCGCGGATGATGTTGCCAATAGAACCTGAGTACTAGGTATGGTATGATGCACGCCATATGGAGCAAACGCAAAGAGATCCTGAGAAGTACCCTGAGGTCACGATTGACGGTCAGACTTACCCGCTCAAGTTGACCCTCGAACAACTCGACCAAATGGAAGACGAGACGGGAATCGATCTCGGCAACCTTGGCCAAGCTGGACTGAAAGGCAAAGAGAACCGGAAGAAAGTTCTCACGCTGCTGTCCTACGCCCTGCGACCGGCCGGCGTCAACCTAACGCCTGAAGAGTTGAATAAGAAACTCGAACTTCGTCACTTCGGTAAGGTTGCCGAGGCCATGACTGAACTGATGGGCGGAAAAAAAACTACAGTCGAAACCCCTCAACCCAAAGCGTCCGAAGTAATCCAGTAAGCCGCGGCGAACGTTGGTTGAACATGTGGGCTGTCGCTACTCACGATCTTGGTTTGACGACGGCCCAGTTTTGGCAATTGACCCCACGCAAGTATCAGGCGCTTTTGGATCGTCATGCCGAAGCGGAGAATCACAAGACCGACCGCACTAAACTGCTCGGCTTCTACATGTACAATGCGATGGGAGCCAAGAAAGAAAACGGTCAGTCTTTCACGCCGCGAGACTTCGGACTAGAAGACGGAAGCGCTGATACGTCGAAGATGCCAACGCTGGAAGAATTTCTGATGCGCGAAAAAATGGGAGAGGAGATGCTCAAGGCGAGAGCTGAAGGCAAACCTAATCCCTTTGCGCCTGACCCCAACGCCGAAGCTCTCAAAGTGAATGCGGCAGCCGTTTTGAAGGTTCTGCAATGAGGCTCAGTGCTCAATCGTCCTTTACCTCGGTTGACATCGGCAGTTGGATTGGGGCCAATGTTACCCCTCAACTCCGCGCGGCCGGCGAACAATCCGCAATGCTCGTGATGGATACTGCGAAGCAACTTGTTCCCGTCGATACAGGCAGACTCCGGGATTCCATCGACTATCAGGTGATGGAAGATGCCCAGCAGATCACTTGGATCATTTCTCCACACACCGAGTACGCCAATCGTATCGAGTTCGGATTCGTTGGAACCGATTCGCTCGGGCGAACCTACAACCAGGCGGCGCAACCGTATATGAGACCAGCCTGGGATGAATCGCAAGCTCAAGTCTTTCAAATCTTCAATGGTGGAATGGCGAGGGCTGCGTAATGCCTGACGATCCCAATCAGATAGCGGGCGCGATAGTCAAAATCACCGCTGACATGTCGGACCTCGGCACGCAACTGAGTTCCGCGGTAGCCGAAACACAAGCCAGCGCTGCTGAAATGTCGGCGGCGTTCACGAGCATAGGAGCCACCGCTAACGCTGCGTCTGGCGGTATTGATCTATTTGATGAAGCGATGTTGTCGATGGCCTCATCTGTTTATGCGGCACAGACCAGCACCGCCGATCTCATCGCGTTATTTGATTTGGAAATGGCCAC
>Ga0137394_10003341_pt1 | contig 12032 bp, 12 predicted proteins | sample czobulk116metaG_FD_108278 | JGI IMG/M metagenome (GOLD analysis project Ga0137394, IMG submission 108278) | Vadose zone soil microbial communities from Angelo Coast Range Reserve, California, USA - czobulk1.16 metaG | ecosystem: Environmental > Terrestrial > Soil > Vadose zone | place: USA... | reverse complement strand
CTGGGATCGCTGGCAGGCTGGCGAGCCGATGAGTTCAATCGGACGCCGATTTGACCGAGAATCCTCTTCGGTCTTTTCGGTGATCTCACCAACCGGCGGCATTCGTCCGCCAGTTCGGCGACGAGCCGGGAAGGCGCTCAGCCTTTTTGAACGGGAGGAAATTTCCAGAGGGCTCAGCACGCAATGTTCGTTGCGGTTGATCGCCCGCCAATTGGGACGATCTGCATCGACCATCAGCCGTGAAGTCAGTCGCAACGGTGGATTGGATCGGTATCGGGCTTCCCGATCGGATCAAGCCGCCTGGGATCGGGCGCTCCGTCCCAAGCTTTGCAAGCTGGCTTGCCGTCCGTTCCTGAGCCGGACAGTATCGATCAAGCTGCGGCAGCAATGGTCACCGGAGCAAATTGCTGGTTGGCTCAAACGCACCTATCCGGGGGAACTGCAAAACCAGGTGTCACACGAGACGATCTATCGCAGCCTGTTTATTCAGGCGCGTGGGGTGCTGAAAAAGGAACTGCTTGAGCACCTTAGAGCGAAACGCACCATCCGCCGCTCCAAGCACGCCAGCCTGAAACGAAACGGGCTCGGCCAGATAAAGAATGCCGTGTCCATCAGCGAAAGACCGGCATCTGTTGAAGATCGCGCCGTGCCGGGCCATTGGGAGGGCGACCTGATCGGCGGGTCCAGGAACAGCTATGTCGCAACGCTTGTCGAGCGGCATTCGCGCTACGTGATGCTGGTCAAGGTCGCAAACAAGGATACTGAAAGCGTAGTCTCGGCGCTGATCAAACAGTCGCAGAGATTGCCCAGTGAACTTTACCGGTCGCTGACCTGGGACAGAGGTAAAGAGCTCGCCGATCATCAGCGCCTGACACTGGCCACCGAGGTCGAGGTCTATTTTTGTGACCCTCGGTCTCCCTGGCAGCGCGGCTCAAACGAAAACACCAACAGATTGCTGCGCCAATATCTGCCGCGTGGCACCGATCTATCCCTACATAGCCAGCCAAACTCAGCGCGATAGCAAGGCAGCTCAATGAAAGGCCCCGAAAGACCTTGCTATATCAAACCCCAGCCGACAAGTTCGCAGAATGTGTTGCGGCGATCAGTTGAACCCGCCGCCAGAAGCGGTCATGTGGAGATCCAAAGACAGCGGAAATTCGCGAAGTCTTGCATAAAAGTGGACACCAATTGAGAATGGATGGCTCATCCAGGGCTTCGGCTTGGCCAGCGGCGAGAACGTAACGTACGTCTACCGATATGGCGGCATTTCTATCCAATCGTCGAAAGCAACGTCCGTGCCTTCTGTCAACAAAGCAAAGAAATCAATCAGCAAACGGCCTGCACGGACCAATGGCAGCATAACAGACGCAACCTATTTGAAGCTGCACGACCTGATCGAGTCGCGACAGCTGCAGCCCGGCGAGGTGATCGAAGAGCGCCGACTTGCACTGCGGCTGAAAGTCTCGCGGACACCGCTGCGGGCTGGCATCAGCCGGTTGCTGGGCGAAGGCAGGCTCGAGCAATTGTCCAACGGCACCGTGGTGGTCCGCACAATCGAGATGGCGGAATTGCTCGAATTGGTCCATCTCCGCATGGTGCTGGAGAGCGAAGCGACGTTCATTGCGGCGACCCGCATCGCGCTGGATATCCTTGCACCGATCAGGGCCACGCTGGAGAAGATCATTGCTGCGTCGACAGTGTCCAGGACGGTTCACTGGACCCTCGACGACGAAATTCATGACCAGATCGCGCGGCATTGCGGCAATCGATCGCTCGCGAAGCTGATTGGAGAAATCCGGCAGAAGATCCGGATGTGCAATGTGGAGCGCCACCCTGGCCGGCTGCTGCCCGCCACCCGCGAGCATCTTGCGATTATCGATGCCATCATCGATCGTGATGCCGCCGCAGCCCGTCAGGCGATGATCCTGCATCTCACTAATGTGCGGCAGGGATTGCTCGAGCGATTCGGGATCTTCCTGCCCGAGCCTCACGGCTAGGTCGAGATCGGGCAGAATCCCTGCGGGCTGCATGTCCGAAAATTCTGCAGCTGCCCGCAATTCTGTCGGACTCCGTCCAAATTTAACGCAGCTTCCTGGGCTTCGCTGCTTGACTGAAATCAGCAGGGGCGGTTCACTGGTATACCATTGGAATATCGAGCCGCTTCGCAGCAGGCCGACCAACTAGATGTGCCGGCTGAATGACGCCGAACCAAACTGCTTCCCACACCGTCGCGGCCGAATCGCTGTCCCCGGCCGCCTTTGCCGCCTTCGGCGATGTAGCCGAGCGACCGATCGACGTGCGCCGGCGCTATCTTCCGACATCGGACGATCGCACCGAGGACGCCGCCACCTTTTCCATCTGGATCAGCAGCGCCGCCAGGCTCGGCAGTCTGCCCCTGCCAATCACGACGCTGGAGCGTCATCCGTTCTCCGCCCAGACCTTCATCCCGCTCGGCAGCAGCCAATACCTGGCGATCGTGTGCGATGCCGGCCCGGATGGCCTGCCTGACGTGGCCACCCTGCGGTGCTTCATCGCCGGAGCGCATCAAAGCATCACCTTCGCCCGCAATGTCTGGCATCATCCCATGACCGTTCTCGGCGCGGCCATGGAATTCGCCGTCGCCATGGGCATGACCGGCCGGCGGGACGACGACGTGTTCGTCGATATCGCTGGCGACGTTCGCGCCGTGATGCCGCAGAGCGCATAGGGATCGCAACGATGCCGCATGATGATCACCTCACCCGCGACTTCGTCGGCTACGGCCGCACCCCGCCGCATCCGCAATGGCCGGGCGCAGCAAGAATCGCACTCAACTTCTGCATCAACTACGAAGAAGGCTCCGAGCCGTCGTTCGCCGATGGCGACGGCGTCACCGAAGCGGCCCTGACCGAAGGTGGCGGCGGCGGCTTCGAGGGCCGCGACCTCGCCGCCGAGTCGATGTTCGAATATGGCAGCCGCATAGGCTTCTGGCGCGTGCTGCGCCTTCTGTCCGAGCGCGGCATGATCGCCACCGTCATGGGCTGCGCGCTGGCGCTGGAACGCAACGACGAGGCCTGCGCCGCCATTCGCGAATATGGCTACGACGTCTGCGCCCATGGCTGGCGCTGGGAGCGGCATCCGTTGCTGTCCGAGGCCGACGAGCGCGAGCGCATTTGCAAGACCGTCGAGAGCCTCAAGCGCACCACCGGCGAGCGTCCGCTCGGCTGGTATTGCCGCTATGGGCCGAGCGTGAACACGCGGCGCCTCGTGGTCGAGGAAGGCGGTTTCCTCTACGACTCCGACGCCTATAACGACGAATTGCCGTACTGGACACGTGTGCTCGGCAAGCCGCATCTCGTGGTGCCTTACGGTCTTGCCAACAACGACGCCAAGTTCAGCCGCGGCGCGATGGCAACGGCGGATGATTTCTTCGTCTATCTGCGCGACGCCTTCGACATGCTCTACGCGGAAGGCGCCACCGCGCCGAAGATGATGTCGGTCGGACTGCACACCCGCCTGATCGGCCATCCCGGCCGCGCCGCTGGCCTGCAGCGCTTCCTCGATCACGTCGCCAAGCACGACAACGCCTGGGTCTGCCGGCGCGGCGACATCGCCCGTCACTGGCAGGCCACTCATCCCACCACGCCCTGATCTCCACCACATCCGCACCCGAAAGGACGTACCCATGAGACTGAAACCCACGCATTGGCTGTTCGCGCTGATGCTATCGACTGCGGCATTCGCCGGCGGCGCCAGCGCCCAGGAAGCCGATCATCCGTCCGACAAGCCGATGGTGGTCGCGTCCGACTTCGGCGTCGCGCCGTGGATGGTGCGCGGCCCCAACGGCCCCGAGGGTTTCGGTGCGGATCTGATCAATGAGATCGGTAAAGATCTCGGCCGCCCGAAGGTCGAGATCGTCGACATCAATTTCTCCGGCCTGTTCGCGGCGCTGTTCGCTAAGCGCGCCGAATTCCTCGTCAACCCGCTCAACCTCACTGCCGAACGCTCCGAGCGCATGCTCTATACTGAGCCGCTATTCTCCACCGGCAACGGCTTCATCGTCCGCGCCGCCGACGAGATGAAGAGCTTCGAGGATCTCAAGGGCAAGGCCGTCGCCGTCAACCGCGGCACCATCTCGGATACCTGGGCCACCGCCAATGCCGAGAAATACGGATTCGAAGTGCAGCGCTACGATGTATTCCCCGACACGGTGCAGGCCGTGCTGACGCGCCGCGCCTTCACAGCGCTAAATGAGATCCCGACGACCGTCTATGCCGCCAGCCAGAACAAGGCGATCAAGGTCGGTTTCAAGGATTTCAACGGCCGCAACTTCGCCTATGCGTTCCGCCTGGAAGACACCGAGTATCGCAACAAGGTCGAGGCGGCCATCGAATGCATGAAGTTGGACGGCCGCCTGCGCAAGCTGCACGAGAAATGGTATGGCGCAGCGCCCGATGCCGGCTCGGCCATCGACACTGTGTATTTCGGCTATGGCCCTCCCGGCTTCAAGGGTTTCGAGCCCACCTCGCACGTTCCGGCGTGCAAGTAGCACGCTTGCTCTGACAAGATAGGTGCGAACACCGGACCGGCCCCGAGCCGGTCCGGCTGCGGTTGGCGGAGACCCGATGGACCGGATCGTCGAATACTACTTCAATGCAGAAGTCATCGCGGGCGCCTTTCCCCAGGTGCTCACGGGCTTTCGCACGACGGTGATCGTATCGCTTTTGATTATTGTCTGCGGCACGCTGTTCGGCCTGTCGCTGGCACTGCTGCGCTGCGCCAACCTGCGCCCGGTCAATTTCATCATCACCGCTTATGTCGACGTGCTGCGCACGCTGCCGCAGCTCGTCGTGATCGTCTTCATCTATTTCGGCCTGCCTTATCTGGGCCCGGCGCTGTCCCCCTTCGCGACCACTGTGCTGGCGCTCGGCATGGTGCTGTCGGCCTTTTCCACCGAGATCTTCTGGTCCGCGATCATGGCGCTGCCGCGCGGACAATGGGACGCCGCCAGCGCGCTCGGTTTCAGCCGGCTGCGGACGCTGGTCACCATCATCCTGCCGCAGGCCATTCGCCTCGCGATCCCGCTTCTGACCAACCGCGCCATCTCCATCAGCAAGGGCACGGCGCTCGGCACCGCCGTGTCGCTCCCGGAAACGCTCGGACAGGCGCAGAGCGTGATGGCGCTGGTCGCCAATCCCTCGCCGCTGACGCTGGCCGCGGCGTTCTACCTCACCTTCTTCCTGCCGCTGGTGATCGCCAGCCGGTGGATCGAATATCGCTACAGCACGGGGCGGTGAGCGGATCGCATGCAGGATTTCCTGGACAATTTCGCCAACTGGGAGTCGCTGTTGCGGGTCTATCCGCTGCTGCTGCAGGGGCTGATCTATACAGTCTGGCTCGCGGTGGTGGCGCTGCCGCTCGGCATTCTCGCCGGCCTCGCCATCGCCGTGCTGTACAGCTTCAAGAACCGCTGGGTGAATATTGCGCTGCTGATCTATATCGACCTGTTCAGGTCGTTTCCCGTGGTGGTGCTGCTGATCCTGATCTTCTACGGCATGCCGTTTCTGGGCCTGACGCTCGGCGGCTTCACCGCGGCGGTGCTGGCCATCGTGCTCAACAATTCCGGCTATTACGGCGAGATCTTCCGCGCCGGCATCCTGTCCGTGCCCCACGGCCAGACCGAGGCTGCCCGGGCGCTCGGTTTCAAGCCGCTGCATGTGGTGTTCTCCATCGTGCTGCCGCAGGCGATCCGCAACGTGCTGGCGCCGCTCGCCAGCAATTCGCTAGAACTCGTCAAGGCGACACCAATTGCCGCCTTGGTCGCGCTGCCTGAACTGCTGCGCTCAGCCCGCGTCGCCCAGGAGCAGACCTACAACCCGACGCCGCTGATGGCGGCCGCCGTGATCTTCTTCGTCATCCTGTATCCGTTCGCGCGCTGGGTGGCGCGGCTGGAGCGGCAAGCACTGAAAGCCCGCTAACATGGCCACACTGATCACCGGCGGCAGCGGTTTCATCGGGCTCGCGCTCGCCGAGCGCCTGATCGCCGACGGCGAGACCGTCATCCTTTTCGATCTCTCAGCCCCCGGCCACGACATGCTGGTGCGTCCCGAACTCGCCGGCGCCACGCTGGTCACTGGCGATGTCACAAGCGCCGACGACGTCGACCGCGCGTTGAACACGGCCGGTATCGACCGCGTGATCCACACCGCCGCGATGACGCCGAATGCGCAGCGCGAGCATGACGCTGCGCGCCAGATCGTCGACGTCAATATCGGCGGCGCCGTCAATCTGCTCGAACGCGTAACGTTGCGGCCCGCCATCAAGCGCGTCACCGTGCTCAGCTCGGTCGCAGTGTACGGCTTCTCCCAACCGGCCGCGTCGGGCCTGTTCGAGGAGGATTTGTCGCCGCCGGCGCCAGCCGCGCTCTACGGCATCACAAAGCTTGCATCGGAACAGGCGGCGCTGCGGATCGCCGACCTTCACAAGCTCGATGTGCGGGTGATTCGGCTCGGGCCGGTCTTTGGCCCATGGGAATTGCAGACCGGTGTCCGCGATGCGCTGAGCCCGCATTATCAAGTGCTCCGCATGGCCTTCGACGGCCGTGAAGCGATTCTCCCGCGCAGCATGGCCGGCGACTGGATCTATTCCCGTGACGCCGCCCTCGGCGTCGCGAGGGTGAGCGCCTCCGACGCGCTGAACCACCGCACGTATCACGTCAGCGGCGGTGTGCTGTCCGATCTGCCACGATGGTGCGAGATCATCGCGACGCACATGCCCGGCTTCCGCTGGCGGATGGCGGAGATCGAGGCGGAGGGCAACGTGATCTATGGCCTGCCGAAGGACCGTGCGCCGCTGAACATTGCACGACTGGCCGCGGATGCCGGCTTCAAGCCTCAATTTCATCTCGAAGATGCGGCGCGCGACTATCTCGGCTGGTTGCCGCAGGCAGGAGAACCCGCATGAGCAAACGTCTGGCTGGAAAATCCGTCCTGATCACCGGCGCTTCCTCGGGCATCGGCCGCGCCATCGCCCGCCGATTTGCTGCCGAGGACGCGAGGCTCATGCTCGCGGATCTCACCATGGGCGTGCGCGAGGGCGGCGCTCCGACACTGGATCTGCTGCGTGCAGACGGTTATGAGGTCGATTTCATCCAGATCGACGTCGCCTCGGAGGACGACACCGTCCGCGCCGTCCAACAGACCGTTGCGCGCTACGGCCGCCTCGACGTGCTCGTCAACGACGCCGCCATCGGCACCGGCAAGCGTCTGACCGACACCAGCCTCGCCGAATGGGACAGGACGCTGGCGGTCAATCTCACCGGCGTATTCCTGATGTCGCGCGCCGCCGTCAACCAGATGCTGACGCAGGATATCCGCAACGAGGCCCGCGGCCGCCTCGTCAACATCTCCTCGCAACACGGCATGATCGCCTGCCCGGAAGACATCGCCTATGGCACCTCCAAATCCGGGGTCGTCTACATGACGCGGCAGATCGCGGCGGACTACGCGAAGGATCACATCATCTGCAACGCAGTCGCGCCCGGCAAGATCGTCACCGGCAAACCGGGCCGCGCTGCGGAGCCGCGCTGGATGGACTACTCCACCAGCCGCACGCCGATGCCGCGGCTGGGCCGCCCCGACGACGTCGCCAATGCGGCGCTGTTTCTGGCCTCCGACGAGGCAACTTTCATGACCGGCGAAAACATCCTCGTCGATGGCGGCTGGATGGCGTCATGAGCAACGTTTCGGAGAGCACCATGGTGCAAGTGCCTGCAGAGACGTCCGCGCCGATCATTCAGATGTCCGGCGTCACCAAATGGTATGGCGACGTCCAAGTGCTCAAGGACATCGACTTCACGGTGGCGCGCGGCGAGCGCGTCGTGATCTGCGGGCCTTCGGGGTCCGGCAAGTCGACCATGATCCGTTGCATTAACCGGCTGGAAGAACATCGCGACGGCCGCATCATGGTCAATGGCGTCGAGCTGGATCACTCGACGCGCAATGTCGACGTGGTCCGCCGCGATGTCGGCATGGTATTCCAGCAGTTCAACCTGTTTCCGCATCTGACCGTGCTGCAGAACCTCACCATCGCGCCGCGCAAGATCCGCGGCGCAACGAGGCAGGAGGCCGACGAGGTCGCGCGCTATTTTCTTGAGCGCGTACGGATCTCCGAACAGGCCGATAAATATCCGAACCAGCTCTCCGGCGGCCAGCAGCAGCGCGTAGCCATCGCGCGTGCGCTGTGCATGAAGCCGCAGATCATGCTATTCGACGAGCCGACCTCGGCGCTTGATCCGGAAATGATCCAGGAGGTGCTCGACGTCATGGTCGGCCTCGCCCGCGAAGGCATGACCATGGTCTGCGTCACCCATGAGATGGGCTTCGCGCGCACGGTCGCCGACCGCGTGGTGTTCATGGACGCCGGCCGGATCATCGAGGAAGGCGCGCCGGCCGATTTTTTCTCGGATCCGAAACAGGATCGAACCCGTGTATTCCTCAAACAAATTATGCATCGATGACCGAAGCGGCCGCTTTGCGCCGGCAGCGGCCGTTCGATAAGCGCTCATTCCGCGAATTGGGACTTGGCATAGATTGGTCTCGTCAATATCGGCCTTGCGAACGAGATCAAACCCTCTCGGAGACATCCGCCGCGGGAGACGCGGCCACCCGGCCGGGCCTCATGGTTCTCCCGGCGATGCGAAGCATCGTCCGGAGACGGCGCTGGCCGCCTCCTCACCAAGAGGAGAGACACCACCCGCGCCGCGCCCAAGAGCCATGCCCAAGAGCCATGCCGCGGGGAACTGTCAGCCATTACCGCAGAGCCGTCGTGGCGCGCGCGTTGCCCCTCGACTCCGCCCGGATTGTCATGTGGAATATTGGAGCAAAAAATGCACATGGCAGGGTGATCTGATGGCGGAAGCTTCTATTCTGGCCGCGCCGAGCGCGCATCTGGCGGACAACTCCCGCAAGGCGATCTGGGCCGCAGCGATCGGCAACCTGCTCGAGTGGTACGATTTCGGCGTCTATGCTTATCTCGCCGGGCTGATCGCCACAAAGTTCTTCCCGAACAGCGATCCCACAGCCTCCTTGCTCGCAGCCTTCGCGGCCTATGGCGTCGGCTTCCTGGCGCGGCCGCTCGGCGGCATCGTGATCGGCCGCCTCGGCGACACCAAAGGCCGCAAGACGGCGTTGGTGCTCACCATCTTCCTGATGGCGTTCGGCACGGTCGCCATCGGCCTGTTGCCGTCCTATGAGGCGATCGGCGTCTGGGCGCCGATCCTGCTGGTTGCGCTTCGCATCGTGCAGGGGTTCGCGGCCGGCGGCGAATGGGGTACCTCGACCGCCTTCATGGTCGAATGGGCGCCGCAAAACCGTCGCGGCTTGTTCGGCAGTTTCCAGCAGGTCTCGACCGCCGGCGGCTCGCTGCTCGGCTCGGCCGTTGCCGCCATCATGACCTCGTCGCTGAGTCAGGCGGCGATGCTCGACTGGGGCTGGCGTGTGCCGTTCCTGCTCGGCGTATTCTTGTTCTTCGTCGGTGCCTATCTGCGCCGGAACGTAGACGAGACGCCGACTTACGAAGCCGGCCGTCAGGCTGCCGTCGATCAGCCCGTTGTCGCCGGGCTTCCGCTGGGGGCGCTCGCCTTCGGCTTCACCATCTTCTGGACCATCGCCTATTACACGCTGCTCGCCTGGATGCCGAGTTTCACCCAGCGCTTTGCCGGGCTCACGCCCTCCCAGGCGCTGTGGTCGAACACGATCGGCCTGATCGCCATGGTGATCGCGGTTCCGTTCTGGGGCGCGCTGTCGGACAGGGTCGGCCGCAAGCCGCTTCTGATGGCGAGCGCGATCAGTATCGGACTGCTCTCCTATCCGCTGTTCTCACTGATGACCAACGGCACCGGTCTCGCTCTGGTGATGCCGCTCCAGATCCTGTTCGGCATTTTGCTCGCGCTCTATTCCGGCGCGGGCCCTGCGGCGATCTCGGAGATCTTTCCGACGCATCTTCGCTCCACCTGGATGACGAGCGGCTACGCGCTCGCAGTCGCCATCTTCGGCGGGTTCGCGCCATTCATCGCGACCTGGCTCATCCAGGTCACGGGATCGCCGGTGTCGCCGACCTATTTCTATCTGTTGCCTGCGGCCGTGATCTCGCTTGCCGTGATCTGGCGGCTAAAGGAAACCGCTGGGACAAAACTGAGCTGAGCAAGCAAGCGAGTAGCCCATGCTGATCCGGTTCGACGGACGCACCGCGATCGTGGCCGGAGCCGCGCGTGGCATCGGCCAGACCATCGCGCGATCGCTGGCCAATGACGGCGCGCGCGTCGTCGCCTGCGACCTGCTGGTCGATGACCTGGCCCCCATCGCAGGCCGCGTCGATGGCGGCGGCGAGATCATCGCTGCCAAGGTCGACGTCACCGATGAGGCCTCCATTGCCGAGGTCGTGCGCACAGCCGGCGGCGCCGATATCCTTGTCTATGTCGCGGGCGGCGTGCGCGGCCAAAGGCCCCAGCCGCTGGAAGAGGTGAGTGCAGACGACTTCGACGCCATCGTCGATGCCAACCTCAAGGGCGCGTTCCTGTTCATCAAGTCTGTCGCGCCCGGGATGAAGACAAAAGGCACCGGCCGCATTGTCACCATCTCGAGCCGCGCCGGCCTTGCCACCAGCCTCACCGGCATCCAGAGCTATCCCGCCGCCAAGCACGGACAGATCGGTCTGGTCAAACAGCTTGCCCAGGAGCTTGGGCCGTTCGGCATCACCGTGAATACGGTTGCGCCCGGCTTCATGGCGACGAGCCCTGATTACGAGCGGCAGTGGAACAACTGGCCGACCGCGTTCCGCGACAATTTCGTCAACACGATTGCGATGCGGCGTATGGGCGCGCCGCAGGACATCGCCAATGCGGTGACGTTTCTCGCCTCCGACCACGCCTCGTGGATCACGGGGCAGACCATCCCCGTCACCGGCGGCCCGCTGTAACAAATCATTCGGGAGGACCATCATGAACGACACGTCGAAGCTCGAACCTTGGCAATGGCCGGAAAAGCACTGGCGCGGTCTTGTCAACCAGGTCCGCGCCGGCAAGACCTATCGGCCCAAGACCTGGAAGGGTGGCGCGCGATGCGCGTTCGCGCTGTCGTTTGATTCCGACCACGAGACCAACGAACTGCGCGACGGCGGCAAATCGATCGGGCGCATGGCGTGGGGACAGTACGGCAATCGCGTCGGCGTCCCGAGCATTCTAAAGCTGCTTGCGAAACACTCGGTGCCGGCGACCTTCTATGTGCCGGCCGTGTGTGCGCTGCTCTACCCCGACGAGCAGCGCCGCATCATCGCCGAAGGGCACGAGATCGGCATCCATTCCTGGATCCACGAGCTGAACTCGGTGCTCCCCTATGAGAACGAAAAAGACCTGATGACGCGCGCGGCCGACGTGCTGGAGAAGACGACCAAGGTGCGGCCGGTCGGCGCGCGTACGGCGTCCTGGGATTTCTCGCCGCATACGCTGCGGATCACCAAGGAGGCCGGCCTGCTCTACGATTCCTCGCTGATGGCCGACGTCGATTGCTACGAGCTGCTCTTGGATGGAGAGCCAACCGGCGTCGTCGAATTTCCGGTGGAATGGATCCGCGACGACGCGGTCTATTTCATGATGCATCGCTTCCAGAACCTACGTCCCTACACACCGCCTTCGGATGTGTTCGATGTGTTCAGGCGCGAGTTCGAGGCGGCCTACGAGGAAGGCGGAATCTTCCAGCTCACCTGCCATCCGCACATGATCGGCTACCGCTCGCGGCTCTGGATCATCGAGGAGCTCATTCGCCTGGCCAAGGCGAAGGGCGACGTCTGGTGTGCAACCCATGCCGACGTGGTCCGTTACGCGCGCGACCACGCCGCCTGAGGCCTGACCCATGACAAAGACGGCCCTCGTCACCGGAGGCGCGCGCGGCATCGGTCGCGCCTGTGCGCTGGCGCTTGCCGATTCCGGCTTCGACATCGCCCTCGTCGATCTCCTGGAGAGGGAGATGGCAGCAACCGCCCGCGATATCGAGGCG
>Ga0137394_10003340_pt1 | contig 12032 bp, 8 predicted proteins | sample czobulk116metaG_FD_108278 | JGI IMG/M metagenome (GOLD analysis project Ga0137394, IMG submission 108278) | Vadose zone soil microbial communities from Angelo Coast Range Reserve, California, USA - czobulk1.16 metaG | ecosystem: Environmental > Terrestrial > Soil > Vadose zone | place: USA... | reverse complement strand
GAGTGGCCTGGGTGACGCGGAGTTTTTGCGAAGCGAGACGGCGGCGCAGCTCTTCCTGGTTGCCAATCCGCTGATCGCCAACCAGGCGGAGGATTTGACCGTGCCGGAATGTTTTTCCCGTGCCCATAGAGTGCGCACCTTGGGTGCTAATGTATTTTTATACAGGAGTCTGCATACTCCTGTCAATCCCTTGCGGAATATTTTTGCCGGTGGTTACCTTGGAAAGACCGAGACAGGGAGGAAGCGCCTCATGTAAGATTCGCAGCACGCGCGCGAGGCGTACTGGATTTTTCGCGCAGGGGATGTAACCTATCGTCTCGGGCATTACCACGGGTCCCATGGGCACGCCTTGCCAGATTTCGGGTTGCAAGAACGAAGCGCCGCAGGCTATTGCGGAGCAGCAGCTTTGCGTCCTGCACTTTACTCTCTCGCTGGAAGCAAGCTGCGCGGAGATGCGCCGGGAGACGGCCCTCGGGAACGCCCCCCAGGATCGCCAGCGGGACATCATGCGCTTCATCACGGAAAATGGGGAGCGGCTGGCGCGTGTGGCAACCAGCGGGCTGCACCTGACAGACGACTTGAAAGCACGGATCCTCAGCACTTTTCTGACGCTGATGAATCTCCGGGAAAACCTCGACCGGTCGAACATGAGAAGTTCGTTTGGGCGCTCCGGCCACCCTCTCCGCTGAATCACAATCCAGGAACTCTCGATGAGTATTAGGAATCAGGCGCCGATGTAACGCGCGTAGAGCGAGCGCGCGACGGCGGGGTCTTTGGTGCCTTTGAGGATGGCGCGGCCGTCGGCAAAGACAGTCATTTCATAGGGGGCGACACGGAAGCGAAGAAGAAAATCATTCTGGCGCAGGTCATCAACAACCGGGGTTAAGCGCAATTTGAGAGCATGGAGATCCATGGCGCGGGCAGTTTCGTGGATTTGCACGGAATCGCGGCCGCAGAGGGTGATGTGCGGTTGGGAATCGCCATGGAGATAGGAGAAATCCTGTTTTACGCAGACGCGGCATTCCGGATTGCGGGCCACGCGGACCGATTGCATGCGGCCGCTCCAGACGTCGCAGGAGAGCAAGCGGCCGTGAAGAGCTTCCGGATGGCCGGAGAGGAGCTTCAAGGCTTCGGCGGCTTCGAGCGAGGCGATGAGCCCTACGATCGGGCCGAGAACTCCGATGGTGTCGCAGGTTTCTTCAAGACCGGGAGCGGAGATTGAGGATTCGAGGAGGCAGCAAAGGCAAGGCGTTTGACCGGGGCGAATGGCCATGGTGAGGCCGTAACCGGCGACCGCGGCGGCGTAGATCCAAGGCCGCGCGGAGCTCACGGCAAAATCATTGACGAGGAATCGGGTTTCGAAATTGTCGGTGCCATCGAGAAGCAGATCGAAGGCCCCGAGGAGTTCGTGCACGTTGCGGGGGCCGAGGTCGGCGACGATGCCTTCGACGGTGACGCTTGAATTGATGGAGCGCAATTTTTTTTCTGCTGCAACCGCTTTGGGCAGGGCTTTGCTTGCATCTGATTCATCGAACAGCGTCTGGCGCTGCAAGTTGGAAGGCTCGACGAAATCACGGTCGATGATTCGGAGGTGACCGACGCCCGCACGCACCAGAAGGTTGGCAGCAGCAGCGCCAATCGCGCCGCAACCCACGATGACCGCGCGGGAGCCCAGCAGCCGTTCCTGGCCTTCCGCACCGATCCCGGAGAAAAGCATCTGGCGGGAGTATTTTTGCTGGAGAGTATCGTCCACGTTCGAAGCGGCCCCCGCAAGCGCGCCGGACGCGCCTACTAAGCAACATGATAGCCCCAAAGTGCACAGAGCGGGAAACTCTGCTGTGCTACCCTGCGTCTGAGCGAATGGACGTATGAAATTGGGCTGGGCCAATGGGTTGCGAGGCATTGCCGCACTCGCGCTCCTGACGGGAGCTGCGACGATGCACGGCCAAACGCCGCCGGACGCGAGGACCACAAATACCGCGGCGGAACCAATCGTAGTAGCGGTTCGCATCGTCAAAGAAGACGGAACAGTTCTCTCTGAAGCGCCCGCGGGCATAACTGTGGAGGCCGGGAAGGCACTCGACCGCGAAAAGGTCGCGGAAAGCATGCGGGCGTTGTACCGCACGGGAGATTTTTCCGACTTGCGAGCGGTGGCGGTGCAAGTAGAGGGCGGAGTGCGGCTGGACTTTGTGGCACGGGAGAACTTGTTTTTCAACCAGGTGCGTATCGAGGGTCTTTCCGCCCCGCCCAGCGAAGCCTCGGCGGCCGCAGCGATGCAGCTTACTCTGGGGCAAACTTACCGGAAGAGTGCGGTCGCCGAGGCGCTGGAGCGGCTCAAAGAGACGCTTCGCGAGGAAGGCTTGTACCTGCCGGAGGTCTCCGCGGAAGAGTTGCCGCATGCGGAGACGCACGAGATGGATATCGTCGTGCATGTAAAGCCGGGACCGCGCGCACGCGTCGAAGCCGTTCGCCTTAAGAACAACACCGAATATCGTGATGCCGAAATTCTTTCCCGGTTAAAGATGCGGGTTGGCAGGGAAATCACGGCCGCCCGGCTGCAACGCGGGACCGACCGCATCCGAAAATTCTTGGTGAAGAGAGGGCATCTGAGTGCACGGGCGGCAGTGCGCCGGGGTGAATATGATGCGGCAAAGAATACCATCCCCCTCGATCTGGATGTCACCGAGGGCCCGCGAGTGCGGGTGTCGGTGACCGGAGCAAAGTTTTCCAAAGGAGACCTGAAAAAGCTCATACCGGTTTATCAGGAAGGCGCGGTCGATGCGGACCTGCTCGAAGAAGGAAAGCGTAACCTGCTGGAGCGGCTTGAACGGGAAGGATATTTTGATGCCGAGGTGGATTATGAGACGGACACTCATGAAGTAAAGCGCAACGGGACGGGTTGGCAGGGGACCGAAGAGGTTATTACCTATACGGTGAAGCGCGGCGAGCGGCACAAATTGATCGGGATCGAGATTACCGGGAACAAGTACTTTGACGAGGACTTGCTCCGAAGCCGACTGCAGATTTTTGGGGGGGCCTTTGCTTCGCGGGGGCGATTCAGCCGGCGACTGGTGGAATCCGATGCGCAGTCCATGCTCCTTCTTTACCAGGCAAACGGATTTCTGGACGCCAAGGTCGAGCACCAGATCGAGGATGACTACAACGGCAAAGAGGACGATCTGTTTATCCGTTTCAAAGTTCAGGAGGGAAAGCAGACTCGTGTCGCTTCGCTTTCGATCGAGGGCGTTCACGCTTTTAAGGAAGAGGAACTTCTTGGCGTGATTGGTTCGTCGCCCGGACAGCCCTACTCCGAGTTTGGCGTTACGACCGACCGCGACAACATCCTGGCGCTTTATTTCAATGAAGGATTCCCGGAGGCCCGCTTTAGTTCCACCGCGGAACATGTTGAGGCCAACGCGGCTTCGACTGGCGGCGCCACGAGCGGGACTTCATCCAAAGACACCGGGCAAAAGGATTCGAAGCCGGTGTTAGAACAAGCGAATGCGGTGCGGTTGGTGTACCGCATACAGGAAGGTCCGCAGACGCGAGCGCGGCGGATCTTCATGAGCGGTTACGAACACACGCGGCCGGGCGTGATTCGCCGGGAGATTCACATTACCTCCAATGAGCCGCTGCGCCAAGGCGTCGTCGTGGAATCACAGCGGCGCCTTTACAACCTCGGGGTCTTCAACCGCGTGACCATCGAACCGCAGAATCCGGCCGGAACAAATCCGGATAAAGACATCGCCGTACTGGTCGAAGAGGCCAAACGCTACACGGTGGCGTATGGCGGAGGATTTGAAGTCCAGCGTCTGGCAAGCACAACGAACCCCACCGGAGGGCAGGTGCAAGCGGCCCCTCGCGGAATTATTGAGGTCAGCAAGCTGAACTTGACGGGGCGCGCGGACTCGCTGTCGTTCAAACTGCGCGGCAGCACCTTGCAAGGCCGCGCACTGCTTGGGTATTTCGTGCCCAACACGTTCGGCAACTCTCACTTCAGCTTTCAGGCCACCGTGTTTGCGGAAAAGACGCGAGACATCAACACGTTCACCGAGCAACGCTACGAAGGGTCGGTTCAGTTGACCGACCAAGTCTCACCTCTGACCACGGTGCTGTATCGCTATGCGTTCCGTAAAATACTTGTTTCGAACCTGAATATTCCTTCGCAGGAAATTCCGTTGTTCCAGCAGCCGACGCTGGTTTCGCAATTCGGCGTGACCTGGTTTCGCGACTCGCGGGACAATCCGGCCGACGCCACCAAGGGAAGTTTCAATAGCGCGGACTTCAGCGATGCGGACACGTATTGGGGTTCCAGCGCCAGCTTCCTGCGTTTCTTCCTTCAAAATTCCACGTACTACCCCATCAAAAGGCGCTTCAGCTTTGCGCGCTCCACTCGCCTTGGGATTCTCGTGCCGTATCGCGACACGGTTTCGTTGACGTTTCCTGCGCCAACCACGCCGCCGTTACCTACAGTCATTCCGCTTCCAGAGAGGTTTTTCGCCGGCGGGGGCACTTCGCTGCGGGGTTTTGCGCTCAATCAGGCAGGACCGCGCGACGTCGTTACGGGATTCCCGGTCGGCGGCCAGGCGCTGCTGGTTTTGAATCAGGAATTTCGGTTCCCCATGCGCTTGCCGTTTCTGGGGACCTCGCTCGGGGGCGCCATTTTCTATGACGGGGGAAACGTGTACAGCCGGTTGAGCCGAATTTCATTCAGCGCGACGCTGCCGAAACCAACCTTCGGGCTGCAAGACCCCTCGCTTCCTCCAGGACCGACGAACCTGTCCGTGTGCCTGACCAACTGCAGCAACGAGCTGAACTATTTTGCTCACACCGTTGGTTTCGGAGTTCGCTACAAGACGCCGGTAGGTCCGATTCGTGTCGACCTCGGATATCAGCTCAATCGCCCGTCGTTTGTAATTCCCATTCCGTGCCCTCGCAACACCCCAAGTTGCCAGTTTGGCTCGCTAGGCCAGCAGGGCACGCGGCTGCCCGGGTTCCAAATATTCTTCAATCTGGGGTCGAGCTTCTAATGCCCGGTGCAACGAATCGTGCACTTCTTGCCGCCGTGCTTGCGGTGGCAGCCGCAGGCATCCTGGGGGCGCAGGAGACCCTGGACCGCATTGTCGCCCGGGTGGAGAACGACGTCATCCTCTTGAGCGAGGTCCGAGCATTAAGCCGCTATCAAGAGCTCGTCGACGGAAAGCCGGAGACGGAAGAGCAGATTTTGGACCGGCTGATCGATCAGTGGATCGTGCGAACGGAAGCAGACGTTTCTCATTTCCCGCACCCGTCCGACGCCGACGTTGACCGCAGTTTGAGCCAGCTCCAGAAGTCGTTTGCGTCGATCGATGAGTACGAGGCGAGAAAGAAGCAAAGTGGCCTCAATGATTCTGAAATCCGGAGAATCGTGGGCTTGCAACTGTACTTGAGCAACTACCTTGATTCGCGTTTTCGGCCTGGTGTGCAGATTGATCCCCAGGCGATTGAAGATTTTTATGTCAACAATGTCTTGCCACAGGCCAAGTCCCGCGGGCAGGAACCACCATCACTGGACGCTGCGCGTGACTCCATTCAGGAAGCCCTAATTCAACGGGGGATCAATGAGCAAGCCGATCGGTGGCTAAAGGAGAGCAGAGTACGCCTGCACATCGAGAAACTCCTTGAGGAGGGGGCGAAATGAAGCGCGACACACGCCACCCGATCTGGAGTTGGATCATTCACACCCCGTGGGTACTGGCGGTTCTGGGAATCCTGTCCGTCATTGCCTTTTTTGGCAGCGGCGCGGGGAATCCGCTGCTGACCCGGCTGATTACTCATCGGCTGGAGGCCGTGACGGGCGGGAGAGTGGAGTTGCGTTCGTTATCCATTCAATGGCTGGCGATGCGCGCGACGTTGAAAGGCCTGGTGATTCACGGGAAGGAGCCTGCGGGGACGGAGCCGCTCTTTTCCGCGGAGGAAGTTCAGGCGGGGCTGCGGGTCGATTCGCTCTGGGCGCGCAGGGTTTCGGTGAACGAACTTCGTGTTCAGAAACCGCACGTACACGTGCGCGTCGATAAGAATGGCGCGACCAACGTGCCGACGCCGCCGCGTCCCGCTTTGTCGAATAAATCGACACGCGAGACGCTTCTCGAATTGCGCATCCGGAGCCTGCTGCTGGAGGATGGCTGGATCCTCTACAACGACGTGAAGACCCCGCTAGCCGTGAAGGGTGGCACCTTACGGCTTGCGCTCGAGGCCGGCGGCGCACCGGAGAATCCTTTATATCTCGGCAACCTTGAATGGCACTCCCTGCAATTCACATCGAAGCGCTACGCGCCATTGGCCGTCAGTCTTTCTGCAAAGTTCACGCTCTGGCGCGATGGCTTCGCGCTCGAACAAGGGGCGCTCAGCGCCGGGCGCTCGCATCTCGATGCGCAAGCGGAAATGAGCAGTTTCCTGAAGCCGCAGTGGACCTTTCGCTATCGCGGCTGGTTCGACCTGCTCGATTTTCGCGATATTTTGCGCGAGCCGATGGTGCCGGCGGGACGCGTGGACTTGCACGGAGAAGGCCAATTCGCCGGCGGCCAGTTCAAAGGAAGCGGCAGTTATTCCGGGCAGAACATCGCTCTGCCTTACAACGACTTCCATGCCACCGGACTCACCAGCCGCGGAAGCTACCGGATCACTAACGCCGGCCTGGAAGTGCCGGACTTTTTCGCCGGAGCGTTTGGCGGCAGCGTAACCGGGCGGATCACCATGCGCTTCGACGGTCTGCAATTCCGCGCGGACACGCATGTCCAAAACGCCAGGCTGGCCGGAGTCTTGCCGGCCATCGAGCACCGCGGCTTCCCGATCGACGAACTGCACTGGGATGCGCTGATCACGGCCGACACCATCGAGACCTGGAGCGGCCCTTTCCAGCATTTTGATATTTCCGTAAAAACCATTTGGGATCCTCCGGGGCAACCCGCGGCCGGCCATCAGCCTGTAGCCGCAGCCTGGAAGTTCCGCTACCGCTACGATCCGAATCTCCTGGCGATCGAATCGGGCCAATTCGAGACACCCTCCTCGCGCGGAAACATCGATGGCGTGCTTGCTCCGCGCAATTCCGCAATTAATTTGAAATTCGAAGCCGGCGCACTGGAAACGTACAAAGATTTCATTGACGCGCTCGCCGGAGCTAGGCCGGGTTCTGCCCAGGCGGCAAAACCGATCTCGGGCAGCGTCCGTTGGGATGGCAAGATCCTTGGACCCTCTGGCGGGCCCACGTTTCAGGGGCAATTACGTGGCGAACGTGTGCGCTACGACGGGGTGTTCCTGGATTCCCTCGACGGGGATCTCACCTATTCTCCAACCCAGTTATCGCTGGCGCACGGGCATGCCCGCCGCGGCGAGATGGGAACGGACCTCGAAGGAATTCTTTCCCTGACCGACTGGAACTTTCTACCGGAGAACGAGTGGTCGGCGGATGTCAATTTCGAAAAAGTCTCTGTGGAAGGACTCGAACAGCTCGCCGGCTGGTCGTACCCGGTAAGCGGCCTGTTGACGGGTCAATTTCATGGGCGCGGCACACGCGAAGAGCCCAGTGTTACGGGCCTGTTTGACCTCGCGGAGGGAAATGTTTACGGGCTCTCGTTTAATCGCTTGCGCGGACAACTGAGCGTTTCCGAAGAGGAAGCGCGCATTGCCAATGCGGAGTTGCGCTTCTTCCCTCCTGGGAAAGAAAGCGGACGCGGTGCCGGGATCATTACCGGTTCGGTAGGCTATCGTTACCGGGACAAGACGCTATCGGCAGAACTTGCTGGCGCAGCGTTGCCTCTTGAGAATTTCCAGAAACTACAGTCGGCGCGCCTCCCGGTGGGAGGGCAAGTCAGTTTCAAGCTGAAAGCCAGTGGTCCGGCGATCGCGCCGCTCGGCGATGGAACTTTTCGCGTCGTGGATCTGCGCGTCGGCCAGGAGGTCATCGGCAGTTTCGACGGCAGCTTGTCCTCCGACGGGCGTACGGCGCATCTCGAGCTGGGTTCGGCCATGAGCACGGGAGAGATTTCCGGCGGTGGCACCATCGGGCTTGCCGATCCCTATCCATTGAGCGCAAAGATTTCGATCAAGAGCATCAACCTGGATCCTTTTCTGCAAACCGCTTTGCATCTGGGAAAATCGGGAGGCCATGCGGATGCGGATGGTGACATTTCGCTGCAGGGCTCATGGAAACATCCGGAAAGCATCGTTGTGGATGCCAGTTTCTCGCGCCTGGTGCTGACCTACGCTAGCGTCCGGCTGGAAAACGTGGGGCCGGTCCGTTTTCGATCGGCAAAAGAAAGCCTGGAGATCGATCCGGCGACGCTGCGAGGTGCGGACACCAATCTCCAAATCTCGGGTTCGATCTTGTTTGCGGGGCGCCGAACCGTGGGGTTACGCCTCAATGGTGGATTGGATCTGCGGCTCATCAGCGGATTTGTGCCGGGTCTTGATGCGCGCGGTCCAGCACAAATTAACGCGTCCGTTGAAGGCACGCTGGACCGGCCGCGCATTACGGGTCGAGTGCACATCGAGAATGCTTCCGCCCGCGCGGTGGATTTTCCTACGGGTCTGAGCACCATCAACGGCGATTTGGTATTCGATGCGACGCGTTTGTATTTCGAAAATGTAAGCGCGGAAGCGGGAGGCGGCACTCTGCATCTCTCGGGCAGCGTGAATTACGCAGAGAGCCCGCTGCGCTACGACGTCAGCCTGCGCTCCGATCGGGTGCGCATCCGGTATCCGGTGGGCATGAGCTGGCTCTTGGGGGGTTCATTGCGGCTGACAGGCACGCCAATGGGAGGCGTTCTTTCCGGGCGGGTGATGATCGAGCGCGTGACCCTCACTCAGGGCCTGGAAGTTGCGGGAATGCTGGTCTCAGCAAAAGAAGGCATCACCGGGCCGTCGACCGGTTCCCCGTTCCTGCGCAATTTGCAATTCGACGTCGAAGCCGTGTCCGCGCCAGACGCTCGCATGGAATGGCCGGGCGCCGAGCTGCAAGCGGAAGCCAATCTGCGGGTGCGCGGGACCTGGGAGCATCCCATTCTTCTCGGACACATCCACATTCTTTCAGGTAATTTGTATTTTGCAGGAAATCGTTACCGCGTTTCGCGAGGTGATTTGAATTTCGCGAATCCTTTCCGGCTCGATCCAGTTTTAAACGTGGAAGCGACGACCACCATCCAACAATACGAAATCACGCTGAATTTCAACGGGCCGGCCAGCAAGCTGACGCTGGCGTATCGCTCCGACCCGCCGCTTCCCGCCAACGACATCATCACGCTGCTGGCGCTGGGCCAAACCAGCTCCGAGGCCACTGCGCGCAGCGGTGGCACAGCCCAAAGCGGAACCGCGGGCGCTTCGGCGATTCTCTCGGAAGCCATTTCCAGCCAATTGGGCGGTCGTCTCGAGCGCTTGTTTGGGATTACGCGCTTCCGCGTCGATCCTGGCCTCGCGGGAGTGGGTTCAACGGGTTCGGAACAAAACGCCGCGGCGCGCATCACGGTCGAGCAGCAGATTACGCGCAACCTCACAATTACTTATGTTTCCAATGTGAGTTCAACGCAGCAGCAGGTCATCCAGGTCGAATACAACGTCGATCGGAACGTCTCGATTGTGGGATTACGCGATCAGAATGGCACGTTCGGCATCGACATAAAAATCAAAAAGCGCTTCCGGTAAGAATGGAGCGCTTTTCTGGAATGCAGTTCGCCTTGACTATGGATTTTGCTGTTGTGCGGTCTGTTGAGGCGGCGGTTGCTGTCCGCGGCGCTGCTGCCAGCGGCCCGCTCCAAGCCCCAGCCGCGCTGATTGGCCCGCTTCCGGATTCTGCAGTTTCAATTCCGCCAGCGCTTCCTTGGCCGCTTTGTTGCCGGCCGCGCGGGTCGCCGCTTGGATTTCGCGGCTGATCTTGGGCGTCTCCGCGGCAACTTTTTGTCCCAGTGGCGAGCCGTAAAACTGCAGCAAACCCCTGATTTCGTCTTCTGTGAAATGCTTGTCGTAAAGGCTGACCAGTTGCTCGGTCACCCGCTCGGCATCGAATTTTTTCTGGTAGCTGGCGGCGAAGGCGTTTACAAACGCCTGGCCCTTGTCGTTGTTGGGCACGGTAACCAGAAGTTTTTCCCGGGACTGTTCGATGGCGTTGCTCGCGCCGTCTTCGACGAGGTCACGCGCACCCACGAGCTCCATCAGAGAGCGGATTTCCGTTTCCTTCGTTGCGTCCATGGAATTTGATGGCGCCGCAGAAGAATTTCCCTGCGGCGATGCCTGCACGGGGTTCTGCGATGCTCCCTGAATCACCAGGAAAAATGTGCCGATATAGATGATGACGAGCGCCAGAACCGCTTTCATGACTGCCTCCGCGGCGGTATTCACTCCTGCATCCACCGCTTCTGTAAGTCTAGAGAGTGCTGTGGAGGTCCGCGAGAGTACTCGAGGACAGTGGTGCCGCGTTTTTTACTGTCCTTTCGTTCAGGTCAACATGGTGGGCCGACTTTCTGTTAGCATTCCGCGCGATGAGTGAACCGTCCATCGAACATCCCTCCCTAAGCATTACGCCCTCGCCCACCGCGATCGTGGAGCAGGAGGGCGGCCTTCATCGCCATCTGACGCCGGGGCAACTCGCCATGATCGGCATCGGCAGCACCATCGGCACGGGCTTATTTCTGGGAAGCGCCATCTCCGTGAAACTCGCAGGGCCGGCGGTGATTCTGAGCTTCATTGGCGGAGCGAGTATCGCCCTGACGATGATGTGGGCGCTTGCGGAGATGGCCGCGGCACACCCAGCCGCCGGATCCTTTGGGCTCTACGCGGAGATGTACCTCCATCCGTGGGCGGGATTCGCTGTTCGCTTGACGTATTGGTTCTGCATGATGGTGGTGGTGGGCAGCGAAGTCGTAGCCGCGGCCATTTACTGCAAGTTCTGGTTTCCAGCTACCCCGCCCTGGGTCTGGATCGGCTTATTCTCGCTTGTGATTCTCTACGTCAACGCCACGAGCGTCGGAAATCTCGGAACCTTTGAGTACTGGCTTTCAATGATTAAGGTTGTGACCATCGTGGCCTTTCTGATTCTGGGGACCGCGCTGCTCACCGGCATGGGATTTCCGAAAGTCGGTCTCAGAAACTACACAGCGCATGGGGGTTTTCTTCCAAATGGATGGAAGGGTGTGGGGCTGGGCGTCATCTTAGGGCTCTTCAGTTTCTTCGGGATTGAAGTCGTCGGAAGCACCGCCGGCGAAGCGGCCGATCCGAAAGTAGCAGTGCCCAAGGCGCTGCGGAAGACACTCTTCGTGCTGGTGCTCTTCTATGTCGCCGGACTCGCTCTGGTCGTCGGTATCGTCCCGTGGACGCAGATCGGACTCGGGGAGAGTCCTTTCGTTCGCGTTTTCCAGACCGTGGGCATTCCCGCTGCGAGTCACGTCATGAATTTTGTGGTGCTGACGGCAGCGCTTTCCAGCGCAGTGGCCAACCTGTACTTCGGAGCGCGGCTGGCGTTCTCGCTGGCGCGCGGCGGCTATCTTCCGGCGATTCTTGGACGACTAAGCAAGAAGGGCATGCCGGTGGTCGCGGTGCTGACTTCGGCGGGCGGAATGGCTGCGGCGCTGGTTCTCTCAGAGCGCTTTAAAGACTCACTCTTCGTTTTCATGGTTGGACTCAGCACCTTTGGGGCGTTGTTTGCATGGCTGATGACGTTGCTGACGCACCTTGCGTTCCGCCGGCTCCACAAGCGGCAGGCAAGACCGTATCTTCGGTTAGGGCCCCGCGGACCTTGGGCGTCGCTTGCGGGTTTGGCCGGCGTCCTGGCTGTGCTGGTTTCGACCTGGTGGGTTCCAGGATTTCGCATCACCTTGCTGGCCGGCATACCCTGGCTGGCTTTTATCACAGTGTGCTACTTTGTTTGGAGAAGGGCCCGGCCCCACATGCCACTCCGTGGAGTTTCGCGCGATGGATGAACTGCTCAAGTGGCGCGGCGAATTTCCGATTCTCGACCGCACTACCTACATGATCAGCAATTCGCTCGGCGCGATGCCGCGCGG
>Ga0137394_10003338_pt1 | contig 12033 bp, 18 predicted proteins | sample czobulk116metaG_FD_108278 | JGI IMG/M metagenome (GOLD analysis project Ga0137394, IMG submission 108278) | Vadose zone soil microbial communities from Angelo Coast Range Reserve, California, USA - czobulk1.16 metaG | ecosystem: Environmental > Terrestrial > Soil > Vadose zone | place: USA... | reverse complement strand
TGCACACCCCCCACTCAATATCAAAAATGTCCCTCCTCTCCCTTGACGTCAAGCCTACCCTCACCCTCACCGACTCTCCCATCCAGGAACATCCCGCCCTCCCCACCCCGCCCTTCTCCCCGCCTCAAACCCTCACAGATGCTCCTGCCGACACATCCGTAGTCCTCCTTAACTCCCTCGTCTCCTTCTACCAGCAAGAATCCCTCTGGGTTCACCGCACCCGAGCTGCGCTCGAGCTCGCCCTTACGGCAAAGGGCCGTGATTCGATCACCGCCGCGGCCACCGCCAAAGCCCTTTCCTCATCATCCACCGACTCGTCCGCGGACCTCACAGAAGATTCCGACGCGCAGTCGATAAAAGTTGAACCCACGACTCCTCCGCCATCCCTTGGGAAAGTGCATCCCAAGTCTCGCTGGATGCAGCGCAAGCAGAGCTTCAAACTCAGATTAGAGGGCATTGGCCCGCACAGCCTCAATCGCCGCCAGCGCCGCATGCGGCGAGACGCCTCTGCTGAGGCCGGCACCCGCCTTCTAGAATTATTCGGTCAGCTTATGGAGGCCCGTATGGAAAGCTGTCATCGTGTCAACCGCCTCGTCAGGGAGTCGAATCGCGTTGATCTCTATCGCACATGACCAAAAGTTGGTTTTACCTCCAACCTTGTCCCATCACATACTGACGGTTTTTTTCCCAGACTGGGTCTTTTTACTTACGGGGTTTGGCGAGGGAGGAGCATTTGGGGTTATCAGTTGAGATAATACAAACTTCGTTCGATGACCGCCTGGGCCGTAGCAAACCTGGATATACCCGGGAGCGAGAGCAGCACTTGACTGTAGTTGCACGGCTGGTTAGGCGGGGAAGACCTAGTACACGTAGCGGTATTACTACTAGATGCTCACGGGGATACACAATATTGTATCTATGTCTCCGTCAATATAACTCATCAGTAGTGGCGAGCTGGCTGTGCTGCTGGCACACACGCGTGCGCTTTATTTGTACTTGAATGACACGCCCTCTTTCCTTCCCTCCATGTCCACCAGATACGCACCCCTTCCGAACCCCCAGACGGACCCTCTCCTCAATGACGAGATGGAGGCAGCATTCGAAGACGACGAAGACGAAGACGATACGAACGACGACCACGCAGAATCTCGTCCGCTAAACCCCGCTTCTCACCCTTCCTCAGTCCAACACAGCCCCACGCCGGGAACCTATGACTTTGAGAACTTCGACTACGCAAGCTTACCTCCACCGGGTTCCCCCCCGCGCTCCTCTTCGCCCGCCCTCCCGCATGACATTGGCAACTCAAACGGGTTCATCCCCTCTCCAACCGACGTACGGCATGTGGACGGACCTCGCACCAGCTGGTTTCGCAAGACGGCCAGAACGATTCTGCCCAGTTCCCTTCTCCACCGGTGGCGGTTGGATTATGAGCCGACCCCCGGCATCGTCGGCGGTGGTACGCACAACGATGGCGTCTTTGCCAACGTAACCGCGAAACCATCACGGCCAGTACAACTTCGTGACGGTCCGTCCCTGATTCATGCCTTCCTCATTGATTTTCTCGCTCACCCCTCGATCTCATTTGCAGGCGACGAGGTTTACCTTGTTCCAGAAGAGTCCCAGAAGGATACTCCGCCCTCTTATGCCTTGGCACAGGCTGACGCCGTCCCACCTTACTGGGAAACAACAGTCCATGCACCATCCTCACCGGACGACATGATCATCGACCACCTTCCCACCGGTTCAGTGTTCTCCTTCCTATGGAACCTCTTAATATCCATATCCTTCCAGTTCGTCGGCTTCCTCCTCACCTATCTCCTCCATACAACCCACGCCGCGCGTTTCGGCTCTCGTGCGGGACTCGGCGTTACCCTCATCCAATATGGTTTCGCCCTTCGGAGTAGACAAGAAGAGGACACAAGTAACTGGTGGGGCGTCGGCGGCGGTCCGTATGGCAACGGGGGGCAGGGGGATGAGGCGGCGCCCGCCAAGCCGACGTTCGGCACAAAAGAGGAAGCCGAGGAGTATTACCGGAAACTAAACATCACCATGGTCAACGGGATGCCATCTGGAACTATCCCGGGAGCGACCCTGGACGACCTGAACGTCGCAAACGAAGCAACGACGGACTGGGTATCGTTTTTTCTCATGACCGTTGGTACGTTGTTGTTTTTTCTTAGCCTTTTTTGTCTTTATAGTAAAACTGATGGCCGTACGATTCGTTTTCCTATTTTGATCATCTCAGGTTGGTTTATCCTCCTCACATCGTTGCTCGGCTTTTGGCGCGTCAAGCGCTGGGAACGCAACATCCTAGCCTCGCAACGCGAAACGACCGTTTCCGGCCGCGATGCCGCCGGCCAGTCGCACGCACTCTCCACGCATTTGCATCGTTTCGTCGGCATGCCCGTGCGCGAAGTGAGCTCGCTCGTCCGCACTGGACTTGGCTTCTCCCGGCGCTCTCGCGGGGATGCGGAGGGCGGCGATCACGACGCGGACGTCGTGGAGGGTGGCAGGGCGGTCCCGATGACGCCCCTGAGGCCCATGGCCGGGGAAGAGTCGGCGCGGCGCGAGTTGATCATAGCGATGTATGCGCACGATCCTGAACGACAGCGACAGATCATACAAACTTTCCGGGACGACGACCAGCTGATGGCAGATATGCGCGCTGCAGGGATGCTCTGACCGGAATTGGAATTTGGGACTTTTCTTTGCTTGTGTTTTTATTTTTGTGTTTTTCAGCCCTCGATATTGGCTCTACAGTTTTTATGTATTGCATATCATCATCGTCAACCTTAGAAAGGTCCTCGGATGCTTGACTCGTGTTGCCTCATAAGTGTGGTCCCTTCAACGTGGATCGCAGCAATCCCTTTCCATTTATTTTGCTCCCTTTATAAGACCAAAGTACACCCAACGACCTCTCTGCTTCCTACTTTATTTACTCTCCACTAGCGCGACACCAATCATAGCACCATGCTAGATATCATCGTTCGTCCACATGACCGGCACCTCGCCCTTGAACGGCTCGAGCGAGAACTCGAGCGCAGAGCAGGGGTACCCGATTTCGAACTTCTCCAGCACACTCGGGTGCAAGATGCCCAGCCTTCCTATGGGCACGTCCTTCTGGCCTCCGCTCGCGCCGCCCGCCTCGAACGCGGTCCGCGTCCGATTGGCCTTTTGTTTTGGCGCACTTGCCAACGCTTCGGTGGGTCGTGCGCGGTAGTAGATCGTTGCGGCGCGACCGGGGAAGAACGTCGGGTCTGCATTTATGTGGGAAGGTGGGGGAAAAGAGAAGTACCCAAACACACACACACACACAACGCGAAAGCATGAGAAATGAGAAAAATAGCGACCTCGTGTTCATGCATGCGAAAAGCATCGCCGAAAGAGAAACGCGACGCACCGTCTCGCTCTTTGATGTAGTACCCCCACGTCGGAGCGGCAGGTTCATCGCCAGAACTGGAACCACGCCCCCCGGGAATAAGCGGCACCTCGAGCATCGCCATGGCGCGGTCGAGCAGGCCGTGCACGGTCTCGAATCCTGCGGTCTTGTTGCACCACACCGCGGCGGCGTGCCGCTCGTTGCGCGCTTGGCGCTCGCGCCCGGCGTCCTTGAGCACGACGTCGGACGCCTCGAAGATGCGTATCGGCAGCGCGTGCGAGCGGTTCTCTCGAATCGTCTTGAGCAGGCCCGGCAGGAGCGAGGTGCGCACCACCTGGAACTCGAGCGTCTTCGGGTTCGCGATCTTGACCGCCGTTTGACCGTCGTCGGCCGTGTTGAGCCAAGCAAAGTTTTCCTCGTGAGAGCACTACGATGGCGAAGCGGGGAAACTCGTTAGTGAGGCACCAGCACCGGGTGAGAAGGGGGGGGGGGACAGATGACTTACGAGAATGAGTGGAAGAACCTCGACCCAGCCGGCGTATGCCCATTCGTGCCGGATGATGTCGCTGAGCTTGTTGACAGCAAGCGGCTGCGCTACTGTGCTCGTCGCCGGGAATATATCCGGCAATCTATTGTACCCGTAGGCGATCGCCGCATCCTCCATGATGTCGCATTCATGCAGGATGTCGGGCCTCGTTGGGGGGATACTGACGTTGAGCGCATCGGCGTCCCCAGGCGAGAGCTCTGTCCGCAATGACATGCGCTCGAGGAGGTCTCTGACTTGTGGTGCGGAGAGATTCAGCCCTGTGCAAGCGTTGATGTATGAGGCATGTGTCTGAGTCTGTCGCGAGGAGAGATCGGGAGAGATCACGACCCGACCATCTGGGTAGATTATTTTGACGGGCTCGATGCTGGGTAGGGGGATTTCGGTCAAGTAGAACGCATCGACGATAGGAATGGTACGCACGTGAACGGCGCCTCGCAATACTCGGAAAACATTGTCGCCACAATGTTTGTCACGATGCTTAGCTTCGTCTGGTCCGTCGCCGTCAAGTCAATGAAGATGTTTCGGGTGTTGACCGTTATCTTGCTATGCTCCGAATTTATGATGGGAGGGAAGGAAAGCACACGATCTTCCTTGTCATAGATGATAGGGTACACAGGAGAATTGCGGATGATGGGCAGGTATTTTCCCAGATGACGATCAGACTGTGTGGACCGGCGTCCGAGTCAACGAATGAGTCCTATCACTCTCAGATCCGCTTACTTCGTAGACCGTCATCAGCTCTTCAGCAGTGTACGCTTGCGTCTTGTTCAGTGGGACGAACTTTATGTCCTTGGGAAGCTTGGCATCGTAGCGGAATGGCGCCGTGATGGTATCCAAATCGTGCGTGCCAATGGCAGCGAACTGTCGCTTCCGACAGATGTTCTGGTGTAGCTTGTCCTGTAAGTCTAGGAACGACTCGTACGAGCGTTGCGTAAACTTGACATTTCGAAGGACGGCAGAACCGAAGTAGGGGCGAACTTGGGCAGTCTAAGATGCCGTGAGGGGGCGGAAACAAACTGAGAAACCCGACTTACTGCTGGACCTACGGTAACCTCTATGAGGTCCTTCTCCCCTCCGGGTGGGTATACCAATCTATATTCTGGTGTCTTCCCTTTGCCTAAGAATACGCGCAACGCGCGCGCAATGCCTTCTATGCAAAGTAGGTCATATCTAGAGACACGGTCAGCGGCCAGAGTAGTTGGATGTTACGCGTTGCACACCTATTTGCTGGTATTTCTATTTTCAATTGCTAGGGATTGAAGTGAGCACAGTCTCGGTCACTCGTGAAAGCACGTACCGGGCGTCCAGCAGGCAGGCCCTGCTTGATCGCGGTCTCAACCTCTTCCGTAGTCTAAGTCCACGCATGGTAATGAGTTGAGAGATGAGAAAATCTTTGAGATGTGCAACACTGACGTCTTCATCGAGCTCGATGCCAAACTCAAAACAGAGCTTGTCAAATTCTTCCGATGCTGTTGCGCGCGAGTGCTTAGTCCAGGCGATAGCGAAACACCATGAGGAACATTGCATACATACAGTATTTCCGTTCAAGTCGTTCCCAGAGGTCCTCCTTATCCACTGAGACTGTCGGCATCGTAAACTCGAGACGAGATTTAGATTTGTGTCAACCGCTGACTCGGACTCATCAGTCGCGGCTACGGCCCGGTCGCATCTTATCAATGAAGTACATCGCTCTCCTCAGCGGCGGGAAGGACAGCTGCTACAACCTCTTACACTGTTACAAAAATGGCCATGAATTGGTCGCAGCAGCTTCTCTGCGACCAGAGCCTGGAAAAGGCGCGTGACGCCCTCATTTTTTTGCACCTCGGCATTCGTTTCTCATTATGCCGTGGGCCGACCGCAGACGAGTTGGACTCCTACCTCTACCAGACTGTGGGACAAGACGCCATCGAATTCGTCGCTCGCGCTTTGGACGTTCCTCTTTATCGGAGAATAATCAACGGCACGGCGCTCGTGCAAGACTCAGAGTATGGTGGACGGGACGCAAAGGAACGCGGAGGGGTCGACGGAGACGAGACAGAGGACCTGTATGCTTTGCTCGCCGATGTCAAAGTAACGCAGACTCTGTCGATGCACCCCTATTCGCTCATCGAGCATACATTATGCTTCAGTCTCAACATCCCGACGCAAAGGGTGTCTCTGTCGGGGCTATCCTTTCAAACTACCAGCGCGTCCGCGTAGAACACGTGTGAGTACTCTCTCTCGGATCGCCCTTTCGTGATTTCATTCACACTGGCGTATGTCTAGCTGTCAAAGGCTGTCTCTTACTCCATTGAGCTACTTGTGGCAGAGAGATCAAGCAGAGCTTCTATCAGAGATGATTGCGGCGGGAATGCATGCTGTTCTCATCAAAGTCGCGGGAATTGGGCTGACCACTCGACACCTCGGAAAGACTCTATCCGAAATGCGGAGTACGTTAGTGACATTGGTGGGTGGCGTTTCTTTGATCACTTCCCGATGGTGATCCGACCGACTGTCATAGAATACCTTGTATGGTTCGCATATTTGCGGCGAGGGAGGGGAATACGAGACATTGACACTCGACTGTCCACTCTTCAAGCGGCGCATCACGATGTGAGGTCCTTGATACGTACTAGTCATCCATCATGTTAACCGTTTGCTAGACATGATACAGAGACCGTCATCCATTCGGACAGCGGTTTCGCCACCGTTGCATTCTTACGCATCCGACATGCTTCTCTTGATTCAAAACCAGACCACGTCCCCGAGCTCACCGTTCCGGCCCTACTTGATCTACCTTATCGCCAGGTCGCAGAATATCTTCGAGCCAGCTTGCCGAACAACGAGCAAACCACAGAGCCAATTATTTCCAACAGAGCTTTAAGTATCCAACTATTGGGACCTACATCTAGGTCTCTCGGTAGTTGGATTTCCATCGGTAATGTCCATAGAGACCTTCGTAGTGCATCAGATGTGTCGCTAGAACACGAAGTCCAAGAATGCTTCCATATCCTACAAAGTAAGAGTCCGATGTGCGTCGGGCCAGTCGGTTAGCTAACTTTATGTCATCAGGATGTCTCTCGGAACACTCGTTATCACTGAGTCATATCGCTCACATGAACGTCTTCATTTCATCAATAGAAGACTTTGCTTCTATCAATGCTGTCTATGCGACCCATTTCGGCGTCAGTCCGCCAGCGCGCGCCTGCGTGGCGGTAGACCTTCCTCATCCCCTGCGGCTGATGCTCGACTGCGTCGCATATGCCGATCAGAAAGCGTGCGATCGGAAGGCGTTACACGTCCAAGGTCTGAACTACTGGGCACCAGCAAACATCGGTCCGTACTCCCAAGCAATCCTCGTAAGAACCAAACTTTTACCCAGCATCCCTCGATCGCGAAAAAAACAAAAAAACCGAGCCGTTGACTGACGCGCCTATCCCCCCTATCTTTATCCCATCCAGGTAGACCAACGCGTCTTCGTCTCGGGCCAGATCGGTCTCGTTCCCAGTTCCCTTGGCATCCTGACACCGCAAAATCTCGCCACCGAGATCCCTCTCGCATCGCAGCACTCCGATCGCATCGTGAAGGCACTGTCGGGCAATGCGGGCGCCGGCGGCGGATGGGACACCGGTCACGCGCAGCTCATCTTGTATTGGGTCGTCCAAGAACCCCACATCTCGCTCGCAATAGCCGCGGCGCAACGCTTGGACGTGAGTCTGTGGTATCTGGCCACCAAAGCCAAAAATAACCCCTTGTTCCTTGTTTTACCGCTTTTGACAGCGAGACGCCACGCCTACGCTCTTCTTGTCTGTGAGGGCTCTTCCCAAAGGTGCCCTCGTGGAGAAACAGGTTCTATATCATACGGGTCGAGGATTCTCCGCAGCAGATGATGAAGGTGATACTACTCCGGTGTCCTGCCTTCCTGTATATGGGACAGGTATCATCATTGATCGTTCCATCAGAATCAGGTCTTATCTGATTTGGATGATGTGCCACAGAAGCATTCTCCGAAGGCGACACGGACGTGCGATGCGAAGTATCGCATCTGGAGCATTCCACAGCTTCTGCCGCGGTGATTTGCGGCAGAGGTAGTTCGAACTGGGAGAACGTCTCTCATCGCCTCAAGGCTGTAGCTCACCTCGAAGGCAGGCTCAGGCATGCCCTATCAGTGCGGCTGTTTTACAATGTCACCACTACAGCAGGTGGGGGACGCGGCATTTTTCAGAGAGTTGACAGGATCGTTTCTGACTTCGAAAGCAGAGCTCCCCCAGATCCGGAGTCTTTTTCATTTGAGCAGTCCGGCGATTACACCTGTTCCCTGCCATTGTATCCACACGCGGGATCAAAAAAATTGGGATTATGCATTATGTATTCTCAGTGCATGAAAGACATTTATTGAGTTGAGATACCAGGCAGGATTGAGATACTTGAGATCCAGACAACGTGCTTGCAACGACATTAGATGGGCAATTGAATCAAGATAGAATAAACCGAGGCATGGACTTAGGGCGTTTGCTCCTTCTTGAGCACCCTCATCTCTCCTAGACGACGTCTCATCTCTTTCTCCGTGTGAGTGAGAGGCACCATACGGCACAGGGCAGCTCCGAACTGCCAAAAACAACGTCGGCATACAGGGCATGGGTACAGAGAGCGACGTACCAGAGTGCAAAGTCCGCCGTAGCGAAGGACCCAGGCAACACCATTCTTCCCATAGAACGCACCGGTGTTCATCGGATCGTTATGAGCTGCCGCATCGGCCCATCTAAAGATTGCACTTGATGCGATTGCAGTCTTTGAGAGTATCGAAAGTCGTAAGGTTCTGGAAAGGACAGTATGAGGTACAGACTCACAAGAAATTGAGGGAAGACAATGGCCAGATTATGGATACCGAGGATTGTCCCTCCAGCAACACGGGTGGGTTTTTGAGCGTTGTTATCCGCTTGATCTTCGAATGAACGGCGCCGCGTGAGTAATGGCTGGCGTTCGTTGAGAAGAACAGTCCTAAGAAGATTTGGAGATGATGCGGCCCTAGTATGTGAAGTGCGGCGATCAACATAGCGTACAGTTCGTTGGGGTGCAGGTGCAGGTCGGTCTAACTCTTTAAGGAACTGGAGAAATGTAAAAGAGTAAGCGCCAAGCGTATACGGCTATTGGTATGTGGCCACAGACCTCCATTATGATGGCGAAGGGTACCCAACAAGCGACCGCCCAGCAGATACCGATCAAGCTAACAGCTAAGATGGCCTAAAAGAAGTCAACGCCCGTTTGCAAAGATGCGGGGTAAACCGAAAGGATCAGAAATCCTACCTGCCAGACTTTGGTGATGAAGAAGGTGGACATGGTGATGAGGCTGAATAACAACATGGCTCCCATCCAGATATTGCGCAGCAAAAACGGCATTATAGGCAGACGCAATGGTTTGCCTTTGCGAGCAGCCTCTGCCTGCCATTGTCTGACTGTGTCTCTGAGGCGCGTAAGCTCGGCGTCCTCGTCCTCATCGTCGCTTTGAGCGAGCAAGCGAACATCTCGCCGAGCCAGGTAAGGGAGAACTATCCCGGCAAGCACGGCGACTATTAGGATCGTCAAAGGTTAGCTTTGAATTTTGTTGCGTTAAGCGCATGGTTCGTACCAATGCTATGGATAAGCATCGCTAGAGCGCCAGTACGAGTGGCCAGGTCCTTGTCCGGCTCCTTGTCGTATTGTTGCGCCATGATTTGACCGACGTAGGTGGTGCTATGCAACGCGGACATGAGCACAGCCACAGAGGGCGATTATACCTCATTGCTCACGAATAGAATAAGAAAGGGAACCTCGAAGACGCTAAATTAGCGAATGTCTAGGGCGGGACTCGCGTCGAATACGTACCAACCCATGAAGGCGAAGACCTGTACATAGCATACTCGTCGCACAGGCTTTGGAAGCGCGACGATAGCGATGTAAATGTTGTCCCAAATTTCCCGGAATGTCCTGTACGTTGTGAAGAGCTTGTAGAACTGCGAGGCGAAGGATTGCGTACCCTTCGGAGGGCTTTTGGAGAATGCGCTCCTCCTCTGTCTGGGTATAACAGGTAATCCAGACAGTGACCACGAGGACGACTATCGCAATGACACAGAATTTCCTGAACTGATCGCCACCGAGCAAACGAATGATCGGAAGGCTTGCGAGAGGCAGGAAACCAAAGCCATACCCGACGATGTTTCCTGCCTGAGTCATCCTGCTATGCCAGGCGTTTCCTGCGCTGAGTTGTTCAGAAGGGGTGACGTCGAGTAGAAGATTACGAAGGGACGCCTGCAGGGCATTGAGAGCAAAGTCCAGGACGTAGAACGAAATGACAGCAAGCACGATGGCAAAGGTGGAAGCCTGCTTACGTGTCAGTGATGTAAAAATGAGTTGATTGTGTACGCTATCGGATTGTACCTTCTCATGTTGCCTCGAATCCCAGTCGCCCCCGCCGATTCGGAGCATATCCGCCCATAGAGCGGCGATATCCTCGCAATACGCCAGGGTCAGAGTCGACGCCACGAGAGCAGCGGTTGACAGTGCGACCCAATACCGCCGACGATACTTGGACGTGGACGAGTCAGAGATTGCACCTAGAGGGGTATCACTTTGTGAATGCGACGTGGAAGGTCAAGCATGCCTTGGGCTCACCAATGACTGGTTGCGCAATCAAACCAGAGATCGGACCAGCCAGCCACACGAGGCTAGTGAGTTGCTCCGAGATGCCGAGGGAAAGCAAGAAGGGTGTGCCGTATCTAGCGTGGCTGGGGTTAGAATAATGCCCGAGATTGAAGGTGCAAAGGTTAGTTTACCCCAGCTCGATCGTCCAGGCGATCTGGGCACCTGCCATGGATATACTGAGGTTGAATAGATCGGATGTCGAGAGTCGACGATGTTTCCCATTTATTTCTGCCCTAGAGACCTCAGACCCGTGCCATGATGCATTCCTGGAATTGAGTGGGGGAGTGGTGGCCCCTGGCGCATTGAGCTCACGATCTGACCGCTTACGAGCGCCGGGCCAAGGGATTTGAGTTGTGGGGTCAGGGTCGACACCGGAGATGGATGGAAGAGTCATACTTTCTCTCTGGGGGAGACGAGAGGATGATATGGCTGCAGTAAGGACGAGAGGGAGAACGAGGTGGCGAGGCGGAACAGCAGCGGACGAGCGGCAAATGACGCTAAATATGGACAAGCCGGATGATCCGCGGAGCCGCTCATTCCCGAGATCTGAGATTGTCCCTTTGTAGCGTACAGCGTACACACACAACAACACAACAGTACTACGGTATCATACCATACAGCCTATACCACAACATCAACGCAGAGATTGGATAGATGCCCCTCTTCGATGTCCGTGTCCGTGGTGAAGATCGAGGCTAGGTAAAGGTTTCGACAGCAGGTTGAACGGCAATCGACGTGTCGGCGTGGGCGTATTCGTCGCTGTCGGCGTCGCATTCAAAGTCGAATTGTCTTCTGGAGGGTCAGGGAAGACGGCGTATTCACTTGGCGGCCCCGTAAGTTTTTCGGGCTCCGGGCCGTCGTTCATATTCGAAAGTGCATTAAGAGAACTATTACGCGATGGTGGTGCCCGAAGGCCAGAAATCGTCGGTCCAAAAGTGTCCGACAGTGGCGATCGCGCCGAACTTGATGTCGTCGAGGTCGGGTTGGTACCTGCTCGATTCCTTGATGTCATGTCCTGTGAAGAGGTGTGTGTTGTCACGATAAAAGGTGCTCTGCGAAGCTGGGCAGCAGAAAACGAGGGACGTAAGTGACGTCTTGCGGCAACCGACCCGCTCACATCGGGCAACGAAGGAAGGTTATCCCCAGTCAGCGATGGTCCAGTCGAAACTGGTGTACTCCCAAGGGGTGAAGTGACAGGTGTTTCCGTCGTCCTGACGTCCGTGGAACCGCTGCCACTTCGATTCCGACGAAGGTAAGCTTCCATGGCGCTTGCGTCCTGCTCCAGCACCCGTGATGCAATCGGCGATAGCGCAGAGGCCGGGTTAGAAGCGGACGATAAGAGCGCGCTGCTTGAATGTGAGACGCCCGGCGTAGGTTACCCCCTGACCCTACACGCCGTGCTCCCCGCCCCACGCAAAGCGCGAGACCAGTTTCGCGGGGATGCAGA
>Ga0137394_10003337_pt1 | contig 12034 bp, 13 predicted proteins | sample czobulk116metaG_FD_108278 | JGI IMG/M metagenome (GOLD analysis project Ga0137394, IMG submission 108278) | Vadose zone soil microbial communities from Angelo Coast Range Reserve, California, USA - czobulk1.16 metaG | ecosystem: Environmental > Terrestrial > Soil > Vadose zone | place: USA... | reverse complement strand
CGCTGCCGCCCACGGGACGGCCCAAGAACGCACGACCCGCGCCGGCGTTAGCGACGCGCAGCACGCGCGACTCGGAATCGAAAACCGCGAGCAGCGTCGATGGTGATGATGATGGTGGTGGCTCTGGACTGACCTGCCTCGCCCAAGGCGTAGAGCCCGTTAGCACGTCGGCGTTGACATCACCGTCAAGGCGGGCGAGCGCTTGTCTCAAAGCTTCGTCGATGTCTGCGTCGGGCGGTGGGAGGTTTGTGTTGTGGACGTCCGCGAGTGAGCCGGCGATGGCGGGGACGATGTTTCTCCACATCCAGCATAGAGCTTTGTGAGAGGCGGGCTTGGGATCATCGGCGCTGACGACGGAAAAGATCGACCAATAGCCAGAAGGTACGGGGAGTATGCTCGCTGCAAAGTCTGTCAGACGATCTCTTTGGACGTCGGAGTTAGTCGCTGAGAAGGGTCATCCGGAAAGAGGGTCACAAGCAGCGTACGTACGGTGTGGAGTCGAACTGCGCTGTGTCGTATTGCGCTACGCCAGTATGATCCCCTGGAGACACGGTCCGCTCTGAAATCTGCATGTACGTGGGCGGATGACGAACGTATACGTTAGGGTCATCGAATATCTGTCGGCGTCGTTCCCGGGAGTTGCGTCGAGTTGCGGAGGATTCCTGGGCGGCATCGAGGTTCAATTGGGACCACGAGCATCCGACGATGAGAATGCCGAGAACTGAGGCTAAAGACAAACCCAGCTTTGCGTGAGGATGGAGACGAATCGAATTCCGTGCCAGTGCCAGTTCGCCATTGGCGGGTGAGTTTGACCTCTTGGGAAAGAAAAGCCTGGGCAGCCGCCGTCCAATCATGAGCAAGAATTGATATGGAGTCGATGTAGAGAGGCGGCGAACCAATAACAAATTTGGTAATCTAATGTTTACGTGCTATTTACGTCTCGCACTTTCCCTCTGAAGCTCTGAAGCTTCTTCCCCCTCCTGCGCACTCTTCACAGGCCTAGGCGATTGGCAAATTAAGTCTGACGGAGCAAAGTGTCCTCACTGTTTATGGAAATCATCATGCATCATTCATTGTTTTATTTCAATGAGCGGCCTCTTCACGCTGTCCAACTTAACAAACCTTCATTTCATCCAACATAAATCCACATCCACATCCGCTCCCGCTCCCCCTTCCACCCCCTTTTTTTCCCGCATTCGTTTCCAGGGCTTACAGTGGGCCTTAGCGAGCGGCATCATCCCGAAAAGCCGACGGCAGGATCCGCAGGAGCGAGCGGGACTCTGAATTTCCGGGTGGTGTCAGTCAGTTTGGCCTGCCACAGGTTGCCAGTGGTTATTAATGGAAAGGGCTCTCTCTGGCCAAGTTGTGATTGAGCAACGATTGCTGTATATGCACGAGATGGATGAGCACGAGGGGCCGGCGAGATGAAGTGTGGCTCGGGACGATCGTGGCGCTGGCCCGCTTATTGACAAATTCAAGACGTCGTTCTAGCGCAAGGTACGGTACAGTATGTCGTACTGTACCGATATCTCCCCCTCGACACCGTCACACGCAAATCGCAATGCCGTCTCTTCTTCGTAATTTCACTGTTCAAAAGATCTTCCGAGTCCCTGCGACCCCTGCAAAGAACCCTCATCGTCTCGATCACTGGAACATCGCTAAAAGAATTTATCCGTAGAGGAGAGATCAGAGACTTTCTCCCGGTCAATATTATCATGAATGCAAGTGCGATATATCATAACTGCGCCGTGGACGACGCGCGGCCCAGGCTTTTCTCAGACTTGTTTTTGCGGAATGTTCAGTACTCAGTAACCCGCGCCACAAGTGCTGGGTGCCGGCATGGCTCGCGTTGCAAACCCCTCAGCCTCAGCTACAGCTACAGCATCCAGCCCAGTGGTGTGGCATAGTCCAGTACTCCCTGCTCCTGCCTCTGCCTCTGCCTCCTGAGCCTTGAGCCCTTCGCCCTTGGTGGTAAGGCCCCAACTCTTCAAAACACGAACCTGAAATGAAGTGGACAGGTACCGCGGTAATAAATCTGTACGCCCACACACCCCATGTGAATGCGCCGGGGCTCAGGCCCGCCATGCGCGACTCTGGACGTATGGTGCCCCGCCATAAGCACAGTATGGCATACAATTGGGTTGCGACGCAGTCCAGTGATATCGCATCGATTCCACGGCGGTTCTGTGATACTTCCCGGCACCGGCAGGCCATTAGGCTAGTAGCCCCATCTCCACCCTCCAGTACTACCCGCATCATCCACCCGACCCATTCACACTCGCGTACGATCGCACTGCACCAACTTGAAGCACCCCTTGACTCGTCAACTAACTGAACTTGACGCTGCTCCGCCGCCACAGCCGCGCTCACCTCCTCGCCGCCCCCCTCGACCCTCGAAACTGCATGTCCGCAGCACGCCTCCGCCCCCTGTTTCACGGGAGCCTGAGCGCAAAGGGGAAAAGAAGAAGAAGAAGAAGAGCTCGCGAATAAACACTTGGATAGGACCTTGGAGACCCTTGCGCTTCCGTCGCAGCCGCAGCCGCAGCCGCGCTCTCTCTCCTCCTCGCCCCCTCGACCTCGACCTTCGGAACTGCGTACCCGCAGCGCGCTTCCGCACCCACTTCCACGGGAACTCAAAGAGAAATAAATAAATAAATACAAATAAGAAGAGCTTGCGACTAACACTCGGGTAGGACCTTGGGGACTCATCGTCCTTGTCCTCGTACTGCGTAACCTGTACCGTGTACGGGTACTAGGGCCACTGGCAACTCATGATCGTGGGCAGATCGACTCTGCGATTGACGAAACAACCAGACGCCTCGGTTCGGCGTCCCCTCGCGTTCAGCGCAGGAGACCAGGAGACATCGTCGCGTCGCGTCGCACGCTGCACGCGTCCAACAGCGAGCAAGGTGGGTAACCAGGGTAAGGGACTTGCGGCGCGTGAAACAAACTATATATGGCGCAGAGGGCGCGTTCGCACTCGCTTCAATACCTTGCGTTTTTTTCACCGTTCGCGCTTCGAACAGAGAGGACTATGCGTCTTTTTTTCTTTGAGAAACGAATGGGTGACTGAATGGGTGACATCGTCGCTGTCTGGACCTCTCTCAGGCTCATGATAATCGTATCATCAATCGGCGCAATCATTCCGATATTCACATACAATAAATGAAAGAGATAGAATGCGCGGGGCAAGTCTGGATTATTTATATGGTATGTGTGACAATGTGTTGCAGGGGTGATCACGTAGTTAGTCAGCGGTATCTACATGCTTGTGAGGTGAGGTTGAGGGGATATACAATCCCGATGACAATAGAAATAGGAGCAAGGTCAGCGGGAAAAAAAAGACGAAAAAAACAATGAGAAAGAAAGATCAAGATGTTGAAATTCATCTCGTATGACATGCAAATGGGGGTGGGTGGGTATGTGACCGCCAAATTGGAGAGTTTAATGCTACAAGGAGATGCATGATTTGTTGCGTCAACAAAAAAAAGCTTAGGTGAGAGAAAATTGTCCATCCGCCATCCAATCCAGCCTTGAACAAAAAGAGGGGGCAAAAAAGAAATATTAGTTAGTTCACGTGACTTGACATGAGGAAACCACGTGTAGGAAAAAAACGCACCACGTACACCCGCATCAAAACACGACCCCTCCAGCCCCCCACAACGGCGGTAAATCAAAGTGGGGCGATGACCCCTCGTCCCACACGGTCGGCTCGAACCTCGAGAGCGGGGATTTGTACGGCGCGTCGTGTTTACGCGGGGAGAACGGACGGGGCGTATCGCGACGCTTCATGATCATGCGGGCAACGAGCTGCGGCATGCTCACGATGGCGGTCTTGCCCGGCTTGACCGTGACCTTGGCACCACCAGCACCGCCGCCGCCGCCCGTGCGATCCTTGGCGTCCGGATCCTCGCCGAGCTTGAGACGCAGCAAGGCTTGCAGCTCGCGCCCGCGCTCCTTCTCACGCTTGCGTATCCGCCGCGCCTCCGCTCTCCGCGCTTCGATGTACAGCAACCACGTCCGGATCGTCTTCTCGTCCGACTCGTCGAGCTGCGCAGGCTCGGCCGGGGGTCCCTCCGTCTTGTCCGCATCCGCTCCGGCGCTCACCCCTCCACGCTCGTCAAAGTCAGCCAACTTTGACGGGACAGGTGGGGCTAGGCTCAGCCGACCCGCGAGATACTCCGCGCGCTTCGCGTGAAAAACCTCGTCTTCCTTGGCTTTGCGCTCCGAGACCCACGTCCGGCGGCGCACGCTCTTGAGTTTCTCAAACTCGCGAGAGTCGACGCGTGCGATGGCCGCCGGAGAAAAGTTTAAATTGGGCTCGATCGCGTGCGCCTCGGAAGCCTCGGGCTGGTTCGATGACGCGGCCTGTATGGGCAAGAACAGCCCCAACCCACTCCCACGTGGAGGCGATGCCCCTGACCAGTCCGACACAGATGTTTCGGCAGTGATGAGGCTGTTGTCCGGCTCGGCACCGGGTAACGTCAATAGCGGTTGTCCGCCTAGCAGCGGAGATTGGGGGGGAGACGTTGACTGCCCATTCACCGTGGTATCCTCCGGGAGGTCAGCGAACGATCTCCGAGATGGAGACAATGGTGGGACAGAGGAACTACCAAAGTCCTCGTCGTCGTCGTGGAGTTCCGATAGGGTGCGGCGCATGGGCGAGGAAGGCATAACATCCTGCTCCAAGTCGTCCGAATCCGGCGACGCATCCTCTGAAAAGTCGACATCCATGGGTCCAGGGTCAGCGGTGACAGCGGGGCCAAACCCCGCAATTTCAGACATGTCGGGCCAGCGAATCGAAGACCCTTCTAATTCCGAGAGTGGGGACGGAGGTGCCGGGTCGGGTGCCGTGCCATTGGCACATTGAAAGAGATTCGATGTGGGCTCTGTGCCTTTATGATTACAGGGCGTGAAGGGGCGATGCGACATGTCGAGGGTGGCACCGGATAGGGGGGATGTGCCAGTTCCGTGAAAATGAGATACCACTGTGTCCCGGGTATCTGTAGCAAGCTCTTCCGGGCTGGGAAAAGAGAGAGAAAGCCGGCGCCGGAGGGGCACCGGCTGCGCGAGAAGGCTGAGCTGCGGGAGCACATGGGGGCTTGCAGAGTCGGAAAGAAAGAGATGGAGAGGCGAAGAGTCGACGAAAAGCTTTCCTCCAGACGTCGGGTGCGAGAGGCCGAGGAAGTCATCAGATGACGGAAATCCATCGAAATTGGGCGACGGGATGAAGGAGTGGAACATTGAGAATCTGGCGCTTGCGAGTGCGCCGGGTGGCACTACTAAAGAATGGCGAAGGTGACCACACTGTGACTCCACTCTGGAGTCTAGATCAAGTTTGGATGGATTGGCGCCACATGGCAGGGTCATCCTGTCGCCCTCCGTGGCCTGAACGCTGGATGTGGCGAGGCGCGGAAGAGGTGAGACCAGGGATCGCGACAAGAGGGTTGACACCTCCAGGGTGCCAGCTGGGCGTGGGTCGGTATCGTCAAGGGGAAGATCCCAGATCGGAGAAAGTGGGGTAAGCAAATCGGACGTGGGAGGTTCGTCGGGGGAGGAAGAGGACGAGGACGATCGAGATTCGCGATGAGCCGCATCCGTCTCCACATCGGCGTCATCGTGGGCGCCTTGGTGCTTAAAAGGGGTACAGCATGGAGTGATGGGTTCTGGGAGCGCATGTGGCACCATGGGAAGCGAGGGCGGAGGGGAAAGAGGAAGGAGATCTGGGGGGATAGCAGCAGACGGATGTGACGTAAGGGGTGGGCCTTTGGGGTCTTGCGTTGTTGAGGCCGGGGTACGATCACGAAGGGTCAGAGGGCTAGGACCAGCACTGGATGAGCAGGCAGCAGACGATGAAGAAGATGGTGGTGGGGATGAGCGTGAGGATGTGACTAAGGCATGCGATGGTGAGTCTTCGGACAAAGCGGGGAGAGGGACGGTGTGCTTTGGGTCGGAATCTGTGGGTGGGGGCGATGGATAGACGTGTTTGAGTTGGCCGGGAGAAGTACGTCCAGGGACCAAGTTGCTCTGTGCCGGAGGAACGGCCCAGATGCAGGCGGGATCAAACGTGGCAGGGTCGTGGCGTCTGGAAGAGGATGCTGATGAGGGTGATGCGGGTGGTGGTGATGATGATGACGATGATACGGCGGTGTAGGGCGAGGGTGACCACAGATCGGGTGGGGGAGGAGGGGAAGGATTTAGAGGCCAGGAGTGAGCGCCGAGGGTGGTAGGATGTATGCCGATGCCCGGTTGGGAGGACGATGGGGGCGATGTTTGGAAATAAAAGCAGTGCGGGGTCGAAAGAAAGCCTTCGTTCGCGAACGGCATGGCTTTGTTACTACCGATATTTCGAACGGACAAGCGGGGCTTGTTGGGAGCTGGAAGGAAACAAAGAGAGGTGTAAGAGAGGTGTAAGACGGGGAAGGTAAAAAATGTGGCTGTCGAGGGAAACAAATGACTCACGGAGGTAAGAGAGAGTCGAGAGGACGAGCTACAACATGACTGGGAGAGAGAGGGTTCACGGTTGGTTCCAAGGAGGACAGTTGGGTCTTACGGCGAGACGAGGCGAAGGGACCCCGAGAGATGTGCACAGCCTCGAACCTCGAACAAGTGAACATAACAAATTCGTAATAAACAAGGTACAAATCGTCTCATCATCCCTCGTGTTCAGCTACTTGGACCCCCTCGCCTTGTCCACGCGGCACACATCCCTCGTGTTCTCTCAATCTACATCAACCGAGTACCCCACATCTACCCACGCGCGCATCCTCTCTCCATAACGTATAGTGACCCACAGCAGTCTGCCGTCAACGCTTGTCAGCTGCCGTACATCCGTGGAGGGCGGGCCGAAGACCGACTCACACAAAGCTCGTCCATGCAACCCCAGCGGCGATCGTATCAGTTGCCAAAACCCCTATGCTGTTGATCAGAGGCAAAAACGATGCAGTCGCGAGTGCGGTGATACAGTGTCGGAGCGCGCTGTCCGCACAAACAGCTCAGCTCAGCCACGTGACAAGGAACCCTGTCAAGTCAAGTTCGCCACCCACCTCGTGACCGCAAACGCCTCTGCGCTTCGCCCATGCAGTATGTCGACATTATATGCCGCGATGGGCGTGAGAACGATATCAGCCTGTATGGGCATCGTTGATTCAATCAGCAAAAAAAAAAAAACCAGCTGTGGACCCCATACGCACCCCAATTCCGCTAACAAAGAGGCACACCATGTTCAGCACGAGTCCTGTCGTCCCCGCGACATAGCGTGTGAACACTCCCGAAAGCAACACTGAAAGGGGCAGGAGAACTAGTGCGCCTGGCAGTGCCGCACGTAATCGGTCCTCGGGGACCAACCGTCCGTTTCGTTTCTCCCTCCATGCCACAAGTATACGGTCCGATATGCGACCTGCAATCGGTGCACCCACTGTGACCAAACGTCGGCACCTCAGCATGTTTTTAAAAAGGAACCGGGTGGGGACGTACGCGCACTGCCAAGTCCACTTGGGAGAAATAACGCGCCAATCACAACTTCGTTTCTGATGCTGTAACGTGCGCCCTGCAGAGGTTTTTTTTTTCAAGGGTGAATGCCCCGTGAGAGTTGAACGCTGCCAACAAGACCTACGATGGTGTACGAGAGTGGAATTAGCAAAGCTGAAACGCCATCCCGGCAAATCGGTTAGTCCACTTGCGATGATAAAAGGTTTCAAGATAAGCAGACTCACTAAAGTTGGCACTCAAAGCGAACGCTCCCGCCAGGCACTATCGAAACGAAAGGGCCCAAAATCAAGGGAGGGCGCAAACATATAATATATATATATTACCCTAATCAGCCCCTCAGATCTTCTCGATATTCGGAGAAAACGTACAGCAGCGAGGATGTTCGGGCTCCGAAATATCGAGATGTGCGCGAACGGATTCCGTAGCCAGCTCCACCGCACATCCAGGGGTTTACCCGCTTCGCGTAGCTTGTCGATCCCACGTGCGCGTGGCCAGCTCGTTTCCGGCATGAAGAGTAACACCGTGGCGAACAACACCGCTCCGCAGGATCCCAGGACGAGCTGCAGGACGCGCCACGACGCATAGCGCACCGCGAGCCCGCCCAATATCGGGGAGAGCGAGGGGCCAAGGAGGCTCGCCTAAATAATATAGAGGGCGCGTCAGTTGTTTGTTTCCCACGCGCTCAGCACGACGACCAAAAAAAAAAAAAAAAACTCTCACGGCAAAGAAAAACCCAATGGCAGAGCCGCGTTCCTCCATGCGGTAAATGTCGCTGATGACGCCGGCGCCGACGGACATGCCGCCCCCGCCACCGAAGGCCTGCACGACCCGGAAAAACATCAATTGCGGAACGGTGCGCGCAAGGGCGACGCCGAGCGAGCCCAGTGTGAAGATGGGGAGCACGATCAGGTATACGGGTCGTCTGCCATCTGTGGCGCGTGCGGCGCGGAGGCAAGACACATATATGGTTAGCACTGTGACGATAAGGAAGAGATGGGATTTGATGGGGATGAGTGTGGGCGGGCACACAGCGGACAGTGCCTCAATACCGTGGGTAAGGGGTGCCGCGCGCGGCTTAAGTGGATTGAATAGGCAAACTTACAAAATCCAGCGTAAGTTGACCAAGTAAGGTTACCAATAGCGCCCGAAATCATATAGCAGCTGACTGCCAAGCTAAATAAATTAAAAAGAACATTCCCAAAAAGTCAGTATACCAAGATCGTGACCGCATGGAGAAAAAAGAAGCAAAGAAGAAGATGACGACTTGCTTGATGACAGCCCCCGTCGTGCGAAGGTCGCGAGATATTTGGGGGATGCATGGCACGAATGAGCCTATCACAAACACTATAAGAGTGGTCAGTTAACGTGGACTCGACATGGCACGAGGAAGACCAACTCACAGGGGATCATTCCAGCAAGCGAGATAAGGACAAGGATCATTCGTTTTCGTTGAGGCGTGAAACGGTCGTAAATGGATGTCTCGGTCTTCATCGGGAGCCCATACTCCACGCAATTTGTCGTGCTCGTGCTCTTCGGAAGCAGAGGTGAGTTCTCATAAGGCATTACGGTAAGCGGATCAAAGGACGGAGGAAGGACGTAGATGTGGGGAGAGGGAGAGGGGGGACCGGGTAGCGCAGGAGATTGGCTGGTTGTGGTGGGAAGGGAGTTGCAGTTTTGTACGAGGAAATATGGCAGTACATGTACCCCTTCCCAACCCCTCCTTCTCATCGCTACAGATACTTGCTAACTATAACATATTGAGGCACACACGCATTCAGTCGATTGACCGGACCCAGCCTTGCCTGGGAAAAAAAAAGAAGCAAGCGCGCTTCCCAGTGAACTGGAATTGGATCGGGGTGGCGACCTGTCCCTGTACCGTGATTTCGTCCTTCGTCATAGCGAACGGAGGGCCTAACACGCCCTGAGTGTCTAGCCTCCTACTCAGTGCTCAGTACGGACAGGTGTTATTGACAAGGCGGGGAAGCACAAGAAGCGGCTGCGTTCTCAGTTGCCAAAGGGAGATACGTGACCGATCTCATCTAATCATCACTTCCACCTTCCCAGGCTTCCCGGGTCACTGGCTGTCGTTCGTCGCTCCCCCCCCCCCTCCGTCAACCTTGATCAAACTGCACTGCACTGCACCTGCATTGTTCCTGTCTTAATAGCCCCATTTGTTGAACAGGGGGTGAGGGACAGGATGACGGGTTAAAGCAAATACCGGGGATGCGTAACACAACTGACAAACTGACAACACCTCCATCCATTCCGAGATCGCTTCGAGTCCTACGTGTGACAGGATTGGGGGATCGCCATACCGCACTATACTGTACTTAATATCGTAGGGCGCAGGTCGGGGTTTGACTTGCTAGAAGGAGCAACAGCTTGCCAGTGGACCGATAACTCGCCGTAACGTACATGACATCGCGCACTTGAAACTAATTGCCGAAACCCGAATCTGAGGTCCCGACGAGTTAGAAGAATGGTGCCATACCGCACAGTACTACGCCAGTACTGCACAAGTACAGCAGAGTACGCTGTCGGGAACACGCAAGGGCGGCGCCACAGTACAGTAGCACTAGCGTGGCACTGGTATCAAGGACGGAACTCCACCGCCAACGCAACTGGACTATTGTTGTGCTGCACAGCACCTTCACCATACTATATGGCGATTCTTATTTCGGGAGCGTTGGGCGATCTGGCGAGTTTCGAGGTGCATACGAGTCTTCATGATCGACAGACTTCTGTGTGAACCTTCGTCGGACGATATAGATAGAGTTCTCGGGCTTCTTCAGCCCCGGAGAAGATGATGTGTGGTCGATATGTCGGCAAGGAAAGCTTAACCAACCCATTGTCGTCATATGGTCGTCGTCGGTCCGTAGAGAGGTTGGTCGCCGTAGAGTGCAGCATGACAGTAGCAGCACGCCAGTGGAGACGTTTCTTGCAGGATTTGCCACCCTACAGTGGTGTGCGTGTGGCCAGCGATAGGAAAAGCAGGCTCATCTCGAGCGTTCACAAAACCTCAGATTACGACAGTAGGCCCAGTATGGGAGGGGGAGGATTACGGTGGGCGTGTGTGTGTGTGATTGACGAGAAATGGAGCACGCGTAGTTCATTTACGTTATTGATTTGGATCTTCCCACGATGCGAATTTCAGGGCAACCAACAACCCATCCCCACAAGGGACGAACGGGAACTATGCTCCGCGGGCGGACTTGTTGAAAATTTTTCTCACTGTCAAAACGATTTGGTTTTTCGAGCTGTACAAAACCAGCGACAAGGAATTTCCAGAATGTCGTCAAACAACCATAACATGCCTTTACAAAATACAATGCCCTTCTAGTAAAGCAATTACATGATAGCAAGAACCCCGCACAAGGCCGGCTAAGTCTATCTAATTGAAAAGACCCACGGCAATATGATCCAAAATTGAATTGAACGTTCCCACGCCGCCAAGCGGTGCTCCACATATGCAAGCTGCAGCCAGAGATCAGATACCCCCGCTGTGACTATGATCGCCCTCGTGTTTGGTGTCTCGTAAGATCAAGGAAGCGATCGAGAGCCTGAGGTGTGTTGGCTCCGTGTGGTTCAATAATCGTGACCGGTCGGGGGGGATCGGAGAGGCGCGAGTTTGAGCTCTGGGAAAGTGTTTGTGTCCCGAAAGATTTTGCCAATAGTGTCCGTCCGCTTGTGACGGTTTTGCAAGTGCAAAACGCCGCGGGAAATTCAGGGTCGCGAGGCCCGCGCGGGGGATTGAATGATTAGAAGCAACTGAGGGCGCAACCATTCCTAAATCGCTCTTAGTTCCACATCAGTGGCTGTCAAAAACTCAGCGTGCTCGGTCTTCACCCGCAATCCCGCAATCCTGCGATTCCCTGGATCGGTGAGCTTGAATGTAGTCGCGCCCCCAACTTGCCAACCCCAAAAGATTAGATACTGTCTATACTGTACCGACCGTGATTGATGGCCACATGCACATCGCCACTAGTTCTGATCAGCCTTTCGCTATCTTTATGTTTTAGTACCAATGATCCTTCCAGTCGATCATATCCTAAGCTAAGAACAAACATGTACAGTGCTTCTAGCACCGCACTCAGGCTAGTGTTGTAAGTTGCGCATGTGGTCCACTTTCCCATCGGCCGCGTTCCCTCTTTTTCGCCCAATCAGCCACCAGTATATCATTCCAAGCCTTTTTGGCGACGGCCAAAACATTCGGGGATATTCTCCCCCCACGTGTCCTACAGCCATTCATTCGTCATTCGACACGTGGTGGCTTAGATAGACGCACCGTAATTCTACCTTTGCGCATGCCAACCCAGGGGCGCTCAGGTGGAGACGACCCCTGAAAATCTAGTACCTTCATGAACCTATGATATCAGTACAGTACTAGTGCCGGTAGATTTTGCGCCCGAGTCCTGAGGTTGCGAGAAACCCTATTATCGACTGCTGAGTATGCAAATCGGCCTAAGTCTGACGCATGCCCGAACGATCCCGAGTGCGCCACAGGAACGGGCAAGACTGCGGTATGTACAACAAGTGACAATTG
>Ga0137394_10003336_pt1 | contig 12035 bp, 10 predicted proteins | sample czobulk116metaG_FD_108278 | JGI IMG/M metagenome (GOLD analysis project Ga0137394, IMG submission 108278) | Vadose zone soil microbial communities from Angelo Coast Range Reserve, California, USA - czobulk1.16 metaG | ecosystem: Environmental > Terrestrial > Soil > Vadose zone | place: USA... | reverse complement strand
TTCATCTCCAGGTTAAAGAGCGTAGCCAGAACCTCGGAAGAGTTCAAGCTTGAGCGATCAACCATGTCATCAATATGCTTCGGTTCGTCTGCGTTCAGCAGTTCCTACGGCTTTTTCTCCGAGCCATTGAGCGAGGCAGCAGCCAAAAGATTTCACTGCTCAGCTTCGGGTTGCTCGGCCTGGACGAGTGCCGCGCGGACGGGTGTTGGGAGCTCTTCGATCACGTCATCGGCGTTGGTGACCAGCTTGGCTCCCGGTTTGATCAGCTGATGGGAGGCAAAACCTAGAGGTTGCGGGACGATGCCGGAAAGGCAAGTTTCAGCGCCCAGCTTGCGCGGCATCCTCCCCGAGGATCGCGTCTAGAGTCTTTGCGAAAAAATCTGCGTCCGACTCCGAAAAGACTAGCGGTGGGCGCAGCTTAAGGACGTTGTGATGCGGACCGTCCGTGCCGGTGAGGATGCCGCAATCGCGCAGCCGATTGACGACGTAGGAGGCTTGGAGCGGCGCCGGCTTTCTCGTTTCACGATCGAGCACAAGATCAATTCCCAGGTAAAGTCCGGACCCCCGGACGTCGCCGATCAAATTGTGACGCTCCTGCAATTTTTTCAGACTAGTCATGAGATGGGTTCCGACACGCAAAGCATTCTTCTGCAATTGCTCATGTTCTAGAACATCCAAAACCGCGAGACCCGCCGCGCAAGCGACGGGGTTGCCCCCGAACGTGCTGAAAAATTCCATGCCATTACTAAACGAATTGGCGATTTCTCTCGTGGTGATCACCGCCGCCAGCGGAAATGCGTTGCCAATGGGCTTTCCAAGAACCACGACCTCTGGGGTCACACCCTGCGTTTCGAATCCCCAGAAATGGCTGCCCAGGCGCCCAAATCCCACCTGGACTTCGTCGGCGATACAGACGCCGCCCGCCGCACGGACGCGACTGTAAACCTTCGCAAGATAGCCGGGTGGAAATACAATCTGTCCGCCGACACTGGGTAGTGTTTCCGCAATATATGCCGCGATGCCATGTCCTTCGGCCTTTGTCCGCGCAAGAATCTCCTCAACATGCCCTGCGTACTTTTCTCCTGCATCGCTGTCATCGCGGCGATACAAGCCACGGTAGTCATCTGCGAGCGGTGCGACGTGTACCCACGGTTTCCTCCCGCGTCCGCCCGGTCCGTCAAACTTGTAAGGACTGATGTCAATCAACGTGTTTGTGTGACCGTGGTAGGCGTGTTCCAGAACGATAACGTCCTCGCGGCCGGTATGGGCACGGGTAAGCCGAAGCGCCAGTTCATTAGCCTCGCTGCCGGAGTTTACGAAGAAGCAGACGCGCAGCGGTTCCGGGAGCAGTCGCGTCAGGCGCTTCGCGTATCGATTGACGTTGTCGTGCAGATAGCGAGTGTTGGTATTGAGCAGCGCAAGCTGTTCCTGCACGGCTTTGACGACGCGCGGGTGGCTGTGACCGACAAGCGGAACGTTGTTGTACATGTCCAGATAGGCGCGTCCCGTGTCGTCGTACAGACACTGCATCCAACCGCGCACGATCTTCAATGGACGCTGGTAAGAGATGCTCAGGTTTTTGCCAAGAAAGGCATGGCGAGCCGCAAGGGTCTCGGCAAACCGCGGCTCTTCTGCTGGAAAGCGATCGTGTGGGATTCCAAGTAATAGATTTGGATCCGGCGAGAGGCTCGTCCAAACGGCACGCTGCGATGCGTAGGCGACGCCCGGAAAATCGGCGCCGAGTTCCAACAGATCCAGGATAATCTGAAAATGAACATGCGGCGCCCAGCCGCCGTTCTCATCGGAGGAGCCGACGCGCGCAAATTGCTGCCCGCGAGCCACATGTTGGCCGGCATTTAGGCTGCTGATCGAGTCTTTGGTGAGATGCCCGTAGAGCGTAAAGAATTTTTCGCCGTCGCCAGTCTCATGCTGAAGAATGACCAGGGGCCCGTAGTCCAGCAGTGCGGAGTTATTCGCTACGATATGAACGATGCCATCGAGCGACGCTCGCACCGGCGTTCCCGGCTCCACGAACAGGTCGATTCCAAGATGAATGGTTCGCCGCTCGTCTGCCGGATCGGCACTTGCACTGAAGAGCGGCGATGTGTAGAACGCTCGCGGCTCGTCGTAACGTCCCACGCCGAAGTCAGCACCGCCCTGCTCTATTTCTGAAACGATCTTCTGCGTGAGTTTGGCGGGCTCGCTGGCGCTTGGGTCAGCACCAAGAAACTTACTTCCGACGCTCAAATCAAGGACCATGCTCGGCGCTGACCGTACGTCCGTCTCAAGGATGGAAGCTGCGGAACCAGCATTCGCCTGCAGCCAATCCTTCACCTTCTCACCCTGAGGAACTGCCGGAAGCCAGCAGGCCCCACGAAACGTGTAGTGGGCCAGGCGCGGATGAATTTCCGCGAGCCGCCGGAGCGCTTCCCAAGCAGACGCTTCACTGACCGTGACATAGGGGTCATCCGGCTTCAAGAGCTTGCGGCAGGCGGAATTCACCACGCTGACGGCGAGTCGAGCGCCGATCAGCGCAAAGAGGACTGTCAGCTCCGTTTCCTCCAGTGGGAATGCTTTGTGATAGCCGGCGACAATCCACGTCGCAACCTGCAGCGGGTCTTTCTTTCCAAGAATGGCGTAGGCGGCGGCGATGGCAGGTTCAGAAACAGTCAGGCCATGGTGCATGTCGCCAAAATCGATCACGCTGGTGACCTTGCGCGGCTGTGGCCAGGGATCGCTGACGAGAACGTTGTAATCATTGGCATCGCCGTAGATGACACTGCGGCGCAGCCGTGGTAACGCCGGAACCACATCCGAATCGTAAATTCCGAGGAATTTTTCGACGAGGGCGCGGCCCTTGGCGTCAGCGATGTGTTGAACGTAATTCTTGATCCAGGCAGCGCGCGTGGAGTCCCACTTCAACTCCCGGTGTGCGGCCGGATGCGAGAAGGAAAGGAGCGCGGCATCCATTTCGCCAAGAAAGCGGCCCAGATCACTAGGCAGTTCCGGCGCGTGCGGGCGGACCTTAGCGAGAATCGTTCCCCGCACAAAAGTAAGCAGCCAAACGAGGCGAGTCGAGCCATCCGCAATGGTGACCGCGGAAAAAAGTTCTCCATCTTGATCCGGCAAGACCCGCGGCAGGCTGAGGTGGGGAACACGCTGCGCCAGATGTCGCAGCGCCTGGCATTGCAGGTCAATGAACGACGGCTCCCGCGCCGGATGCATCACCTTCAGGACGTGTTCTTGTCCGTCGTCGCTGGTCAGGCGGAAATTGTCGTCGTATTCGCCGGGCAACGTCTGCGCCGATGCCTCAATACCGTAGAGTTCGCGCGCGATGCGGACAGCTTCAGCTACGGCAATGGGTGGGCCAACGCGGGCCTCGAGCGACATGCGACAAATACTATCTGCAAGCGCGGGAGTGCGTCCATCCCCGACGGCCACGGAATCGCAGGCCCGCCCTTCCGGATTCGTTCTTGTTTCTAGAGTTTCTCTCTTTGGTCGCGGACGGAAACCGGACCGTTCACGGTGGAGAGCCGAATCATGGCTGGCGTGCCGCCATATTCGATCCGGCGATTGCTATCGTCCCAGGTCTTGCGGGCATTGTCGCAAATGCTTGCCTGGCAGCTCATCGGCGCGTAGTTCCTCGATTCCACCACAAAGCCGGACTGGTAGCCGTTCGGCACCATCAAGGTCAGCGGTCCATTTTGCGCGTCGGCCCAAAGCCCCGTGCCGCTCCATGTTTTTCCCGTGAGCGAAACGGAGATCGGTCCGTTCTCTGTGTGAACCCGAACATTCCCGCTGCTGCCCTCCACGCTGATTGGGCCGTTCACAGCTTTAATGTCCGCCTCGCCTGAGAAATTTTTCAAGCTGATTGGGCCATTCTGGGCGTGGGCCGTGAGTTTGCCGTTCACGTCGTACAGGGAGATCGGTCCGTTCATCGTGTTGAGATCAATGGAGGAGGATTTCGGCGCGCGAATCAGCAAGTACACTGTCCAATCATCGTCATCGGCCGGACCCTTGGTCGATACTCTGCCGTTCTCGGTGGACATGGTGATCTGCGAGAGGATCCGCTCCGTTGTGTCGCCCAATCCGGCTGCCGCTTTGCACGCGGTGACCGAATATGTTTCTTTGTCCCAGCCGACGACCTGCAGGCCACCGTTCTCGTGCGGGTGAACCTGCAAGACGGCCGCTTCGGACTTCGTCAGCGTCCTTTCTTCGGACCGGACCACGGCATCCCGTTCGTCGAACTGGATGCGAAGCTCGGAACAATTGGTAATCGGGTGCTGGTGGCCTGCGGAAATGTTCACGGAATGGCGGCGCGAGGCTGCTTTGGCGCTCGTCAGAACAATGAGGGCTAGCAGAACGTATGCGGAAATCAGAGAAACTAGATTGCGCTTGGACATAGGGCCCCTCCCTGCAGCTATAGACGATGGGAGCCCGGTTTTGTCACGTCGTCTGCCACGATCTCAGTTCCAGAAATCTCCATCGTCATCGGCGCCGATGGGTGGGCCATCGGGCGGCTCCGCCGGGGCGAGGAATTCCATCTTCTTCGGATCTTTCTGAAACTGGGCAATTTGCGAGGCCGCGAAGAAGAAATGGGCGCGTTCCTCCTCATCTTTTGTAGAGGCCTGTTCAGCTGCCAGCCAGGTTCTCAATTCCTCCAATTTCAACGAAGCGACGGCTCGAACCTGATCCGAGGCGCGTTCATTGGCGCTGAGCGCCATCAAATCGTAGAGCACAACGCCATCGACTTTCCTGGCGATTTCCGCCGGATAGCCCGAGCCATGCGCCGATTTCCAAGTCGCGGCGAGAATAGCATCGAGTGCCTCTTCTAAGCTCAGGTTTTCCGCGTTTCGCGCATGGAATTCGACTAGGCGAGCGGCGCGTTCCGGATTAAACAAGAATTGCAGTGTATGCTGCGCGGCAGCTCCCGCGGGAGCCATCGCGTCAAAGACGGGGCTCGTATGAATCTTGAAATGCTCGCGGCCTCGGTCGTAATCGGGAGGGCGCGGCGGAATCATTTTCAGCAATGGCTCGGGCAACGCCAGCACCTCCGGCTTCACCGTGGCGAGCACGGCTGCGAGCGCGCGCCGCTGTTCCGCAGGCGCCACCATCCGCGTGGGCGTCTGCCCATCGCCGCGCAGCGCAAACGTATAGTCCATGCCGCCAACGAGTTTGCTCGCCGCCTCCACTTGATAACGATGAAACATGTAGAGCGGGACCAAAACGTCTTCAAGTATCGCCAACGGCGCGCCGGTGCGGATGTTGTTTTCACCGAACCGCTTCAGCGCCGCCGCGCGAACTTGCATGATGCGGTTCAGTTCGTCCACGGCATTTGCGCCGGAATCCCAGAGATGCGCCTGGCTGCTGGAAGAGCCTGCTGGTCTCGCATCCTGATCCGTGAGGTACCGAAATCCGCGCGCAAACGCGTCCAGCAGGATTTTGCCTAATGCAACGTCCTCGTCCATACCAGGCGGGAAATCCTGATAGCCGAAAGCGATGGAAACTTTGTCCCATTCGCCGATCCCCGTGGCGTAGGCCTCGGATAAATCCGGCGCACCACCGGCACCAAGCTGCACATACGGCGGCGGGTAGTCCATCACCGACGATCGGTTGACCGTACTCGCGGAATAATTGTGCATCAGTCCCAGCGTGTGACCCACTTCATGTGCGGCAAGCTGGCGCAGGCGCGCCAGCGCCATCTCTTGCATCTTAGGCGAGACGGGTTTGCCTTTTTCGTAAGGAGCCAGCAGACTCTCCGCAATCAGAAAGTCCTGCCGCACGCGCAGCGACCCGAGCGTGACGTGGCCCTTGATGATTTCGCCGGTGCGGGGATCGATGACGCCTGCGCCATACGACCAGCCCCGCGTCGCGCGATGCACCCACTGGATCACGTTGTAACGCAGGTCCATGGAGTCCGCGCCTTCGGGCATCAGCTCCACGCGAAAAGCGTTCTTATAAGCTGCGGCTTCAAAAGCCTGGTTCCACCAACGCGCGCCTTCGAGCAGCGCGGAGCGAATGGGCTCGGGCGCGCCACGATCGAGGTAGTACACAATGGGCTGCACTGGCTCGCTCACTGCGGCCCGCGGATCTTTCTTCTCCAGGCGATGCCGAGCGATGAATCGTTTTACGATCGGTGCGCTGATCGGCGTGGCGTAATCCATGTAGCTGATTCCAAAAAAGCTCGAGCGTGGATCGTAAGCGCGCGGCTTATACCCCGGCGGCGGAAGCTGCACGAAAGAGTGATGCTCGCGAACCGTGATCGACTCGGGAGACGGCGTCACATCTCGCACCCACCGCCCGGGATCGTCGCCGGCAAACGTGAGAGTGGCTTCTACTTCCGTATTCAATGGAAAATTCTTTGTCTGCGGAAGATAGACTGCGCAGCGCGACGCATCCAGATGGTAGGCGCCCTGCTTCGTCCGGCGGAGCGCTGCCGGAACAGCATGCGCATCGCGCAGAAAAAATTCCGTGGCATCCACGAGCGCGTGATCCTTTTCCTCCGCCTCTACTTTGAAGCCCCACAACGCCGATTCCGCGAATGAGTCATGGACCGCGCGGCGTTCATCGATGTCGTTGCTCACCGCGCGGTAGTCGAGATTCTCCTGGACGAGAAGAATCTTCGGACCGCTGCGTTCAAAACGAACAATGCGCGTCGCGCCAAGCTGGCCGCGGTCCAGGCCGATGTCGTTCGAACCGATTCCCGCGGACAGCCCGCTCTGGTAGAGAAATTCCGTCCCCCATTTGTCGATCTCCAGCCACAGCTTGCCCTGCATTGCGTCCCAATAGAGGTTGAAATACCCAGGCAGTTTCTGTGCCCCCGCAGTCTTCTCCGCAATCGTAGGAGTTTGCACCGTCTCGGGCCCGCCCCAAGCAAGCCCAGCCGCCATCAACAAAAGTTTGAGCCAGAGCTTCGACATATCCCATTCCTCCGAACCAGCCGAATTGTTTTACATCAGAAATATCACGATGGCTAACTCTTATCGGCAGGGCCGCACTTACCTGTTTTCTTAATTCCGTTTTCATCGAAAGGAAACAATTTGTGCGTTACACGTACAAATGAATTATTTCCGAGTCATCCGACCAAAATCACGCTCCCGCAAGTCTTTTGTTTGCCACACATCCGAGACCCCCGGAGGGATGCCTACGTTATGGTTAACGAGCCATCACGCACGGGCTCGACCTCCGCAGCGCGCCTGCCATCGCAGCATTCTGCGTGTCCTTCTTCCGTTACACATTTTTTAGATCTTCCGAAATCGCCGAACGATTCCTCGCCACAAAAGGTTGCCGCCCGCAAAAACCGCCTTTGTTATACTGGAACTTATAGGTGACCTCTCGACCCGTGACCAAACTTCGCATCTCCATCGTTCAGTACCTGAACACCGCCCCGCTCGTCTGGGGCTTCACGAACGGCCCGCTCCATGGCAAGTACGATTTGTCGTTCACCGTCCCGTCCCAGTGCTCGGAAGATTTGCGCACCGGCCGCGCGGATGTCGCCATCATCCCGGCGATTGAGTACCAGCGTATCGACAATTTGGTGATCCTGCCGGAGATGGCCATTGCGTCGAAGAAACAGGTACGCAGCCTGCTCATTGTTTCGAAGAAGCCGATCGAACAAGTGAAGCGCTTCGCGATGGACCGAAGTTCGCGCAGCACCCAGGCGCTGACGCGCATCCTGTGCGCCGACAAATGGAATATCGCACCAGAGTTTTTTGAAGCCACACCAAATCTGGCGGAAATGCTCGAACAAGCCGACGCCGCGCTGCTCATCGGCGACCCAGCTCTGCGCATTTCGCTCGGAATTGAAAAAGACAGTCACGCCGGTTCGGAGGGCCAATCCATTTGCCCCGCGGCCACGCTCGGGATCAGCAGTTCGGAATTGCTTTACGCTTATGATGTGGTGACCGAATGGCGGAGCCTGACGGAATTGCCGGCAGTGCTGGCTGTGTGGGCTGCGCGCCGTGATGTGGCCACACCGGAAGTAACGTCGGATTTTCTGGCATCCCGCGATTTTGGCTTGTCGCACATCTCGGGAATCAGCTACAACGCTTCGCTCGAATTGGAATTGCCCGCGCCGGCGATTGAAACGTACCTGCGCCGAAATATCGATTTCTCTCTCGATTCCGAAAATCGCCGCGGATTGGACTTGTACTACCAGCACGCGACCAGGCTGGGACTGATCTCGAAAGCAAAACCGATCGAATGGGTCGACATGAAAGCCGTCACGGCAAGATCGTAGGGATCGATGTTACGAAACGCATCCGCTAGAATAGATGCGAAAGTAGAAAAGGAATGCTTGTGGGACTGACGAAACAAGAAGCTCTGGAGATGCTCGAATCCGATGACCTCGTAGGCATCGGAATGGCCGCGCACCAGTTGCGCCTTAGGAAAAATGATCCGCGCGTCGTGACGTATCAGATCGACCGCAACATCAATTACACAAATTTCTGCACCGAGTATTGCTCCTTCTGCGCATTTTACAGCCCGCTCGGCTCCAAGGATGGCTACATTCTGTCCTTCGAACAGATCTACGAGAAGATTGATGAAATGCTGGAGCTCGGCGGCACCGGAATCCTGCTTCAGGGCGGACTGCATCCCGATTTGCAGATCGGCTATTACGAAAATCTACTGCGCTCCCTGAAAGCACGCTATCCGCAGGTCCACCTGCACTGCTTTTCGGCGCCGGAAATCCTGTGCATCGCGGAAGTCAGCGAAATCAGTATTCGCGAGACCATCCAGCGCCTGATGGATGCCGGGCTGCAATCCATTCCTGGCGGTGGCGCGGAGATTCTCGACGACGAAGTCCGCGCAAAGATTGCCCGTCTGAAGTGCACCAGCGATGACTGGGAAGAAATGCATCGCACTGCGCACTCGCTTGGACTGCGCACCACGGCCACCATGATGTTCGGCTGCGGCGAAGAGCTGCGCCATCGCGTGAATCATCTCGAACGTCTACGCCGCATTCAGGAAGACACGGGAGGATTCACCGCCTTCATTCCCTGGATGTTTGCAGCGGAAAATACGGCGCTTGGCAAGAAAATTAAAGAGACCACCGCCGTCGATTACCTGAAAACGCTGGCCGTCAGCCGTCTGTATCTGGACAATATCGACCATATCCAGTCCAGCTGGCTCACTCCGGGCATTAAAGTCTGCCAGGTCGGTTTGCAGTTCGGCGCCGACGATGTCGGCAGCATCCTCATCGAGGAAAATGTTGTCTTTGCCGCCGGCGTGAAAAACCGCACCAACGAAGGCGAACTCCGCCGCATTATCTCCGACGCCGGCTTCATCCCCGCCCAGCGCGACACTCTCTATCGTTCGTACGCTCTGAAATAAACGGAAGACGACGCTGGTTCAGGGCTTGGGGAGCAGGTGGATGGAAACGTCGACCACCATGCCGTCCGGCAATTCGACATCTTCCAGAAGATAAAGAACTCCGCCGCGAAACCGCGCGCGGATGCGGCGAGGCTCTGGCTTGGCGCCGGGCACCTCGGGTTTCGCAGCGGGCGCTTCGCTCTTCTTTGCCCCGGGCGCGCCGGGGACCGCGCCCTCGGCGGCATCCAGCGCTTCATTCGCAAGGGCGTCCGCTTCCCGGTTCTGCTCGCGATAAACGTGATCGATGCGGAATGATTCGAATCCCTGCGTCATTTTCTTCGCGCGTTCGAAGAGCGGCTGTAAATCTGCGCTCTTCACTTTATACTGCCCGCGCATCTGCTTCACCAGGAGTTCGGAATCGCTCTCGATGCGCAGCGCGCGGATCTTGTGCGACTGCGCATAGTCGAGCGCCGCAATGAGTCCGTAATACTCGGCGACGTTGTTGCTCATGCGGCCGATATACTTTTTCAGTTTCGCAACGAGTTCGCCGCCGCCATCGCGGATGACCACGCCGTAGGCGGCCGGACCCGGATTTCCCCGCGAGCCGCCGTCAATGTTAGCGCGAAAGGCAGCGGGAACCGGTTTTGGCTCTGCCACCGCATCACCGAACAGGCCTTTGCCGCGGGGAGTTGGTGTGCGGCGCGGCATCAGGAATTTGTCGAGGCCGCGGAGGCGTTCGTGCCTGCGTCGGAGGAATTCGCCACGGGAATCGGTTCCAGTGTGTAAAGGATGAGGCCGCAGCTCTCGCACCGATACAGTTCTTCGTTGGTTTCGGTGCGTAGTTCTTGAAGAATATGCGGTAGGACGCGCATGCCGCAACCACGGCACTGGCCATCGCGGGCCTCGGCCATGGCGGTGCCGTTGTGGCGCTTGGCAATGCGCGCGTAAAGCTCGCGCAAATCTTCCGGCACGGGAGCGATGATTCCGTCGCGCTCGGCAAGCGCGGCATCGAGCTGTTTTTTCTTCTCCGCCCCTTGCCCCTGAATCTCTTTCCGTTCCGCCGCGACGGCCTGCTCCGTTTCTTTCAATCTGGACTCGGCAAGCTTCACGCGCCGATCGAGTTCCTCGCCGGCCATCATGACCTCGAGCTGGCGGTCTTCGGCTTTGGCAACTTCGGCTTCGGCGTTGGTGATTTCGTGCTGTAGTGCTTTGAAGGATTCGTTCGTTTTTACTGCACCGCTCTGATCGCGGTACTTCCGGGCGCGGTCTTTCCACTGTTGCACATCGAACTCATGTTTCTTGCGTTCGGTGGCGCCCTGGGTATGGGTCTCTTTTGCGGCAGCGAGTTCCGCGCGCGCGCCGTTCATCTTGGCGTCGGCTTCGCGGATACGTTTCGGAAAGACTTCCAGTTCCGCGCGCAATGCCGCGATCTGGTGGTCGACGCGCTGAAGCTCGATCAGGTGTGGAATCGCAGGATGCACTGGCAATCAATTCTAGCACAGGCGAGCAGCGGGCTTTGCGAGAAGCCCAACGGCGGATAAAATGCGAGCGTTCTTTGAGAGCTCTTATTTGAGAAACAGGAACCGAGGAGAGAAACCATGCCGCATGTGCAAATCACTTGGGTCGAGGGCCGCACTCCGGATCAAAAACGAAAAATTGCCGAACGCGTCACCACCGTGCTCATCGAAGACGGCAAAGCCAAGCGGGAAAACATCCACGTATCGTTTCACGACGTCCCCGCAACGAACTATGCCGAGTCCGGAGTCCTCGTCGTGGACCAAAAGCGCACACCTTAAACGGCGGCGATCCCGTTAAACCAAGCGGGGCGGGCTCGGTCTTCTGCCCACGCAGAGCGATCTACCGCCCTTTTTCGGTGCAACCGGCTCAACTTGCCGATCGCGCGTCGCTGCGGATCATGGACCAATCCAGGAAATAGCCGATTCCGACTGCAAGTGGGATGATACCGAAGGCCGCTGCCGTCCAAATGTCACGATCTGCCTGGATCTGCGCGATCAATCCAAAGGTAGCGATATATCCGAGTGCGCCGCTGACGAGCAGGATACCTGCGCGACGGGAACGCGCCGCCTGCGTCAGTTCCGGCTCGACCGGGATTTCGACCCCGCGGGCGATCGCCGCCAGCCGCTCTTCGCTGCGAAGTTTGCGTACGCGGTAATATGTATAGAGCGCGCCGAGAGGAACTCCCATCCCCAGGGTAACAGCCACCAATCCAATCAATTCTCCACCCATGTTCTGCTCCTTCTTAAGTTGATGCGCCAGTTTGGGCGCCTTGTTGTGGGAACCGCTTTCATCAATAGGTACGCCGGGCGGGCCGGGAAAGTTCCCAAAATTCATGGAGAATTCCCCACTCCGCCCCTCGCGAGCGATATCTTTGTCGTCGTGGTCAGTTAACTTCGTGGACTTCCATGTTGGCGTCAATGGCAAAACTGGGGTAGCGGACCGGGTAGCCGGCCGGGGCAGGTGCGTGCCGCGCGGTGGCCGTGAAATCGCCCGAGGAACATTCGACCGAGTAGGTATAACCGTCGCGCTCGCTGCCGGACAGGGACAACGAATTTGAGGCGACGAGTTCGGCCAGAGCCGCGCAATGCCCGTTCGTCGCAATGTACTCGCGTTCCGCTTGTGCGATTTGCAGAAGGTCGCTGCGCACGCCTATGAGGCTGATAGCCTGGGTCGGTTCTGTCCCTTCGTCCGTCGTAGGCATCTTC
>Ga0137394_10003335_pt1 | contig 12036 bp, 13 predicted proteins | sample czobulk116metaG_FD_108278 | JGI IMG/M metagenome (GOLD analysis project Ga0137394, IMG submission 108278) | Vadose zone soil microbial communities from Angelo Coast Range Reserve, California, USA - czobulk1.16 metaG | ecosystem: Environmental > Terrestrial > Soil > Vadose zone | place: USA... | reverse complement strand
TACAAAAAGCAATCCCCTGTACTTGCCAAAGTGCTTGCCAGGCCCATCATGCAAGTAGACTGTTTGCACAAGCAAATTAAGCCAAAAAAGTATGAAAAGTACATTTGATTAATGACAAGTAGATGTGACATACAGGCCACTCACACAAAAAGTGGGTTGTAATGGTCAAAAAAAAAAAGGTATGTGAAAAGTAAAAGGGATTGCTTTTCCCAAGTAGGCAGTGCTTTTCAATAATTTGCTTTTTTTGCTTGTGAGAAGCACAAAAAGCACAAAAAGCACACACAAGGTTTTCTGGATTAAGGGGGTCATCTCAGCTATTTAGTACATCTCTTTTTCCTTTCATTCCTCTCACTTAAATACCTACGCATGCTCCCTTAGTTAACAAAGAAGACCACCTCCAAACCAACCACTGGCCCTACCCTTGACCAGCCACCACTCACAGACCACGACGAGAGTGGGTTGGCCTGTCTTTTTTGCCTTCCCGACTTCCTCCTGCCTTGACTTCTGTGTACCTTGCCACTGTACAATAGTTGAGCACCTTTTACGTCGTTCGTGATTAGACGTATTAGGCATCATTCAAATTACGAAAAAAGTGCCGATTACAAAGAGCCACAGCTGGGTTTATTCGATTCGCAACAACATTCAACGTTCACTTCTTCCATCGCGCGATCGTGAGTTAGGCCCTTGACTTATCTCGGAACTGCCAGTAGGCCGGAAGGGAACCAACAAGAATACTAGTACTGACAGTTGTGGCATTATTCCCTCATATATAATCCTTCACCGAATACAGTATTCCCTCGTACTCGTTCTCCATGACCATGACTATTGCGCGTTCTAGCTACAACACAGAAACACGCGGTTCGCCGTCACCCGTTAGGCTCGGACTACCTGAGGAACCCTCGTCTGTTCACGTCCCGGATGAGACGTCGCCACTTCTACCGGTGCAACCGGAGCTTAAATCGCCTAAATCCCGAGCCCAGCAGAGCCTCTCCGAACGATGGCACTCGACTGTGTCCGCATTCTTGGACACAAACTCCGGGCTGTTATTTATCGTGGGGGCCCAGTTCTTATTTGCTGCGTCGAATATCGCCGTGAAGTGGCTCAACAGTTCGGACAACCATATACCGATGCTCGAAGTGCGTGATGCTCCGAGGATAATTGGTACTCTGAAATGACGCAGTAGACGACTCGTACAGTTGATATGGTTCCGGATGGTAAGCACCCTAACCTCCATCTCGTACGGTCGGATGCTGACAGCGATCAGGCTATAGTTTATATCAGTTCAATTGGGTACATGTATGTCTCTGAGTTCGTTGTTCAAGTCGTTTCCCGAACATTATCAGGTATTGGCGGAAAATTCCAAACCCGTTCGTTGGTCCCAAAGAAGTTCGGCCATTGCTAGTGCTGCGAGGTCTCACAGGGTAGGATTCCACGTTTGCTCCTGTGAATGTCCCTCATCGTCACTACAGGTTCACTGCTCTCTCCGGAATGTATTTCTCCCTGAAATACCTATCACTTTCCGATGCAGTGGTATTGAGGTTCATGGCACCAATCCTCACGATCTTTTCAGGGGCGATATTTCTGAAGGAAGGTCTCTCTCTAAAGGAAATCTTGGCTGGCTGTGAGCACTTTGTGACTGAGCGGGCTTCGGTTGTCATTCATTCATGAGATGTGTCAGTCTGCAGCTTCCTTGGCGTAATTTTGATTGCTAGGCCTCGGTTTCTTTTTGGCGGCACGCCTATGAGTCCGTTTAACGGGGTTACACCAGCACAAAGGATGATTTCTGTCACGTCAGGACGCCATTCTTCTCGCAGCATGGTACTTTTCTCATCTTGCTTTACAGTGCGGCCCTAATCGGCGTCGTCGCTGCGACTGGTAGCTGTGAATTCGGTTTCTGCGCCCGCCCTTGTCCACTCCCTTACTTGTTCCATGTCACTTCGACAGACACGCTCCTCCGTGCGATTGGAAAGCGAGCACATGCGCTCCACGTCAACACTTACTTCTCTGCGGAATGCCTATTGATCTCAACAATAGGGTATGTTCCGCGCCTTAGCTTGTTTCCTTACTAAAGGGACCTGTCGTCGCGCATCCCAGCATGATGATATACGATGTTCGCCTCGTAATCCCTACGGGCGCGTTGCCGATCGCCATGATGTTTCTCGTTAGCGTATTCGGCTTGATCGCGCAGGTGTGCTTTTCAATCGCTTCTCTTCCAGACTGATTCTGATATCTAAGCGGAGGAAGACGCTTCTAGCCATGGGTTTTCAGCGAGAGACGGCTTCACGTGGTACCCTCGCCATGTACACATCTGTATGTTTCCGCGGTTCCACGGGATAACGACTCAAAGTGTTTCTGTTTCAGATTGTGTTTGCTGTTGTGTTCGAGTTCATCATATTCGAGACAATACCTACTCCACTCTCGATCGCTGGCGCGATCATAATCATCAGCTCGGCCATCTATACTTCCGTAATATCATCTCTCTCGTTCATCTCAACTTAGCTCGTGCTCATGCGCCGTCAGGTGACAAAAAAGGCTACTTCCCAGCCAGCCACAGATCCCAATGTCGAGCGGCGGTCTGCCGGCGACGACGATCGGGAGGCGCGATGACTTTCAGTTTGGTGTTTGACTAATATCGGATAGCGGATAGACGACAGACGATAATACAGTACTGTACCGCAGAGTTGGGGCAGGCTGAACGAGACACGAAGAAGACTGCCACACAACGTGTACATACAGGTGGTCCATACGAAATACAGAACGCGAAACTGAGACTGTCGTCAATTGAGAGGCACGCCCACCTTGGCCGAACCGAGCTGATGATGACCCCAGACACTAGTACTTACTGCGTGCTCCATGCGAAAGGTGCCCGTCGAAGCTATTTGCCGCGGCAGCCGCGGGGTCGTTACGTGCGTGCTGGACAATGCAACAAAGTGATTTGCCGTCAGTCGAGATTCGGGAGGGGTTAGGTGGAAATGATGTAATTGCCAATACCAATGCATTGTCATTACCATTACCAGACGGTGATGACCATTAGACTCCGCGATCGGTTCGTTCTCGTTCGCGGTCGAAGTACTCGAACGAACTGGAAGGCGCCATTCGCGAGTGGTGAGGTGGAATGGCAGTTATTACTGTAATGTGTCCCGGAGTGGGGGGTGGCGGCTTGGTGTTTATCCGGGCCACCAAACTCACTTGGCATCAGGTGAGCAGTTGGTGCGACCTTCGTAGGAGCTGCGCATCCGCAGAAAGACGCGACTCTTGTGGCTACAACTAGACATCAGAAGCGGGTGGATTAAAGTACGAGGAGAACCGATCGATGTAAGATCCGCGGATAGCAACTCTCCGTACGACTGGGATCATCACAACATAACTTTGACCATGTTTCTCGATGTCTGAGAGAAGCACAGATAGTGGCCGAGCACTGTACGACACTTCCAACGTTCTGGTGTTCGTGATGAAGGTCGTCAACGATTTCGTATTCGTCTTGAACTAGACACGCTAATTGGACGACTATGATCTTCGAGAATCGCGTCTTGCCATCCGGCCAGATGCGTTGATGGTTAGAAAATGGGGAGGTCCGGGAGGTCCAGGAGGTCCATGCTCTCGTAATCGTTCGGCAGCAAGGTGGCGTTGGTGGCGGTGGCTTGGCAATGACACTTGGCATAGCGCCCGACATTCACAGAAAAGGGCCGATGGTTCGGATACAGTAATGACTCAGAGGATATCAGGAAACAAGTGTGGTTGTCCAGACTCAAAAGTGAGAAATCTTGCACGGGGGTGCGTGGAAATATGTGGTTCATGCGTATTGATAGTGTCGTTGCCCTTGGCCCAAGCCTCGGGGAGCCCGGGGTTGCCACGGCAAGAGCACAGCATGCGAGTGTCAGATGAATTGAGCACATTTGTTCGTTTCCACGCTTGCTCATCATGGCAAAGCCACCCAAACACCCTTATCCCAGCACTTTCGCTGGTGCAGTGGAACTCGACGAGCCGTACCACGACTATCCCTCCATGATGCCCCTTCAAGTCGACGATTTCGCCTCCCCTCCTTTACGTTCGCCGCCCAGTTTCAATAACCCAGACGCGGCGGCGGCGGCACCTCACCTCAGTTTCCGCAGTTCCGTTCCTCTCATCCCTACCCCTGGAACGATCTCGAAGCGACATCCGTCATATGTGCGTCCTTTTGGCTGGATGGGGGTCGATCGGGTTTGCCTCATCTTTGAGTAGGAGCCCATCTTTCTCCGCTTTTGGGTCGTAACCCTGGGCTGTGTGACGCTCGCCCTCATAGGAGTTGGTCTCCAGGTTGCACGAGTGATATCGAAGGATAATGACGGTGCGTCGCGGGTCGTCTTCGACCATTTCATGTTCTTCTGAGTCGATGTTCTTTCTTGTTTCTTTCTTGCTATGCAGGCTTTGACGTCCCTACGAAGAACGTATTTTCGTTTGCTTCGGCGCAATTCTTAACGGTGAGTTGTGCGCTACGTGCCATCCGGCGTTGCTGACTTGCCGGCTCCCAGTCGTTCTTCCCCTCCCTCCTGTTCTTTCCACTTGCGCTTATGGTTCACTCCTTCGACTTTAACATCCGAATATGGCATGTACGAGAACCCTCCTTTTGCCAATCCGCCTCGTCTTACGATAACGACAGCCGTATCTCACCTTGTCACGAGGTCATGCCCCAGCAGACGAGTCCATCCTATTGAACTACGTAGGTTGACCCCGTCTCTTTCCCCATTTCCAACCTGCTGAATACCTACCTGTACAGGCTTCGGGCAGGTGAATGACTCCAATCCGACCCACGCGAAACTCGCGCTCACGGACTTTTGGAATTTAGCCGGCCATGGGTCACGTACAACGCACTGAAGTTCAGACATCAATTCGTTCTCTTGTCTGGCTTCACGGCGTTGGGTTCGATACTATTTCAACCTCTAGCAGGGGCCATTTTCTCCGTCAGACAACTTCCGAAGTCGGACCGTAAGTCGCCACGACCCTCTGTCCGACACCATCTTGAATTTGTCCGTAGCTTCCACCGCCCAGAGCCTCAGAGCTATTGGGCTTTCTCCAGACATTAATGATCTGACAGCCTTCGCCTCGGCCGCTGGCGTGAGTAAATGGTACTTCCCACGCCTGTTCGCTGCTGACATTTGTACCTCACAAGTTCGCTGAAGCTGCGGGTGTGTCATGTTATTGTCCCTAAATTGCTGTGCAGTGCTAATAAGCTTTTAGTCTTCAATGGCATCGGCGATCCTTCCTTCGTGCTTGGCGGTTGGGCTACGGCTGAGTTCGTCGTAAGTATAGCACATGATGAACTGGTTTCCAAGTACAAGCCATGTCCCACTGACGATTCCAATCCTAGTTTCCCACTAACGCCTATCTGAACGGCACCATGGGTGTCAACACCACCGGCATCCAAACCAATGTAAACTGCGCCAACTCAAATGATTTGTCGGTGGCGTCGGCCGGTGCCAACTCCTCGACGGTTTCCGCGACTTCTCTTGATGGCTGTTCACTGCAACTGACCTTCAACCCCGCCAATGCTGAACAACAGTACGGTGTCGTGAATGTACCGAATTGCGGTGTTGGCAATACGACGAGTGTGGCTTTTCAACCCGTGAGCCAATTCTCTCTCTGGTTTTCTACGATGAGGTGTTCATCGCGTGTTTAGGTCTTCTTATGGTTTTGGCAGCAAAATCCAAGCAACTTGGCCGGTGTTTTCTGCCGACCACAGATACAGTTGTTCGACGTGGCCGCCTTCGCGCTCCTTAATAACAACTCCCTCACGAGTGTTACAACACTCGATAATTACCCGGCGGCGAACAACGTTTCTGGACCTCCATTGAACGGTCTTCCGTACAACGGGCGAGTCCTTTTTTCGGATCTTGCTTTCCGCTTGTCTCATTATCAAGTCGTCTTTATAGGCTCGTCTTTGACAGCTCTACCAACATTAATGTGCAATCGCGCGCGAATTCTATCCGGTCCGGAATCCCCAATGCCATCTTTCGTCAAGCACAGCAGGCACCCGGTGGATTAGCTTCTGTTTTCCAGGACCCGGACGGCTTTTTGCGTTATACCCGTCAGATCTACGTGCGTCGTCGTCTCCTCTTCCTATTTGATCTCCTCGCCTGATACCCGATAGACCCAGCATCTCTCTCTCGCGACAAAATCTAATTACTTCGTGCCGCAAAACAAGACCGTCGATGCAGTGCTCACACAGCTCGTGCCGCGCCTCTACATCGAGTGCGTCGAATTTCTCTCTACTTTTGCACACACGCCGACCGTCTCTTAACGCCGCGTACGTGTGCTTTCAGACCCGTCGCCGCCCATGCCCTCGCCACGCTTTGCATGTTGACGGCCGCCGTGGTGTTCGCCCTCCACTTCATGCACTTCCGACAACGGCGCGGCTTCTCCCTCACCCATCCGCCCGGATCGATCGCATCGTCCATGGCGCTCGCCTCACATTCCGGCTTCGGCGAGCTGCTGTTGCCATACGAGAACGAGGCGGACTTTTCCCGCGCCCTCGCGTCGCTCCGCTTCTGTCTCGACAAAAGGACTGGCGCGATCGTCGTGGACGATTCAGCCATCGCGTATGGTGGGGAAGCGCCGATGCATGCGATCGCGGACGAGACGACGATGACGCTTATCGGGAAGGGCCAGAAACATCAACGAGACGATAGCGTTGGGCCCGAGACTCCGCGGGAGACTTGAATCACGACCCACTTGAGATATTTTCATACATCCTTGTACAGCGGACTTCTAGCATCTATATATCCCACTTTTTTCGTCATTTTTTGCTTGCTTTGCGGATACGATACATCATGCCCTGGGTTCTCCATGTTTCCGGTTGGCTCCGGAAGCCTACGGGATGATACATGTGCTCTGCGCATGTATTCACGTGCCCAGGCAAGCGGTGAGATACACGTCATCCCCCATGTGAAACGCGAAGATTTGCACGTCCCTTCCCTTAAGGCCTCACGAATGATACGGTATACACCTGGATACGGGCGGACTTCCTCTGCCATCATGAGGATACTTCGCACTGATATATACTGATAAGCAATGCATCATGACGCGCCTCGCGTGCTCAGGGGAGAACATGCCATGTCGTAAGTCATTACCTGTTGAGGGGCGACGACGACGGAGAGGCCAGCTGTGTTCTAATCATGCCATGCGTTCCACTTCGTTATGGACGATTTCTATGAATCTGTGCTAGGTCGCAAACTGGTCATGTCTTGTGTCGAGAGATCAGGAACCCGACCCAAAATAGATGCGGATCAATTGAATCTTCGGTCGAGCCCCAGGAGGTTCCCCCGTGTAATTAGACGTACAAACCGACAAAATGACAGCACGGCTGAACGTATTCAACCAGCCATGATACGGTACAGTACTCTCCAAGGAGTAATACGATAAGCGTCTGGAGTGATCTCGAACTCGAATAGCGGAACACACTCAAACTAAACCTAAAGATTGGGTGATAAAAAGCGGTGGCTAGATATCGCGTGGAATTTCGGACTCCGCTCAAAATAGTCCTAAACCCGAACTTGTCCCCGTCGTTTTTGTCGATTCCCTTCACCTCTGACCTCGTCCCCTCAACCTCTTTGGTCTTCCCCCTTGCCCATCCGCTTTCCAGCTCGTCAAGTAGGTTCCAATTCATATTTTCATACCTCTTTTTGGCATGGCTACCATGAATTAGCGCGCATTTTACCGTGTTCCTCTATATCGTATCATTTCACGTCACCAACATGTTTACTAATCATCATCCCGCAGAATGCGCGAAATTGTTCACCTTCAGACCGGCCAAGTACGTGCTTCCTTCACTTGTCTATTTCCACTCCGTCTGAAACTTGGGAAAAATCTCTTTGCGCGGTCGTAGTGCGGTAACCAAATCGGTATGGCATTTTCTTCCATGTCCGGTTGTGAACGCGCCTCTCATCAACCTTTTTTCCCGGTCCTTAGGTGTCAAGTTCTGGGAGGTCGTTTCAAACGAACATGGAATCGAACGCGATGGCCTTTACCAAGGCAACAATGACCTTCAGCTCGAGCGAATCTCGGTCTATTATAACGAGATTGGCGCCAACAAGTATGTTCCTCGCGCGATCTTAGTCGATCTCGAGCCCGGAACCATGGACGCCGTTCGGTCGGGTCCTCTGGGTGGCCTGTTCCGCCCAGACAACTTTGTGTTCGGCCAAAGTGGTGCGGGTAACAACTGGGCGAAAGGACGTGAGTAGACGACATGCTGGTGGCACACCATTTTTCGAACACGTGTTTTTTTGACACATACCTGCAGACTACACGGAAGGTGCCGAACTCGTCGATGCTGTCCTTGACGTCGTACGGAAGGAGGCTGAGGGCACTGATGCCCTTCAAGGTAAGTCATTGATACGCGTCGCGTCCACGCCCGACCTGCGCGTCACGTGTTTGGTTCCGTTTTTGACACGGCCTCAGGTTTCCAAATTACACACTCCCTCGGTGGCGGCACTGGTGCCGGTATGGGTACATTGCTTATTTCGAAAATTCGTGAGGAGTATCCCGATCGGATGATGTGCACGTACTCTGTGGTTCCGAGTCCCAAGGTTTCCGACACCGTCGTTGAGGTGCGTAATGATCGTATATCAACTGAGCCTCTCTCTTAGTGGTTGTTTTTAGCCTTACAACGCTACCCTTTCCGTTCACCAACTCGTGGAGAATTCTGATGAAACTTTTTGCATTGACAATGAGGCACTTTATGACATCCACTTCCGCACCTTGAAGCTTGCAACCCCGACTTACGGCGATCTCAATCACCTTGTCTCAGTTGTTATGTCGGGCATCACCACGTGTTTGCGTTTCCCCGGTCAGCTTAACTCTGACCTCCGGAAGCTCGCGGTCAACATGGGTTTGTGCCTCATTCTTTTATCCCTGATGCACCGTCACTCATTAATGTTCCAGTGCCTTTCCCTCGTTTACATTTCTTCCTGACTGGCTTCGCTCCTCTCACGGCCCGCGGCAGCCAACAATATCGCGCTGTCACGGTACCCGAGCTTACTCAGCAAATGTTCGATGCCAAGAACATGATGGCTGCTTGCGATCCTCGCCACGGCCGGTATCTTACAGTTGCCGCCGTCTTCCGCGGCAAGGTATCGATGAAGGAAGTCGAAGAGCAGATGCAGAACGTTCAAAACAAGAACTCTGCTTACTTCGTTGAATGGATTCCGAACAATGTACTCACGGCCCAGTGTGACATCCCACCGCGTGGTCTCAAGATGGCTGTCACTTTCCTTGGGAACTCAACTGCCATCCAAGAATTGTTCCGCCGTGTCAGCGAGCAATTCACTGCCATGTTCAAGAGGAAGGCATTCTTGCATTGGTACACTCAGGAAGGCATGGACGAGATGGAGGTGCGATGCTCACACTCATGCTCTTGCCGTCCTTTACCCACCACTAACACTTTATCACAGTTCACGGAGGCAGAGTCAAACATGCAAGATCTGGTAGCCGAGTACCAACAGTATCAGGATGCAACGTAAGTCTTGTTTGACTCGCTCCCATTTTAACAGTAACTTACGTTCTTGGCAGTGCCGAGGAAGAAGGTGAGTACGAGGAAGAAGTTCAGGAAGTGGAAGAATAAGCCTACGCTGTCGTACCTCTACCCCATTTCGCCCGATGCTTGTCTACTTGATATCCAAAATTCTACATGGTACCAGCGTTATATTGGTCTTCCTGGCCCCTTCAGTTACCCCACGTTACCCTACTCAGCATTGTGTTTGCCGTTGCCGTCATTTCCATCACCGCTGTCTTTCCACTACGATCTTTTTACCTTTGGCTGCAGTTGAAGAATAAGAAATGCCTTTCATGACTGATATGTTTTAATCAGACTAAGTCATGAGTGCACGTTCAGCCATTTGCCGTTGGGAGTTCCGCATGGTACCGCGAATTGGAGTCGAATGAGTAAGTCGCCGCCGCAACTCAGTAGCCACGATGACCAAGTGCATCCATGAGCTACATAGGGGGTGACTCGAGTCACCACACTCATATCAAAAGCCTATGTTGATGCGGGGGATAACTTTGTTGATCTAAATTGGCAAATACAATATGTGACATTGAGCATGCGCTATAGAAGACCTCCCTATCACTTACTCCGACCAGCTACCTCAATACAATACCTTGCTTGTTCGTTGCCAGTACACATTGCCCCGCGACCAGGGTCGCAAGGACAAAAACAATGTTTCGGTCGAGGCGCTCCTCGGACTGGAGCCCTGCGAGCCATGTGCCTTATCATACGGCGAAGAAGGAGGAACGGCACACGCGCGATGGTTCATACGCTCATGGCTCGTGAATATCATGGATGCCCGCCCATGACCCCGAAAGTTCGAAGCGTGCGTGCGACTTCTGAGAACCATCGCCACTGCTGCCACGATATCGCAGGGGTAGAAGCGCGGATGGAGGGAGAAGGACATACGTACCGTTCGCCGTTCAGGGAGTTGACAGGGAATAATCCCAAATTCGACTCCGTGGATTGCGCGTAACAAAAACCATGCGACGGGTCTGGGAGTAAAACGATTCGGCGTGTTAACCACTAAGTAGATTTTTTTCCAACTTCCCAGACTGGTGGTGCTAACGGTAGCATCAGTCGATGCGGGACAAAAGATGAAGGGTTGAAAAGTCTATCTCTGGTGGTCCACGAGGTAAAGTATGCTGGGGTGAATTTGATGAGCTATATGCTCAAATTCGTTTTTTTTTTCGAATCCATTATTGTCCGCTTGAAGCTCACTTTTATCGAGATGGTCTGTAATCCATGATCGTGATCAGTTCACACCTACATGCGATGGCCCATGACCTCCAGAATTATCCGTAGCGGCTATCTCCATCCGATGTGCGGGAGTAGGATGTCAATTGTTCCCCTCTCCGACCTTCTACGGAACCAATCTCCATCAGCCGTCTGAGCTGGCGATGGCTGGAAGCGAAACTATGAAAACGAAAATGGAAAACGAGTGTATCCTGGAAGTTGAAGTTGTCTGCGAGACCAGTTCCAACAGCTGCGATTGAATTGTTGGGATCAACGACCTTCTAAAGAAAAGACGCACGAATGGAGGCAAGGACTTAGTCTATATGTCCAACAGCAAGGCATCGATGTCTGCCTGCTTTCGCATATCCGGTAACCGGCACATCTCCACCCCTCAACGAGTCCCTTGACCGCGGGCTCGCACGGTGTCGTCCAAGATACGAAGTGGAAAGCGAATTGGAGGTTTCTAGAGAACTCTCGGGAGAAGGCAAGGGGAGAGCTCAGCCTCAGGCTTGGGGAGACCATACGAGTCAGGACCTGAGAGATGTTCGGGCGGGAAGTAAGACTCGATGGCTTGCTTCCCGTATTTCATCATCACAAGGAATTCCATTTTTATCCCGGTACACGCCCACAAAGAGCCCCCATCATGTACTAGAAAAAACGCAGGGCAGACGCGAAGGAGAAACGAGGGCATATGGTAGGGGTTAGGAGAGACCTCAGCGCTTCGCTTCGACTCAAAACGGCCCAAACAGTCAAGTCCGAACTGGAAACAATTATCCCCGTCCTCGGGCGTTTATCGATAACTGAACGGACTCGGACATGGGGGGCGTTTGTGTCTGCCTCGTTCTTTGACCTTCCCAACACTCGACGTCCCATCACCCTCACCGTGACACAGCACAGATACTCCTACGCAACATATCTTCCACCTGTTACGATGAGTAACACTTCTGGCTCTCATCTTCAGTCGCTTTTCGACGCTGCCCTGGAGGACTATGAGAAACAGACAGGGATGAAGTTGATCGACCATCCTCTCGCTAGGCAACTCGAAAATTGCCATTCCGTAGACGCTATCATGGACGTTCTCCAGCAGCAAGCTCACGCCTTCACCGAATTTCGAGGAGAGGATGGCAAAGTAAAGAAATCACTCAAGCGAGCAGTCCATATCCTCCATGTTCTTTCCACAAGTACAACGCTTGGGGAGGGTGTTGGTCTGGTACGTCGGATGGCATTTCTAACTACTTCCAGTTCCTGATACTCCCTCTACAGCCATTCCCGCCTGCAAAGGC
>Ga0137394_10003334_pt1 | contig 12037 bp, 9 predicted proteins | sample czobulk116metaG_FD_108278 | JGI IMG/M metagenome (GOLD analysis project Ga0137394, IMG submission 108278) | Vadose zone soil microbial communities from Angelo Coast Range Reserve, California, USA - czobulk1.16 metaG | ecosystem: Environmental > Terrestrial > Soil > Vadose zone | place: USA... | reverse complement strand
CAAGATAGGAAGCTGAATGACTCCCAGGAGCAAGCCGCCCAAGACCAGGGATACCGTGTAGGGAATCCTCAGGCGTTTCGCCAGCATCGCGATGATCGCGGCGACGATGAGCAGCCAGACCAAAAATTCTATGCCGGAGCTTGGGGTCATCTCAGAAACGCACCACTTTCCAATTGCTCGAATTCGTTAACGAACGCTCGGCGCATTGTCATTTGCAAAAGCAGCTCTGACCTCGGGACGCAGAAGATACATGAGCAGAGCCCCCGCAATTACGAACCCGACGCCGCCCCCAACGAGATCGCCCATGAAGGCATTCACTAGGTCCCCTAAAACCTGGACTCCGATGATGCCCACTGCCAGTCGCCACCCCCAGAGGCGGCGCTTGAACCAACCAATGCCAGCAACGGCAAGGGTGACACCGAGAAGTAGGAACGGGATTCCCACTGCCTTTTCGTGCGGTGCAAGTTCCTTGTAAGCGCGCGGATTAAGAATCCATAGGCGATCAAGTGTTGTGCCCCGCCAGACCAGCGTTGTTCCGGCGAGAGCGGCCATGATCGCCCCGAAGAACAAGAAGATACCAACCGCGATGATTCCGTTGGGTGACTTCGTTTGAAGGACCATATCGATCTCGGAGCGAAAACAATCCCGAGCACGTTGACTATAACCTGGAAAACAATCACGCAAGCATTATGCGACATGAGGGTCGAAACGACGTTCCGGGAAGTGTTTGGGATCACGGAGACTGTGCCCAAAGTTTTTGTGATACTTTAGGGGGTCACCTCAACAAACTGGGAACAAATCGGGAACAGATTGGGAACAGACTACCAAAGGACAGGGATGATATATGTAGAACAACGCATACGTAAGTCATTGAGAAGCAAAGACGGGCCTATACAAAGTTGGGCTCATAACCCGAAGGTCGTCAGTTCAAATCTGCCCCCCACAATCAATCGATGAGTTTCGCAGGATCACAGGAAGAGCGTGGTACACACCCGAGGTACACAATAGCGATGTCTAAGACTGTCTTACATTGACTTGGGATGCCGTCCGTGCTCTTGTAACTCGTTGCAAGTACTTATAAATCGCTCACTCTCACTGAAGTGGCCTCGATTTGACTTTTCCCCAACGGGATTTGGTTCCGTGTCGGCATGCATGTCGATGTCCTCTCAAAGATCGAACTTCATGGTGATTGTGGTCTCCACGACAGAGGCAGACACGAGTCTAAGAAGGTGAAGGTTTGACAAGGGGCCAGGTATCGCTACTGACGAGTGGATACTTCCTGAACAGGAACCAGCCTGTGAAAACCCACAGGGCTAGTTCCGTCCAGTAAAATTCAGGATGATTTAGGTGGATCTCGTTTCCCAACCCCACGTGAAAAACGACGATTGTTCCGTGCATCAGAGCGGTCGCGACGATGGACCGCGTTCGCGCATAGAGCCAACCGAGCGGCACGCTGTAGATAATTAAGGTCGCGAATCCAACCAAGAGAGAAACGCCAGGGAATTGCGCGAAGGCGACGTGCGGCAGAGAATGTGCCATGCCGAACCCCAGGGACAAGAACCACAGCAGACCGGTGAGGAAGATGGATCTATTGAGAGAAAAATGCTTCTCCAACGCGCTCTGAAGATAGCCGCGCACCGCGAATTCTTCAAAGAATGCTATGACGTATGCAGCGAGGACCCAGGGAAGAGGGTGGGGAATAAACAACTGAGGCCATTCAGACGGCACTAGGTAAGACTTGAATACCACGCCCAAGACAAATCTGGGAAGTAGAACAACGGTGAGAGGAATCGCCAACGCGAGCGCGTAATCGCGAAACAGCCGCCTGCGAAGCAGGCCATGGAGCACCTGCGGCCTTTCCGCCCGCAAAAGAAAGAATGCGAGACCGGCTGCTGTGACTGCGTTCACGAGAGCAGGCGCCCACTGGAAGATGGTGAAGCTGTGAGAATCCCAAGATATAGGCTTCCCTCCGAGCAGACCAGGTATAACGAAGCCCCATGATTCCGCAAAGGTCCAAACGGCCATGGCGATCACGAAGACGAATATGTCTCTTTGCGCTGCGAAACCTTTCTCGGCGGCGCCGGTCTGTAATTTCCCGCCTTCGGGAAAGTGCAACGGCAGGGAGACCATCCGCCGACGCATGAGAATAAGACCGACAGCCAAGACGATCAGGCCACTCACAGTGAGATAGATCCCTTCGCCGAGCGTCGGAAAAAATGGCCGTGTAGTGGGGACCGCAACATGAGCGGCGGTGATAAAAGCGTCGAGAGCTGCATTCCGCTGTCGTGTCGTTGCGACCAGAAACGTCGAGAAAGCCGCGAGAGCAAGTCCAGTGGGAAGAAAAACCCAGGCAATGAACCTCGAAACGATCCTGCGCGGGGCTAGACCCCAGATAACCAAACTTGCGAAACAAGCGAACCGCACGAGGCCCATGGCGATCTGTTCCTCGATCACGACCCAGACGTTGTAAGAATGGTTGAACTGGTCGAAGGCGTTGGAATCGATCTGGAAGTTCTGCTGGTGCATAGCCTCAAACACTCCTGGAAGCCGGAGTTGATACCAAACGTGTGATGCACCGAGGAGAAGCAAGAAGCTGCCGAGAGGGAAAAGCAGTTGGAGATTTTGAGCTGGGAGAAAACTGCGGATGAAGAGCGCGAGCCGTTCAATTGGCGAGCGATATTCGGGAATAGATGTCGATTCCATCAAGGCAAAGGTTAAATCAATTCGGCAAGGAAACGGAAAGAAACGGCACACAGGATGACGAAAAGGCAAAAAATGACAGGTTGCCCGCAGACGGGAGGAAGAAGCTACTTGGTGCGCAGTGGGGAAAAATCGGCTGAATGAAATGGCAAGATCAAGCAGCGCGCTAGGTGCAAACCCGTGCTCAGCAGTGATTCGCAGTGCACAATCGACGATTACCCCTGCGGCGCGGTGGACGTTGGTTTCGTATTCAAACCACTCACTGTTGCGCATCTCGGTACGAAGCCGCAGAAGGAGTAGGCCGCGAGTGAGAGACGGATCATTGCGCAAGAGCTGGCAGACGAGAGCCAACGCGGTACGTCGGTGCGCATCTCTCAACTGATCGATTTCTTCCTGTACGCTCATCGGATTTTTCATGTTTCGTGCAGCTCTGCCAGAGCTTACGATCATTCCGTGTACCCGCCGTGTACCTCACTTCGGCGTTTTTGTGGTTTTTCTCCATTTTGTTGTTTCGTGGAATCAATAACTTACGTAGAATCAATCCCCCTGAGGGGTTCGACTCCCACCCCGGGCACCATTGTCTCTTTTTCGAATCGTTCAGGCGTTGCGACTTAGCGTGTGCGCCAATGCAGTCCACGTTACATGAGAACGAGTCGCCCGCCACTCGCAGCATTCGCTAAATCCGCCCCGGCCATTTGCGATGGCAAAGTTGCCAGCCACGAATCAGGCTTCTCAAGCCCAGTTTTTTTACTTGACAACAAACGTCATTCCGATTGCTAAGTCCTTTAGATGCAACACTTACAAAAAAAGGTAGGGGGTGGGGGTGTTATGGTTAACTAGAAATCCCGGAAAGATCATCTCGCCGGATGCTCACGTGATGACGCGCGGTCATCCAGCTATGGCGCACTCGGACTCGACCAGCATTTCAGCCGTCACCGCCCGATGCGTCACACTTGGAAGGGCTGAACTGGAACTCATCAACTACCCACGAACAAGAAACTTCTGCGTCTGGCCCCCACTTCTCCTACAATCCTCCGGGAAGCGGATTACCTACCCCAACTTTAGAGCTCCGCGGAGGAATGTGTGACGTCGAGCGACAAGTTCGATCTGATCGTGATTGGCTGTGGCCCCGCCGGTGAAAAGGGCGGCGCGCAGGCAGCCTATTTCGGCAAACGCGTTGCCGTCATCGAGCGCGCCGAGCACATGGGTGGAAGCTGCATCAACACCGGTACCGTTCCCAGCAAGACGCTTCGCGAATCCGCCCTCTACTTTTCTGGCCTCAAGCAGCGCGGCCTCTATGGTATCGACTATTCGCTCAAAGAGAATCTCACCGTCCACGACTTCATGCACCACGAGCGCGAAGTCGTCGAAATGGAACGCCGCCGCATTCTGAAAAACCTCGCACTCCACCAAATCGAACTCGTGCGCGGCCAAGCCGCCTTGGTAGACTCTCATACGGTGGCCGTTTCCGGCGCCAAGGGCACACGTCAGTTAGAAGGAGAAGTCATCCTCATTTCCACGGGCTCTAAGCCCCATCGCCCCTCGGAGATTGCCTTCGACGACATTCACACTTTTGACTCCGACACCTTTCTTCAGATGGACCGCATTCCCAAAAGCTTGGCTGTCATCGGCGGCGGCGTCATCGGTTGCGAATACGCCTCCATCTTCAAAGCCCTCGGCGTAGACGTCACTCTCGTGGACGGACGCGACCGTCTTCTCCCCTTTCTCGACAATGAGATTTCCGATCGCCTTCGCGACCGCCTCGCCGCTCTTGGCATGCATTACTCGTTGAACGAGCGCCCCATCAAGACGGAAAATTCCGCCAGTGGAGTGCGCCTGACGATGAAGAGCGGCAAAACCCTCGAAACCGACGCGGCACTCTTCGCTGCCGGTCGCCGCGCCGCTGTCGATGGCCTCGCCCTCGAAAAAACCGGCCTGGCCATCAATGATCGCGGTTATATCCCTGTGGACGAACACTACCGTACGGCTGTTCCGCATATTTATGCCGCCGGCGACGTCATCGGTTTCCCCGCACTGGCTTCCACTTCGATGGAGCAAGGCCGCGTCGCCGTCTGCCACGCTTTTGGGCTGAAGTACAAAGAGCGTGTTGCCTCTCTGCTCCCCATGGGCATTTACACGATTCCGGAAATATCCGCCGCCGGTGAGACCGAGGAATCCTGCAAGGAAAAGAAAATCGACTACGTCGTTGGCCGCGCTCTCTACGAAAACAACGCCCGAGGTCACATCACCGGGGACACCGCGGGCTTGCTCAAGCTCATCTTCGCTCGCGCTGATAAAAAACTTCTCGGCGTCAGCATCATCGGCGAAAACGCCACCGAACTCATCCACATTGGCATGATGGTCCTCGACAACGGCCTCACCGTCGACGAATTCATCGAGCAGGTCTTTAATTATCCGACGCTCAGTGAACTCTACAAGTACGCCGCCTACGACGGCCTCGGAAACCTCGCCGGCCACAAACTCCGCGCGGGGTAATGTCCTGACTTCACTCAATACCGCGCCTTCACTTCACGGCATCGAAGTACACTGGAGACCCAATCATGCCTTTCGTTCGCATTTCTCTTCGTCAGGGCACCTCGCCGGAATATCGCAAAGCGCTTGCCGACGGAGTTCATCGAGCGATGGTCGAAACCATCGCCATCCCGCCGGATGACCGCTTCCAGGTGATCACCGAATATCCGCTGGACGGACTCCTCTACGATCCTCAATACCTCGGCGTTCATCGCTCGGATCGCATGGTCCTAGTTCAGATCACGCTGAGCTTCGGCCGAAAGCCTCAGCAAAAACGAAAACTCTACAAGCGCATCGCCGAGATTCTTGCGGAAGCGCCCGGCCTGCTGCCGCAGGATCTCCTCATAAACCTTGTCGAGACTTCTTGGGAGAATTGGTCGTTCGGCAATGGCGAAGCCCAATACATGGATTCCTGATTCCCGCACTTTTTTGTCATAGGATGGACGTTGCCTATGAATCAGCTGCTATCCATCGGCGTCACGCTCGTTTTGTTTTGCTTCGGTGTATTTCTGGCATCTCACACAAGTTTGCTCGACATGCACAGGGTGGCCGCTGCGGGGAATCGTTCGTATTTCGGATTTGACCGCAACATCTATCCCGGTGATTCCAGTCTTCCCGCTTTGCGCAAGAGCTTTGCCTTCACGAGTTACTGGCTCAGCCCTCCACCCGGCGAAAAGCTGAACACGTGGCAAGGGAAGCGCGAACTTCTTCTCTCTCATGGTTTCGGTTTCTTGGTTTTGTATGCGGACGCAGTATCAGAACTCAAAAATGAAACTGACGCAGCGGAAAGGGGGACTCAAGATTCGCGCGCTGCCGCAACCTCGGCAAAAAAGGAAGGCTTCGCTGTTGATACGATTATTTTTCTGGACATCGAAGAAGGCGGCCGCCTTCCCGCTACTTACCACATATATCTTCGCGCGTGGTCGGAGGAACTCAAGCGAGCAGGCTTTCTCGCCGGCGTCTACTGCTCCGGCATTCCTGTCAAGGAAGAACCCGGTGTCACCATCACGACTGCAGACGACATTAACAGTCATATGCCATCTCGCGAGATCGTGATCTGGGCCTTCAACGACGTGTGTCCGCCATCGCCTGGTTGCATATTTCCAGAGAATCCTCCCGCCCCTTCGGCGAGCGGCATCTCCTATGCAGCAGTCTGGCAATTCGCGCAATCGCCGCGCCGCAAAGAACGCACCGCGCATTGCCCCGCGAAGTACGCACCCGATGGTAATTGTTACGCACCGAATGACACCGCGCATAAATGGTTCCTCGACGTGAACGCGGCAACGTCACCAGATCCCTCCGGCGGCGCAAAATGACAAGCATCCACAAAATAAAAAGAGGCGAGCCTTCGCCCGCCTCTCTCTTTATTCTGCCGGAGCCAGCGTTTAGATCTGCCCCATCCCGCCATCCACGTTGAGCTCCACGCCCGTGATGTAAGACGCATCCGAAGACGCCAGGAACGCCACCGCTCCGGCCACTTCCTCCGGCTGTCCAAACCGCTTCATCGGAACCTTTGCTAGGACATCCTTTGCAAAAGCATCGATCGCGTCTTGCGGCAGTCCTGTCCGTCCGATGATCGGCGTCTCGATCGGCCCCGGGCTTACCACATTCACGCGAATTCCGCGCCCGGCCAATTCCGCGGCCGTGGTTCTCGCGAAGGAGCGCAACGCCGCCTTGGTTGCGGCGTAGGCGCTCGTTCCAGGCGTCCCTTTTGCATTTACCACGCTCGCATTTAAGATAATGGAGGCGCCGTCATTCAAATAAGGAAGCGCTTTTTGGATCGTGAAGAAAGCCCCTTTCGTATTGATCGAAAAGTTTTCGTCGTAAAGGCTTTCCGGGGTCTGCTCGAATGGCGCGAACTTCGCGACTCCCGCGTTCACAAACAACACATCAATCTTGCCGAATTTCTTCGAAACCTCGGCGTACAGCTTGTCGATGTCTGCGAGCTTGGCCACATCCGCCTGCACCGCCAGCACGCCATTGCCGATCGTCTTCACCGCTTCGTCCAGCGTTTTCTTACTGCGGCCCGCAATGGCCACGCGCGCTCCTTCTTCCTGCAAGCGCTTCGCCGAGGCTAGCCCAATCCCGCTGTTGCCCCCGGTTACAACTGCTACTTTTCCTTCGAGTCTCTTCATGTTGATCTCCGTTCTCTTTCGAATTTGCCGGGAAGCTGCTCGACGGCGCGGGCCTAACCCCGCCGCTCCTGGCGCTTTCTAGATTTCGATACTTAGATGAATATCGAAGTATTTGGTTGCATCGTTCTTAGCTTTCTTTTCCGGAGAGTGGATCTTTGTGGCGGGAAGGACGCCAGGTCCGCTACACTTCAAACGGACCCATGGACCGCTCACGGATTGAAAAAATTTCTAAAGCCCTGGCCGATCAGACCCGCCTCAAGATTTTCGAGGCCATCTCCGCCAGCAAGCACATGAACTGCGGTGAGATCGTTTCGATGCGCGGCGTAACCCCTGCAACCGTTTCACACCATCTCAAGATATTGAGTGAAGCAACCCTCATTGAATGCCGCCGCGAAGGACAGTTTGTTTATAGCCAGGCCGTGCCTGAAACCATCGAAGCGTACACGCGTGCACTCACAAAAATCGCTGGCAAAAAGAGATTGCCGCGCCGGCGCTGATTTTCGGGATTTAGTTGGTTGGATTTCTTGGAAATTTGAAGTACGGCAGCCGCACGCCCTGATCCATAATTTGATCCGCTCGGATATTCATCTGCGCTTCGAATCCTTTGGTGCCGCCGCTGGTCACATAATCGTCTTGGTCCACGCCGTCGCCGCTCACACCCAATCCGCCGGCCAGAGCTCCGTTTCGAAATAAACCTGCACTGCCAGGAAAGAAAACGATTCCGCTCTTGTTCGAATTGGCGGCACCATTTTGAAATCCCTGCGTGCAGGGATTTGCCAAATCCATCGTGTAGAGGTTGAAAAATGGCCCGGCGTTCGAACCATCGATTCCCGGTGGATAGAGTGGCTGCGCGCCAAAACTGATCGTCCGGTTCGTCACTGCCGTTCCCATCGGCACGCCGTTCAAGTCCGCTGCCGTCCGCGACGCACTGTTGAAGTACACCATGTTGCGCGCCTTGCTCGCCGCCACATCGATACTGAACACGGTGGAATCCTGCATCCGCCGCAAGCCGATGATCGTTCCATCCAGATCTGCCACCGCGATCACCATCTTTGCTTTCGAACCCAGCGGCAACCGAATCGCCGCGCGCGTGGTATTCGCCGTTGTTTCGGCGTTATCCAAAATTTGTTTCACATCCGCCGCACTCAAACCACCAAGTGATCCAGCCGCCGGCGCAATCAAATCGCCTTCTGCTGGCTGCCCCTGACTGTTTGCCGGAGCCACTGCATAGCTTCCCGTCCCTGCAACAGGTCCCGTCGAAAAACCGGAAGGCCGCGCGGTCTGACTCACGAATGGCAGCGCAATTCCTCCGATAAAAACTACTCCTGGAGGCGCAGGCGTCGGCCCAAACGTATCCGTTGGCCCGCTGCGCGCCACTGTCGATCCCGCAAACGCCGCAAACTCCGCAACATTCAGGTTGCTCGACGTTGTCACCACACCGATTCCGCCGACCACGACATTCTTGTAAAAAATCGGCACGCCACCCGGATTCACGGCGGTCGCATTCGAATCCGTGATGTCGGCCTTGCCGGTGAGCACTCCGAGCCCGAATCCTCCGCCCAGCGCCAGAGAAGGAGGAATCTTGCTCTCGAATATCGGATCGCTCACCAGCGTGCAGCCGCGATTGGTATTTTCAATACCATAAAGATCCGCTGGCGGCTGATTCATCACACCGGGCGGAAAATGAATCCCGCTGATGAACCGCACGGTTCGCGACGAGAGAGGCGCCTGGTCGTTGCTGAAAAATGCTCCGGTCCTCGCGAGTGCAACGGCCACGTCATTTGCATTCTGCGCCTGGGTAAAATTTCCGGTCGCCGTTGCCGCCGCATTCTGCGTTCGAAACAAACCCAGCACGAATCCCGCGCGGTCCACCACCGCCACGACCATATCGACATTCACGGAATTCAGCGCTGCCTGCACGATATTCTGGACGTCGGCTACCTGCAGGGCTTGCACCGCGGGAATTGGCGGCGGCGCAACCGGGGCGCTACTTCCGCCTCCACATCCGATCAGCAGTATCGCGAGCGCTCCGGCGATTCCCAACGCCAGGAAAATGCCCAGAATTAAAGTTTTCTTGCGCTGCTGCCAAGCGCGCCGCGATTCCACCGGCTTCCGCAGTGTATGAGTTGTTTCCATCACGAGAGTACTTGCGTTCGTATCACACTCGTTTGCTGCCGCTCAACGTCTTTGCCGGTCCCTTGCGGCGAACTGGTGAACGTATCGTGCCTTTCGCTGCGTTATCGAATGACTCCACTCCTCCGGGAAATGTGTTGCTCGCCGCTCGTCGATATTGTTATCTAGTACGCGAATCCTGTTTCTTTCATCGAATCCGTTCAGGCCGAACGCATGATCCTTTCCTCTCCGCGGCAAGTTCGACGCGCGTTCTGCGCGGTTTGCTGCTTTGCCTGCCTCGTTTTTGCGCCGCGTGCCGCCGCAAATCTTCCAAGTCAATCTCCGCCCGCGCCTCAAGACTCCGCAAAACAATCTCGCGAATCCGGTCCACCCCTGCGCATTCCCCGCCAGCAGGCGCAGACCACCGCCGCAATCGATGGCGTCGTCCGCGACGCGGGCTTCTCCAACATCATTCTTCCGGTGCCGGCAGGGGCTCTAACACTACGCAACGTCCAATCCGGCGAAATCTTCAGCGCCACCACTTCAGGAGAAGGAGTCTTTCGGCTTTTCCCTCTGCCGCCGGGCCATTACCAACTCCGCGTCGAAGCCAAGGATTACGCGCCGTTCGTTCTTCCCGATCTTGCGCTCCAGCCAAACGAAGTTGTGAGCCTGGAAATCTCTCTCCTCACTGTCGCAGCCAGGGAGGCGCGCTCGCGCCTCCCGCGTCTCCCTGAGCTTGGTCCCGCCCTTTCCGCTGAAGCACAACCTTCGTTCGGAACCCATCGCGAGTTTCATCATCGCTTGAATTCCGATCCCACCTACATCGAAAATATTTCGCCGGACACACTTCCTCCGGTCGCGGACGTTTACAACACCGTTGCAAACCGCTGGGCCCTCGAGCAGCCCGATTACCGCCGCTACTCGCAACGCGGCGAGTACGTTTACACCAAGCGCCGCTGGTTCGACCCGTTCAATCGAAATCGCTTCAAAGGCGACCAGCCCATTTGGCCCGCGCTTCTCGGCCAGCAAACTTTTCTGAACGTCACCGCCTCTTCCGAATCCTTTTTCGATGGCCGTCGCGTTCCCTCGCCGAGCAACGTCAGCAGCGCGCGCCCAGGCAGCTCCGGTTTCTTTGGCAAAGGGGAACAAGCTTTTTTCGATCAAACGCTTCGTTTCACCCTTGATTTATTTCATGGCGACGCTGCCTTCAAGCCCGTCGACTGGCGCATTCGCATCACGCCCGAGCTCAGCCTCAACAATTTGAAAGTTCGCGAGCTGGGCCTCGTCGGCCCCGATCCCCGCAGCGGCACCAACCGCTTCGACGATCATCTCGGCCTCCAGGAAGCCTTCGTCGAAGTGAAGATTCACGACCTCGGCCCCAACTACGATTTCATCGCCGCGCGAGCCGGCATCCAACAATTCAACGCGGACTTCCGCGGCTTTCTTTTCGTTGACGAAGGGCCGGCGCTGCGCATCTTCGGCAACCTCCACAGCGATCGCATCGAATACAACGTCGCCTATTTTCACTTCATTGAAAAAAACACCAACAGCGGACTCAACACCTTCGACCGCCGCCACCAGCAGGTCCTTCTCGGTAACGTCTACCTACAGGACTTCTTCTTTCCCGGCTACACTGTGGAGTTCGTCGCCGCCTGGAACAAAGACGATCCCAGCCTCCACTATGACGACAACGGCTTTCTCGTTCGCCCCGCGCCCATCGGCAATGTCATCAACCAAAATCGTGGCGCCGGCCCCATCCTACACGGCATCCGCGTGGGCTATTTCGGCTGGCTCGGCAGCGGGCACATCCACCGCCTCAATCTCACGCACGCCTTCTATCAGGCCATCGGTGAGGACACTTTCAATCCCATCGCCGGGCGCCGCGTCACCATCAACGCGCAGATGGCCGCCGCTGAGATCTCCTACGATAAGGATTGGATCCGCTACCGCGTCTCCGCCTTCTACACTTCCGGCGACGCCCATCCTCGAGATGGCCGTGCCCGCGGCTTTGACTCTATCGTCGATCTCCCGAATTTTGCCGGCGGCCTCTTCAGCTTCTGGAATCGCGAAGCCATTCGCCTTCTTGGCTCCGGCATTCTTCTCACCACGCCCGGCAGCCTCATTCCTTCTCTTCGCGCCAGCAAGGAAGAAGGTCAGGCCAATTTCGTCAACCCCGGCATCTTCCTGGCCAACGCCGGCGCCGACTTCGATATCACTCCCAAGCTGCGGGGCTTTGCGAATTTCAACTTTCTGCGTTTCGAACGCACTGAGCCGCTCGAATTCCTCCTCTTCCAATCGCCGATCCACCACACCATCGGCGAAGACTTCGGCATCGGCGTCGAATACCGCCCGCCGCTCACCGAAAACATCGTCCTCACCGGCGGCGCTTCCGCCTTGCAGCCCGGCCAAGGCTTCAAAGACATTTACACAAGCCGAACGCTCTTTTCGCTTTTCGGCTCCGTGAAGTTTACTTTTTGAGATGCGCCGATCATGAACAGCGAACGCCAACCCGTTTTGTCCTCTCTGCGAACCCTCCGCGTTCTCTGCGTCTCCGCGGT
>Ga0137394_10003333_pt1 | contig 12037 bp, 10 predicted proteins | sample czobulk116metaG_FD_108278 | JGI IMG/M metagenome (GOLD analysis project Ga0137394, IMG submission 108278) | Vadose zone soil microbial communities from Angelo Coast Range Reserve, California, USA - czobulk1.16 metaG | ecosystem: Environmental > Terrestrial > Soil > Vadose zone | place: USA... | reverse complement strand
GTCACTTCAATTTCAGTCCAGACACCGCTTGCGCCGGCGCGTGGCTTCAAATTGCAGCGGGAAGTCGTCCTCGTGCCGGTTTTGCGCGCTGGACTGGGAATGCTCGACTCGATTCTGCAACTAATTCCACATGCGCGAGTGGGCTTCATCGGTTTGAAACGGGAAGAGACGACGCTGCGCGCGATGTTTTATCACAAGAGCTTGCCCGCCCAACTAGCCCGCTTCGAAGTGATCCTGATCGATCCAATGTTGGCGACCGGCGGAAGCGCGGTCGCCGCGATGGATTTGATGAGTGAGCTTGGCGCGAAGCATGTCCGGCTTGTCAATCTCGTGGCCTCCCCGGAAGGTATTCACCGCGTGAGAATGCATTACCCGAAACTTCCGATTTTCACCGCGGCAATCGATCGGAAGCTAAACGATAAAGGATACATCGTGCCTGGCCTCGGCGATGCGGGTGACCGGTTATTTGGCGTGTAGCCGCCGAGGTAACGAGGCGGAACGCTACGGATTTTTCGGAAGGTCTGCAATTCCGCCTCGTTACCTCGGCGGCTACCGCGGTTAACTGCGGGCTTTGGTTTTTTCCAGCTTCTCGATCATCGAACGGAGCTTTCTGAGGGCGTTATTCTGAACCTGCCGCGCGCGTTCTCTGGTGATGCCCCATTCAGCGCCGATTTCCTCCAATGTCTTCATTCGGCCGCCATCAAGCCCATAACGGGCGCGCAGGATATTGGCTTCGCGATCGGTCAAATTCGTCACGAGATTCTTCAACATCCCGGTGACGCCTTTGGCCTGAAGTTCTTCGAAAGGATCGTCGGCATTTTCATCCCGCACAACCTCGGCAAACGTGCCGTTGTCCGCGTCACCAACCGGAGCATCCAATGAGGTGGGGCGAGTGGCAGCCATCCGCATCATTGCAACGCGCGCGGTTTTGATGCCCAGTTCCTCTGCCAATTCTTCGTCGGTTGGCTCGCGGCCGAGCAGCTCCTGAAGACGGCGGGCAGCACGGTTCATTTTCGAAATCTTATCCACCATGTGAACGGGCAGACGAATGGTCTTCGATTGATTGGCCAATGCCCGTTTCATCGACTGCTTTATCCACCACGAACCGTAGGTAGAAAGCTTGCCGCCCTTGGCAGGATCGAAACGCTCGACGGCTTTCATCAGGCCGATATTGCCTTCGCTGATAAGGTCGAGCAGCGGCAGGCCGAGCCCCTCGTAGTCCCGGGCGATTTTGACCACCAGCCGCAGGTTTGCCTTGATCATTTGCTCGCGGGCTCTCTTGTCACCCTTCTTGATGCGGGCAGCGAGTTGGACTTCGTCGTCCTGACTGAGGAGTTTCACCTTGCCAATTTCGCGCAGATAAAGCTTGAGGGAAGTGTCGGCGGTGTAGGCGGTATGTTCGCTGCGCCTTTCGGCATGAGCTTCGTCGTGGGAATGTTCGGAATGCGGAGGTGGATCATGGGTGGGGTTTGGTTCCGATTCTGATTTTTTGGAAGCGCGTGTGTGGGGGGGCGCAGGGCTTCGCTTAAGCATGGTCCACAATGTTCATGATCGTGGCTCGGGGCTATGGGTTTTTACCCCAAAACTCGACTGAAAAATGGCGGTTCGTCAAGTTAGCGGGCAATGCTCGGTGATCCAATCCTCGTTCATTTCGGCAACTGTCCTGATCAATTCATCGAATTGACCTGGTTTAACAAAAAACGCGCAAGCACCCAGCGCAGCCGCGCGCGTTACATCGCTTTCGATCAGTGAATTGCTCAGGACCAGCCTGGGAACTTTGGCAAACTCGGGCTGGTCCTGCAGCCATTCGAGAAATTCGAAGCCGTCTACACCGGGCATTTTCAAATCGGTGATGACGAGGCAAGGCAATGGGAAACGCTCGCGGTCGGCATACTCGCCCTCGCCGCTGAGATATGAAATGGCCTCGTCACCGTTATGCACTTCGTGCACAGGATTGTGCACTCCGGCCTTTTTGAAGGCGAATCGCATCATCTCCCTGTCGTCTTCAGAATCCTCCACGAACAGGATTGTCCCCTCCATGCTCATGGTAACACCATCGGCTACATCCATTGCGTGTCAATGGAGGATGGGAATAAACGGCTGGGGTAATTACGGCGCTGGCCTGGTCATCGCGTTGATGAGTCCGTTGAGCTTGTTCTGAATCGCCGGCGGTAATGTGGATCGAAGGTCTGGAACAGGTTGAAGAAAGGGCGGCGACCGGAATGGTAGAGGGGCTCAGGAAATAGCCTGAAAAGACCCCACGCAGCCACCGCCCCAAAATTTACGATCAATTGTTCACCGCACGTCTTTAGTTGCCGGATGACTGCAGGGTCCAGTGGAATTTGCACTACCTGGGTAGCACCTAATGTTGGCTGACAATCCTTTTCGGACCGCGGAAGTGGAGAACACGACGGTGCCTGTCAAGCGGTAGGCGGGTTGATATCGGCTTGTCCGGGCGCAGGCGTGGGATACTCGGCTGCAACCGAAGGGGGAAGGAGGTTTTCTTTTGGCGGCCATTTCTGTGGAGGGAGTTGCGCCGGGGCCTTCGTCTTCACTTTGAGCCAGAAATCAGAGATTGACTTGGCAAAAGCGACGGCATCCTGGAAGTCTTCAGATTTAACGAGGAATGAATATGCGCCGAGGCGATAGGCCTGGTTAACATCGCGGATTTTATCGGAAGCTGTCAGAACGATGACCAGAAGATCCTTGAGGTCAGGGTGGTCACGAATCCAGCGCAAGACGCCAAAACCATCGGTTACAGGCAAAGTCAGGTCGAGCAGCAACAGAGACGGAACGGGATAAAGTTCGCGATTGGCATAACGGCCGACGCCGGAAAGATAACTGATGGCTTCCTCACCGTCGCGGACGACCAGGAGCGGATAAGGAACACCCCCGATTTTGAACGCGCGCTGGATCAGGATGATGTCATCCTCCCGATCCTCGGCCAGTAAGATGGTTCCTAGGTTATTCATAGTCTGCAGCCCCGCACTATCTGGGGTACAACCCTTGCGGTGTATGGGGTAAATCCCTACCCATATGCGGTCACCTGCCGTTCATGGTCCACTGATTTCTCGGTCAGCAGCCAATAGTCGAAGATTACATTGAGGACTTTGATGAAATGGCTGAAATCATTGGGTTTTTTGAAGTAAGAATTGACTCCGAGCCGGTAAGCTTCGGCAACATCCTTGTCCAGGCCTGATCCACTGAGCATGACCGTACAGAGGCGCGCGAACTCGGGCTTGTGCCGTAGCCAATGCAGGACTTCGAGACCGGTCATTCGGGGCATTTTGAGGTCCAGAATAAGCAAATTCGGGAAAGGGAACTTCCTCCGGTCGGCAAATTTGCCTTCACCCTTCAAGTATTGAATCACTTCCATCCCATCAGCGACTTCATGGACTTGAATAGGCTTTTGATTTCGCCGCAGAGCAAGCTGAAACAGGCGCCGATCGTTAGGATCGTCTTCGGCCAGCAGAACTGTAAATTCGTCGTTCACATCCCGCCAAAGGATACTGAACGCATTTGTGCCTGGACAGTAGGCGCATCGCCCAGCAAACGCACATAACCAGCCCAGTCAGGTAGGCGTTCACCCCATATCGATTATGGGTTGGATCACGAAAATTAATTCCTATTCCGGACGTTGAATCGCGGTTCGCGGGAACGAAGGCAGCCAACATCCGGCCCATACTCTCTTGGCAATTAGTCAAATGAACCAGGCACTCCTTTTGGTCGAAGATAACGACCACGACGTATTTCTAATGAAGCGTGCCCTCAGCCAGGCGGAGATCCGCAATCCCCTGTTCGTGGTTAGCGATGGGCAGCAGGCCGTCGATTATCTTGCCGGCAACGGCGATTTCAATGATCGAGAGATGTATCCTTTCCCAGCGTTGGTGCTCCTTGACCTCAAGTTGCCGTTCAGATCGGGCCATGAGGTCCTCGCGTGGATTCGCAACGAAGCCGAACTGAATGAATTGGTCGTCGTCGTTTTAACCTCCTCGGACGAACCGGCAGATGTCAACCAGGCCTACAAACTTGGAGCGAACTCCTACCTCGTCAAACCTCCGTCTCTGGGCCAACTTCGGGACTTGGCTAAATCTTTTAAATGGTATTGGCTCCAATACAACCATTTCGCCGATTGTGAAGCACCACAATGACAACGCTTATGCATCGATGGTTGCCGATCACATGACCGAAGTAAGCCACGTCGAAAACCGCGACGCCTGGTTGGCTGCAATCGTCGAATCCTCGGATGACGCTATTATCACGAAGGACCTCAATGGAATCATTACCAGTTGGAATCAAGGCGCGCAGCGAATTTTCGGATATTCGGCGGAAGAGGCTATCGGGAAGCCGGTGGCGATCCTGATTCCGCCAGACCGCCGGAATGAGGAACCAGGTATCCTGGCCAGGCTCCGTCAGGGGCAGCGCATCGATCACTATGAAACCGTTCGCCAGCGCAAGGATGGCACTCTGGTGAAAATCTCCCTCACCGTTTCGCCCTTAAAAAGTGCCGACGGCAGGGTTGTCGGTGCCTCCAAAATTGCCCGCGATATCACCCTCCGAAAGCAGTCGCAGCAGGCCCTGCGCGACAGCGAAGAGCGCTTCCGCGCCGTTGTCGACAATATCTCCCAAATGGCATGGACCGCGACTGAATCCGGCGAGGCTACGTGGTACAATCGGCGCTGGTATGATTACACCGGAACGACGTTTGACCAAATGAAAGGCCGAGGTTGGAGAATGCTCCATCACCCGGATCATATGCAGCGAGTCGTGACCAACTTTGATGAATGCCTGCGCACCGGTCGCGTGTGGGAAGATACCTTTCCCTTGCGCGGAAAGGATGGGCGTTATCGTTGGTTCTTGTCCCGTGCCATCCCGATCCGCGATTCGACCGGAAAAATTCAATTGTGGTTCGGCACAAATACAGACATCACCGAACTGCAAGAGGCGCGGGAGGCGCTGGCAAGCTCGCACCAGGAACTTGAAAAACGTGTCGCCGAGCGCACCTCCTCCCTCACAGAGGCCATCGCGCAAATGGAGGAATTCTCTTACAGCGTCTCACATGATTTGAGGGCGCCGGTGCGGGCAATGCAGGGTTATGCGCAAGCGACGTTGGAGGACTATGGCGACATCCTTGACGAGCGGGGGCGCGAGTACCTGAACCATATCGTCCGCAGTGGAGAACGGATGGATCGGCTCGTTCGGGATTTGTTGGTTTACAGCCGGATAGCGCGCACGGATCTGCAGCTCCAGCCGGTGTCTCTGGATAGATTGGTTAGCGATATTGTCAGCCATTATCCTGAAATGCAGCAGCCCAAGGCGGAAATCACCGCACGTGGGCCATTGCACAGCGTGATCGCGCACGAACCTTCACTCACGCAGGCCATTTCAAATCTGTTAAATAACGCCGTGAAATTCGTCGCCCCGGGAGTGAAGCCCGAAGTCGAGTTGTATTCCGAACGGCAGCAAGACCGGCTTCGGCTCTGGATTCACGATAATGGCATCGGGATCAAGCCGGAATACCGGTCGCGGCTTTTCGGTTTGTTCGAGCGCATTCACAACAGCAAGCATTACGAGGGAACGGGAATCGGCCTGGCAATCGTCAGAAAATCAGTCGAGCGAATGGGAGGCAAAGTTGGAATGGAATCCAACGGTAGAGGGAGCAAGTTCTGGATTGAGCTTGCGTCCGCCCAAACTGATTCATGACACAAAACGGAATGCTCATTCTGCTCGTGGAGGACGATGAACACGACGTCTTCTTTTTCCGCCGCGCCCTTGCAAAGGCAGAACGGCAATTCCCCTTGCGTTTGGTCGTGGATGGCGAACAGGCCGTGCAATATCTCAGCGGAGAAGGACAATATAGCGACCGTGCCGCGCATCCTTTGCCGGACGTTATTTTCCTCGATCTAAAATTGCCGTACCTGGGCGGGATGGAGGTTTTGGAATACATCAAGAACCAACCGGCGCTGAGGGATATTGACGTGATTGTGTTGACGTCCTCTCCCGAAGAGCGCGATCGAAAACGAGCTTTTGAACTTGGCGCAAAAGAGTATTTGGTCAAACCGGCGGCCCCGAAAACTTTACAGCAACTCCTCACCATCCACACCTCTCCTAAAGCGGAAGTGAAACTGTAAACCCTGGGCGCCCCGGCAAGCTCACCATAAATTCGCAGCAATTGTGTATGCCGTACTTTTGTGCTTCGGCTATGACACTGGTAAGATCCTGAAACGCCATCGCCTCGCCAGCGACATTAGTCCATTGCCCTGAGCCGGCGTAATATTCTTGAGTGGTTCGATGTCGAATGACTCCCGTGATGCTATCCCCGTTCCCTGTTCCCATAACAATACAACATCGGACATGCCACAGTGACCAGCGATGGGGTAATGTTCCTTGGGTATATTGTGGTGAGGGGGACAGATATGTTCGATCCCGAGGACCGCCTCGCGGAAGATGCCAGGGTGAACAAAGATACAACTGGATATTTTCCGGGTTCATCGCCACTTTGCAAACCAGCTTATGGCCCAACTCGTCCGCATCCCGACGCTCAAAACGACTGACGATTTTCGCAGGCACGTTTCTTCGCTCGGCATCAGTCTGCCTTGTGACGATGCAATCGTGGCGGGTCCAGGTTCGCCACTCGCCAAGCCAGTCGAACAGGTGATCGTAAATGGAAAGCAGATCGGAAATCGTATCGCGATTCAGCCGATGGAAGGTTGGGACGGAACTACGACCGGCGGCATCACCGAAGACGTGCTGCGCAGGTGGCAACGGTTTGGCGAAAGCGGCGCAAAGTTAATCTATGGCGGCGAAGCGATGGCCGTCCGGCCAGATGGACGGGCCAATCCGAATCAACTCATCATTACTGACGAGAACAAGAGTGATCTGGCCAGGCTTCGTGAGACGCTGATTGCAACTCATCGCCAGCGTTTTGGCCAGACAGAGGATCTGGTTATCGGCTTTCAACTCACCCATTCAGGCCGGTTTTGCAAACCGAACGACAAAACTCGGATGGAACCGCGAGTCGCCTATCGCCATCCGATTCTCGATAAGAAATTTAGAATCATGAGCGACGACCAGGTCTGGACCGATGGCGAGATCGAGCGGTTAATCGGAGACTACGTCAAGGCCGCGAAGATTGCGTGGGATGTCGGCGCGGACTTTGTTGATATCAAACATTGCCATGGGTATTTGCTGCATGAATTTCTAAGCGGATTTACGCGACCTGGGAAATACGGCGGGTCATTTGAGAACCGGACTCGCGTTTTGCAAGAGATTATTGCCGGAATCAGGGCGAGCGGAAATCGGATCGACTTCGCCGTCCGCTTGAGCGCGTTCGATTTTGCTCCCTTCAAGCCGGACCCGGCTTTGTCGCAGCCCGAGAAACTCGGTCCGGGCATACCGGAAGATTTTTCGCATTGCCTGCCGTATCGTTACGGATTTGGCGTGAACCAACAGAATCCTGTGGAATACGATCTGACGGAAACCTTTCGATTCGTCGATTTGTGCGCGCAACTCGGTGTAAAGCTCGTCAATCTGACGGCTGGCTCGCCTTATTATGTACCGCATATTCAACGACCGGCCGCCTATCCCCCGTCAGATGGATACCAACCGCCAGAAGACCCGTTGGTCGGCGTGGCGCGCCAAATTAACGTCGTGCGGGAAGTTAAAGCGCGCGCGCCGAAGAACCTTGTCCTGGTAGGAACCGGATACAGTTATTTGCAAGAGTACCTGCCGCATGTCGCGCAATATGTCGTGCGCAATGGCTGGACCGATATCGTCGGGCTTGGGCGGATGGTCCTCGCGTATCCGGGCATTCTGGCCGATGCGATTGAAAAGGGCTCGCTGGCGACGAAATCCATTTGCCGAACGTTCAGCGATTGCACGACCGCGCCCAGAAATGGCATGATCAGCGGCTGTTATCCCCTGGACAAATACTACAGCGCGAAACCTGAATTTCAGAAATTGAAGGAAGTGAAAAGATCCGTCGGAGCCTAGCGGTGTGGTAGGGAAGCATTGCCGACAACGCCGCAGCAATGACCCGCCTGCCGAAGTCAAACTTCAGTCAAGGCAGACTCGAGCTTGGCCCGCAGCGAGTCGAGTTGGCCTTTCTCGAGCAGTTTCTGACCCGACTCATTCGTCACGTGAATAACGTCACGAGCAAGATTCTTCTCGGTGTTAATAAGGGCCTGCTTGATATTCAGTCCACAATCGGACACGGCCTGAAGGATGTCATAGAGAAGCCCAAGCCGATCAGGAGTTTCGACATGCACCAACGTGCTGTCGGCACTATCGTTGTCAAAAAAGATTTTAGGAACCACGTGGCTGGTCGGAGCCAGGTATTTGTGTCGCGAACAAGCCCAGACGGATGCGAAGCGCGGCGGCTCACTCAACGCGCCTTCAAGCAGAAATCCCATCTGCTCCATTTGTGACGCACTTGCGGGACTATGTCCGTCGGCTCCCGTTATGGTAAACGTGTCCAATACCACATTGTCAGCGCGCGTGAAAACATCGGCTTCCACAATATTCAATCTTACCGCGCTGAATGCCGCAGCCGCTTTGGCCAGCAAGCCCTGGCGGTCCCAGGTGCACATCATCACTCTGACCTTGCCTGACGTCCCAATTCGCCGCCAACTGATAAAAGGAGACGTTGCAGACACTTCGGGTGAAGCAACTAGTTCAAGGAAGCCATGCACAGTTTCCACGCCCCATTCCAGCTCGCTTTCGGTAACGCATTCCCAGTAGTGCGCAGGCATCGAGGAAAAATGAACCTGGAGTTCCTCACCAGTAATTTTCAGATGGGGCCGCTCTTGAAACCGCGCGCGAAACCAATCGCGCCGCTCACTCCACGAAAGTTCATTCGGCGGACCGGAAATTGCCTGCGACTCCTCACCGAGCGATTCAATCAAGAATGAATGAGAGCCGAGCATGAACGACGTTTTCACAGGCCGAAGAGAGTTAAAAAAACTCTCAATGAGATGACGTTAAGTGTCTCGAACCCGAGGCGCGCGTCGGGATCTCGAACATACGAAATTTTTATGGCTTCCATTACGAACGTTCCTTAGCAATGGCAGTGCCACGGTGGTCCCAAGCATGACATGTCCCTTAAGGATTAGCAAAAACAGCCCGTAATCCAAGAAAGTGGGGGTTGAGTTGCGACGCCTTTGATGAGGTTACGACACCAAGCTTGTTCGGTATTGCCCTCCCTGAACAAATTCGCGCAGAAATACCGGTGCCGCAGACTGGCCCGAAAACAGCGGATTTAGTGGCGCACCCATCAGGAGTTGAACCTGAAACCTTCTGATCCGTAGTCAGACGCTCTATCCAATTGAGCTATGGGTGCAACCCAGAAGCATCGAAAAGTACGAGCGGGCATTCCGCCGCGCAAGTGAATATTTGCGAAGATCCGTAACGACGATGTGAATGAAAGAAAACCTCTCGTCAAATTTATCCAGAAAGGACTTGCGCCCTCGCCAATCTACGGCATCCTGTCCTTGCACTTCGGGATCGCGGGGTGGAGCAGCCCGGTAGCTCGTCAGGCTCATAACCTGAAGGTCCCTGGTTCAAATCCAGGCCCCGCAACCACTTCATGTTAGAGCAGTTAGCCTAGAATCAAGGGATCGCACTCATTTCCGATGCTAGAGATTAGTTCCTACCGAACAGCATCACAACCTACGGCAAAGCCAAAAATGTGGCGACAAATTGGCGACAGAATTGGCTTCGTTCCGCCTGCGCCTCGACACCCTTTGGTTTCTGGGAAACCGGTTTGAAGTGTTGGGCTGTGAAGGCTGTGCATTCACTCGCCGGTAGCCGAATGTGACGAGTGCGTCGACATCAACATCGATTAATTAGATGCTTTTTAGTGTTCCATTGGCGCTGTCGTCTCAGCGATCTCACATGCGCTGAAATGGGTTCGTTTGGCTTCGTTTCTGCCGATTGCCGATTGAACAGCCTCTGCGGGGATCCCGGCGGTTCATCAGTTAGCCTTGCACGGTTTCTATGTCGCACACCTGAGCGCGGGCCAGTCGCGCCTTGACTCATCAACAGCGGAACACCTTGACACCTCTCGGATTCCTTCGCATGTAGTCTTGGAGGATCCCGAAGTCTGTCAACGCAGCATCATGACCAATTGGTGTGGGTGCAATTCCGTAAATTGCCGGTTCGTTCCGGGCCGACAACGTAGTTTTCTCTTCAGAGAGGATGGCATTGAAGTAGGCTCCCGCTGCAGCATCGGCTAGGTCCTTGCTCCCTCCAACAGGGTGATCAAATTTTCGATCCAATTCCTGTAGAAACTCGGTCTCCTTCAGGAGGAGCCCTTGGTGGTAGAGACGAATCTGGTGTCCCTCGATAGCGTTTCGCCAAGTTTCGTAAACCGATTTGTTTCCATCAACGGAAAGATGTCCCGTCGTGAGCCCTTGCCCTTGAAGCGTTTGAAGGAGCATCTCCGATTGGAATTGGTCCGCTGTGATTTTCCCGAACCTGAAGCCACACTCATCACGAAGCCAGAAAAAAAAGTTTATGATTTTCTGAATGTAGATGGGCGGTTTCCGCCCAGGCCCCAGCGCCAGAATAAAGTCGTACTCAACAACCAATTGGTATCTGCCATTCGAAACTCCAGTTTGTCCCGCGTTAACGAGATGGCACACAGCAACCCCGGCTGTGGAACGCGTCGCAAGGTCAATGTGCGCGTAGCGTTTGCTGTTAGAATGCCGGACAGGCTGAGGGCAGCCCGAATTCCGAGCAAAGAAACGCTCCCGAACGAGGTAATCCCAAATCTGTAAATTATCGTCCATTGTAAGAGGTATCTTCATCACACCCGGACGTTCTGGCTCCCGCAACCCGTCCTTTCTGCCTAGTTCGATGCACTCGTGGAAATGGCACATTTCCGAAAACGCTCGCCGAGTGCCCCCGGTGCTAATCCCCGAAAATTCCTGCAACGCGCAACGACAGTTCCGGCGAAAGTGCTCCTCGAACAACCGTGGGACGATTTCGATGCGGGCTCCAAACGGTGAGGATTCGATCGTTTGGTCGGTGGCAGGCTCGCCACATTGCGTGCAATATCCAGACAATATTACAGGGTCGCAATTCGGGATTCCGTAAGCCACCCTGAAATAGGTCCCGTCCAAGTTCAACAGGTGCCGTTTCACCGCGTATACGGCAAACCGGTAAACCCGGCGTGTATGAGGGGCATTGGCTTCGACGATTTCCTTGATCACTGCCTCGGTGAAACTCCATTCGTTGCCTGCGGAACTGGCGATGATACTGATCGTAGGTTGGTAATCCAAACTTTGTTGGAAACGACCGGCCATCCGCGATGTTATCTCCGAATAGAGGTCGTAGGCGGACCGATCTGGTTGCTTCTCTAGTCGAAAGTTGCCTTCGTCCAACCCGACGCCCAGGACGTTTCGACCGAGTAGATCCTGTCGCCTGGAACCAGCCGTGAGGAAGACATTGCACGGTCGTCCGTCTGGCAATCGGCGCTTCATTTCGACACGACACTCCGCATACTCAGCGTTCTGACTCACCCCGCAAGTTTCGAGGAAGTATGGGCTCAGGCGCATGCGGTTCAATACCTCGTGGAACGCCGTCTCACGCGCGGCGGGCTTGGTCACCGACAACAACACGAACACTAGCCTCGAAACGCGACCTACTCCGAAGAATTTATGGGGATTCTGGAGCATGGTGGCCAGACATAAACGGTAAAGGATTATCAGGACGAGCACGGTCGTCTTGCCGATTGCCAATGCACCACTCAGGACCAATTGGTGAATTTCACTGTCCAAGTCGAAATCGCGTTCTAGCGTCTCTTTCCAAACAGGAAAGAGTTCATCGGCCCCTTCCTCCGGTTGGTAAGTCTCCCCTAGAAAACGGTGATCCCAGATAAATTCCCCGATCGACGGAGGCACCTCGACGTAGTCGACAAGCCAAGCTCCCCGGATCAGAGCGGTATTTCCATTCAACGCTTCCTCACCGAGCCGCCGGAGGAGATCATATTGCTGGTCGTCTAACCCCTGCTTCCTGAGAGCGCCTGTATCGGAGATTG
>Ga0137394_10003332_pt1 | contig 12037 bp, 11 predicted proteins | sample czobulk116metaG_FD_108278 | JGI IMG/M metagenome (GOLD analysis project Ga0137394, IMG submission 108278) | Vadose zone soil microbial communities from Angelo Coast Range Reserve, California, USA - czobulk1.16 metaG | ecosystem: Environmental > Terrestrial > Soil > Vadose zone | place: USA... | reverse complement strand
GTCCCCATGACCGCAAGCACGAGCGAGCGACCAAACGAGGGGAGTTCATGCTCGGGTCGCGGAAGCGGCTCACCCACAGGGCGAGCGCCACACGATTGACAACCATCACTCAGCACGCGACTCAGGACGGAATCAGATTTATAACCGCAGCATGGGCAGATGGTCACGGTGTTTAGTACCTCAATACTTAAAGCCTGATATCAATTGAATGTCGTCGGGGGCTGCGCTTAACCGGCCTTGTGTACCAATGGCTGCTCAGTTCGTCGTTCAGGCCCGGGATTCGATGCGGAAGGAGCGGGTCGCGCCTCTTCTTCACTCGCACTAGTCGTTACTTTGGTCAACTCATACCACGTGTGATACATGCGATGAGCGAAGGTCCAATAAGAGCCCACAGCAAGTACCCACAGGACTGCCGGCATTCGGTTAGCGAAGAAATTTGTCGAACCCGGATGAGTGCTTAACGCGCCAATTATGAAAAGTACTACTCGTTCGGGACGGCGTAGAAAGCCGACATCGCATTTGGGAATCAGGCTTTCGGCCCGCGCGCTGGCGTAGCTTACCATAACCGACCCCATTAGTCCTGCGCCCGCGAGAAAAACATTCAAAGTCGAATGGAACTCGGTGTCCCGGGCATAAAAGACCATCAGACCGACAAACACGACCATGTCAGAGAGCCGATCCAGGGATGAATCCAAAAAACCGCCAAAACGTGTAACACGTCCGGAAAGCCGGGCCACTTGCCCGTCTAACATGTCAAAGAGATTGGCTACGATAAGGATGATTCCGGCCCAGAAAAAATATCCATAGCCGAAAAGCAAGCCCGAACCGACATTAATAGCTACGCCGATTACCGTCAGAATGTTTGGATTAATGTGGCCGTAGGCAAGCCAACGCACCATGGCGTCAATAATTCTTTGGGCCCCGCGACCAATGCCGTCTGCAAACATCTTCCGGTTGAATTCTCCCTTAAGGCATTATGCCCGGAACCCATTGAACATTACAGCTTTGAAGGAAGAATAGGACCTATATGACCCATAGGACCTATATCCCCCGCTTCTAATCTGCATGCCCGACATCACGCGTTCTTCTCAATCTGGTCATGGATCGTAGTCAAACGCTTAATCTCAAAATTGCGGGCGCCCGCTGGGGTGCGGACCACAACTTCGTCGCCTTCTTCCTTGCCCATCAAACTCTTACCAACGGGGGAAGTAGTTGAGATTAATCCCTGCTGTGGATCGCTTTCCTCCGGCGTGACCAGGCGGTACGTGACTTCCTCGTCACGCTCGCCGTCGTAAAGGATAAGTGTCGAGCCATAGCTGGCTTTGGTGCGCGATATTTTCGATACATCAATTGAAGCTATCTCACTGATCCTTTGTCGCAACTCCACAATGCGAGCCTTAACTACATTCTGCCGGTCCAGAGCTGCGCGATACTCAGAGTTTTCGCGCAGGTCCCCAAACTCAAGCGCACGCTTAATCTCTTTGGGCAGGTGGACTCGTAGTTCAGATTCCAGCTCGTCCAGCTGTGTCTGAAGTTTGATTTTGATGTCTGCTGACAACTCGTGTTCTTTCCAAGCGGGCGGACAAGTCCGCTTTCTAAACAGTGCCAACCATGGCTATGCGATTGGCCGATGATACTTGGCTTCGTCCGGAGCGCCAAAGGAAATGCCTGTATCGCGAGCAGTGCGCACGAGCTGGCCATCCGCCGGTACTGTCTTAATATTCGCGATTGCCTGGCTAATTGGAACCGTGATGACGTCTCCAGCCTGAAGCGCGACCATCGCCCCACGTTTCCCTTCCACCAGGGCCCGCACCGCACACGATCCGTAATTCGTTGCCAGCATGCGATCGAAAGCGTTAGGTCTACCACCGCGTTGCAAATGCCCCAGCACAACGCAGCGAGCTTCTTTGCCGGTAAGCACTTCGAGTTCCTTCTGACAATACGAGCCGATTCCACCAAGTCGCGGTGCATGCTGGCGGTCTCCCGCATCCTGGTAAATCAGCTCATGCCCCGTTTCAAGTGCCCCTTCCGCAGCAACGATAATGCTGAAATTCGATCCGGCTTCGTCGCGCGCGCGAATTCTGTCTGCCACCGACTTCATAGTAAAAGGTATTTCCGGAATCAGAATCACATCCGCACCGCCGGCGAGTCCTGAGTGCAAAGCAATCCAACCTGCGTTTCTCCCCATTACTTCCAGAATCATCACGCGGTCGTGTGATTCTGCTGTGGTGTGTAATCGATCGAGCGCATCCGTCGCGATATCCAGGGCCGTGATAAAGCCAAACGTCAATTCCGTACAGGCGAGGTCGTTATCTATAGTTTTAGGAACACCGACGACCGGAACGCCAAGCCGGTCAAACTCCGCGGCGATTGTTAAAGTTCCCTCGCCGCCCATCACTACGAGAGCGTCGATGCCTAAGCGGCGAATATTCGCGACAGCCTCGTGGTAGACGGCATCAGGCTGTGAAACAACTCCTTCAGCGCTGCGCTCGATAAATCTTCCACGGTTGCGTGTACCCAGGATCGTCCCGCCGCGGGGTAATAAACCTCTGACATCAGCGGCAGTAAGCGGACGGGTTTTGGTTTCGCCTAGTAATCCTTCGAAGCCGTCTTCGATTCCGATAACCTTCAGACCATATTGGCCGGTTGCAGTGGTTACCACCGCGCGAATTACGGCATTGAGCCCCGGAGCATCACCGCCACCTGTCAAGATTCCAATGGTTTTGTACATGAAGTTCGAGTACTTCAGAGTTCAAGCTCCAGCTTGCTACTCTGTACTTCTTGCCTTTTCCCAGGTCCAGTCTAAGACAAACTCCTGACACGCGAGGTTCGTGAAAAAGCTTCCTGGACTAGAGGGGGGTGATCGGCAAGGTAAGAGTAATGGAGCAGAGTACAGAGTTCAACCTGTAAGCTTCAACCATGTCCGGGTTGTCCCATATTTTATTTGACCTATTCGTTTGCCATTTTCAATGCTGCCTTATCAGAACCGGGAGCGGTAGCGACCGGGTCTCATCATAATCTCAGTCGTGAGGGGTTACCCAGTCGCTCCCCGCTCTGATAAGGAGCGTAAATCAAAATCGAAAATGACGAACTGAGATCTGCGCTTTGTACAGATAGGAACGACCTGATCTGCCGGCCCGCTCGCCAATTCAGAGACTCGGAAACTTGGTAGTTGACCCTCCGATCTGGCTCGCGTAGCATGGGGCGCAGATGGAGTTGGCACATCCGGACTCGGGTTTGAATATTTGTCGAATTGTTGTAAGAACAAAGGGGCTTGCAGTTTGGAAATAGACGACGACGCAAAAGAGATCGTTCGCGAAATTGGAACGGCGATCAACGAGTCGGTGGAAAACTCGTCCAAGGTTGCCGAGGCAATCGAGCGATTGCGAGATGCGGGCTATGAGATGGAATTGACCTTGCGGTTGGAAATCGGTTTGCGTCCTCATTCCGGAGATGAAGAAGGCGAAGCGCGTGATGCAACTCTGGATCTGACCGATGAAGACGTGCAGGTACTTCAACGAATGAAGATCCGGATCGATCCCGAGCAGTAGTTGGTCAGAGATCAGAAGTCAGAGATCAGAAGTCAGAAGGTCAGAGGTCAGAAGGTCAGATTTTCCATATGTCATTTGTCATTTCAAGCTAGGTCATTTCGTTAGACCACACCTGCATTTCGTTTAGAGCAACTCAAAAGTTCGAGCCAACGTCTTCAATGACAAATGAGAAGCCAATGTCTTCAAATGACAAATGAGAAATGTCAAATGATATATGGAAAATTTGATCTAATCTGTTCGACCTCTGACCTCTGACCTCTGACCTCTGACCTCTGACCTCTGACCTCTGACCTCTGACCTCTGACCTAAACAGTCTCTACGGGCGGCTCGTCGCTCTCGGTAAGTGTTTGCTGGCGAAGCGCCGCCGCACCCATCAGTCCTCCCATGCCCATTGATTCGACCGCCGAGCTGGGAACCAGCATTAACGCCCCCTTCTCCTTTAGTCCTTCGTAAAGCATGTTCATGGCGCGCAGGTGCAGCGCTGTAGGGTTGTTATGATACGACTGGGACGCTGTCGCGAAGGAGTGAGCGATCTCAACTTCAGCCTGGCCCAAAATAATACGTGCCTGTTTCTCGCGGGCGGCTTGTGCCTCGCGCGACATCGCATCCTGCAAGGCTGTCGGAATTATGACATCGCGCATCTCCACCGATTGCACCGTAACTCCCCACGGATTTGATCGCTCGTCGATCAGTTTTTGCAGCTCCTCTTCGATGCGTTCACGTCCACGCAGAAGGTCAGTTAGAGAAGTTCGGCCGATGATGTCCCGTAACGCGGTCTGCGCAGCCCAACTTACCGCCTGGGGATAGTTTTGCACTTCGAGCGCCGCCTTCTCCGGGTCATAGACCATCCAGAAAAGCACGGCATCAACGTTTACCGGAACGGTGTCCGATGTCAGCGTCTCTTCGGCGGCGAAGCTGGTCGTGATCACGCGCTGGTCAATCCACGCGGGAATGGTGTCCACAAAGGGAAGAATCCAAAAAAGACCCGGTCCTCGCAAACCGACATAGCGACCCAGCCGAAGCACCACCGCGCGCTCCCATTGCCGAGCAATTTTGGGGGACAACCCAAGAAGCAAACCAAGCACCACGCCGACGATCAGGCCAATCGGATTCGCAGTTAGCAGGGTTGCCAACAGACCAATCGCGGCAGGCGTCAGAAAAACCAACGCGGAAATAATATTCAGACGGGGCGTATTCTGCGACGGTAGATTGCTTCTGGTTTGAATCAAACTCGACATGCTGCTAGACATTTGTTTTGCTCTCCTTTGTGCGCCTACCTTTAAGGTGGCTAATCAGATCGTCGAGGGAGAAGCCCAAAGCTCCAGCTTCGGCGATAAAACGATCGATAAAGTCTCGCAAGTGGTCATCACGATGATTGTCTAACCTGGCTGGGAGAGGGCGGTCGCTTATGAAGGTTCCCACCCCCCTACGTGTCTCGACGATTCCTGTGCGCTCTAGTTCCAGGTAGACCTTCGCCACCGTATTGGCGTTAATCTTGAGATCCACCGCCATCTGGCGCACGGTGGGTAATTGTTCGCCGATTCTCAGTTCTCCAGTGGCGATCGCGAACTGAATAGCACGCGAGAGCTGCGCATAAAGTGGCGTCGGATCAGCCGAATTCACGTGGAACACTTTGCTCATTTCTACTTGTACTACGATACTAGTACAAGTTTAGTTTCAAGAATCTAATCACGATCCACGAACTCACACGAAGCGTCACGAAACACGGGCTTTTTTCGTGCAGTTTCGTGTGAGTTCGTGGATCGTGTTTTTGGTCTTGACTAAAAAATCTGCTCCGATTGAAACTGACGCACTATCAGTCCCCTTACATTTGGCGCAACTTTCTACCTTGTGTTATCTTGGCTGGCTTTTGATCCATCAAGTTTTTCGCCTTCATGAGGCCCCGAAAGAGGAGCTAAAGAAAGTATGGCTACGTCCAGCGCAAATGCGGTTACAAACGGTCAAACGTCAGGCCGCGTCGTGCAAATTATTGGTCCGGTAGTTGACGTCGAGTTTGAGGCAGGGCACTTGCCCCCTATCTATCAAGCTCTCAGGATTGTGTCCGAGGGATTTGATGTCCCCACGCCTGTCGACCTGATCGCCGAAGTGCAGCAGCACCTGGGCGAAGGACGAGTTCGAACCGTTTCGATGTTGCCGACTGACGGCATGGTCCGTGGGATGAAGGCAATCGACACCGGCGGTCCAATTACGATGCCCGTCGGAGAGGGAACTTTAGGCCGTGTGCTTAATGTCATAGGCCAGCCGGTTGACAACCTCGGCGACGTCAAACATACCGAGCGTTACCCGATTCATCGACATGCGCCATCGTTTGAAGAGCAGTCGACTGAGCTGCAGATGTTTGAGACCGGTATCAAAGTTATTGACCTGATTCAACCGTTCGTTCGCGGTGGCAAGATTGGACTCTTTGGGGGCGCCGGCGTGGGCAAGACAGTCATCGTGATGGAGTTAATCAACAACATCGCGAAGGCGCGTTCGGGGTTTTCAGTTTTCGCGGGAGTTGGTGAGCGCACGCGCGAAGGAAATGATCTGTTGCGCGAGATGGTGGAGTCTCAGGTGATCCAGTTTGGCGATGCCTTTAATAAACACTTCCACGATACCGGCGAGTTTGACATGACGAAGGTTGACATGAACGCGCTGGGGCAATCGAAGGTGGCGTTGATCTATGGCCAGATGACTGAGCCGCCGGGGGCTCGTTTGCGGGTGGCCCTTTCCGGTCTGACCGTCGCCGAATACTTTCGCGACAAAGGACTGGACGTGTTGCTGTTCATCGATAACATTTTCCGCTTTACCCAGGCAGGTTCGGAAGTGTCAGCGCTTCTCGGCCGCATGCCTTCAGCCGTAGGTTACCAGCCAAACCTGGCCTCAGAAATGGGTGAAATGCAGGAACGCATCACCTCTACGAAAACCGGATCGATTACTTCGATTCAGGCGGTTTACGTTCCGGCCGACGACTATACAGACCCCGCACCGGCGACGACCTTTGCTCACCTCGATGCGGTGACCGCGCTCTCACGTCAGATTGTTGAGTTGGGAATTTATCCGGCGGTCGATCCGCTCACGTCATCTTCGCGCATTCTGGATCCGCGCATCATCGGCGAAGAGCATTACGACACTGCGCAGGACGTGAAGCGCGTGCTGCAGCGTTACAAAGACTTGCAGGATATCATCGCGATTCTCGGTCTCGACGAACTGTCTGATGAAGACAAGCTGATCGTGTCGCGGGCCCGCAAGGTTCAGAGGTTCTTCTCGCAGCCCTTCTTCGTGGCCGCTCAGTTCACCGGACTGGAAGGCAAGTACGTCAAGCTGGAAGACACTATTAAAGGCTTCCGCGAGATCGTTGAAGGCAAGCATGACGATCTGCCGGAGCAGGCTTTTTACATGGTCGGCACAATCGATGAGGCAATAGAAAAAGGCAAGACGATTGCGCAGTAAATAAAGGATGAAGGATGAGGGATGAAGGATGAAGTAGAGAATTGGATGAATTGATCGCTTAGGCTATTCATCCTTCATACTTCCGACTTCATCCTTTCTGGTTATGGCCCAACTCCAACTCGAAGTAGTAACTCCTGAACGTCGCGTGCTTTCCGAACCGGTTGATTCGGTGACGGTCCCCGGGGCCGGCGGTGAATTGGGCATATTACCCGGCCACACCGCGCTGATTTCTCAACTCCAAACAGGCGTTCTTTCCTACACTACCGGCGGCAAAACGGCTCAACTACATGTCTCTGGCGGCTTCCTCGAAGTGAAGGATGATCACGTTTCCGTGTTAGCTGAGATCGCCGAACGACCTGAGGAGATTGATGCGGCGCGTGCTCGTTTGGCGCGTGAGCACGTGGAAAAACAATTGAATGCCTGGAGTGGAACCGAAGAAGATTTTGAAGTAGCCCGAGCGAAGCTGGAGCGCTCGGTTGTTCGGCTCCAATTGGCCGGCGGAACCACGCGAAACTAGCCTGAAGCAGTTCAGAGTTCAATCTTTTTTAGATTGTCTTTGTCGCGGCAGCTAGCTAAAGCTTGAACTCTAAACTACGCTCCACCCGGCGCCCTCATTGCTTCGCACATCTCGCGCACTGCTCCTTCAAGACCCACGAAGATTGAGCGCGCAATAATGCTGTGGCCGATATTGAATTCTGTAATCTCTGAAAACTTAGCGACAGCGCCCACATTTCGATAAGTCAATCCGTGGCCGGCGGCGACTAGCAATCCGTATTGAGTTGCCAGAGTTGCACCTTCGCGTAGTCGTCTCAATTGCTTCCCGACCCGCAACGCTCCTTCACCATGAAAGCCACGTCCGCCGAGCGTAGCCGCCGCATATGGCGCAGTGCACAGTTCGATCTGCTGCGCGCTGATGTTGTGTGCTGCTTCAATCTGCTTTCGATCAGGATCGATGAAGAGGCTCGCAAGTATTCCGGCCTGGCGCAAGCGACCGACTGTTGCGCGCACGATAGCGATGTTGCCAATCACATCAAGACCACCTTCAGTGGTTATCTCGTTCGGGTTTTCAGCAACCAGGGTCACAGCGTCAGGACGAGTCTCGAGAGCAACCTTCAGCATTTCCTCGGTCGCTGCCATCTCCAGATTCAAATAGGTGTTAATGTTCTGGCGGAGTGTTTGTAGATCTGCATCCTGAATGTGCCGCCGATCGCCGCGAAGATGGATAGTGATGCCATCGGCGCCAGCCTGTTCACAGAGCATGGCCGCGGCAATTACGCTGGGCTCGGGTGCGCGTCGTGCCTGGCGCACAGTAGCTACGTGATCGATGTTGACATTCAGACGTGCGGTCATGGGTATGAGAAGTGTAACGCAAACTGTTAGTTTGCGTTCAAGCTTCGTGGCCACACAGAGTATTCGCTGGCCACCCAACTGCGCTGCTCGGTGACGCGCATCAGCATTCAAGCTGAAGGGGAAAAGGCTTTTCGAGAAACCCGCTTAAGGGTCGTTTCGCAGGGCTTGCTGTGCCGCACCTCAAGCAAACTAACAGTTTGCTTTACATTTTCTGAGCTACGTCTCGCGCTGCTTTCATCGACCGGTCATAGACTCCGCGGCGCGCTTGTTGGCGAATTCGTCCGACTTCGCTCAGCATCTTCAGGCTATCACTCGCCACGTTGACCTTGCTTCCTTCAGCGTGATCCCAACGCACGGGAATTTCCTTAAGTCTCAAGCCGGCCCGGTAGGCAACGTAGAGCAGCTCGACATCAAAACCAAACCGATCGATGGTTGCTCCCTCAATAAGAGGACGGCACACACTCATGCGAAAAGCTTTGAAACCACATTGTGTGTCCCAGAAAGGAAGACTGGTGGCGAGCCGCACGAGGAGATTGAATACGCGACCGCCCTGCTCGCGCCGCCAGGGTTGGTGAATACCTATCAGATTTCGGTCGAGCGCTCTTGAGCCAAAAGTCAGATCGTATTCCCCACGGGAAATTGGCTCAATCAGCTTGGGGATCTCGTCGATTGGGGTCGAAAGATCAGCGTCCGTGAATACAGCGATGTCACCTCGCGAAGCCAGAAGACCCAACCTGACGGCGCGACCTTTTCCTAAATTCGATTGATAGCTAATGACTGAGGTTCGCACGGTCTGTGAGCCGGCTAACTCCTCCCGCGCGGCGTTTGCTGTATTGTCGGTCGATCCATCGTCCACCACTATCAACTCTGACTCGGGAGCGTGTTCATTGAGGTAAGTAACGATGGTGCCCAACGACTTTCCGAGACGCACACTTTCGTTATAGGCGGGAACAATGATTGACAGAGATAGTGTCATGCGATACTCGTCCCAAGCTTTAGTGGGCGAATATACCACAGCGGGAATTGGGCACTCATGCAGTTTCGGCCTCAAGCCCTGGATTTCCGGCGAGTACCGTGAATTGGGCAGTAATGGTGTTTGAACGTTTGCCCTCAGTACAACAAGCGACCTCATTAGACCGCAGCTATCCCAATCCAGCTGGGCAAACTGAATTAGGACCGTGCATTGGACCCTTTCTGAAGAATTCATGCCCGTGTGCTAAAATCTCGGCGCTGGGCACTCATTTAACAGAAGGCCTGCGATCTTTAACGATAGAGTATTAGAAGTTATGAGCAAGCGATTCATTATTACTGGCGGCGCTGTCATCTTAATTGCGGCGCTCGTGGGCGGTACCATCGGCCGCTCGATACGTTTCCGCAATAGTGTGCCGGCCAAAGGAGTGGTTTCCTACACCGAAGCCGTCGATATTGAGGGGGACTACAAGGAAGCCGTGGATACCATCTCCGATGGCTATGCCGGCGACATTGACTATGAAAAGGCAACTCAAGCCGCGATCCAGGGCATGCTCTCCACTCTGGATCCGCATTCGATGTATTTTCCCTTCAATGAATTCAAGAAGCTGAAGGAAGATCAAGATTCAAGGTTTTACGGCATTGGCGTAACCATCGTTCCCCATCGCGATGGTGTTTATATTCAATCGGCAGTGGAAGGTACACCGGCAGGGAAACTAGGTTTGCGCTACGGAGATCGCATACTGGAAGTGGATGGCAAGGACGCGCGCGACTGGTCCAGCGAACAGGTCTCCAAGAAGGTTCGCGGAGGACGCGGCGAAGAGGTCACGATCAAGGTTGAGCGGGCCGGCTCGGAAGCACCGCTCTATTTCACAATCATTCGCGATTCTGTTCCTCTGCCATCAATACGCAACGCTTACATGCTGCGTCCGGGAACAGGCTACGTGGGTCTGACCGGTGGGTTTCAGAGCACCAGCGACGAAGAACTGCGCGAGGCGATCACAAAACTGAAAAACCAGGGCATGCGCCAGCTGATTCTTGACATGCGTGGCAATCCCGGCGGCCTTCTGAACCAGGCGATTGATGTAGCCAGCGAATTCCTGCCACGTGGGCAAGTGGTCGTCTCAGTCAAAGGCCGCACGGAGTATAGCGAGCCGATCGTTTACAAATCGAGTGGTTCGGACCCTGAAGACGTGCCACTCATTGTTTTGATTAATCGAGGTTCTGCCTCTGCGACGGAAATAGTTGCCGGCGCCATTCAGGATCATGGCCGCGGATTACTTGTCGGTGAAACGAGTTTCGGAAAAGGGCTGGTCCAGAAGGTGTTTCAACTGCCCTTCAATACGGGTCTGACCCTCACCACGGCGCGTTATTACACGCCTTACGGCCGATCCTTACAGCGCGACTATTCGAGCGGTTCGCTCTACGATTACTACACTCGACATGACGACGAAGAGAAGAGGCCGGCATCCGCGGGCTCTCCGGCGCCGCGAAGCACGGTCTCTCCCGTGACGCAGCCGTCTCCCAGTCCTCATCCGCCAAGTGGCCCCGCCGTGAAGACCGCGGCAGGTCGCGTCTTCTATGGCGGTGGCGGCATCACTCCGGACATCGACGTTAAGCCGCTTATTTACTCTCCGCTTCGTAATCATATTGCTGAAGCTGCATTTCAGTTTACACGCCGACTAGCCGCCGGACTTGTGCCCGGGCTTGAAGCATACAAGGTTGAAAAGGTTCAGTACGGGCGAAACCCAAAACCAGGGGATTATCCGATTAATGAGCAGGTCGTCGAAGCTTTCCGCAACTTCGTGCGCACAGACGCGCTTTCGCAGTTAACTCCTGCACAGCTTGAGGGCGACCTTGATTTTGTGAAGCTGCGACTGCGCGAGGAGATCGTCACCGCCGCTTTTTCAAACGACGCCGGCGCTCGCGTGTTGCTGGATAGCGACCCGCAGGTATTGCGAGCACTCGAGGCTTTGCCTGAGGCCAAGCGCTTAGCCGAAAGCATTCGCAGCGGAGCTTTGCAGGGCTAGTGTCCACACGAGGTCCGATAAACTTCAAGCAACACGACAAACTGAAGTTTATCGGACATTTCACGCCATCACTCGCGCAATCACACATTTCAGATAGTAAGTTTCCGGCACTCCGAATAGGATGGGGTGATCGCTGGCCTGAGTTCGCTTCTCAACTAACTGTAGTCTTCGATGAGCATCGTTAGCTGCCCCGGCTATTATTTCCAAAAACATCTGTTCGGACATGTGATAGGAGCAGGTGCAAGTGATAAGCACACCTCCGGGGTTTAACAACTTGATGGCTCGCAAGTTTATTTCTTTGTAGCCACGCGCTGCCGGCTTGACGCTCGCGCGGTTCTTTGCAAACGCCGGAGGATCGAGCACGATTGTATCGAAGCGTTCGCCATCAGCCTCCATTTCGCGCAACGTGTCAAACACATTCGCTTCGCGAAACTCGACATTGGCTGCGTTGTTTAGCTCGGCGTTTCTGTTTGCTGCCTTTATTGCCTCAGCCGAGATATCAATCCCCAAAACACTATCGCAGACTCCGGCAAGGTGAAGCGCAAAGGCCCCGGAGAACGTAAAGCAATCAAGCGCGCGACCATGCGCAACTGCGCGCGCAGCGATACGGTTTTCACGTTGATCGAGAAACGATCCGGTTTTCTGCCCAGCCAGCGGCGAGACATTGAAGCGAATGCCATCCTG
>Ga0137394_10003331_pt1 | contig 12040 bp, 9 predicted proteins | sample czobulk116metaG_FD_108278 | JGI IMG/M metagenome (GOLD analysis project Ga0137394, IMG submission 108278) | Vadose zone soil microbial communities from Angelo Coast Range Reserve, California, USA - czobulk1.16 metaG | ecosystem: Environmental > Terrestrial > Soil > Vadose zone | place: USA... | reverse complement strand
TCTCCCTGGTTGCTCCGGAGACATAGCGCATATCGTCGGGCCGCCCGCTAACCTCGCTAACGTCTTTGGCTCGCTCCTTTTCAACCACTTGTCCGTCGCGCATAACCCGAACCCCGCGTGCACTAGCGCTCAATGAAGCCGCAACCGTTTCTCTATTACCTCCAGCATTCGTAGCCCGTTGGGCTTCGCGTTTCAGTTCAGCAACCCGGCGTTGAGATTCGCGCTCGACTTTCAAACGCGCCGACCGATCCTGGATCGTGGCCACCAGCTCGCGCGATCTCTTTTCAAACTCGGCAACCGTTTTTTCGAGTGCGCGCCCGAAAACGATCTGCCGCTCGCGCTCATTCTTTTCCGCTTCTTTATCGAGCGAACTGAATTTTTCCGCCACCGCGGCACGCTCTTCTTCAAGCGCTTTGCTTAGAGCTTCGGATTCTTCCGCTTCGCGCTTAATTCGGCGCAGATACTCCGTGGCCTGGCGCGAAGAACCCTTTACCGATTCCAGGGCAACATCGATGACTTTATTCGGAATCCCAAATCGCCTGGCGATCTCCAGGCCAGAAGAGGATCCGGCGACGCCAACAACCAAGCGGTACGTTGGCCGCAATGTCTTTTCGTCAAACTCAACGCTGGCGTTGAGCACACCTTCTTCATTCCCAGCGTACATCTTCAATCCGCTGTAGTGCGTAGTGGCCAGGACATGTGCACCGCAAACTCTGCGAAAGTGATCGACCACTGCAACTCCCAGCGCCGAACCTTCCTCGGGGTCGGTTCCAGTTCCAACCTCATCTAACAAAACCAGCGCAGGTGATTGGCAGATTTCGATCATGCGCGCAATGTTTGCAACGTGCGAGGTAAAGGTAGAAAGGTTTGCGGCCAGAGATTGATGATCGCCAATGTCCGCCAAAACCGAATGATAAAACGGGACTCGAGCTGCTCGCGCAGGGACAGAAATCCCGGACAAAGCCATCAAGGTAAGTAGTCCGGTGGTCTTCAGCACCACCGTTTTGCCGCCGGCGTTGGCGCCCGAGATTACCATCGTGTTGTTTTGCTCGTCGAGCGAGAAAGAAACAGGCACAACCGAGCCGCCAGACTCGCGCAGGTTTTCTTCGAGCAGTGGATGACGGGCCTCGGTTAGTTCCAAAGAGCCTGTTGCGCGAGATGCGGGCGAGACGCCCGCGGTCCCAGTATTCCGTCGCTCGGACTCCTTACTTGTATGAATCTCCGGGATCACGCAGTTGAACTTCTGATGAAATGCAGCCTTCGCATTTACGAAGTCCAGTTTGGCAACCGCATCCGCGGCCATCTCAATGGCCGGCAATTGAGCGCGAAGCTCTTCAGTCAAGCCAAAAAGTATTTTGAAGATTTCGCGCAACTCCGCTTCGTGAAGTGCCTGCAATTCATTGTTGGATTCAATCGTTTCAAGCGGTTCAACGAAAGCGGTCGCACCTGACGACGAGTAGCCATGCGCCACACCGCAGACGCGCGCGCGGTGATCTGATTTGACTGGAATCACAAACCTATCATTGCGGATGGTTACCAATTCATCCTGAATGGCCTCGCCGGATCTGCGCATTACACTTTCGAGCGTGCGTGTGATTCGTGAACGCAAAGCGCCAATCTCGTGACGTATTCGCGCCAGCTCGGGACTCGCTCGATCATCCAACTCGCCCGTCGGCAAAATCTTATTCGCGATACGGGCGCTGAGACGGGTCAACTCAGTCGGCAGAGTTCCGACCAGGTTCCAGAGCACTGGTGAGTTATCGCGCTCGGCGAGAATTGATGCACGAGCAGCCATTGCTTGTTCAGTTAAGAGTTTGAGCTCCAGAATGGCGCCGGTCTCTAATGTCGCTCCTGCTACTCGCAAAAGTGCGATTCGCTCGGATGGGTCGCCAAGCTCTCTGAAACTCCACGAAACTCCTCGCTTTCGTAAATCTGCGCATTCGGCAACTGCTCGTAGTTCCTGTTGCAAGTCCGCAATATTTTCGAGCGGCGCAAGCGCGTCAACGCGGGCTTCCCCCATCGGAGTTTGAGCCCCGCGCCGGATTAACGCCCGCAATGCGGGATATTCAAGAATTGTGAAAGCTTGTTCGTGCATAAACCACTACTGATCAGTGAAAGGTACCCCAAAGAAATAGCACCTGTTTCGAAAAGTTCTCTAATTATCGTTCGGAATCGATTCTAACACTCAGGCAGGATTTTCACATTCGGAGTGTAAAGCAAACTGTTAGTTTGCGTTGACTGGTCAACCCCAACTTGAGTGACAACGAGCCGCCCGCAAACTAACAGTTTGCGTTACGTCAAATCGTCTAACTAGAATCGGCGGCGCCGCCGCTCGCGTCCCTGAATTGCGGTGGGAAAAAGTTCATTTGGGTTAAGAACTAGTATGTCTAAGCCTTCGCGGTGCAAGACTCCAACAACAGGGGCGCCCGCTGTTTCTGGTTTTTCATCGAAGTCACTATCACGAATCTCGATTGTTGTTTTCACGTCCTGAACGGCAAGCGCAAGTTGCTCATCGCCGCGCAATGCAATGAGGTGTCTAGCCTCCGCCTGTCCTGATTCACTTGAACTAGGATCACTTGAAGCAGCATCAGGAATAAGTATTGAAGCGAGATCCAACACAGTCAACATGCGCCCTTGCAGACTGACAATCCCGAGCACCGATTTCGTGGAGTGAGGCAAAGGGGTTGGCTCGCGCCAGGAGGCGATCGTCGCAATCTGATCGGTAAAGACTCCATAAAGGAGCGAACCGACTCGAAAGATCTGGAGTGTGCGGACGGCAGGCTTTGAGTTCCATTCTGCCAAGGGTTGTCGGTCGTAAATGTCTTCGTTAGTCATGGGCAGAAAGTTGAGATCGCCATTCTACCGTACTCGGATGCCACCAATGAAACCTGGTGATCTTCAGATGGGACGGTAGTCTTGTATTTGCGAATCTTTGCGTGGACTCTGCGATCTTTGCGGTCCTCTCTTCTAACATCGTATCCGTATAGAAAGCGGCTTGTCCGCCTCCCGTCGGGAGGCACAAGTGCCCTCTCTAAACGGACATGACGGGGAGCGTGTTATGATTTCCGAAACAACCACTCTCCGGCATCCGGTGAGATGAGGATCGGCAAGGTTAATTCAAATGGATGAATTCGACCGCTACCGTGTGGACATGAACGAAAAGTTGCTCGGCAGCAATCATCTCGGCCTCAAGCGCTTTTTCGCGCTCGACACGCAGGCTTACGAAGACGGTGCACTCGACAAACGTACTAAGGAACTGCTGGGTTTGGTTGCGTCGATAGTGCTTCGCTGCGACGATTGTATTACCTACCACATCAAACAGTGTGTTACAGCGGGAGTGACGCGGCCCGAGTTCCTCGACCTGTTTAATGTGGCGCTGGTAGTCGGAGGTTCGATAACAATTCCACACCTTCGCCGCGCAGTTGATCGCCTCGACGCAACTCTCGATAGCAAGGACAGCGAAGTAGCAACACCGCATCAGCACGATTAATCCGAAGCAGAGTTGCTTGCCCCAGTTGTCCGTTTAGAAAGGGCACTTGTGCCCCCACGGCTACGGCGGACAGGTCCGCTATCTAAACGGACAGCGGGGGCACAAGTGCCCTCTCTAAACGGACGATTCTAAACAGACGAGATTGAGCGGGAGTTCCTGGAGGAGAGCCATTGAAAACCCGGTTATCGAAAGCTTCAAACGTTGCTGGTGCATTGGCGCTTTTGTTAAGCACCGCCGTAACTTTCTCAGCTCAATCTCTTCCCAATCCTTTGAAAGGCTCTGTTATGTCCATTCAGGAAAAGGCTCGCGTGCGCGCGCCGGAAATCACCGGCGGCCGTGGCTGGCTCAACACTGACAAGCCATTGTCTATAGCTGCTCTCAAGGGCAAAGTTGTGTTGTTGGATTTTTGGACTTACGGCTGCATCAACTGTATCCACATCATTCCCGATCTAAAGAAGCTCGAAGCAAAGTATCCAAATCAACTGGTAGTCATTGGTGTTCACTCTGCAAAGTTTGAGAACGAAAAAGAAACGGAAAACATCCGCCGCATCATTCTGCGATACGAACTGGAACATCCGGTTTACAACGATGCCGAGTTTAAGGTGTGGCAAAGCTACGGCATTCGTGCCTGGCCCACTCAAATCCTGATTGATCCGGGCGGCTACGTCATTGGTTCCGTATCGGGCGAAGGAAACTACGAACTTATCGATCAAGTGGTTGGAAAAGTTATCGATGATTTTCGCAAACGCGGCGAATTGAATGAAGATCCGCTAAAACTCACTTTAGAGCGCGCGAAAGTCGGCGACTTGCCTTTGGCTTTCCCGGGTAAGGTTCTGGCTGACCAGAAAAGCGATCGCCTTTTCATCGCTGACTCAAACCACAATCGCATCGTTATCACGAAACTCGACGGCACACTGATCGATATTGTCGGGAACGGCACGGCCGGGGCCGTGGATGGACCATTTGAGAAGGCGAGTCTCCATCGGCCCCAGGGGATGGCACTCGACGGCGAGACTCTCTATGTGGCGGACACAGAAAACCATTTGATTCGCCGCGTGGACCTGAAGACGAAGAGGGTGGAGACTGCCGCCGGCACCGGGAAACAATCGCTGGAATATTTCAAGGAAGGTCCGGCGCGGACCATCGCTTTGAGTTCACCCTGGGATCTGCAACTTGTGGGACGGCAGCTTTACATCACGATGGCCGGCCCCCACCAGATATGGAAAATGGATCTCGACAAAAACGAAATCTCGACTTTCGCCGGATCCGGCCGCGAAGCTCGCAAGGATGGTTCGCTGCTCGACTCTGCTTTTGCACAACCTTCTGGCATCGCCTCCGATGGCAAACGTCTCTATGTGGCTGATAGCGAGTCGAATATCATCCGCGCAATTGATCCAACAAACAACCAAGTCGAAACGCTAGTGGGCGGCGACTTGTTTGAGTTTGGCGACACGGATGGATCGGGTGATTACGTACGCTTACAGCATCCTCTTGGTGTAGTAGCTCTTGGCGACAAAATCTTGATCGCCGATACCTACAATCACAAGATCAAGCAACTCGATCCAGCTAAGCGCAGCGTAAAAAGCTTCCTCGGACGCGGCAAACCCGGCCAGGTTGATGGCGCTTCGCCGTCATTCTATGAGCCAGGCGGGCTTAGCGTGGCTAACGACAAGCTTTACGTTGCTGACACAAACAACCATGCGGTGCGGGTCGTTGATTTGAAAACCAAGACGACCTCAACCCTGAATATCAAAGGACTGGAACCGCCGGTTGCTGACCTCAAAACGGCAAATGGTGAAGACGGGCCAAAGGCCGAGGAGATCAAGGTCGCAACGCAACAAGTTGGCGCCAACAATAGGGGCTCATTGATCGTCAACCTCGAACTTCCCGCCGGCTATCATCTCAATCCGGCAGCGCCGCAGCGCTATCGCGCTTCGGTTGAGAGTGGTCCAACTCAGATTGGTTTTTTTCCTGGCAGTACTCCCGAAGGAATAGGGCGCGCCAACTACGTTCAGCAAACCTCTAAGAACCTCAAGCTTCCATTGACCATTCCTTTCGAGACCCATGAATCAGGGCCATCCGAACTACGGGTCCAGTTCACGGCTTTCTACTGCCGAGAAGACAACACCGGAACTTGCCGAATCAAGACGCTTGTGTGGCGGGTACCCGTGGAGGTTATTAACGACGCGAGTGCGCCAAGCGAGATCCAACTGCAAGGCAAGCTGATAGCTGAGTAGCCGTGAAGTGGGCCCTTGAAATAGCACAGCGATCAGGTACTGGTTCAGTTTCAGTCGCGAGCATCGCTTTTAGGTCCGAAGGACCGGCAGTTAGTAGCCCCGTCCGTGAGGGCGGGGATTCCATCTTTCGATAGGCCCAGAGGCCCGAAGGGCCGGCACAAATCGTGGCGCACCTTCGGCGCTCAGGACAACTGACCGTCTCTTTATCCCCGCCCTCACGGACGGGGCTACTAACTGCCGGTCCTTCGGACCTTGGAGTTCAATTTGAAGAAGTACCAATCGGGTCGCGTCGTTTGAAAATGTTGCTGAGGTTTAAAGAAGTAGCGGAGCATTTTAGTCATCGATCTGACTTGCTCCTCATGCGCGACGCGAGTACCATCAGTTTTCCCCTAATCTTATCTGAGGAGTGAAAGCCGTGGTTAACCAACCGGGAGCAAAAGCTGTGACTGACAAACCGTTTCTTACCGACATCAAAACTCTTCGCGAGCGTGCCCGCCAACACATCGAAAACGGCGCGGTTACTGAAGGCTACTCCGCCAACCGGGAGACCGCAGTCAAAATTTTGAATGAAGCCCTGGCGACTGAAATTGTCTGCGTGCTGCGCTATCGGCGGCATTACTTCATGGCCAGCGGGATTCATGCGGAAAGCGTGGCAACAGAGTTTCTGCAACATTCAAATGAGGAACAGGCGCACGCCGATCAGATCGCCGCGCGCATTGTGCAGCTTAACGGCGCGCCGGACTTTAATCCCGCGGGCTTGCTGACAAAGAGTCATGCTGAATACGCTGAGGGAGATACGCTTACCGACATGATCAAAGAAGATCTCGTCGCGGAGCGCATTGCCATCGACAGCTACCGCGAGATGATTCAATACTTTGGCAACGACGATCCGACCTCGCGGCGCATGCTCGAAGGCATTCTGGCCATGGAAGAAGAACACGCCGACGACCTGGTCAGCCTGCTTGAAGAGGTCGGCCATTAGTAGACGGTGGAAAAAAGAGCGGCACTGGGTTCGTTGTAGGATTTTTGAATCAACCAGGCTTTGCACAAAAAGTCTGTAGGGATGGTATGGGCAGTGCTCGAAGCCGGCGGCACGGATCTCAGCCCGCGGAGCGGGTGGCAGCGTAAAGCCCGGGGTGGAGCGAAGCGGAACCCCAGGGCAGGATCTCAAAGGACCCTGTCAGCCCGCGTAGCGGGTGACAGCCGGTGCGATTCAGGGCTGTCGCCCGCTCCGCGGGCTGCGTTCGTTTCAATCACCGCTTTCCTGGGGTTTCGCTGCGCTTCACCCCAGGCTTTACGCTGCCGCCCGCACCGCGGGCTCAGACCATCACTGCTACGCTCGACTTTTTGTGCAAAGCCAATCAACATTCAAGTTACGAATTCTAAGCGTGATGCTTTTCCCTGAAGCATCACGCTTGTTAGCGTAGAGGCGTTTTGAGTAAGGACCATTCAAACAGCAACGAGAAGTCTGGCCGCCCGTCCATGTGTCGCAGTTGCAACTCAATCGTGGGCGCAGGTCAAACCGAATGCACAGTTTGTGGCACACCCGTTACGAGTAGTTCTGAGTACCATAAAAATCCACGCGCAGTTGCTCCCGATCGCGAGACGTTGCGATTTGCGAGAGCGGTCCTTGACCGGCCTTACAAGTTCACTATCACCCTTCTGGTTGTCAATCTATTTATCTTTCTGCTGATGTGGCAATCCAGCGGACTAACATCGTCTGCGCTGTGGGAGTTTCCTTTGCCGGTGCTTCTAGCCTACGGCGCCAAGCTAAACTATTACATTCAAACGGACCATCAATGGTGGCGCTTTGTGACCCCGATGTTTGTACACGTCAACCTGCCGCACCTGCTGGTGAATATGTATAGCTTGTGGATTGTGGGGCCATACGTGGAAAAGCTTTATGGCTCAGCAAAGTTCGTCGTGTTTTGGGTGGTAACGGGCGTAGCAGGTGTGGTCGCGAGCTATCTAACGGTAAGGCCGGGCCTGGCTGGGAATTCAATTGGACGGTTCCTTTTTAAGCTGGCGGACGTGCCCTCGGCCGGCGCTTCCGGAGCTCTCTTTGGGCTGGTCGGAGTCCTGTTTGTTTTTGGCATTAAGTTTCGCCACGAATTGCCGGAAGGCTTCAAGCGCGCATTCGGCACAGGAATGCTTCCGATCATTATGATCAATTTGTTCATCGGTTACTTGGGCCGTGGCTTTATTGACAATGCCGCGCACCTTGGCGGACTAGTTTCAGGAGCAGCGCTGGCACTTGTTGTCGACTATCGCAGGCCAGGCGAGAAATCCGGCATTGCCGTCACTTGGCGAATACTTCAAATCGCAGCGATCGCCCTGGTCGCTGTCAGCTTTCTGAAGACAGCGCAGCATCTTGGAGATCCGATGCCAGGCTCGCTTATGGCCCAGGCGCCTCAACCAACCGAGCCACAAAACCCAGCCTATCTCCATTACGCAAAGGCCATGAACGACGCGCAGGAAACCTTTGTCGTAGCCATGCAAGACAAAAACACGAGCAACATTGACGCCGCGGTACAAAATCTTGAAGCCGCACCTCATCTCGATCAAAAGGCTGACGAGTTAAGAGACAAGCTCAAGGCTTTGCTGCTGCAGGCGAAGAAATCTCAAGCAACTGCCGCAGCTTCTCCGCCACCTGATACAAGAAAAACAAGCCAAGCGGATCAACTAACACAACAGTTCTTCAAATGGCGACAAGAGTACAATCAATGGCTGAAAACCGAAGCCAGAAATATTAGTGGTTTGAACGAATTGATCGAGACAGAATCGCCAAAGTAAATGTAACGCAAACTCTTAGTTTGCGCAGTTGTCTATTTCGTTTAGAGGTGGGCCCCGCCCACCGGTAACGACGTAGAAAGGACGAGCGCCTAGGATTAAATGCAACGCTGCAACGGTGGGCGGGGCCCACCTCTAAACGAGCGGAACAATGATGCCAGGTTTCGAGTGCTGAACATCAAGCAAACTAACAGTTTGCTTTACTCAAATTAGGAGAATCAGACGAGATGGAAATTAAGAAGGTTGGAGTATTAGGTTGCGGGTTAATGGGTTCGGGCATCGCCCAAACAGCGGCGAGCGCCGGATTTGAGACTGTAGTTCGCGAAGTTTCGGACGAGTTGCTTCAAAAGGGATTCGCGGGAATTGAAAAGTCGCTGGCGAAGTTTGCCGAGAAAGGCGCTATCACCGCCGAGCAGCAGAAGGCAACGCGCGATCGCTTGTCAGGCACCACTTCGTTCGAAGACCTGGCGGATTGCAACATCGTGATCGAAGCAATCATCGAAAACATCGAAGAAAAACGAAGAACCTTTGCGGAACTGGATCGCATCTGCAAGCCGCAAACCATCTTTGCCTCAAACACGTCGTCCATCTCCATTACTGAGATGATGACTGCCACTTCACCCGAACGTCAGCAGCGTTTTGTTGGTCTGCATTTCTTTAATCCCGTCCCCATTATGAAACTCGTCGAGGTGGTGAAGACGATCTTGACTGATAAAGCGGTTTACGAACAGGCAATAGAGTTTGGCCAAAGCCTCGGCAAGGTGACGGTGCGCGCCAATGACACCACCGGCTTCATTGTTAATCGCCTGCTGGTCCCTTACATGCTGGATGCGATTCGCGCTCTCGAGGAGGGCGTCGGATCGATTGTTGACATCGACACGTCGATGAAACTTGGTTTGGGTTATCCGATGGGCCCATTCACGCTCGGCGATTTTGTTGGCCTGGATACGACTTACTACATCGCCGAAATAATGTTTAATGAGTTTCGCGAAAAGCGCTTCGCGCCGCCGCCATTGTTGAAGCGGATGGTGTTGGCCGGTCTGTACGGGCGAAAGTCGGGCCGCGGATTCTATGACTACACAAAGGATCCGAAGAATCCGACGCCGATGAAGCTGCTGTAGCCGGGAGCGCAGGCGGCTCGCCTGCAATGAGCGGCTTCAGCCGCGCAGGATTTTGCTAGTTTTGATTAACCTACGCAGGACTGTTGCGGATGAATGAAAACATTCGCGGCTGAAGCCGCTCATTGCAGGCAAGATGCCTGCGCTCCCAGCCTGCGCTTCGGTTCTTCACTTTGGAAGTCACATGGACTCACCCATCATTATTTTCGAGCGACGCGATCACATCGCGATTATTCGCCTCAACCGATCTGAAAAACGCAACGCTCTTTCGCGTGAAATGATGAACGGGTTGAGCGATGCACTCAAAAATATCGCAGGCGAGCCTAATATTCGCGCACTAATTCTCACCGGGGCTGATGAAGTTTTCTGCGCCGGGACTGACATCACGGAACTAACAGGAGTTGATGAAACTCGCGGGGGCGAAGTTTCTGAACGCGGCCAGGCTCTTTGTAGTCAAATTGAAAGCTGTCCGGTGCCCGTAATTGCAGCGGTCAATGGTGTCGCCGCTGGCGGTGGTTGTGAGTTTGCACTCGCCTGTCATATCCGGATCGCTTCGCCAAACGCGTCGTTCAGTCTGCCGGAAACAAAGCTGGGCATCATTGCGGGCTATGGTGGGACGCAGCGTCTGGCGCGGGAGATCGGACAGGGACTCGCGCTCGAAATGATGCTTACCGGCAGAAGAGTCTCTGCGGATGAAGCGCTCCGAATCGGCTTGATCAATCGCATCGCCGCCACGCGCGATCTGTTAACTCAAGCGGAACTGTTAGCGCGAGAGATTTCAAACCTGGCACCACTCGCTATCAGGGCCTGCCTCGAGGCCGTAACCCGCGGAACTGAGTTGCCGCTTGCTGAGGGTTTGGCGCTGGAGGCTCAACTCTTTTCCAGCCTGTTTGCCACCAATGACATGCGCGAAGGCACGCGAGCATTTCTGGAGAAGCGGCCACCCGTTTTCAGAGGGATGTAGGACGGACATTCCTGTCTGTCCGGAATTGAAGTTATCCAAAGTCATAGTTAAGAAGATTGGATTTTCCATTTCTCATTTCTCATTTCTCATTTGTCACTGTTCTCCAAAAGTGATGACTGTCAGCGATGGCAAATGAGAAATGTCAAATGAGATATGGAAAATCTCCTGTCCTCGCTTTCTTCCTGTGTGAGTTCCTGGACAGGCAGGAATGGCTGTCCTACTAAACAACACCTCACTTGCCGCTCTCAAACGCTTCACCTATACTCGGAAATGTCTTGTTCACCGCTTAAAATCGGAGCACGCGCGTCTTGCAGCCAGTAGTTCACGAAGGTCATCTTGACGGTCAGGGATTTCGTTTCGCGATTGTTGCCAGTCGCTGGAATGACTTCATTAGCGCTCGCCTCGTCGAAGGCGCTCTTGACGCTCTTGAACGTTTGGGTGCCCAGGAGAAACTGGTTGAGGTCTACAGAGTACCCGGAGCTTTTGAGATTCCGTTGCTGGCTTTGAAGCTTGCCGGATCGGGAAAGTTTGATGCGATCATTTGTGTAGGCACAATTATTCGTGGCCAAACTCCACACTTCGAGTACATCGCGAGTGAAGTTGCAAGTGGAATTGCCCAGGCAGGTTTGCAAACCGGAGTGCCTGTGGTATTTGGAGTGGTAACCGCCGACACGGTGGACCAGGCGATTGATCGGGCTGGCGTGAAACTGGGTAACAAGGGTTTTGAAGCCGGCACGACTGCGGTTGAATTAGTAAATCTTTATAAGACGGTGACGAGTGACAAGTGACAGGTAACAAGAGAGAAACTTGCATTTGCCTGTCACTTGTTACTTGTGACTTGTAACTGGGTGTTTTATGGGTTCGCGACGTAAGGCGCGTGAGTGTGCCTTGCAAATGCTCTTTGCGGCTGATATTGCCGGCGCTGTCCCGGAAGAGGTCCTCCGTACTTACTGGCAGGAACTGGGCGACGCCGACACAGAAGAGGTTGCGCGTGAATTCGCCACACGCCTCGCCGCGGGTACACTCGCCAATCTGGAGGGACTTGACGAACGCATACGTTCGCGCGCGGAACACTGGCGCATCCCGCGGATGGCGATTGTCGATCGCAATATTCTCCGGCTGGCAGTTTACGAGTTTCTCTACGAGCCTACTCCTCGCACCGTCGCCATCAACGAAGCGCTCGAAATCGCCCGCCGCTTCTCCACCTACGAAGCTACACAATTTATTAACGGCATTCTGGACGCGATAAAGCGCGATCTTGATGAGCAGCAGCCGCAGGAAAACGTGGACAGCACGGAAACTGAGTCTGATTCCGAGGCGGATATAGAATCCGACGACTCTTCTGACGAGCATTCGGCGTCAGCCTGACCACCTCTGGGCCGGCTTGATCTAGTGTGGTTGGAAGCTGACGGGTACGAACAACCTTAAACTTCGGGTAGTG
>Ga0137394_10003330_pt1 | contig 12040 bp, 12 predicted proteins | sample czobulk116metaG_FD_108278 | JGI IMG/M metagenome (GOLD analysis project Ga0137394, IMG submission 108278) | Vadose zone soil microbial communities from Angelo Coast Range Reserve, California, USA - czobulk1.16 metaG | ecosystem: Environmental > Terrestrial > Soil > Vadose zone | place: USA... | reverse complement strand
CACTTCGTGGGCGCCCTCCAAGAAAGCAGACCTTGGCACTTGGGAGCTGTCTCACACTCGCGCCCTCCGGGTGGTGTGCCTTGAGAGACTCAGGGCATCAAAGGAGATTTTTCTATGTACGACAACACCGTGAGGTTAATCGGATTTTTAGGGAAGGACGCCGAAGTGAAGAACACGAAGAGCGGAAACGAATACACCGTTCTATCGCTCGCCACGCAAGCGTCTTGGAAGGACAAGAAATCGGGCGAGTACGTGAACCGTACCGAATGGCACCGGATGATCGCGTGGGCCAATCTTTCGACGTTCGCCGCAACTTTGAAGAAGGGCACGCACCTTTCCGTCGAAGGCGAGCTGCGCTACCGCGAGTTCAACGACAAAAAGCACAAGAAGGTCAAGGTTCGTCTCGCGGAGATCCACCTCGGCAAGATCGGCAAGCTCGACCGCGCCGAAAAACGCGACGCGAATACGGCGCCACCCGACCTGCCGGCCAACGGCGACGAGGCCCCTTTCTAGGGGCCTTTGTCTTTCCGGATCGACGAGTTCCTTGAGACTTCCGTGCGCAATCTAAGTGACGAGCTCACGCATTGTGAGCATCTGAGTGTTAGATTCCTGATATATTTTGAACTTCTTTCGACTCTGCATTCCATCCCCCTCGACTCGCACAGTTAGCACATACGAGCCTCGCCGAATTGCGAACGACTTTAGCTGTGCCGCGTAACACAATCCAAAGGCATCATCACGCAGACGCCCCCCGAGGATTTCGTCGTAAACCACATCAACGAATCTTGAGGGACCATCTCCAGGTTGAATAGAAAACTCAGTGGTACCCGGTGCGTCTCCCATAAGGTGGAGAGGTTGATCCAGGTGGACGCCGTGGGATTCGTTTGGTTCACAATTTTCCAACACCACCCGCGCTTTCGAGATGACCTTTCCACTCGTATTTCGAATTCCGACCCTATATCGTCTGTAGAGTAAAAGGCCGCCGGGCATCATGCAGTTCGGCTCTTCCTCAAAATAGGGCTTGTGATCTCCTCCAAACACTATTTCCAAGCCATGCTTGATCAAGGGGCTGCTTTTGTCCGGCGCAGCGTGCCATTTTCGCTGGAGGTTCTCGTAAGTCTGGAAAACAAGACACTCGTATTTCTCACCGTGACTAATATTGCGAAGTGCCACTGTGACAGGCTCAACCTTTATATTGCCACCGGGCTGAGGCGGAGAATTGAAGGAGTTCTTGGAAAACAAGGCTTTGTAACTCGGACCACCAGGAAGTTCCTTGGTCTGTCCTTGCAGTCTCGAAGCTACGTTGATCGGGCGGCCCAGAAATTCCCACTGCTCGTTCATCTCAAGGCGTATCAATTCCCCGGAGTCGATACCAAACATCAAACCAATTGGGCTTGGCTCATGTGTAAGGAACTTGCTGATGCACTTGTCGAACTCTTCGTCAAACCACGTCGAAAGTACTCGGAGAAAATTGCAAAGCTCGTCTTTCGAGACCGTATCTGGAAAGAGCAATATCCATCCATCGCCGATAAACTTGTATGGCTCTAGGCCCAACTTACCCCCCTCGTGAAGCAAGCATCGTTTCAGGCTGATGAGCAGGTTGCGCCACTTAGCAAGGTTGTCGGTCTGTTTGAGGTCCTCCAGAATGGTCGTCGAGGAACAGATGTCAAAGACTACTACTACCCTGCGTTCCACCGTTAATTCGTCGTTCTCTCGCGTCATAGCTTGTCCTTGCGATGGTGAGATGCCTCTGACTGCTATCGTACAAAACCCAGACTCTAGCAGAATGGATAACCGTAGCTTTGTACTCTCACACTAAAGAAGATGTGATGCTAGGCCAACAAACTAACTTTGCTTTCTTAACTCTTAGTATAGGACAACTTGTAATCAGGCCCGGGGGCTCCCAGACCGCAGCTCATGCTCAGCTTGTTTATCGGAGAAATGCGAGAAGACAAGAAGTAAAGCGGCCGTAACGCCGAGTGCCACACCGCCCAATTCGGCGGCCCTCCCACCCACCGACCAGGACAACGCTGCAGCGGCACCGCATACAAAACCACCTGGCCGGCAGACCCAGGCAATCCGGCGTGTTCGCACTTCCACAGCCGAAGCACGGAGTGGATTGTGCTTCGATCTCCACCACATCGGATACAGAATTCCTATGCCCATGCCCAACGACGCTACTGCTAGCAACATCCTCAGAGGAGAAAGTCCAACGGCAATCAAGATCGCTGGCAGTGGAAGAAGCGCGAAAACCGTCAGGCCCAACCGTGCGTTCAGGCGTCGCCGCTGCCGTTCGTAATTCTGACACCTCTCCTCCATCGGCCCCATTGTTGAATCTCCCTTGTTCCGCTTAGGTCGAGCTCTTGATTTGGCTCTTAGTGGACGAAAACAACTATTCCCATGCTGCTATACATATAGTATCATGCATTGCGCTGTACAGCACCTAAGGAGGGATCTCATGTATGACAATTCGGTTCGACTAATTGGCTTCCTCGGGCGGGATGCCGAGAAGCGCACAGCTCGAAATAAGACCCCCTACGTGATTCTCAACTTGGCTACCAGCGTCCGGTGGCGCAGTAAAGAATCTCAGGGAAACGCAGAGCGTACTGAATGGCACCGACTGGTTGCCTGGGGAAACCTTGCAAAGTTCGCAGGCACGCTAAAGCGTGGAAACCATATCTCCGCCGAAGGCGAGCTGCGATACCGCATGATCTCCGATAAAGAGCACTCGGAGGTGGAGCATAGGCTTGCCGAGATTCACCTCGCCAAAATCGGGAAGCTCGACCGTGGCGAACAACTCACTGATGAATTGCCCGCCATTCAGACGGACGACCAGGCCGCCTAAAACTCCCCCCGCTCTACATCCTTCACTGCTCTAACTCTCCTGTCTGGGAAGGCCAAAACACTCTGCCAACGCTAATGGCAGGGTGTGCCTTCCTAAGATTCGACACCTTCCGTTCGGTAAGAAGCCTTGTACGAATTTCAATTGCTCTTCCCGCCGAAAGACTGCGCTTCGCCGCCCGCTTCTTCTGTCAAGGCTCTTCACTTCGCTCCGATGAACGCAAACTGCGCGGCCTTGACAGCGCGGACGGTGAAGCGCCTGGGACGGCTAGGAAGAGCATTTGTCTTTTGTGCAGCAAAGTGCCGCTGCCCAGAAAGCAAAAACCAAACACACGAAGGAGCGAACAATGCAGACAGAAAGTGTTGAGTTGTATTTCCAGCAAGGTAGTTCAGACAAGGTGTATCACCTCCAATTGGAAAGCGTTGACGAACAGTGGTCGGTCAATGCGCAGTGGGGGCGGCGTGGTTCAGCTTTGCAAAGCGATACGAAGGTGAGCAGCGTCGCTTATGAGGAAGCCAAGCGCGTCTATGACCGAATCATTCGAGAAAAGACAGGCAAGGGTTATCTCATCACGCAGGCAACGACCAACGGCGGTACGCCTATTTCCGTTGGATTGCCTTCCGTCAAGGAGCATTCCGGTCACGCACCGGAACTACTAACCCCCATCGAGGAACCCGAGGCGTTGCAGTTGGTACAGGATGCGTCTTGGTGGTTCCAACAGAAGTTCGATGGGCGACGACTGGCCGTACAAAAGACGGACGGCCAATATTCGGGAATCAACAAACTCGGCCAGCTTATTCCAATCGACTCTCGGCTAACGAAATGCCTAGAGTCAGTCCAAGCGGAATCCTTTCTGGTGGACGGTGAAATCACCGATTCGCGGTTCCATCTCTGGGACTTGCTCGACATAAACGGAACCGACCTGCGGATTCAACCATACGAAATCCGTTACGCACGTCTCGGCCTCGTGTTTCGAGGCGTGGACGAGGCGCTCCGCGTTTGCGAGACGGCCATGACATCGAAAGCAAAACGGGCCTTCGTGAAAGCCATGCACGAATCTCGCGCCGAAGGTTTCGTTTGCAAGAACCGGAACGCGGCGTATGCGGGAGGACGTGCAGGGCAGCACTTCAAATGCAAGTTTGTCGCCACGGCATCCTTCATTGTCGGCCCGAAACCCGACAAAAAAGCGAGTGATGGCCATCGCTCAATCGCCGTGTATCTCTTGGACGGCAATCGGCCGCGTTTCATGGGCACGGTGGGAGTGCCCGACCGTTATCCACTCCCGAGCGTGGAGCAGGTTGTGGAAGTGCGTTATCTCTACTGCCATCCCGGAGCCGATGGAAAGCTCATCCAAGCGAAGTATTTCGGCAAGGTACGCGATGACATCGAGCACGCCGAATGCTGCGTAAGCCAGTTGAAACTCAAAGCCGATGACAATGACCCGACCAAATCGTGACAGCGGATTGGATTCGTTTTCGCCGCGAGCGCATATCCGGTGGAATACTTCATGGATTCCACCGGATATTCTGGAACTACTTTTTCGGGCTGTTCGAACGGAAAAGGCCGATGATACTGACCGCCAGTGAGCGAGGCTCACCAGTAAGAGAGTGATCGTCATGGGTGACGGCTCCTTCGTCCGTCGCCCAGCGTTTGGTAGTCAAAAAACCTTGCACACTATCGGGATGCTGGTTCCGACGTATCACGGATCGAACAGCGAAGGCTGCCTTCCACTCGCTGCCGGCAATCCCTTGTCCCCCCAAAGCTGGCGGAATAGTTCGAGAGTTCCAGGCCCGTGCCCTGCGTAGTGATTGTTCGCAAACGCCAGAATCATGATGCGGCGCTCTTGGACTTTCTTTAAGAGACCCACCCATTCGAAAAGATCACCTTGCCGATCAACAATCACCTTGTCCCAGGTTTTGGTCTTTTCTTCGATCCCTTTGCGGTCTCCAAGCCAGCGAACATAGGTGAAGTCAGCCGTAATCAAGTCGAGGTTCTCTTTCAACTCCCACGGGCGCGGCATCCAACTTTGGTCGATGAGTGCTAGTGCTACACCATGCTCCCGAAGCAAATCCACAAATCGAAGATCCAGCCAATCCTTGTTCCGAATCTCGACCGCGAACCTGTAATCCTTGGGAAGTTTTTTTAGGAATGGCTTCAGCCGGATGAGGAATTCCGCTTGGGTCTTAAATTCAGAACTCTTGAACTTGCCAAACTGCAAAAGCAACGGACCTAGCTTCTCGCCAAGGGCGTCCATAGCAGTCAGAAAGTTCTTGAGGTCGTCGTCGCAGCCCACAAGCACCTTTTCGTGTGTGATGGCTTGTGGCACCTTCGCACCGAAGAGGAAGCCTGGCGGGGTCTTCGCATACCAGCCTTTCACTGTAGACACAGCAGGAGTCGCGTAGAACGTATTATCCAATTCCACCGCATCGAATTTGGTCGCGTAGAAAGAAAGATACTCCGTAGACTTCATCCCCTTCGGATAGAAACTGCCCACCCATCCTGCTGCTGTGAACGCAGAGGTGCCAATGCGAATGTCTGCCATCTTCCCGCGATTCTACACTGGCTCGGCTACGCCTCGCCCCACAGAACGAGTGTAAGTAGTTGTTATTCCACTGGGGTCAAGCCCATTTGCATGAGCTGGTCCTCACGTACAACAAATTGCACGCCACCCCCGCTACCTCCGAGTTCCACTTCTTGGCCTTCAAGCACAGAGCGTCGGATTGCAGCGAGTTGTGACGCCGGGGAGCCGATGCACTGTGACACGACGCTCATGCATCTATCGGGGTCATGGAACGTGGCAGACCACCGCTTACTGTCTGCGGAGAGTGGCTCCCCCGTTACAATTACCTTTGGCCAACTCTGTTTGCCCGCATCAACCCAGTCCGCCCTAAAGTGAAGCCGATAGAAATTAGTGTTCGCAAGGGGACGAGCCAAATTCATCCGGACCGAGACACTCGGTTGTTCCTTCAAATCAGACTCGATCCCGTGAGCAGCCTTATCGGTGAAGCCAATATCGCGCAGAAAGCGGACCAGATGGTCCCATCCTTTGACGTAGTGCGGCTTCATGGCGCCCCCGCTACCGGTGGGTCCGACAGGGGCAAACATCACTGCGAAGGCTGGCTCTCCGTCCAGGCTCGACGGGGTCGAATGAACTACGTGAATGAATGCGTCTACCATCGGAAGTTTCTCCCGTAGGAATTTGACAAACAAAGCGGAAATGCTTTCGCCAAGCTCGGCCTGCGCCAATTCCCAAAGTGGAATGTCAGCATCACGGATGTAGATTGTTTTGTTTGGCATAACAGGAATATACTTGCACGTATACGCATACATGTCAATCGCATACCCAAGGGTCGGTGCGGTCGGGGGTCCAGTTCTTGACTTTTCGCTTTTATTTCGCCTATGATTACGACCCGTTTCCAAGAGCCAATGGTAGGCCACTATGAATTCACCCGTCGCGGCAGGCGGCGCGGAAAAACGGTCGTCTCCGAAACCCTGGGTGCTGCCGGATCGTGCGTTGACACTCTTCTACGGTTGCCCGGAAATGCCTCGCCTCTCGCATTACTTTCTTCCGAGAATTCTAGTCAACGAGAAAGGGGTTTTGTATTTGGACGGTGCCAACCAAATCAGTCCGCTCCTGATAGCCCGCTTTGCCAGAGAACGCGGCCTCGAGCCGTCCGAGTTGAACGGGTTCATTCGAATCGCACGGGCGTTTACCTGTTTTCAACTGACGGAACTCATCCGGCGTGTCCCGAAAGTGCTTGCGACGTTCTCTGCCGAAGTGCTGATCGTTACAGCGTTGCCGGATTTGTTTTTTGACGAGGATGTTCAGGACCGCCCGGCGCGCGCTTCCTTTGAACATGCGCTGGAAGGGTTGCGCGAGCTTGCGCCACTTCCGCTGTCCATCGCGGTTTTTTCCGATGCCACTTCGTTCAAAACAAAACGACGCGATTTCTTTAAGAAACTCAGAAACCAGGCAGACCATGTCCTGAAAGTCGAACCCGGTCCCGAAAATAAACTTTCCTTTACGCGCGAGAAAAATACACCGCTCCTATTTGTCTGAATGGAAAGTTCGAGGTGCGCCATGGGCAGGACCGTCCCTACATTCGTCCAATTAATTCAGCAGGCCGCGGAGCGCTGGAACAAGTTCCGGCGCGCTCTGCGGCGGGAAGACCACGAGCATTTCGATCGTCTCTTCGTGCGTGTGCGTTACTGCACGCAGGCCGCCACGTATCAGTGTCACGACAACCCAATGGAAGCCATCCTGCTTTCCATCGCTCTCGACCAGGAAAAACGGCTCTACGCCGTGGAGAAAGTTCTGCAGAACGCGGGGGTGCTTTGTGACATTGCGGCAAGGATGGATTCTCGACCTCTACCCGAACCAACACGGGATGACGCTGTGGCTGATCGACCGGAACCAGTCCCACTACCGTTTGATTGACTCGTTCGCGCCGGCATTCTACGTCTCGGGAGACCACGAAAGACTCGTCCAGTTAAGGGACACCGCCCGACAAAAAACCACGGAGCTGCGGACCCAGTTTACGGAACGCACCGACCTATGGCTCAATGCGCCGCGCCCGGTCCTCGAAGTCTCCGTTCTTTGCCCGACCAATTTCATGGGTTGGGGACGATGGGTCCACAAGCTCGACTCCCGATTGCAGCTCTACAACAGCGACCTTATGGTGGCCTCGCTCTACTGCTGGGAGAAACGAATTTTCCCGCTGGCGTACGTCGAAGTCGAAGCAGACGAAGAAGGCAGAATCAACAGTATCGCGTGCCGCGATGACGAATGGACACTCGACTATGAAATGCCGCCGCTCAAGATCATGCAGATTCGCCTTGCCGGGCTGTCGCGCATCGATCCCACGCACGGCCGGCGTGCGGCGCTCGAAATCGAAATGGATGGGACCTGCTGGGAGCTCGACGAAGCAGGCGAACCTCCCGCGCTTGGATTTGCGCGCTTAGTTAAGCGCGAGGACCCCGACGTTATTCTTTCCGAGTGGGGCGACTCCACGATCCTGCGGCTACTACGCCAACAAGCGGAACGCTTGAAGTTTTCGTTGCCCTTGAATCGCGATGAATCCACTTCCGTTCACCAATCGCGCGGACGCAGTTACACGAGTTACGGAAGAATCCTCTTCAAAGCGAGCGCCACCACGCTCTTCGGACGCATTCATGTGGACAAGCAGAACTCCTTTATTTCGGAGAAGTGCGATTTTGCCGGTCTCTGGGAACTAGCCCGTGTCACGAAACTTCCAATTCAATATGCAGCCCGGACGACCACGGGCACCGGCATCTCCTACATGCAAATGGAGATGGCGCATCGCGATGGCGTGCTGATTCCCGAGCAGAAAGCGGAACCCGAAGATCCCAAGCATCCCGATGAACTTCTGTGCGCGGACAGGGGCGGTCTGGTCTTCGTGCCGAAACTCGGCTTCACCGCGAATGTCGCGGAACTCGACTTTGTCAGCCAGTTTCCCAGCATCATGGCGCGCTTCAACATCTCGCCCGAGACCGTCAACTGCCCGTGCTGTCCCGAGGGTCCGCGGATTCCCGAGCTGGGCTATCGCATCTGCGAGAAGAGGCGTGGCATCACCAGCCGTGTCGTCGAACGGCTGATCGCCAAGCGCACCGAACTCAAGAAATTACAGAAAGCGTCCCTGCCGGAAATCGCTCTGCGATTCAAGTTGCAGCGCGACTCATTGAAGTGGCTCCTCGTGTGCTGCTTTGGCTACACGGGTTACAAGAATGCTCGTTTCGGAAAAATCGAAGCCCACGAAGCGATCAATGCCGTCGCGCGAGAAACCCTTCTCGTTGCAAAAGAGATTGCGGAAAACGATGGGTTTCAACTAATCCATGCTTTGGTGGACTCCCTGTACGTCTGGAAGGAAGGGGCAACACGGGAAGACTTCGAGCGGTTGGCTGGCGAAATCGAAACAAAAACGCGGCTCCCTCTCGCGATTGAGTCCGTATATCGCTACGTTGTCTTTCTGCCCTCAAAGCGATATGCAGACGTGCCCGTGCCCGTGCCGAACCGTTTCTTTGCCGTTGGCGAAGACGGCGGACTGAAAGTTCGGGGCCTAGAATGCCGTCGCCATGACACACCTACACTGCTGAAACGGATGCAGCACGAGGTCCTGGCGATTCTCGCGGAAGCACACGACTTTGAATCGTACGTTCACAAGATCGATGCCGCACGCATGGTCCTGGCCGACTACCAAGAGCGTCTTGTCAACGGAGATGTGGATATTCGGGAACTCATCGTTAGCAAACGCATCACGCGGGAGCCACTTGACTACCAGAAAGCCGGCGTCACCGCGATTGCGGCGCAGCAACTCTTCGGCAGCGGCGTCAAACTGCGGCCCGGCCAAACCGTTGAATACGTCATCACGGAGAGCGAGTCCCTCGTACCGAACGATCGCGTTCGGGCCTTTGCGCTTTGGGAAGGGTGGTTCGGTTACGACCGGAAGAAATATGCCGCCACGCTGCGGGAAGCATTTGAACCGTTTGTCTTATGCCTACCAAAAACTCCGGAAGAGAATCTTTTGACTGATTCACTTACCGAAGAAGAACTGAAACGGTTCCCCCTCTTTGCTGCTCTGGGGCTTCTCCCCCTCTTAAAAGTTTGATTTGTTTCCTGTAGCCCTCATCCACACCGATCTCCCCGGATTTACAAAACCACAATTCTGTTCGGTAGGTTCCCACCGGAACCGTCTTTTTTCCTCAATGCCCTTCCTGCGAGAAGACTGCGCCTAGACCGCCCGCTTCTCCTGTCAAGGGCTTTCGCTTCGCTCCAGTGAACGCGAACCCCACGCGCCCTTGACAGCGCGGGCGGCTAGTCGCCGGGGACCTCTCAGGAAGGGCATTTGTTTTCTATGCACCGCTCCGCGTTGCCTTGAAAGCAAAAATTAAAACCCTTCAAAGGAGTTCTTCTCATGCAGCAAACCAGACAACAACCCTTGTTTTCACTTGGCCAACTCGTTGCCACACCCGGCGCGTTGGCCGCTCTCGCAAAAGCAGGACAAACCCCGCTGGAGTTCCTAGCTCGCCACGTTCGCGGCGATTGGGGCGAATTGACCGAGGAAGACCGCAAGGAAAACCAACTCAGTCTCGAACGCGGATTCCGGCTCCTGAGCAGCTACCGCATCAATGCAGGGGATACCAAAGTGTGGGTCATCACCGAAGCCGACCGTAGTGCGACCACGATTCTTTTACCCGAAGAGTACTAAGAATTTCTAAAAATCAAAAAAAGGAGAAAGAGAAATGAACACGAAAGAAGCAGTGAAATCGTTGCAAGAGTACGTGAACGTTCCCCTTGCGGAATTGGTCGAATCCTCGACCAACCCGCGCAAGAGGTTCGATGAAGAAAGATTGGAGGAACTGTCCGAAAGCATCCGCAGCAAAGGCGTCCTTTCGCCGCTCCTCGCTCGGAAAGTGAACGGGCATTTCGAAATCGTCTTTGGGGCAATGCGTTATCGCGCTGCGCAGCGAGCGGGCTTGCAGGAAGTCCCGGTCCGTATCGCGGCCCTCACCGACGCGGAAGCGCTCGAAACCCAAATCGTGGAAAACCTCCTACGAAGTGACGTGCATCCCTTCGAGGAGGCGCAAGGGTTTCGCGCCTTGCTCGAACGCGAAGGAGCCGGTTACACCATCGAGAAGATAGCAGCCAAGACGGGCAAGAAAGCCCCCTACATCGCCAAGCAGCTCCGGCTCTTGGACCTCATTCCACCTGTGGCCGATGCCTTCGCCGCCGGACATATCGGCATCGAACACGCGTTGCTGATTGCCAAGCTCGCAGCAGAAGTGCAGGAGAAGGCTTTAGCGCACTGCTTTGACGGCTACTACGCCGCGAACGAGAGCGAGCGGAGCCTTGTGCCCGTCAGCCGCTTGCAGGCGTGGATAGCACAGAACATCTACCTAAGTCTCAAATCCATTCCGTTCTCGAAAGAGGATGAAACCCTTGTTCCGGAAGCGGGAAGTTGCGCCAACTGCCCGAAGCGGACCGGGTTTAACAGGTTGCTATTCTCCGAAGTCCGAGAGGATTCCGATTCGTGCGCCGATGCCGCATGTTTCAATCGCAAACTCGACGCGCACATCGCGCAGCGCGTCACGACGATGCCGAATCTCGTGATGATTTCGCAAAACTACAACGCGACGGGGGATACACCAATTCTCGATCGCCGCAACTACGTCGAAGTCGTTACGCGGAAACCGAAGAAGGGGAAGGATGCCAGACCAGAACAGCGCCTCTGTGACCACCTCAAGCCTGCTATCCATGCAGACGGCATGGAAAAAGGGCGACTCGTCAAAATCTGCGCCAACACAGATTGCAAGGTTCATTTCCCCAACCGACAGAGGGAAGAAGAGCAGCGGCTTCAATTCAAAGCGGAAAAGAAAGCCGCAAACCGGAAAATGAAGCAAACCATTTCTTTCCGGCACCGCCTTATGGCCGACGTTCTCAAACGTGTGAAGCCACAATTTGGAACAGACCAGATGCGGATGGTAGCGTGCTTTGCGTTGCGCTCCCTGCCACACGAACTGACGTGCCGGCTTGCAAAGCGGCACGGTCTGCAAAACCCGAAAGACCCCCGCGACTATCAGATGGCGGAAAAGGCCCGGACGCTCTACAAGAAGGCGGATGCTGCTGAATTGGCAGTGCTCATCTTCGAGGCGATGCTTTTGGGTTCCGCCGAAAGGACGACCGAAAACAAAGAGGACGACCCCCTGAGCATCGCTGCCTCTCTCTTCAAAATCGACACGAAAGCTCTCAGGGCCAGTGTCGCCAAAGAGGAGCAAGAGAAAGCGCAGAAAAAAGCTAAGAAAACCACAGGCAGAGAGAAGCCAAAGCCTACGGCGAAACTAGCTCGCAAGTGAGATAGCAGAGAAACGGGGCTGTCCTTCACCGGACAGCCCCATTATTCCCCGGCCTTGTGGGCGACCGCACGCTCGCCCTCGCGGATGAATCTTCCATCGACTAGCGTCACAGGGTAGCGGTCGCCGGCCGGGGTCACTTCCACGGTGGCCTTCAAAGTGGGATCGTATTCGTAATAAGTCCCGTCTGGCAGACTCCCTGTAGGCCCACCTTGCAATCCGGTGAGACTTCCAAGAACCTTCGATAGGTGCTGTCGCTCCGCTACACTCATCTCGTCGTAGGCCGCCATGAATGCCCCCCGTGCAGTCTGTCTAAAACCCGCGAGCTTG
>Ga0137394_10003329_pt1 | contig 12040 bp, 10 predicted proteins | sample czobulk116metaG_FD_108278 | JGI IMG/M metagenome (GOLD analysis project Ga0137394, IMG submission 108278) | Vadose zone soil microbial communities from Angelo Coast Range Reserve, California, USA - czobulk1.16 metaG | ecosystem: Environmental > Terrestrial > Soil > Vadose zone | place: USA... | reverse complement strand
GGTGGTGCGGGTTCGTTTCGAAATTCACGATGACGAACTCTTCCACCAGCGTAGCCGATATAAACCCCGCTCCCCAAGGTGACCGCGCCGAGCAAAACCACCACTACAGCGAGCGGCAGAGAAGACTTGGGCCATTTGATTGGCACGGCGAGGGCAATTGCGCTCAGAGCGACCAGCGCATAGAAAATCCAGATCAGCTCCTCGCCGCGCTCTCTGTGCTCATCGAGCCAGGCTCCTCCGTCCTCGTCAGTCATCGATAAAACACGGTCGTAACCTTGCTGGCCAAATTCGTAAACGGGCCACGCTGACGCGGAGCTGATTAGCACGAGCGTGAGGGTTGCGATTTGAGCTCGACGGCTCTTCAAAACCAAAGCGAGCACGAGACCGATCAAACCTATGAGCAACCCATAAACCGGCAATGGATTGAGCAACACATGAATGTACTCAGGCTGTCGCAAGTCGCGCAGCAAGGCCCCGATCATAACTTGCCCTGCCACTGAGTACCGGAGACTTGGGCGGTCCGTGCTGCTTGATTCGGTAAGTATTTTTGCCAGTCAGCAATCGTGAAATGCCACCACTCGGTGCGCAATCCCCAAAAACCTGCATTTCGCATTGCCATCTGCAGCAAATGCACGTGTGCGCGAACATCGGCATGAGGACCGATGTAACGCCACATTGCAGCGGGCGTAAAATCGTCAAAGTCGCTGGGCATCCGCACGGGACGATTCCACGAATCGACTAATGTAGCATCGATAGCCACACCCCAGCTGTGCAGTGAGCCGACGCCAATTTCAGGATTGGCAACGTAATCGCTGTTGCGTGACGTGTGCCAAAGCTTTTCCTGCACGGCTACAGGCCGGTACGCATCCCAGATTTTCAGCCCAAATTGGTAACGCCGCAGAAACACCTGCGCTGCGGCCAAACCCGAAGCGACTTCTGGTCGGGCGAAAGCGCATGTGCCGCGAGGATAAAGCGGGTAACCGACGAGGTTGTTGCGCCCTGCGTAGCGCAACTCGACGATGATCGTCGGATCAACTGATCGAATATCAACCAGGGGGCCGCCGGCGTTTGCTGCCAATGACGGGAGCGCCACTCCCAGCGCAGCGATTAAAGAAACCTCAAGGCGTCGCATTTGCCGGATCATTACGTGTCACTACTTGGGGAGCCTCAGTTTTTGCCAGGCGCTCAAGAAGAACGCGAGCGCTATTTTCGGGGACCTCGAAGCGTAATTCCAGATTTGATGGGCTCGGTCTTTGGATCTCGGGCGGTCGGGAGTAAAGCAACAGTTCCGAGTCCGGCAGACGCAGCCATTGCTGTGGATTATCATGCAAATTTCGCGCGACCTCGGCAGCATTTTTAGAGGAGTTCACTTTTATGAGTAATCTGGCCTTTACCGGATTTTGTAGATTGATCGCAAGACCCAGTAATTGTGAAGCGTCCAGCAGTTCCCCGGTAAAGATCGGATTAAAAACACGCGCGAGATCGGGCGGATCGCGGGAAATGAGTCGTAGTGCACTTTCGCGATCGAGCGCCTGGAAACGATCAAACAGTTGGCCCGTAATTTTAAGGTCCGGTTTCATCCCCAGACGCACCAGCACCAACTCGTCCACCGCAATCGGTGCTCCGACTGCGAGTGTTGCGGGTCCGACCCTGGCAACCGCAAAATCAGGCGGTCGCTCCCAAACCGGCAAGCCGTTAATTGCGCGCTTTTGGAACGCTTTGTCGCCTGCGATCGCACGAATGGCCTTTGGGGCGGCCCGGCGCGCTTCGACCAGAACGAACTCGCGCGTTTCTCCAGTTTCATTGGTTGTAATCGCACGAGTAATGCGTGTGGCATCCCGAGGCAGGTTCAATCCCGGAGTCGAAGCAGCCGCACCGACTAATCCCGGCCATAGTTTGGGCTGATCTTTGCGCCAGCGCTTCGCGAGGTCTGCCCGTTCAAATTGATCGGCGTTGATCGACAAAATCGTGTCAGTTTCCTGCGGCAGCCATTCGCGGCCTCGCGGAGATTGGAAAATGACAAGCAGAGTAATCGCAAGCAGGACCAGCACCGAGAAAATGCTGAAATAAAATTTCCGCAACTCCTGTTTGTCGATCTGACTTGAGAGCGAGGCCAGCTCTGCCTTGTGTGCCAAATGCCGATCGACGGCCTCACGGCGCCGATGCGCCTCGGCTAGCAAATGCGGCGCGTTTGGCGGCGCAACGCCCTGCGCGGCAAGGTGTCTGCCAATATTCAAATACGCGGGATTTTTCCGTTCCTCGACTGTCTGATGGCGCGCGCGCGCGTTGCGCGCCGCTTCTTGCTGAGTGCGGATGTTATCACTCAATTTCTTGTCGCGCGCTTCAAACTCGCTCCGGGTCCGCGCAACATTTTTTTCCACCGTAGAAAGTTCCACTTCCGCGGCATTCAATTTCTCCCTGGCCAAACGCGCAGCCTCCGCGCTGCCAAGTCGCGCCCGCACAAGTTCTGCGCGTTCCTCCGGAAGGCGGGCCCTCCGCGCGCTGATGTTCGCAGATCGTACTTCCAGGTCCGCGGGGACCGGATCGAGAGCCTGGAGATCGGAGAGTTGTTTCAACAGATCGCGATCGGCAGCCTCGCTCTCCTGAATGCGGCGTTCTATAACGGCCAGTTCGCGCTCGCAGACGTCCACATTGCTTTTGGTTTGGTTGCGCTTTTGGAGAAGGGGCTTCTTTTCCGCTTCCAGCTTTGTAATCGCCTGCGATTGTTCGCGCGCATTTTGTTGCCGTTCCTCTTCGATCTTTTTTATTCCTTCTTCGATCTGTGCGATTCGAAGTGCGACTTCCTTTTGTTCCTGCTCCAGTTTCTTTAGAGCGACGATCTCATTGCGCAGTTCGGGAAAATTGGCCGCCTGGGCAGTGCCTTCGCGGCCGAGATGGATTTCGCTCTTCTGCAGGAGACGCTTCTCGTGACGAAGCGCTATGCGTGTCCGCTGGCGACGGATTTTTAACCCGATCTCGCGAAAGCCTGTGCGGATGAAACTCACTGTTAACGTTACTACTTTCTCTACGCTTCTTCCGATTCGGCCAATTTCGCCAACACGCTGAAGTCTTCGAGCGTAGTCGTGTCGCCGGTGACTCGCGCCCCGCTGGCGATTTCTTTCAACAATCGACGCATAATTTTGCCACTGCGGGTTTTTGGGAGCGCTTCGGCGAAACGAACTTCATCTGGTCTTGCAATTGCCCCGATGTGCACGCCAACATGCTCGCGCAGCTTCGCTTTCAGCCCGCCAGTGGCGCTAACGCTCGCCTTCAGCGTCACAAAAGCAACGACGCCCTGTCCTTTTAATTCATCGGGTCTGCCAACCACTGCCGCTTCGGCAACGTGCGGATGACTGACCAGCGCGCTTTCGATTTCCGATGTACCGAGCCTGTGCCCCGCCACATTGAGGACATCATCGATGCGCCCAACGATCCAAAAATAGCCGTCTTCATCGCGCCGCGCGCCGTCGCCGGTGAGATAATTGCCTTTAAATTCGCTCCAGTATTGCTGCCGATAACGGGCCTTGTCGCCGTAAATGGTGCGCAACATCGAAGGCCAGGGCCGGCGAATGATTAGCTTGCCGCCTACATTCGGTCCGACTTCCCGCCCTTTCTCATCAACAACAGCTGGATCGACTCCAAAGAATGGAAGTGTTGCGCTGCCCGGCTTCGTTGGAATTGCGCCCGGCAGGGGAGTAATCATGATCGATCCTGTTTCGGTTTGCCACCACGTATCGACAACCGGACAACGCCCGCCGCCGATATTTTTGTAATACCACATCCATGCTTCTGGATTAATTGGTTCGCCGACGGTGCCGAGCAGGCGGAGCGATGAGAGATCGTGTTTCGCGACCCAGTGATCGCCCCAGCGAATAAATGCACGGATCGCTGTTGGCGCGGTATAAAGGATGTTGACCCGATATTCTTCGATGATTTTCCAGAACCTGTCCGGTTCCGGCCAATTCGGCGCGCCTTCGTACATGACCGTCGTCGCTCCGTTGGCAAGCGGACCGTAGACGATGTAGCTGTGGCCCGTGACCCAGCCGACATCAGCCGTGCACCAATAGATATCCTCATCTCGAATGTCGAAGACGTACTTCGTAGTCGAGGAAACGCCGACCAAGTAACCGCCTGTAGTATGGAGGATGCCTTTTGGTTTTCCAGTGGAGCCACTCGTGTAAAGAAGATAAAGCGGATGCTCGCTTTCGAGCGGTACAGGCGGACAGTTCGCGTCGACATACTCCAGCTCGCGGTGCCACCAGACGTCGCGGCCTTCTTCCATGTGAATGTCATTTCCCGCGCGGCGAAAAACAATAACGCGCCTGACTGACGTGCCATGACCGAGTGCCTCATCAACGTTTTTCTTCAACGGCACAATTCCGCCGCGCCGATATGAGCCATCGGCTGTGATCACCGCGATCGCGCCGCTGTCGGCAATTCGATCTCGAATGCTGTCGGCGCTAAATCCGCCGAAGACCACTGAGTGCACCGCGCCAATCCGCGCGCAGGCGAGCATGGCAACCGCGGTCTCAGGAATATTTGGGAGATAAATGATGACGCGATCGCCTTTTTTTACGCTGTTTCGTTTCAACACATTCGCGAAGCGGCACACTTCGCGATGCAGCTGTTGATAGGTAAGCGTACGTTTATCGCCAGGTTCGCCTTCCCAGATAATTGCTGCCTTGTTTCGGCGCGGCCCAGTCAGATGCCGATCCAGGCAATTTTCCGAGATGTTGAGTTTGCCTCCGACGAACCACTTCGCGAAAGGCGCTTTCCATTCGAGCACCTTATTCCATCTTGCGCGCCAGACCAGCTCACTCGCTTCGCGCGCCCAGAATTTTGCGGGCTGGCGGATTGATTCCCGGTACATCCGCTGATATTGCGCGAGGCTTTTGATTCGTGCGTTTTTTGCAAAATCTCTTCGTGGTTTGAAAATGCGTTTCTCAACCAGGTGCGACTCGATGTTGTCGTGCATGAGCAGTCCCTAATATGCCGAAGAAATTCTCAGGGCAAGGATCGTGTAAGTTTAAAAGTTGAAAAGTTAGAACGTTGCGACGGGCGCGACCTCTGTAATCTTTCAACTTCGTAACTCTCGGAACTCCATTGAAGCGATGATCGAGCCGCCAAATGACGATTACTTCATGCGCGAAGCATTGCGGCAAGCGCTAAAAGGATCCAAAGCCGACGAAGTGCCGGTCGGTGCGATTGTGGTGCGCGCGGGGAAAATCATTGGGCGCGCCCATAACCAGGTTGAATTGCTCAAAGATGCCACTGCTCACGCCGAGATGCTGGCGTTAACCCAGGCCGCGGCCGCTGTTGGCGATTGGCGGCTGACCGACTGCGATCTTTACGTGACCAAGGAGCCGTGTGCGATGTGCGCAGGCGCGCTCGTCCACACACGAATCCGACGTGTGATTTTCGGTTGCACGGATCCCTCCGCGGGGGCTGCGGGAAGCGTGATCAACCTCTTGCAAATGCCCGGCTTCAATCATCGGTGCGATATCGCCTCCGGTGTCATGCAAAACGAATGCGCAGCAATTTTGCGGGATTTTTTCCGTAAACGGCGCGACGAGCAGGAACCGGGTTCTCTCTAGCGGTCAAGCCAACCCGATCCGAGCGCTTTCACAAAATTTTTTTCCGCTTCTCGCGCGCGTGTAAACTCCGCTGCGTCGTTGGCGAACCGGGGGATCAGACGGTGTGTTTCATGCGCCACAAAATCTTGAAAAGGGCGGTCATGGAGTCTCTCCATGCACCATGCACCATCTGAAAAGTTTTTCTCCGGGCTTGGAAAGCGTTCTGTTTCGCACAGTCTTTCTCAGTTGTCGAGTCCCGGATAAATTCCGTGTAGCAATAACGGACAATCACAAATTTCCGCGGTGACCGCTGCAGATTATGGGTTGACTGATCCAGTGAATGGTTTCTAATTTACACACTCTCTAGTCCTCTCCACGGTGTGTAATTCGGGGCAGTTTGAAAGTCACCGGGTAATCACGCCATCTCGCGGAAACAGCCAGTGCTCCAATATGAAAAGAACCCACGCTCCAACACTAATCGGAATTATCGGAATCGCCGGAGGACTAATGATCATGTTTGCTTTTCCTGTCGGAAAGCTTGAACCGGCAGTCCCGACCGTCAAAGTCCCCGGTGCCTATCCGTACGAAGAAACTGTGCGCGTTCCGGTACCGCCGCCCGTTTGGGACTCATCGCCCTTGCCGTCGCCTGCTCCTTTTCCCTATCGCGAATCGTCGCCCTCGCTCTCGGCTTCTCAGGACCGCGATTCACGAACAGCAAATGCCCGCCAGCCGCTCACTGCGAAAGCCGTGCGCGAGGCAGCATTCAAATACAACGGAGTGCCGGATTTCTGTGAATTTCTGGCGGCACTTCCTGCTAACGTTAGTGTGTTCGATCCAAATCTGGGAACGACGCGCACACTTGTGCAAGGAGGCCATGTACTGCGCAAAAATGTGACGTGGTTCAGCAAACGTCAGAAAACGCATCCGAAACCAAACGACCGAACCGTCGTCTCAGTCGAAGAACTCGGCACGCGGAATCCGGGGATTTGATCAACCGCGTAGTTGCTCTCAAAGGAGCTGACGGGCATCGGGGTCGGGCGCGTGTCACGTTTTAAACGCGCCGGGATTGCGGTTGGGGTAGGTGTCCGCGAGAATCGTTCAACGATGAAGATGACCATATTTAAGGGCAGCGAGATTGAAGTAGAGAAAGAAATCAACACCTGGTTAAAGGCCGAGCGTATCAACAAGATTCGCCACGTTACGCACGTAAATTACGGCACAATGGTGTACATCACTGTTTGGTGGCATCGCCTGGATACGGGTAAAAATGCGCCGATGACACACGGGCTGTCTTGATACGTCTGGCGCTCAATTCGATGCCCCGCTGCTCAGGATCGCGCTAGAATGCGAACTGAGCGTTAGACGGCAAATGAGATTTTGCGTGCAAAGTCGGACACTATCGCGGGCCCAGCGAGAAGCGCGCGAGGTTGGGTTTTTAACGGCCCCTCGCTGGCCGGACTTGCCACTGAATGTCTGGGCCCGCAAAGATCGACGAGCGCGATTCACCTGCGGAGCAACTAGGACAGAAATGGCCGTCCGTTATCAAAATCCTGTCCGCATTGTAGCTCCACGGGACAGCGTCCGAACCTATCATTACCCCAAACGGCAAAGCCCGTGTCACGTTATCTGAACGCCTGATAAACGTGATCATTAGTCGCGCCGGCTGCAAAGTATCATACCTGCCGCCATCTGCACTCGTCTGGATCATGGTCATCCACCCCTGCTGCTCTTGATTGGGCTGGAGCGAGAGGCGCGCATCCCACAACTCGGGATTGTGCCCGCGGTTGTATGTGACTGTGATGGGATTGACGCTCACAAGACTAACGAGAACGAGAGCGAGCGGAGTCACTTGCCTCTCATTCTGGGAGATATTGATGTCCGCTAATCGTTGCATGATCGTGTCGGTCGTACCAAGGGCCGTTGGGTCAACCGGGGTACCTTGCAATCGGATGAACCCCAAGAAGGAATCCGAACCCGGATCGAAAAAGCCACGAGAGATGTTCGCGCGACTAAAGTCTATAGATGTTCCCGTTGGAACAGTCTCAAAATAGTTAGGCCCAGCAGGGATGAGCGCAGCGTATGTCGCGGTTATAAGGGCCGCCGACAGAATGGCGGCTGTGGCGCAACCAGGAACCTGCGTTCTGCGATGAATTGCAAACATAGGTGCCGCATCTCCCTTTGCCTGGCCAAACATTTCAAGCCGTGCCAGAACAGTCAAGCCTTTTGGCGGTGATGGCAGAGATTTGTCTCATCCATGCATTCCGTCGTATCCTGTTGCTTACGAGATTCGACCACGCAGCAACAAGCGCGGCGTCGATCTGATCTCCGATGCGCTGGCATTTGGTCATCAATGAACAACCCGAATATCGTCCTCTTTGATGCAGATTAAATCACGCCCAAAGCCATCGCCTTCGTGAAGGTAGCCGACGTACCGTTCGTAATCTCGGCCGATACACCCCGATAAAATGAATTTCTGCCTCGCTAGGATTCGAACCTAGACAGAGAGATTCAGAGTCTCTAGTGCTACCATTACACTACGAGGCAAGAGCAGATCAGAAAACCCGAAATTCGAATATCGAAATCCTAAACAACCTCAGAAAATACGGAAATGATCAAAACGGCAAAGCGTGTTTTCACGGATTTTTGTGATTTGGACTTTTGATATTCGGATTTGTTTCAATATTCCGGATTCGGATTTCGATTTTCTGTCAGTTGCTGAGAACGACTTCTTCGCCTTCGCGTGCGCTGTCCACCTCAAGGTATTTTCCTCTCTCGCGGATTAGTTGCCGCGCACCGTCCACCATGGCATCTAGCATTCCATCGTCATGACTTGGGTCATGATGAAAAAGCAGAAGCCTGCGGACTTTGGCGTCGAGCGCAAGCAAAACGGCGCTGGAAACCGAACCGTGTCCCCATCCGACGTGAGTTTCGTACTCTGCATCGGTGTATTGGGCGTCGAGAATCAGAATATCGCTCCCGTGAAGAAAGTCGACGAGACCGATTCGCTCCTCTTCAGCAATCTTTTTCCTCTCTTCTGGACTCATGTCACTGTCCCTTGCTGAGTGCAGAAATTGATAGGGCTCATGGTCCGGCAGGAAAGCGATTGAGCCGGCGCTGGTGAAAAGACGATAACCAGCACAAACACCGGGATGATTTACAAACCTCGCGCGGACTTGCACTTTTCCGAAAGAGAACTCCATCTCGGTTAGTTTCTTAATATCGATCCTGGCAGAAAGCTCGCGCATGGCGATGGGAAAAAATGGCGCCTTCATCGGCTCAGCCATAATCTCGCCAAAGCTCATATCGACGCCGTCGTAGCCGCGTACACAGATTTCATTTTTCTTCTCGTATGCCGGGGCAAAGAAGGGCAATCCCTGGATATGATCCCAATGAGCATGCGTGATCAACAGCGAGAGTTTGATCGGTTGCGAGTGGAATTCTTTCTCCAAGGCGACGCCAAGGGAGCGAATCCCGGAACCCGCATCGAGCACAATAATCTCGCCATCCGCGCGCACCTCGACGCACGTTGTGTTGCCACCGTAGCCGAGTGTGCGGCGGCCCGGTACCGAAATGGAACCGCGCGTCCCCCAAAACTTGAGTCGTGTGGGCGTGGCTGAAACGCTAGGCATGGCGCGAAAGCGCCCGAGTTTGCCATCAGGGAGCGACGAAACAAGTGTTTTTAGACTAAATCTGCAAATTTGCGCGTTTAAAAGCGGCGAAATATCGCCGCACTCCAAAAGCACTTCGTGCGAATCGATCAGGGCGCGGTTTCGTTTTGCGGAAGCTCGCCAAAGGACGAGTCCGTCCGACGGCGGACTTTCGGAGTGCGCACTCGTCCTCGCGTCGCTTTCGCAACGACGCCGATGGGAGAAGTTAGACCGCCTAAAAGAAAATCGGGATGATTAAGATCGCGAGAATATTGACGACTTTGATCATCGGATTGATCGCAGGACCGGCGGTGTCTTTGTAAGGGTCACCCACAGTATCGCCTGTTACTGCTGCGGCGTGAGCGAACGAGCCCTTGCCGCCGAGATTTCCTTCCTCGATAAATTTTTTCGCATTGTCCCATGCGCCGCCGCTGCTGGTCATGGCGATGGCGACAAACAATCCAGTGACGATCGTGCCCACGAGTAAACCGCCGAGCACGACGGGCCCCAGCGGTTTAATCATTGCGACTGCCACAACAAAAACCACCGGCAAAAGCGCGGGCACAATCATCTCCCGCAACGCCGCTTTGGTCACAATGTCCACGCATGTGCCGTAATCGGGCGTGTCTTGGCCCGTCAAAATTCCCGGTTTGGCCTTCAGTTGCCGGCGCACTTCGCGCACGACTGCGCCCGCGGCTATGCCGACCGCATCCATGCTGAACGCGGTGAAAATGAATGGCAAAAGTCCGCCGATAAAAAGCCCGATAATGACTTTCGGGTCCGTGAGGGAAAATTGGAATACGAACGGCTCGCCGTTTCGCGTGACGTGCGTTTTGAGTTCCTCGACGTACGAGCCGAATAAAACTAGCGCGGCCAATCCCGCCGACGCGATGGCGTAACCTTTGGTCACCGCTTTCATCGTGTTGCCGACGGCGTCGAGCTCGTCTGTTACCCCACGGACTTCTTTTGGTAAATTGCTCATCACAGCGATGCCGCCGGCGTTGTCTGTGATCGGTCCGAACGAATCGAGTGAGATGACAATTCCCGCCATCGACAACATCGCCATCACTGCAATTGCGATTCCGTAAAGCCCGCCAAAATGAAAACTGAGCAGAATGGCGATGCCGATGAAACCGACCGGCAACGCAGTTGCATGCTGGCCGACCGCTAACCCGGCGATGATATTCGTGGCGTGGCCGGTTTCCGACGCGCGCGCAATTTTTTGCACGGGCGCGTGATGCATCGACGTGTAGTAATTGGTAATAATCACGACGACTGCCGTCATGACTAAGCCGATTACTGACGCCAAATAAAGTTGTGTAGGTGTGCGCGTCTCGCCGGCGATGTTTACGCCGTCCGGAAACAAATAATGTGTGGTCGGCCAGAATAAAATCCCGGAGACGATTGCGCTCGCAACCACCGCGCCCATGAGAATATTCGTTGGTTTGCCGTTTGCGACGTTCACGAACACGACACCACAGATCGCGCCGAGCACAGAAATTCCGCCGAGCACAAATGGGTAAACAACCGCTGCTGGATTTCCCGCCAGCGTAAGCGCGCCGACGAGAATCGCACCGATCAAACTGACCGCATAAGTTTCAAAAACGTCAGCCGCCATGCCCGCGCAATCACCCACGTTGTCGCCAACGTTGTCGGCAATCGTCGCCGGATTGCGCGGATCATCTTCTTCCAAGCCTTTCTCGATTTTGCCGACAAGATCGGCGCCGACGTCGGCGGCCTTGGTGTAAATGCCGCCGCCTAATCGCGCGAACACGCTAATCAAACTCGCCCCAAGCGCGAGGCCGACCAGACTGCGAATCGCCATGTCATGTCCGACGATTTTGCTGGCGAGCGTATAGAAGATCGAGACGGCAAGCAGTGCAAGACCGACCACGAGCAATCCGGTCACCGCTCCGCCGTTGAACGCAATGCGCAAGGCAGCGGTGCGCGAGTAGGTTGCGGCTTGCGTCGTGCGCACATTCGCAATCACTGCGATGCGCATTCCAATATAACCGGCTGCGAGCGAGCAGAACGCGCCGATTACAAAACCAGTCGCCGTGGGATGATCTTTGAAAATGAAAAGCAGCACGAAGATGATCGCGGCGATCACGCTGATGGTGATCACCTGCCGATTCAAATACGCTTTCGCGCCTTCTTGGACTGCGGCCGAAATCTGCCGCATCCGTTCGTTGCCAGACGAAGAGCGGCTCACGATCGCGATCAAACTGAGGGCAAACGCCAGCCCAATTACGGCGCACACCATCGAGAGTGGCACGCCTGCGTCGAGGATCGTTAGGCCAAATAAAATGCTCATGAATATTCGGGGTGAAAGCTGGGGACTTTAATGGGTTTTCATCTAACGGCAATTCGTTATTGAAAACAAATTCAAAACCCGGATTTCGGCTTTTTATGGAGCGCGCCCCGGTAGCTGTCGCGCTGTAGCGAGGCACTCATCAGGCGATCCGCTGCACAGCGGCATAGCACCTGCCCTACAATTCAAAAAAGGTTCGCAAACGGTGCAGGAAGGTGTCCCTGTATTCGCGTTCTTTTCTCGCGCTCTGGCTATGGGAAACCGCCTCTTTCAGTAAACCTTCGGTTTCCATTTTCCGCTTGGCGAGCAATTCGCTGAGCCGCTCGAGGCAATCGGGGGAAGCGCGGAGCAGCTCTGCCATTATTGGCTTGCCAATTTCCATCACCTGGCAGTCGGTCTCAGCGCGCACCGTTGCTGTCCGATGTTCGCCGGTGAGGAGAGACATTTCGCCGAAACAATCGGGCGCCTTCAAGGTGGCCACGGGAATCGAAGTGCCGTTTTTCGAGATC
>Ga0137394_10003328_pt1 | contig 12040 bp, 10 predicted proteins | sample czobulk116metaG_FD_108278 | JGI IMG/M metagenome (GOLD analysis project Ga0137394, IMG submission 108278) | Vadose zone soil microbial communities from Angelo Coast Range Reserve, California, USA - czobulk1.16 metaG | ecosystem: Environmental > Terrestrial > Soil > Vadose zone | place: USA... | reverse complement strand
TTGCACGAGCTCATAGGCGACCTGGCGTGGAAGTCCGGCGTCGGTGAGCTTCAACAGCACACGCTGCGAGTACACCAGGCCGTGACTCAGCTCGAGGTTCTCGACCATCCGGGCCGTGTCGACGTCGAGCCCCTCGACGATGGACGTCGCCAGGTGCAGGAGGTAGTCCAGCACGATCGTCGAGTCCGGCAGGATGACGCGCTCGACCGAGGAGTGACTGATGTCGCGCTCGTGCCACAGGGCGACGTTTTCCAGCGCCGCGAGCGCGTTGGTCCGGACCAGGCGCGCCAGGCCGCAGATGCGCTCGGCCAGCTCCGGATTGCGCTTGTGGGGCATGGCGCTCGAGCCCTTCTGGCCTTCCCCGAAGGGCTCCTGCGCCTCGAGGACTTCGGTCCGCTGCAGTCCCCGCACCTCGAGGGCGATCTTCTCGAGCGAAGCGGCGGCCACCGCGAGCATCGCGCAGAACTCGGCGTGGCGGTCGCGCTGCACGATCTGCGTGGAGACGGGCGCGGCCTCCAGACCGAGCTCGCGGCACACCTCGGCCTCGAGGTCGGGTTCGACGTGCGCGAAGTTTCCCACCGCGCCGGAGAGCTTGCCGACCGAGACCACCGCGCGGGCGCGGCGCAGCCGCTCGAGGTTTCGCCCCGCCTCGGTGTACCAGACGGCCACCTTGAGACCGAAGCTGGTGGGCTCGGCGTGGACGCCGTGGGTCCGGCCGATGGTCAGCGTGTCCTTGTGGCGGAGCGCCAGAGTACCCAGCGCCTTCTGTAGACGTTCCTGCCCCGCGATCAGCAGATCCGCCGCGTCTCTGAGCTGGAGCGCGGTCGCCGTGTCCCAGACGTCGCTCGTCGTCAGCCCGATGTGCACGAACCGCGAGTCCTCGCCGACCTGCTCCTCGAGGCTCGTGAGCAACGCGATCATCTCGTGCTTGACGCGCTCCTGGATGGCGAGGATCCGTCCGACGTCGACGCGCGCCTTCGCTCGGATCCGGGCCATCGCGTCGGCAGGGATGCGGCCCCGCCTCGCGTACGCCTCGCACACCGCCAGCTCCACCCTGAGCCACGCCCGATACTTGGACTCCTCGCTCCAGATGCGACCCATCTCCGGACGGGTGTAGCGGTCGATCACGCTCACACCATAGAGCAAAACCGCTAACGATGGAAGCGGGAGTTGCGGCGGGTACTACATGTAGCGGCCCAGGACTACCGGGAGCGGGCCGGTCCACCTCGGCCGGACGCGATTTTCGCAAGGCAAGACTCGAGCTCCCCGGGAGCAACGCACAATTCGTCCACACCCGAATCCACAAGCTCGGGCTTGGAGCATCTCCCCGTAAGACCCCGACCGATGGGACCCCGTTGGCCTTGGCGGCCAGGATATCCACCGCCGGGTCGCCGACCATCACCGCGGCGATCGGCGAAGATCGCCAGCTTCGAGGTGACGACGAACGGAGCGGCTACGGCTCCCTGCGGCGAAGCCAACCCAACGCCGCCCGCCGGTCCTTGAAGACGCTCACGTTGAGCGGGCCGGACTCGGTCAAAGCCTGAAACTGGCGGGCGACGCCGTAGGTGACGGGCAACGAGGTGATCAGCGCCAGCTTCTTCTGCCCGATTGTCGCGGCCTGCTGGTCGACGAGCGCGACGATCTCCTGCAGCTCCGCCATCGTCGGGGTCGACGTCGCCGCCGAGAAATCGCAGAGCGTGTTGAGTCCCGGGCGGAACGCGGGATGGCTCAGCCACGCGCGCATGGCCTCGATTCGCTCGGCCTGGCTGATCCTCCCCTCGCCGACGACGAGGAGCATCCCCGCGTCCGAGTCGATGCGATACCTCAGGGGCATCCGATGTGTTTCCTCATGCGTGTCGGGCCAGGTCGGCGGTGCGGCCGGCGGGCTAGTGGTGCAGCAGCTCGCGGGGGAGGTTGCGGCGGTCCAGCGGGCCGAGCGTGGTCAGCGCGAGGCGGTCCTCGTCGAGAAGGTCGGTGACGAGGGCCTGCACCTCCTCGTGGCGCACGCGGTCGATGGCCGCCAGCATCGCGTCCATGGAGAGGAACGTCCCGTGGTGCATCTCGTGCTTCGCCAGGCGGTTCATCCGGCTCGAGGTGGACTCGAGCGAGAGCATCAGGCTCCCCTTGAGGTGGTCCTTGGCGCGGTGCAGCTCCTCTTCGGTCACGCCCGTCTTCTTCAGCTCGCGGATCACCTTCAGGGTCGACTTCAGCACCTTGGAGAAATTCTTCTCGTCGGCCGCGGCGTAGACGTAGAGGGTGCCGGTGTCGACGTACGCCTGCACACTCGAGTGGATGGCGTAGACGAGGCCTTCGCGCTCCCGCACCTCCTGGAAGAGCCGCGAGGACATGCTGCCGCCGATGATGTCGTTGAGCAGGAACAGCGCGTACCGCTCTGGCGCCGAGTGGCCGAGGCCGGGAAAGCCCATGATGAGATGGACCTGCTCGAGCGTCTTGCTGACGATGTTCACCCCCGGCTTGAGGACCGGCGGGATCGCGGCGCGCTCGGCCGCGGCCCGGTCGAAGCCCTGGAAACCCGCGCTGAACAGCTCGATGACCCGGTCGTGGGTGACGTTGCCGGCCACCGCGATGATGATTCGCGGCGGCACGTACTCCTCGGTGAAGTGCCCGAGCGCCGTCTGCCGGTCGTAGCCGGTCACGGCCTCACGGCTGCCCAGGATCGGCCGCCCCAGCGGATGCCCGCCCCAGATCTGCGCCGCGAACAGATCGTGGATGATGTCGTCGGGCGTGTCCTCCACCATCTTGATCTCCTGGAGGACGACCGACTTCTCCCGCTCGAGCTCGTCGGCGTTGAAGAGCGGGTGGAGGAGGATGTCGGTCAGCAGATCGACCGCGAGCGGCAGGTGCTCGTCGAGGACCTGGACGTAGAAGCAGGTGTGCTCCTTGGTGGTGAAGGCGTCCATCTGACCGCCGACCGAGTCCATCGTGCGGGCGATCGCCTCGGCGCTGCGCGTGGCGGTCCCCTTGAACACCAGGTGCTCGATGAGGTGCGACATCCCGCCGCGATTCTCGGGCTCGTGGCGCGAGCCCGTCTCGACCCACACGCCGACCGCGACCGAACGCACGTGCTCCATGCGCTCGGTGACGACCCGGGTCCCGTTCGGCAGGAAGCCCTTGCGGTAGCCTTCGGTCACACGCCCACCTCTCAGACCCGCGGCGGGTTCGCCGCCATCGGGTTCTTCAACTTTTCCTTGTCCGCGAGCGCGGGCTGCTCGCGGAGCGCCATCTTCCGGCTGAGGCGCATCTTCCCGTTTCCGTCGATCTCGATGACCTTCACGAGCACCTCGTCACCCTCGGTCAGCACGTCCTGGACCGTGCGGATGCGCGACTCGGCGATCTGCGAGATGTGCAGGAGCCCCTCGGTGTTCGGGATGACCTCCACGAACGCGCCGAACTCGACGATCTTCTTCACCTTGCCGAGGTAGATGCGGTCCAGCTCGACCTCCCGGCAGATGTCCTGGATGATGCCCAGCGCCTTCTGCACCGACGCGCTGTCGGGGGAGAACACGGTGACCCGGCCGTCGTCCTCGACGTCGATCTTCGTGCCCGTCTGCTCCTGGATGCCCCGGATGACCTTGCCGCCGGGGCCGATGATCTCGCGGATCTTCTCGGGTCGGATCTTGATCGTGACGAACCGGGGCGCGTAGGGGGAGAGCTCCGGCCGCGGCTTCTCGATGGCCTCACGCATCTTCGCCAGGACGATCAAGCGCGCCTCCCGCGCCTGCTGCAGCGCCGAGCGCATGATGTCGATCGACACGCCGGCGATCTTGATGTCCATCTGGAGCGCGGTCACGCCCTTCTCGGTCCCCGCGACCTTGAAGTCCATGTCGCCGTAGTGGTCCTCGGCGCCGTTGATGTCGGTCAAGATCCCGACCTTGTCACCCTCTTTGACGAGCCCCATGGCGACCCCGGCGACGTGAGACCGCAGCGGCACGCCGGCGTCCATCAGCGCCAGCGAGGCGCCGCACACCGAGGCCATCGACGACGAGCCGTTCGACTCGAGGATGTCGGAGACGACCCGGATCGTGTACGGGAACTCTTCCTTCGGCGGCAGCATCGCCTCCACCGCCCGCTCGGCCAGGGCCCCGTGACCGATGTCACGCCGCGAGGGCGAGCCGAACCGCCGGACCTCGCCGACCGAGAACGACGGGAAGTTGTAGTGCAGCGTGAAGTGCCGGTAGAACTCGCCCTCGAGGGCCTCGATCTTCTGCTCGTCGGACTTCGTCCCCAGCGTGACCGCGACGAGCGCCTGGGTCTCGCCCCGCGTGAACACGCTCGAGCCGTGCGCGCGCGGCAGGTAGGCCAGATCGATCGAGATCGGGCGGATCTCGTTCACCTTGCGGCCGTCGACGCGGATCCCGCGCTCGAGGATGAGCCGTCGCACCTCGGCCTTCTCGACCGCCTCGAACGCCTCCCGGATCGCCGCCTTCTTGGTCTCGTCGGCGCCGAGACCCTGGACCACCTCGTCGAACACGCGGTTCACCGCCTCCGCCCGGCCCTGCTTTTCGTGGATGGCGAGCGCCGCGGCCAGCTTGGCCGCGGCGAGACTCTTGACCCGCGCCTTCAGCTCTGTGTCGGGCCCGGCGGTTGTGTCGACGGTCCAGCGCGGCTTGCCGGCACGCTGCACCAGCTCGCGCTGCGCGCGCGCGAGCCTCTTGCACTCGGCGTGCCCGAAGGCGATCGCCTCGAGCATCGTTTCCTCGGAGATCTCGTTGGCGCCCGACTCCACCATCAGGACGGCGTCTTCGGTCGCAGCGATCACGAGCTCCAGGCTCGACGCCTTCTTTTGCGCCGTGGTCGGGTTGGCGATCATCTTGCCGTCGACCAGGGCGACGCGGACGGCGCCGATCGGTCCGTCGAACGGGATGCCCGACAAGCAGAGCGCGGCCGAGGCGCCGTTCATGGCCAGGATATCCGGGTCGTTTTCCTGGTCACCCGAGATGGCCAGGCAGATCACCTGCACCTCGTTCCGGAAACCCTCGGGGAACAGGGGCCGGATCGGCCGGTCGATCAGCCGCGACGTCAGGGTCTCCTTCTTGACCGGGGCACCTTCCCGTTTGAAGTAGCCGCCGGGAATCCGCCCGCCCGCGTACGCGCGCTCACGGTACTCGACGGTCAGCGGGAAGAAATCCTGCGCCTCTTTCGCGCTCTTGGCGGCGACGCACGTCGCCAGGACCATCGAGCCGCCGAGTCGGACGACGACGGCTCCATCGGCCTGCTTGGCCACTTTCCCCGTTTCGATGGCCATTCGCTGGCCGTTGTTGTCGACCTCTACAGTGTGGGTCATACGAAAAATTGTCCTCGCGTGTCGGCCGGGATCCGGCGAACGCCGTGTGGAGCGGACGCTGACACTGCCCGCTCAGGGGCCCCCGGATCCGTTCCGTCCGAGGACCGATCAGTGAAAGGTGATTCCGCCGTCAACGGCGGATGCCGAGCTTGTCTATGATGACCCGGTACCGCTCCGGCGCTCGGACCCGGAGGTACTCGAGAAGACCGCGACGCTTGCCGATGAGCATCAGCAGCCCACGGCGTGAGTGATGGTCCTTGGTGTGCTGCTTGAAATGGTCGGTCAGACTGTTGACCCGCTCGGTCAGTAACGCAATCTGCACTTCGGGCGAGCCCGTGTCGCCCTCGTGGGTGCGGAACTGCTCGATCAGACTTTTCTTCCGGTCGACAGCAAGCGGCATCGGAGGCCCCCCAATCGCCACGCCCCAGGGAGCCGTGCTCCCACGCCGGGGCGGGTTCCAAAAGTCCTTTTGTTGTCCGCAGATACGGTCGGAGGGTACCACGCGAAGGTACCGAAGTAAAGCTGACGGGCCCGGCGCCGCCCGCTCACGAGTCCCCGCGCGCGGCGGCGACGTCGTGCTCGATCTGCTGCCGCAAGGCGTCGACGCTCGGGAACTTCTTCTCGTCCCGGAGCCGGCGGACAAAGGTCAGCGTTACCCGCTGGCCGTACAGATCACCTGTGAAATCCAGAACATAAGCCTCTACAGCTAATTCGGTCTCTCCGAACGTCGGCCGGACCCCGACGTTGACGACAGCTCGATGCTGACGCGCCGCGACCGTCAGCTGGCAGACGTAAACCCCGACGGGAAGCCCCAGCGGTCGATCAGTCCGGACGTTGGCAGTCGGAAAGCCGAGGGTCCTGCCCCGACCGGCCCCCCGGACGACCTCGCCCCGGATGGAATAGGGACGCCCGAGCAGCCGTGCTGCCCTCGGGAGGTCGCCGCGCTGGAGCGCAGCACGGATCTCCGACGACGACACGGCGACACCATCAACCATGAGCGCCTGGACGATGTGAGCGCGAAAGCCGAGCGGGCCCGAGAGGGTCTCGAGCAGCTGAGCATCGCCGCGGGCGCCCCGACCGAAGCGGTGATTGAAGCCGACCACGATCTCGCGCGCCTGGAGTGTCCCGACGAGGACCTCCTGCACGAAGGCCTTCGGCTCGACCGAGGCCACCGCAGGGGTGAACGGGATGACGACGGTCGTGTCGATTCCGGTCGCCGCGATGAGCTCGAGCCTCTCCTCCAGCGTCGTGATGGGCAGCGGGGCGCGGTCGGGCTGGAGCACTTCCATCGGGTGGCGATCGAACGTGCACGCCAGCGCCTGGAGCTTGTCTTGCCTCGCCTGCGCCACGGCCGTCCCGAGGATGGCGCGATGGCCCAGGTGAATACCGTCGAAGGCGCCGAGCGCGACGGCGCTCGGGCCCGCGTCAGGCCGGAAGGACTCGAGTCCCCGAACGATCTGCATGCAGGATGCGGACGGGTTTGACTTTGCTCCCGCCCGCCATCAGCTCTCCGACGCCGATCATGGGGCCGGCGGTCTCGTGAACTCGCACGAATCCCTCGGTGGCCGCCGCGGCCGGAATCACGTCGGCCGCTTGGCCGTGGCCGAAGGCCGTCGCGCCGGGCCCGTCCAGGCGAACGATGGGCCATCCGGCCAGCGCCGCTTCGACGGGGCGTACCCTCGACCAGAGCTCCCGCCCCCCCTCGGGCGCTGCCGAGCGCCCCTCGGGCGCTGCCGAGCGCCCCTCCGTCAGCTCCTGCCAGGAGACGGCGTCCCGCAAGTCGAAGGGGCCGACCCGGGACCGGATGAGGCTCTCGACGGCGCCGCCGCAGCCCAGGGCCGCACCGAGGTCGGCCGCGAGGACCCGCACGTACGTGCCCTTGCCGCAGACGACACGCAGCGTCGCGCGCGGACCGTCGATCTTCTCGATCAAGATCGAGTGGACGACGACCTCGCGGGGCGCTCGCTCCACCTCGATGCCCGCCCGCGCGAGCTCGTACAGCCGTCGCCCCTCGTGGTGGATCGCCGAGTACATCGGCGGCACCTGTTTGATTCGGCCGACGAACGCGCCGCAGGCTTCCTCGAGGCGCGCCGGAGCCAGGTCGTCGACCGGCGTCTCCGACAGGACTCGTCCGCTCACGTCGTGCGTGTCCGTCGTCAAACCGAAGCGCACCGTCGCGAGGTACTCCTTATCCTGGTCGACGAGATACGGCGTGAGCTTCGTCGCCTCCCCGACGAGGATCGGCAGCACCCCGGTCGCGTCGGGGTCGAGCGTGCCGGCGTGTCCGATCCGGCGCACGCCGAGACGGCGGCGAGCGACCGCAACGACGTCGAATGAGGTCGCGCCGCGGCCCTTGTCGACGACCAGAACGCCGGATCGCACGGAGTCGCCGCTCACGAGCTCCGCCTCTCATCGACCGCCCGACGGACCGCGCCGAGCACGGCCCGTGCCGCATCGGGCAGCGGCCCGGCGATGGTGCACCCGGCGGCGTTGACGTGGCCTCCGCCGCCGAATTGCGCCGCGATCTTCTGGACGTCCACGTCGCCCTTGCCGCGCAAGCTCACCTTGACCGCGCCGTCCCGCTCGCGGAGAAGGCAGGCGACGCGCACGGAGGCGACGGAGCGCGGATAGTTCACGAGCTCCTCCGATTCGACGATCCGCTCGGGAACGACGCCGGCCGGCAGCGCGAGCCAGCCCACCTGCCCGTCCTCGCTGACCTCCACCCGGGTGAGGGCCTCCCCAAGCCAGCGGAGCGCGTCCGGCGCGCGCCGTTCGTAGAGCGACTCGGACACGAGCTCCGGCCGGGCGCCGGCGGCAACGAGCGCCGCGGCGATCGTGAAGGTCCGGGTCGTCACGTTCGAGTAGCGGAACGAGCCCGTGTCCGTGTGGATCGCCGTGAAGAGGTTCGTGGCGATGGCGGGCGTGAGCGGCGCGCCGAGGGCCGTGAGCAGCTCGTACACCATCTCGCCCGTGGCGGCCGCCGTGGTGTCGATCCAGTTCACGTCCCCGTACCGCCGATTGTCGGGATGGTGGTCGATGTTGACGAGGACCTTGCCGGCGCGGCGGGCCTGATCGATCAGCCCCTCGGTGCGCTCCGGGTTCGGGCAATCCGTGAGCACCACGACGTCGACTGGACCGTCGAGGGTATCGAGGCGGCGGTACCGGTCGATGCCGGGCAGGAAGGCGAGCAGCGACGGCGCGGGATGCGGGCCGCCGTACGCCACGCCCCAGCCCCGCCCCTCGAGCGCCAGACCGAGAGCCAGCAGTGTGCCCAGGACGTCGGCGTCCGGGTGAACGTGCCCCAACATGAGGGCGCGTCCGCCGCGGCCGAACGGTCCCAGCACTGCGGCGGAGGGAACCGGACCGGTGTGCTCGATCGGGGCGCTCACCGCCCGGCTTCGCCGCCCACCTGTCGGAGCAGCGCCTGAATACGCGCCGCGTGCTCCATCGATCGGTCCGGCCGGAAGTCCAGCTCGGGCGTGACGCGGAGGTCGAGATGCTGCCGGAGCCAGTTGCGGATGAAGCCGCGGGCGCTGGCGAGCGCCGCCAGCGACCCCGTCCACTGCGCCTCGTCGCCGAGCACCGACACGAAGACCTTGGCGGTTCTCAAGTCGCGCGCGGTCTCGACCTCGGTCACCGACACGAACCCGAGCCGTGGGTCCTTGAGCTCCCGCTGGAGGAGCGTCGAGATCTCCTCCTTGACGAGCTGATTGACGCGGTCCAGTCGCTTGCCTTGCATTCAGAGAATCTCCACGGAGCTATCGAGCACCCGTCCGGCAACGTTGTCTTCGATGAAGTCCATCGCTTTCGAGATCACCGTGTTGGCGTGCCGGGCGTCGGCTGAAACGTAGGCGACGGCGAGCGTGGCGCGCTGCCAGAGGTCCTGATTGTCCACCTCGGCCACGGAGACCTCGAACCGCGCGCGCACCTTCTCCTTGAGGCCCTTCAGCACGTGACGCTTGTCCTTGAGCGAGGCGACGTCCGGCAGGTGCAACTCGACCACTCCGAGCGCGACGCGCGCTGCCGACACGGCTCCCTCCGGCGCGGCTGCCCGCTAGAGCGTGCGCGCCACTTCCTCGCTCGTGTAGACCTCGACGATGTCCCCCGGCTGCATCCCGTTGACGCCGTCGACGCCGATCCCGCACTCGAGTCCGGCGAGGACCTCACGGACGTCGTCCTTGAAGCGCTTCAGGGAGCCGACGATCCCCTGGCCGAAGATTTCCTCGCCGCGACGGACACGCGCCTTGGCGCCGCGCACGATCTTGCCCTCCGAGACGTACGAGCCGCAGATCGGGCCAAGCTTGGAAATGACGAAGATCTGACGCACCTGAGCCCGGCCCAGCGCCGTCTCCCGGATCTCGGGCGCGAGCATCCCGGCGAGGGCGGCCTTGAGGTCGTTGATCGCCTCGTAGATGACGTTGTAGTTCCGAAGGTCGACGCCGTTCGCCTGCGCCTGGGCCGTTGCCTTCGGCTCCGCCTTCACGTTGAATCCCAGCACGATCGCGTTGGACGCCGACGCGAGCATCACGTCGCTCTCGGTGATCATGCCGACCGAGCTATGGATGACCTTCAGCTTCACCTCGTCGGTCGAGAGCCGCTCGAGCGATTCGGCCAGCGCCTCGACCGAGCCCTGCACGTCGGCCTTCAGGATGAGCCGGAGCTCCTTGACCTCGCCGGTCTGGATCTGCTTCTGCAGCCCCTCGAGAGTGATGCGCGTCGTCGCCTTGCCCTTGGCCTTCTCCCGGTCGAGCCGCATCGTCGCGATCTGCCGCGCCTTGCGCTCGTCCGAGACGGCCACGAGCACGTCGCCCGCCGCCGGCACCCCGGAGAGGCCCTGGATCTCGACGGGATCGGACGGCCCGGCGGACTTGACCTTCTTGCCGGCCTGGTCGATCAGCGAGCGGACGCGCCCGGAGTAGGAGCCGACCACGACCGCATCGCCCTCTTTCAGGGTTCCGTTCTGGATGAGCGCCGTGGCCACCGGCCCGCGGCCTCGATCGAGCCGGCTCTCGATGATGACGCCCCTGGCCGCGCGGCCGGCGTTGGCCTTGAGCTCGAGGATCTCCGACTGGAGCGCGGTCATCTCGAGGAGCTGATCGATGCCCGTACCCATCTTGGCCGAGGTCGGCACGAAGATCGTCTGGCCACCCCACTCTTCCGGCACGAGGTTGAGGTTGGACAGCTCGCGCTTCACGCGCTCGGCGTCGGCCTCGGGCCGGTCGATCTTGTTGACGGCGACGATGATCGGCACGTTGGCGGCGCGGGCGTGATTGATCGCCTCCTGGGTCTGCGGCATCACACCGTCGTCCGCGGCGACGACGAGGATGACGATGTCGGTCGCCTGGGCCCCGCGCGCCCGCATCGCCGTGAACGCCTCGTGGCCCGGCGTGTCCAGGAACGTCACCTTGCCGTGCGAGGTCGTGACCTGGTAGGCGCCGATGTGCTGCGTGATGCCGCCGAACTCCTTCTCGGCGACCTTCGACTTACGGATGGCGTCCAGCAGCGACGTCTTGCCGTGGTCGACGTGGCCCATCACCGTGACCACGGGCGGGCGCAGCGCGAGCTGGCTCGGATCGACATCTTCCTCGTCGACGACGTCGCCCTCCACCGAGCGGATCTCGACGTCGACGTTGAATTTATCGGCCACGAGCTTGGCCGCGGTGGGATCGAGTAACTCGTTGACCGTCGCCATCACGCCGAGCTCGAGCAGCGTCTTGATGACCTCGCTCGACTTGCGCCGCATCTTCTCGGCGAGCTCGCCGACCGTGACCGACTCCGGCACGCGGATGAGCTCGCGCTTGACCTCGACGGGCGACGCGGGCGGCTCTTCGACGACGGTCGCCGCAACCGCGGGGGCCGGGGCGATGAGCGGGGCGGCGGGCGCCGCAGAGGCCGCCGACGCCGCAGGGCGGGCAACGCTCGGCACCGGCGAGGGCGCGGGCCGCGGCGGCGGGACCGGGGCCGTCGGCCGGGCCGGCGACAGGGAGACTCTCGGCGGCGCGAATGGACCCGCGGGCTGGCGCGAGGGGCGCGGCGCGGGCGCCGGCGCGCCGCGCTCGATCGGGCGGAACGGGACGATCTTCGGCTCCGGCTTCTTCGGCATTCCCGGCGTTGGCGTCACCGGCGTGGACGGCCTGGCGATCGTCGGCTCGGGCGGCGGAGCGACGACGGTCGGCTCCGGCACGATCTCGGGCTCCGGGGTCGGATCGAACGGCGGCTCCGGGACGACTTCGGGCAAAGGCCCGGCGGGCTTGGGCTTCACGATCGTCGCCGCGGGCTTGACGTCCGCGGGCGCTTCCTCCTCGGTCTTGGCTTTCCTCGCCCGCGAGGCGGGCTTCGTCGCGACCGCGTCGTCGACGACCGCCGCGCCGTCGCCGGCCTCGCCCAGCACCTTGGGCTTCGGGACGCGCTTCGGCTTCGGCGCCTCCGGAAGGTCGCGGCCCTTTCCGAGCTTCACGCGCAGCGCGTTCGCCAGCATGCTGTCGAGGGGACTCATGGCGCGAACACCCTTGTGGCCCATCTCCTCGGCTGCGACCATGAGATCCTTGCTGGTCACACCGAGCTCCTTGGCGAGCTCGATCACCTTTATCTTTGCTGCTGCCACAGTCCCCTCACTTCCCTCACGCTCTCACCGCAATCACGTCGACCTCGACCTCGCTGACCGCTCTCACCACTGCTGATCCTGGGCTCGCCTCGCACGCGGGGGGCCCAGCCCCCGGACGTGCTGCGGCTCGC
>Ga0137394_10003327_pt1 | contig 12041 bp, 9 predicted proteins | sample czobulk116metaG_FD_108278 | JGI IMG/M metagenome (GOLD analysis project Ga0137394, IMG submission 108278) | Vadose zone soil microbial communities from Angelo Coast Range Reserve, California, USA - czobulk1.16 metaG | ecosystem: Environmental > Terrestrial > Soil > Vadose zone | place: USA... | reverse complement strand
GTGATCAACCCGGAACTCGACTATCGCGGCCGCAGCGCGATCGTGTTGCGGTCGGCAGGACACGCTACGTATCGCGCGCTGGAGTTGACGTCGCGTGTTGTCCTACCCAGGAAGAGTGCTTTTTATTTCTCGTATGTTCGCTCTCGGGCACGCGGCGACCTTAACGATTTCAACACCTACTTCGGAGATTTTGGTGAACCAGTGGTTCGCCAGACTCAGTTTTCAAATCTTCCCTTTGACGTTCCGAATCGTTTTATCGCCTGGGGAACTGTGTCGCTGCCTCATCGCATTACGATCGCGCCGATAATCGAAGCGCGGACCGGCTTTCCCTATTCCGTGCGCGACGCCCAGCAGAACTTTGTCGGCGTGCGAAACTCTGACCATACGCGGTTCCCTGCTTTCTTTGCCCTGGACGCGGAAATCGCCAAAGAGTTTCAGGTCACGAAGAAGTATGGCGTCCGTCTTTCGTTGCGTGGCTTCAACCTGACTGATCACTTCAATCCGCGCGATGTCCGGGCCAATATCGCCGACCCCCATTTTCGAGAGTTTTTCGCCTCATACCGTCGTTACTTCACCGGGGGCTTCGACATCCTCTTCTAGTGTGGGGCGACAAAGTGTCACCCTCGTCCAATTCTCATGGCGACATTGCGCCGCTGCCCTCACTCGATCGGCCCGGTGGACATGGTTTCAGGCCCTGATCTGCTCCCGTCCGAGTACTCTGCGGAGTTCGATTTCAATTCAGGTTGCGCGGCACATCCGTTGCTCTCCTTTCGCTGATCCCTTCGGCAAAAGTTCAGGGCTCCGGTTTCGACGAAGACGCTGCCGTGAAAAAGAGATTGATGCTCAGTAACGCGGTCCGGCAGTTGCGCCACGGCTTCAACCGGCCGTTCATGGTGATGTTTGAGACCACGCTGCACTGCAACATGAAGTGTGGTTACTGCGCCATCTGGCAGAACCAGCAGCCAGAAGATCGGGCCGTGCGCGAGCGGGTCTTCGCGCGGATGGACGAGGCGGCCGAGTTCGGCGTCTTCGCCTGGAGCTTTTCCGGTGGCGAGCCCCTGATGAATCCGCACATGCCCGACTACATCGAGTATGCCGCGCGGAAAGGGTTCTACACCTCGATGCCAACCAATGGTTTGGCTCTCAAAAAATATGCCGAGGCTTGCGTCAATCTCGATCAGCTTGAAGTATCGATCGACACGCTGGACCGCGAGAAGTTTGCGCAGCGCCGTGGCATTGACGGCCTGCCCACTATCCTGAGTGCGCTCGATTACATCAAAGGGCACCTCCGGCACAACACAATCCAAATCAACGCCGCCGTCGATCTTGAGAACCTGGAAGATCTGCCCGCGCTGGCAGAGTACTGCGAAGAGCGCGGCTTTCTCCTGCACACCGAAGCAGTCCACAACGTCGTGCGCACAACCTGGAAGACTGAAGACGTCGAGATGAGAAAAGAGGAACTCGACCGCGTGGCCGCGTTTGTGTCGGAGTTAAAGAAGCAGCACAAGTGCGTCCGCTTCTACAGCGACTATTTCAAGTTCTACCGTAATGACGGATTCACGAAGAAGTTCCCGTGCCGTTCGGCATCGCACCTGGTCAACATGCGGCCCGATGGCTCGATTCAGTTTCCCTGCGCGTTTGTCTCACTTCATCGCGGCGCGCCCGAGATGAGTCTGCGTGAAATTTACGATTCGCCCGAAGTGAGAAAGATTATCGAGCAATCCCCCCGGATGTGGGACTTTTGCAAAGGCTGCAAGATTGGCTGTCCCTACGAAGTTTCGGCTTATCGCAACAGCCCGTTCACGGCCATCCGCGGAGCGCTCGACTTTCTTCAATTGAGTTAACGAAGGACAGCGATTTGACTGCCACGATCGAAAGCTTGTCGCATGTTGAAGTAGAGCGCCGGACGACCGCGCCCGCGCCACCGCGCGAGATTGCTGTGCGCGTCCGCGATCTGGTCAAAGTTTACCGCGACGGCACCGAGGCCAACCGAGGTATTAGTCTTGAAGTGCTGCAGGGCGAAGTGGTGGCTATTGTCGGCCCGAACGGCGCGGGCAAGACGACCTTCTTGCGGCAACTCACCACCGAGCTACGCCCAACCACAGGCTCGGTCAGCGTGTTTGGCGTGGACGCCGTCGCCGAGCCGGAGCGCGCCAGGCGAGCGATGGGAATAACGCCCCAGGAAGCCGGTGTCTTTGAAAGGCTCACTGTGCACGAACACTTCGAATTGTTCGCGCGCCTCAAACACTTGTCAAAACGCAAAGCGCGCGAAGCGGCGCGGGAAGTGATCGCGGAACTGGGCCTCACAGCCCAAACAAACAAGAGTGTGGGCGCGCTATCGGGTGGGCAGCGCCGCCGCATCCTGATCGGTTTGGCGCTCCTGGGTCGTCCGCCCTTGCTGGTTTTAGATGAGCCGACAACGGGGCTGGATCCGTCGTCGCGGCGGGCAGTATGGGGCGTGATCCGCCGAGCCGTCGCCGTGGGCGCGACCGTCATTCTCTCGACGCATTACATGGAAGAAGCGGAGCGTTTGAGTGACCGCATCGGCGTCATCGCGGACGGGCGCCTCATTGCCTTCGGCACGCTGGATGAACTCCTGGCCCAGGTCGACCGCAGCTATCGGCTGAGTTATCGCGACCGGATCGATCCGCTAAGCGATTTGAAAATTCGTTACTTTGCGAGCTTCGCCCAGGCACAGCAGCACATTGCGCGCGAACTACTATCCGAATACTCAATCGCTCGGGCTTCGCTGGAAGATGTTTACTTCACCCTTACCGGCGAGGCTTTCGAGAAAGAAGAGACGGGGGCGATCGGGTGACACGCTTTACGGACATCATTTGCGTCTTCCGCATACAACTCGCCGGCACGCGCCGCGAAGTCGGCCCGTTTCTACTGGCCGCGTTCGTCTTCCCGGCGGCGATGTACCTCTTCGCCAGCGCCGTCGCGGGTGCTGAAGTCGCGCCGCCGCAGAGCCGCCTGCGTTTTCTTGCCGGTTCGATCGTCTTTTCTCTTTCACTGACGTCGATCAGTTGGCTCGGTTATCTCTTATTGGAGAATCGTTTCACCGGACGGCTCAAGCTTTTCGCTACGCTGCCGCTGGCGCCTTCTTCTTACGTTTTCGGCGTGCTGCTGTTTGCAGTCGCGCAGGCCGCAGTGAGCACGACGACACTATTGGTAGTCGGTCGGGCGCTCGGGGTTAAGGTGCGCCCAAATTTCCCGCTGCTGATTGTCGCAATTGTCCTGACCATCCTGTGTCTGTGCGGACTCGGCGTAGTGGTCGCAGCGCGCGCCCGAAGCTTCAGCCAGGGGTCGCTCTTAACCGACACGCTCGGCGCAGGCCTTATCTTCCTGGCGCCGGTTTTCTACGCGCCTGAGATGATGCCGAGCGCTGTAAGGGCATTTGCGCAACTACTGCCGACAACGTTCGCTGCGCGCGCGGTGCAGACCGCGCTTGCGGGCGGACCTGGGATAGGAAATGACCTGCTGGTGCTCAGCTTAATGGCGGTTGCCACACTCGCGCTCGGCTTTAGATTGATGAAGTGGCGGGAGGACTGAGGATCGAATGAAGGTACTTGTGCTCACACTGTCATTCGGTTCCGGCCATGTTCGCGCCGCAGAGGCAGTCGCAGAGGAACTGGGCCGTCAGGTACCCGCGTCGAAGGTTCTCGTTGTTGACGCGCTGGCTGAGTGCCGTTTGTTGTTTCGAGCCTGCTACGAATGGCCATATTGGCTGATGCTGCGTTACGCGCCGGGGCTGTGGGACCGCTTCTCGGCCGCGCGGGTAAGTCAGAAGCACGAGGGCACCGCACCGGCATGGGCCTTTCGAATGGGGTGCCCGAAGGTGTTCGCAACGATCAAGAGCTTCAATCCCGACGTCATTGTGGCAGCCGAAGTGGCGGCGTGCGAGATGGCCGCAATCGCGCGACGTTTGGGACTTACCCGGGCCCCAATCCTCAGTGTGATCACGGACTACGAAGCTGAGCCGATCTGGGTCCAACCTGAGGTTGACGCGTTCACTGTTCCGGACGAGAGCGTCGGCGCTGACTTGATCTCGTGGGGCGCACGCGCGAATTGTATTTCGCGTTGTGGAATTCCAGTAGATCCAGCATTCGACGCTGTGCACAATCCGAAAGCAGTGCGACTGCGTTATGGAATTAGCGACAACGCTCCGCTGGTCCTGTTAATGGGCGGTGGCATGGGGCCGACACGAATGCATCAGGTAGTCGAACAACTGTGTGCCAGCGACACTCCCATGCATATCGTGGCTATCGCTGGAAAGGACAAACGCGCCCTGCGCAAACTTAAACGCTTGAACGTGAAAGCTCCGGTGTCGCTGCGAGTCCTTGGCTGGACTAACGAAGTCGCTGCTCTCATGCAGGCAGCCACATTTCTGGTGACGAAACCGGGTGGACTAACAATATCAGAAGCCGCCCTATGCTCGTTGCCGGTGGTGTTTTTCGATACCATCCCTGGCGCTGAGTTCGTCAATGCCAGGCGAATGGTCGATGCCGGCGCCGCCGTGATTGCGCGGGGCCCGGCCGAAACGGCAGGTGTCATCGTCTCGTTATTGCAAGACGACCAATCGATAGCGGCGATGGCTCTGCGAGCAAACAAATTGGCACGCCCGACTGCGCGGAGAGATATTGCGCGCCTGGCACTTAATCTTTTTGCGCCGGTTGAAGAAGCGACGCGCAGGATGACCGCCTGAAGTCTCTGGTAGAGGCGAACGACGAATGATGCGATTCGGACTTCCCATGATGGCGACGGGCTCTCTGGCGCTGGCCGCGGCGAGCTTGTATTACGCAACTTACTCGGTGCGCTCGCAGTGGCTGGGCCGCACGCACTGGCGCGGCCGCGGGGATACCAACGCAGTGGCTTTGACATTCGATGACGGGCCATCGCCCGACACGGAGGAAATCCTGGACGTACTGGCAGAGCACAATCTCAGCGCCAGCTTCTTCATGGTCGGACGCGAGGTGGAAAGCTTTCCGGGCATAGCGCAACGAGTGTTTGCTGAAGGGCACGAGGTGGGTAACCATTCGTATTCACACCCGCTCTACCTTTTTCAGCGGGCCTCTGAAACACGTGATCAGGTAACCCGCGCCCAGGATGTAATCGCAGAGACGATCGGAGCCAGACCAAGGCTGGCGCGTCCACCCTACGGTGTGCGCACGCCTGCTTATTTTGGAGCGACGCGCGCTCTCGGTCTTCATACCGTCCAATGGGACGTTGCCGGATTCGATTGGAAGCGGCACAGCCCGACTCAAATCGCGGACAGTGTTCTGCGCAAAGTCAGGGCGGGCTCGATCATCCTGCTTCACGATGGCGATAGTTCAGGAAGGCAGGACCGTAAAAATACAGTCGCGGCCTTGCCCTTAATTATTGAGGGGCTGAGGCAGCGCGATCTTCAGATAGCTCCGCTTTCTCAGCTACTGCCAGAGAAGATTTACGACTCGACTAAAGGAAAACGCATTTATGACTGAGCTGCAAAAACCGGTTCTCTTCCTGGATTTCGACGGCACCATCTCGCGCCGCGACGCGGTTGACGCCATTCTCGAAACATATGCCGATCCGAAGTGGCTCACTTTCGAAGCGGAGTGGCGAGCCGGCCGAATTGGATCGCGCGACTGTTTGCGGGCACAGATGGCGCTGGTGCGGGCCTCGCGAAAGCAGATGGACGCATTGCTTGATGAGATAGGAATTGATGAAGGCCTGGTGGCTCTACTTCAAATGTGCGCGATGGAGGATATCCCGGCGCACATTATCAGCGACGGTTTTGACTATTGCATCCGTCGCATTCTCTCCGGCGCCAGCAAGAGAGTCGCCGCTCTGCTGCGCGGAGGCCGCGTTTGCGCCGGCCACCTTGAAAGCCGCGGACATCTGTGGCGCACTGAGTTTCCCTTCTTCCATCAAACGTGCGGGCATGGCTGCGCGACATGCAAACCCGCGTTAATGCGGCTGCTCAATAGAACCAACGCGCCGGCGATTTTCGTAGGCGACGGGTTATCCGATCGCTACGCGGTGGAGAGCGCCGATCTCGTCTTCGCGAAAGATGGGCTCGCCGCATATTGCGCCGACCATTCAATCGAATACGTTCCATACCAGAACCTCGGAGACGTAGCTGCCCATCTCGATCGCTGGCTGGCGGGACGAATGTTCTTAAGGGAAGAAACAGCGGCCAGAGTCAGCGCCTGAGAAATCTGCAGAATAGAAAGCGTCATAATTATGAGCACAGCTATTAGCGAATTTGAATCAATCGCGCCGGCGATGGACGAGCGGGAACTGCTTGAACTCGAGCGTAAGTATTGCTCGTGGGGCGACACCGTTCACTATCTCGACCCCCCGAAATTCTTCGAGCGCGCCGAGGGCCATTACCTTTACGATCGCGAAGGCACTCCGTATCTCGACTTGCAGATGTGGTACTCGGCGGCGAGTTTCGGCTACGGCAACCAGCGCCTGAATGATGTGCTGAAAGATCAGATAGACAAGTTGCCGCAGCTGGCCTGTCAGTACCTGCACTCAGAAAAGGTCGAATTGGCGGCAGCAATCGGGCGATTGAACGAGTCGAAGTTCGGCCTTGAAGGACGCGTGCACTTCAATGTTGGCGGCGCGCAGGCGATCGAGGACTCGCTGAAGATCGTGCGCAACTCAACCGGCAAGAATCTGGTTTTCGCGTTCATGGGCGGTTACCACGGACGCACGTTGGGCGCATCGGCGATCACTTCGAGTTATCGCTATCGCCGTCGCTTTGGGCATTTCGCAGACCGCGCTCACTTTGTGCCATTTCCTTATTGTTTCCGCTGCCCTTATGGGAAGAAACGTGAGACATGCGAACTTTACTGTGTCGATCAGTTCGCGAAGAATTTCGACACCGAGTACAACTCGTTCTGGGATGCGAAAGCCGGCGAGTCTGAGTTCGCGGCTTTCTACGCTGAGCCAATTCAGGCAACGGGCGGTTATGTCATTCCGCCTCGCGAATATTTTCCGGCGCTCAAGAAGATCCTCGATGAACGAAATATCCTGTTAGTTGATGACGAGATTCAAATGGGCTTTTACCGGGCAGGGAAGTTCTGGGCCATGGAAAACTTTGATGTCGAACCGGACATTATCGTTTTTGGTAAGGCGCTGACGAACGGTTTGAACCCGCTGTCAGGACTATGGGCGCGCGAGGAGTTGATCTCGCCGGAAGTATTTCCGCCAGGCTCGACCCACTCGACCTTCTCTTCAAATCCGCTGGGCACGGCCGTCGGTCTGGAGGCCGTGCGGATGATGGAAGAAGAAAACTACGAAGAGATCACCAGACGCAAGGGCGCATATTTTCTGGCGCAGATCAGAGAACTCCAACAACGATATCCGAAAGTGATCGGCGACACGGACGGCATGGGCATGGCTCTTCGCATTGAGATTTGCGGCGAGGACGGTTTTGAGCCGGACCGTGAACTGACTGACAAGATGTTTGCTGAGGGCATGAAAGGCGATCTCGATGCTCGCGGACGCCGGACCGGCCTCGTCCTGGATGTCGGCGGCTACTATAAAAACGTCTTCACCCTGGCGCCGTGCTTCGATATGACGGAAGCAGAGATTGATATTGGCGTGGAACTGTTTGAGCAGTTAATTCGCCGTTGCGCTCCGGAAAGAACTTAAGGAAATTGATTCATCGATCAATGGATCAATTCTTGTGATGCTGACAAACATCATCGAGCAAATCGAGCGCCTGGTCCTGCACATGGAACCGCGCCACGCTGTGCGTTTCTTAAATGTGTCGCCGCCGTGGGCGATCGAGGCGATGCAGCGTGCGCGCTTTCGGCGGACCCTGCGGCTCGCCGCGGAGCGTTCTTCATTTTATCGAGAGCAGTTTCGCCAGCGTGGCATTGACGTGCGCCGCATCGAACATCCATCTGAACTGGGAGACTTCTACACGACCGGCGAGGACCTGCGCGCGCATGGCGCTGAAGCTTTTCTAACCGGACGCGCGGATACGGCCTTTGAAACGACCGGCACCACCTCTCCGATTCCCAAGCGAGTGTTCTTTTCACAACGCGAGCTTGACGAGATGGGTCGCACCTCAGCCATTGGTCTTTATCATTTGGGAATTCGCGCCGAAGATCGTGTCTTGAGCGCTTACGATTGTTCGTTCTGGGTCTCGCCGGTGGTCTTGCGCGTGGGGCTGCAATATTTGAAATGCTTTCATGTTGAGGCGGGCAAGATTGCGCCCAGGGAGTTTTACGAACGGGCGCGAGTATACCAGCCGAATGTGATATTTGGCGAGCCTTCATGGCTCGTGCGCCTGTCGGAGTTGGCGCGCGATGGTGGCACGTGGCCCCTCAAGCTGCTCTTCGGTGGCGGCGAGAATATCACTGAAGAAGCGCGGCAGATCGTCGAGAGCGTGTGGAACGCACCGCTCTATCTCAGTTACGGTCAGACGGAATCATTCGGCACGCTCGGCGCGGAGTGCGAACGCCAGGATGGTTATCACCGCAACGATCTCTTCTTTTTCTTCGAGATGCCCGAGACAGACACCGACGGATACGGCGAACTGGTCTATACGACCCTCGTGCGGGACGTAATGCCCTTAATCCGTTATCGATCAACCGATTTGACGTCTCTGGTTAACGAGCCATGCGGATGCGGTTTGTTTGCCAAGCGCATTGCGAAAATTCGCTCGCGCACTGATGAAATGGTTGTGTGCGGTATGGGTAACGTTGGGCCATGGGTCTTCGAGGAAGTCTTGCGCAATGTGAATGGCCACGGTGCGGACTGGCAAGCGGTGATCAGACACGACGGCAGGCGGGACGTCGTCGAGTTGCATCTTGAAATGGAGGATTTCGACCATCGGGCCGGAGTTGAACAAGCCGTAATCGCTAATTTGCGGAACCGATTCGCGGACTTCTGGAAGAATTATGAGATGAAGCTTTACGACTTCCGTGTCGCTCCCTGTGCGCCCGGAAGTTTACGCAATGGCCGAAAGCTAAAGCGGGTTATGGACGAGAGGCAAATGATCCCAGTGGCCCACCAGGTGAATCAGCGGGCGCACCTAAGCAGAGAGTCAGTTGACCGTTCGTTGGACTAGTTGATTCCCCAGTCGAAGATTTGAAGATGGGGGAAGTGGGACAGTAGTTGCTCCCCGCACATCTTCTCACTCCGAAGTACCCTAACGGGACACTTTCTCCTTGCATCAAGTTCCTTATAGATCTCCTTTGAGCGCTTTGCGCTGATGCGGCATTGTGATCGAGACGCGCGTGTTTTGTCAGCCTCAAGCCATCCTGCCCGCTAAGGACAGCCGCTCAAGACTGTGTAATGCGGCCCGCTGTCGCCGGCGTTGTTATTGTTATTCTGCGACTTGGGCACAGTTACTTTCGCCGTGGCGGTTCCAAAATTACCTGAGGCGTCCACCACTTTGAAATAGATCGTGTACACGCGACCGTCACCGCCGCCTTCGCGCTCTGCTCGTAACTGAGCCGACTTGCAATTCGCCGCGATGACAATGTCATTCAGCGTGTTGCCTGAACCGGGGCCGTTTTCCGCTTCATCACTAGTGATCTTGGTAATGTAAACCTTGCTAAGGTTCACACTGGAATCACAAGTGTCTTGAGCACTGGACACAAAGTCAGTAACGCTTACAGTCTGATACTAGTGATTTGCCGGCCAGAATGACATTTGCTGGTTCGTATCGATGGTGATAACCGGCACCGTGTTGTCAATGACCGTGAAAATGACTGTCTTCTCAGGGTGGTTGCCTGCTGTATCTGTTGCCGTGACCGCGATCGTGTGTGGGCCGAGACCGACAACTGTGCCTGCGGCGGGATTTTGGGTGACAGTAACGGCGCCACAATTGTCGGAGGCGGTGCTGCCAGAGACAACATTTGGAATCAAGGCCTGGCAACTCGAGTTGGCAAAGGCAGACGAATCCGCCGGGACCGTCAGACTGGGCGGCGTATTGTCCACGACTGTAACGACCTGTGTTGCTGTTGCCGTGTGGCCATGATTGTCTTCGACGGTCCAGGTAACCGTCGTTGATCCAAGCGGGAATGACGCGGGCGCGTTGTTGGTGACTGAAGACACCAAACAGTTATCGCCGGTCGTCGGAGATCCAAGCGAGACGCCCGTCGCAACACACGAGGTTGAATCAGTGCCGACAGTGAATCCTGCTGGCGCGGTGATGGTTGGGTTTTGAGTGTCGTTAACCGTTACGTGGAAGCTGCAGGTTGGACCAGCCGAACTCGTGCAGGTCACCAGCGTGTCACCCACTGCGAAGAAAGATCCCGACAGGTGGTCACACGTGATTGTGCCGCAGCCTGCTCCGGAAGGCTCCGTGTAAGTGACGACCGCGCCGCACTGGTCGGGGTCATTCGACACGCTAACGTCGACTGGACACGAGAGGCTGCAAAGCGGTTGGAGTTCAAAGGCGCCGATGTCGGTGCCGTCGCTGGTCGCAGCATTGGCCACGCCCGGGTCGTCGTAGGTGCGCGCCTTGCCGCGCTGATCAAATGTGGCGCCAGCCGCCACGCCCGCGTCGATCGCGGGACTGCCGGCCGTAAGCGCCATCGTCTGGGTTGGGCCAGTGTTGTCCGCCAGCGCCGCCAGCATCGGGTCGGCGCCGGTCTGGTCGCCGGTCCCGGTGAAGCCCGTTGCCTCCGTAGTGATGCCGAGTAGGTTGTGGCCGTTGCTGGTGACGGCGCCGTCCACATTGGGTCCGGAAATCGGGGCGCCGGTAGTATCGCCGGTGCCGTTCGCAGCCGTATTACCGGCAATGATTGTGTTTTCCAAAGTCACCGTGCCGGAGCCGATGCGGATCCCGCCACCAGTACCTTCGGCCACAAGGCGAGCCGGGCTAACAGCTCCGCTCTGGTTGACACCGCTGTTGCCGGCCTGAGCATTGTTAAGGCTGATCGTTGCGTGCTTAATATTCATGGTGGCCGCATTGTTGTTAGTAATCGCGCCTCCATATGCGAGGCCGCCGGCGCCGTGTTGGGTCTGAGCGCAGCTCCCGCCGTTGGTCTTTCCGCCGTCGCCGCCGTTTCCGCCAGAGGCAGAGTTGTTCGCAAACGTCGCGGTATTGATGGTTAGGCTTCCAGCATCGGCCAGAATGGCGCCCCCGCGAGCGGCCCCACCGTCAAACGATTCATGAGCTCCAAAGCAGTCGGGGCCGAAGGAATCGCCGCCGCGGCCGCCACTGGAGCTATTCAGGTCAAAGGTGGAGTTGGTCACCGTGACGCTACCGAGAGTGTAGAGGCCGCCGCCACTGCTCTCCCCGCCGGCGTTGCCGCTGTTCTGACCCGTGCCGGCATTGCCGCCGGTGGCTGCGCAGCTCTCGAAGGTGGAGTTGTTGATGGTAACCGTGCCGCCGGCGACATAGGCTCCGCCACCCTGAGCGCCGCCGCCCCCTCCTCCGTTTTGTTGGTTACCCGGACTGTTGCCGCCAATCCCGCCGTTGGCGCTGCTGTTGTCAATTCGCGAGCCCTCGATGTTGAGTGTGCCGCCTTCAAAATAGATCGAGCCGCCCTTGGCGTTGGAGGCATTACCGTTGTTGAAGTTGCCGCCGTTCCCACCCAAGGCGGCGTTGCCCGTCAAGGTACTATTCGTAATTATCACGTTGCCGGTCGCTGCGAGACTGGCGAGGCCGCCGCCTAGCGCATCGAGGGTGGTGTGGTCATTTACGACGCTGTCGCCCTTGCCCAGTGCCTGGCACGATTGGATGATGACGTTGGTCAGCGTGACGCTGCCGCCGCTGTTAAGGATGCCACCACCAAAGCGGTTGGTGTTTTGTGACGTCGGGTTGGTGCTCGCGCCGCTGGTGCCGTTGTCGGCGGCTTTGCCATTCTGAATGACCAGGTCCTGGAAGATGGCGGCGACACCCGGCCCGGTGATATGAAACGCGCGGTCGCGGACGCTGCCCGTATTCAATCCGGAGGCATCGATAATGGTCGTATTGCCGCCACCGACGATGGTCACCGAGTGAAGGGTCGTGGTGATGTCCAGGTCACCCGTGGCCGCGGCGTTCTCTTGCGCGGCATTGGTCAGTGTCAGGTTGTAGGTGGTCG
>Ga0137394_10003325_pt1 | contig 12042 bp, 5 predicted proteins | sample czobulk116metaG_FD_108278 | JGI IMG/M metagenome (GOLD analysis project Ga0137394, IMG submission 108278) | Vadose zone soil microbial communities from Angelo Coast Range Reserve, California, USA - czobulk1.16 metaG | ecosystem: Environmental > Terrestrial > Soil > Vadose zone | place: USA... | reverse complement strand
CTCCACCGCGTCCCGCAGAAGCTGGGTCAACGACACGCGCCCCCGCTCCGGCGGGTGGCGCCGGGCCATCGCCAGGAAGCTCCGCACGATGCGCACGCAGCGCTCCGCGGCCTCCTCCATCTCGCGGGCTCGGGCGCGGGCGCCGTCGTCGGCCGCCGAGGCGGCAAACAGTCCGGCCTGTCCGAGGATGACCGACAGAGGGCTGTTGAGCTCATGCGCGACGCCGGCAAGAAGGTTATCCATCGTCGCCAGCTTTTCCGCCTCGAGAAGCTGGTGCGTGCGCTCCTGGATCTGCGCCTCCAGCGTCTCGTTCTGGCGGCGAAGATCGCGATGGAGAAACCGCATCTCCAGCAAGTTGCGCACGCGGAGAAGCAATTCGGCTTGTTCGAAGGGCTTGGTCACGTAATCGCTTGCGCCCGCCTCGAGCGCCGCGCGCTTGCTCTCGCGCGACATGTCGGCGGTCAGGACCAGCACCGGTAGATAGAGATCTGCCCGCCGCCTCTCGAGCTGTTTGAGGACCTGGACGCCGCTGAGGTGGGGCATGCGGAGGTCCAGCAGGATCAAATCAGGCTGGAACTCGGCGCAACGCTCGAGAACCTCGCGTGGGTCGGTCGTGTTTCGCAGGTTTGTATAGCCGACGTGCTCGAGAAGCAGCTCCAGGAGGCGGACCATGGCGGGCTCGTCGTCCACGATCAGAATCTTGCCGGTCCGAAACGTCTCGGGACCCATGCGATCTCCCTGCGGACGCGCCTCGTGAACCGTCGTTCAACTCGGCGCCCTTCTCGGGACCGCGTAGGAGCATCGATGATGCCAGCCCGCCATCAGAGAGCGGTTGGGCGGCTGAAGGTATGGAAATTGCTCGGAACAGGAGCGGCAGTGAGGAGCCGGCTCCGCGGGTGCTCGCCGGCCGACGAGTCTGAGCGAGTCGTGGGCCTGACAGTCCGACGCCCGAATCTGACACCGCCTCCAGGCCACGCGGAGAGCGCGCGCGCGACGTCTGGCGGGTTGGTGGGCGTACCCCTCGGGTCAGTTCGATCGGATTGCGGACTTCGTCAGGCCGACATCACTCCCGAAGGGGCTGATGCCGACGCCGGGTGATCCGTTTCGGGACGATTGCCCAGCCGTGTTTCTGGAGATCGGTGGTGATGTCGTGCCGGCGCCGGCTCCTCGGCGTCTCTCGACCTCCACCGGGACGCGACATCGACGCCGCTCGCCCCGTCGGCGGTCGAGGATCACGTCCGCGCTCTCATCGGCGAAAGTCTCCTTGAGATTCTCGTACCGCGGCCGCTCCGCCACGATGACGAGGTACCGGGCCGCGATGTGCAGTCCCGCGACCGCGGTCCACGATCGCGTGGATCCGTCCTGCGGCCTCAAGAATCTCTTGGATTCGGTCACGCCGCGTCGCGGCGATGTCGTCGATCAACAGCCGGGCTTGGCCCATGACGACAGCGAGCGAATTGTTGATCTCGCGCGCGGCCGCCGTCGCCAGGCTCGCGACCAACCGCAGGGTGTCGAGTTCACGGGGCGTCGCCTCGAGCTCCTTCCGGCGCGTGATATCGCGGGCGATCGACGACGCGCCGACGATCCGGCCACTCGTCGAACACGATGCATTCGCCTGCTTCCGGCGCGGAAAACCACCAAAGACACGACGGGCCGGAGGGGTTGACGTCCTCCGGCCCGAGTTTCGTGTCGATCAGCAGGACGCGCGCGAGACCAGCCGGCCCTCGTCACAGCTCGAACAGACGCCGTACTCCCTGATGTGTGTCTCCGAGCGCCCTGTTTTGACCGCCGCCCGATACGCCGTGGAGGGATCAATCCCGAGGGCACGGGCCAGGCACTCGTCGCAGAAGCTCCGGGGCTTCTGCGCCACTAGAAACGCTGCGACTTTCTCTCTGGCAATCATCGTGAGCCACTTCAAGCGCGAACGGATCAGGGCGGAGATGAATCAGGTTTGAGAATCAGCGGTAGATCTTGCTCGGTAGATCTTGCTCGGCGGTAGATCTTTCATTGACAAGACGTGCGCGAGGCTGAGTTCCACGATGGACACATTCCCAGAAAACGCGGCCCTCACCGTCACGCCCGCATCACTGGATCTTCGTGAGCGCACGCGATGGAATTCCTCGCTTCCGCGCGAGCGACGCGATTTCCAGATTTTGACACGTGCGACTCGGGGAAATCACGTATTGGCATCTCAGGTGCAACCCTGAGCTGCGTCGCGGAAGACCCACTAGACAAGTGCACACTCATCGTGAGGCGGGGCGCAAAGCCACGAGTCAGGCAAGAGCCTGACGGTCGAGCTACCGATGGAGGACGCCCTCAGGTCCCCCGGGAGACATCGGGTCTGCGGCAAAGGAGACACGATGTTTTCAGGAATGGGTCCGCGCGCTCACTGCGCGCTCACGCTTCTCGTTGGCGGACTGGCCGTCTTCAGCCTGCCGCTTCTGCCCACAGCGATGATCGCTCGGGCCGAGGCGCTGCCCCCCGAGCTCCCCCGCGTGTTCCTCGACACCGCGCTCGTCGCCCCCACGGGCCGGACCATCGCCGTGCCGGCCGGCGGCAATCTCCAGGCCGCGCTCGATGCCGCACAACCCGGCGACGTGATCACCCTGCAGGCGGGCGCGACGTATCAGGGCCCGTTCACCCTTCCCAACAAAGCCGGCGCGGGCTGGATCACCGTCCGGACCAGTGCCCCGGACAGTAGCCTCCCCGCCCCGGGCACGCGCGCGACCCCCGCGTACGCCGCCGTCATGCCCAAGGTCGTGGTGGGAGACAACGTGGGCGGCGCGATCCGCACGGCCGCGGGCGCGCATCATTTCCGGTTCATCGGCCTCGAGATCAAACCGCTCGCCGGTGCCCTCGTCTACAGCCTCATCGAGCTCGGGACCGGGAGCGAAACGAGCGAGGCGCCGCTCCCTCACGACATCGTCATCGACCGGTGCTACGTCCACGGCAACCCCGGTGAGGCGAGCGGCCGAGGGGTAGCGCTCAACGGCAAATCCCTCGCCGTCATCGATTCCTCCCTCGCTGACTTCAAGGATCAAGACTTCGACACCCAGGCCATCATGGGCTGGAACGGCCCCGGCCCATTCAAGATCGTGAACAATTACCTCGAGGCCGCCGGCGAAAACGTCATGTTTGGCGGCGGCGACCCGGCGATCGCCAACCTCGTGCCGTCGGATATCGAGATCCGCGGAAACCACTTCTTCAAGCCCACGAGCTGGCGCGGCGTCTGGGCTGCCGTCAAGAACCTGTTCGAGCTCAAGAACGCCCGCCGCGTGCTGATCGAGGGCAATATCTTCGAAAATATCTGGCTGGCCGCGCAGGGCGGCTTCGCCATGCAGCTCACCGTCCGCAATCAGGACGGCACCGCCCCCTGGTCGACCATCGAAGACGTCACCATCCGCAAGAACATCGTCCGGCATGCTTCCGCCGGCGTGAACATCCTCGCCGCCGACGATCCCAATCCCAGCCAAACCATGAAGCGGGTTCTCCTCCAGGACAACCTCTTCGACGACATCACCGGGTCAACGTGGGGGGGGCCGGGACGGCTGTTTCAGATTCTCGGCTGGGCGGCGGGTTCGACCGACCTGGTGATCGAGCACAACACCGGCGTGCAGACAGAAAATTTGAATTACTCGGACGGGCTGGCTCATCTCGGGTTCATCTACCGCAACAACCTCACCCCTCGAGGCGGCGACGGGTACGGCTTCATCGGCGCCGGAGCGGCCGAGGGCCTCCCCACCCTCACCGTCTATTTCCCGCTCGCGGTGTTCTTGCGAAACGTCATCGCCGGCGGCAACGCCCTGCTCTATCCGCCCGCGAATTTCTTCCCCGCCTCGCTCGCCGCCGTCGGCTTCGTCGATCTCGCGGGGCGCAATTATCGCCTGGCCGCGTCGAGCCCCTACAAGAACGGGGCGACCGACGGCACCGACATCGGCGCCGACATCGACGCCCTCGAGACCGCGACCGCGGGAGTGCTCTCTGGCACCCCGGCGACCTCCGACACGTCGCGCCCCACGATCTCGCTGAGCGCTCCGTCCGCTGGCGCGCTCGTGTCGGGCGCGACCGTGACGGTGTCGGCCACCGCCGCCGACAACGTCGGCGTCGTCAGGGTCCAGTTCAAACTCGATGGCGGCGACCTCGGCGCCGCCGTCACGACGCCGCCCTACAGCGTGACCTGGAACACGAAAACCGCCACCAACGCCGCGCACTCTCTCACCGCCCTGGCCTTCGATGCCGCCGGCAACCTGGGCTCCAGCGCTCCTGTCACCGTCACGGTCTCCAACGATACGACGCCGCCCACCGTGGCCATCTCCTCGCCCACCGCCGGCCAGACCGTATCGGGCACGGTGACGATCGCTACCGCCGCCGCCGATAACGTCGGCGTCACCCGCATCGACTACCTCCAGGACGGCCAGCTTCTCGCCGCCCTCGCCCCGCCCGCCTTCACCTTCGCCTGGTCCACCACCAGCGCGAGCAACGGGCCACACTCCCTCGCCACCCGGGCCTACGACGCCGCTGGAAACGTCACCACCAGCACCGCGGTGTCCGTGACGGTTTCGAACTCGAACCCGGCGCCGACACTCGGCGCGCTTGCCCCGAGCAGTGCCGCCGCGGCTGGGGCCGCATTCACACTCACGGTCAACGGGAGTAGTCTTTCCGGCTCGTCGGTGGTCCGGTGGAACGGGGCGGACCGGACGACGACTTTTGTGAGCGGAACGCAGCTGACGGCGGCCATCCCCGCCAGCGATCTGGTCACATCAGCGACGGCCCAGGTGACCGTATTCACCCGCGCCCCGGGCGGCGGCACCTCGACCGCCCTGCCGTTCACGATCACCGCCGCCACGAACCCGATCCCAGCTTCCACGTCACTTTCGCCGAGCGACGCCACAGCGGGAGGGACAGGTTTCACTCTGACGGTGACCGGGGCAAACTTCGTGCCCTCATCAGGAGTGCGCTGGAACGGGGCGGACCGGACGTCGACGTATGTGAGCAGCACTCAACTGCAGGCAACGATTCAGGCCAGTGACATCGCGACGGCAGGAACGGCTCAGGTGACAGTGGTGACACCCGCGCCGGGCGGGGGCACCTCCGCCCTGCCCTTCACCGTCAACAATTCCGCGCCAGCCCCGCCACCGCCCGGCTCAGGGCTCGTGGCCGCCTACAGCTTCAACCAGGGCAGCGGCGGGACAGTGCCCGACGCCTCCGGCAACGGAAACCACGGCACGATCGCGGGCGCGACGTGGACCAGCCAGGGAAGATACGGCAGCGCCCTTTCCTTCGACGGCGTGAGCAGCCGGGTGACGGCGTCGAACGTGGCCCTGGGTGCCGCATTCACGATCATGGCGTGGGTCCAAAATCCAACGAACGCCGCGTACGAGACGGTCGTAACCGTGGGGACGGACCGAGATCTCTATCTGCGCAACGGCGTGATCACCTTCTGGGACGGGTCGGTTGAGCGCCTGTTCGGCAGTGCGATCTCGAAGAAGGGCTGGCACCATGTGGCGATCGTTTCGGACGGCTCGAGCGTGCGCGTCTACCTCGACGGAGCCCCCAGCGGCACCCCCCAGGTCGTTTCGCTCGGTGCCGTCATTGGAACTCTACAAGCCGGCGCCTGGACCATGGGAGCTGTGAATCACGACTTCTTCGGCGGGCGAATCGACGAGGTGCGGATCTACAGCCGTGCCCTCGCGCAGACGGAGGTCCAGACCGATATGAACACGCCAATCGCACCGTAGGAGAGAAACCGGCCTGAACGTCGGCGTCGTCGGGTCCACTTCAAGCTCGACGGCGCCGACGTCGGAGTCGAGTTCACCACCGCCCGGAAAGAAACGACGTCGGCGGTCAGATCAGGGGACTCGGCAGCGCTGGCGACCCACAGCGAACTCGAGATGCCAGAAAGCACATACGGGTCGAATGTGGCACTGCGTGTTAGGCGCCCCGACATGCCGATCGGATTCCACGCAGCCCCTCAAGCCCCTGCGATTTCCAGATCTTGATGCGCCTGACGACATGTCGTGATCGCTCCTTGGCATCCCTTGCACATCCTCGGTCTTTCAGAAGGAAGACCCTCCCGAAAAGGGCACACCCGTCGCGAGACGGGGCCGCAAAGCCACGGGTCAGGCAAGGCGCCTGACGGCCGAGCTACCGAAGGAGGGCGCGCTCGCCCCCCGGGGGTACCGGGTCTTCCGCGAAGGGAGACCAGGATGCTTTCAGGAGCGGGTTCGAGCGTACGTCACGCGCTCGTTCTTCTCCTTGTTGGCGGGCTCACCGTCGGACTGCTTCTGTGGGTCCACCCCCCCGCTTCGGCACAAACACTTCCGACCACTTTCGACACCACGCTTCCAGCGGTCACCGGATCAACCTTCCCTGTCAATGCGGGGGGCAGCATCCAAACGGCGATCAACGCCGCGGCCGGGGCGAACCCGAACCTGAACCATGAGATCGTCGTCCAGGCGGGCAGCGCGTTCACCGGGGCTCTCACGATCCCCGCGCGGGCGGCTGGGACGGGCTGGATCATCATCCGGAGCAGTGCCCTTGCGTCCCTGCCAGCCGCCGGGACACGCGTCGGGCCTGCGAACGCCGCGAACATGCCGAAGATCCAGGGGCCCGGGACGGGAGCGAGCTTTACGCCAATCATCGACATCCCGGCCGGCGCCCGCCAGTGGCGGCTCGTCGGTCTCGAAGTGACCGTCTCGAATGGCTCCCCGCACGCCACCCTGATCCGGATCGGCAGCGGCACCGAGATGACCGTCGGTCAGCTGGCGACGAACATCGTGCTCGACCGGATGTATCTGCATTCGTTCTCGACCGCGCTTTCGGCGGGGCTCAAGTTCGGCGTGCAGATGAATGGTGCCAAGATCGCGCTGCTGGACTCCTACGTGGACGACATGAAAGCCGCTCCGAACCAGATCCTCTCGGGGGATGACGGGGAGTCCAAGGGCGTGATCGCCTGGAACGGGTCGGGGCCGTTCAAGCTCGTCAACAACTTCATCCAGGCGGCCGCGATCAATGTGCTGTTCGGCGGCTCGGACGCCAACGCCGCCGCGGTCCGGCCCGCCGACCTGGACTTCCGCAATAACTACGTCCCGAAGGACGCCGCCCGGTGGCGCGGCACGAGCGTCGTCACGAAAACAACTTTCGAGCTGAAGAACATGGCCCGCGTTTTGATCGAGGGGAACCGCTTCGAGACCGCGTGGGTGCCCGCGAATGGGGACGGGGGTCAGATCATCCGCTTGAACGTCCGAAACCAGAACGGCTCTGATCCGGGATCGCGGGTCCAGGACATCACCTTTCGGAACAACATCGTCAAGAGCGGCGGAACGGGCATTCAGTTCCTCGTGCATGACGACCCGAACGCTTCGGCCAACATGGCGAGGGGCCTGTTCGAGAATAACCTCTTCGACGACATCAACTCCGGGACCTGGGGTGGGCTCGGCAACGCCTGGACCTTCGCGAGCTACTCACCGGGCTCACCCGAGCCCAACAGCGCCCAAGAGATGGTCTTCAACCACAACACCGTGTTCTCCAACCAGGCGCCCATCAACGCGCAGGATAGTTCGAACCAGGTCTTCGAGTCTGGGGCGAATGCGTTCCAGAATAATATCTTCCAGCGCGGCAATTTCGGGCTCGTGTCTGGGGCCTTCGGCGAGGGCACACCGACCCTGAACGGGCGCTTCGCCGCGGCGCCGTTCACGCGCAACCTCGTGATCGGCGGAAGCCCCGCGAGCTACCCCCTCGACAACTTCTTTCCTGTCACGGTCGCGCTTGTGGGGTTCGTGAACTTCGCGGGGGGCGACTACCGTCTCGCTGTCACGTCGATCTATCGCAACCTCGCGACGGATGGGACGGACATCGGCGTGAACGTCGATACGCTGAACGCCCGGCAGGCCTGCACGATCTCGGGCGTCTGCGGCGCGGGCGCGGCGCCGACGGCTCCCTTCGGGTTGACGCTGTCCTTCAGCTGGCACGAATAGAGGCGACCGCTCCGATTACTGCCGCGACGCTGACGGTGAAACGTGACACTTTGTGTCACGTAGCCGTTCAGTATGGATCCGCCGATCGGATTCCCACAGAGCGGCTCAAGCCCCTGCGATTTCCAGGTCTTGATGCGGCTGACCCTTCGTGACCGTACCTTGGCACCCCCCGTGCTAAACCCCTAGTCTTCCAGAGGAAGGAACCCTCCCAGGTAGAGGGAGGGCACACTCCGCGGCCCCGGGAACATCGGGTATCCCGCACGGAAGGGAACGACGATGCACTCGGGAGCCGGAGCGAGCGTTCGCCGCGCGCTCGCTTTTCTCCCTGTCGGCGGATTGGCGATTGGTCTGCTGCTCCCGCCTACGGCGATGGTCGCGAGTTCCGAGGCGCAACCTCTCGAGCTCCCGCGCGCGTTCCTCGACACCACGCTCGTGCCATCGTCGGGCCAGACCATCACCGTGCCGGCGGGCGGGGATTTCCAGGCCGCGCTCAACGCCGCGCAACCGGGCGATGTGATCACGCTACAGGCGGGAGCGACCTTCCGCGGCCCGTTCACGCTGCCCAACAAGGCCGGAGTGGGCTGGATCACGGTCCGTACCAGCGCCCCCGACAGCAGCCTCCCGCCCCCAGGAACCCGTGTGAGCCCCTCGTTTGCCGCCGTCATGCCGAAGCTCGTCGTCGGGACGGGCGTGGGGGGAGCCATCCAGGCGTCCGCGCAGGCTCACCACTTTCGGTTCATCGGCATCGAGGTCAAACCCCTGGGCGGCGCGCTGGTCTACACCCTCATCGAATTCGGCAACGGGAGCGAGACCAGCGACGAGATGCTGCCCCACAACCTGATCGTCGACCGGTGCTATGTCCACGGAAATGCCGGTGAGGCCGCCGTGCGCGGCGTCGCATTCAACGGCAAATCCCTCGCCCTCATCGATTCCTACCTCTCCGACTTCAAAGATCAGGCGCAGGACACCCAGGCCATCATGGGCTGGAGTGGCCCGGGGCCCTTCAAGATCGTCAACAACTATCTGGAAGCGGCCGGCGAGAATATCATGTTCGGCGGCGGCGACCCGTCGATCGCCAACCTCGTGCCGTCGGACATCGAGATCCGTCACAATCACGTCTTCAAGCCCACGGCCTGGCGAGGAGTGTGGGCCGCCGTCAAGAACCTGCTCGAGCTGAAGAACGCCCGCCGTGTACTGGTCGAGGGCAATGTCTTCGAAAACACCTGGCTGGCCGCCCAGGCCGGCTTCGCCGTGCAACTCACCGTCCGCAACCAGTACGGCACCGCGCCATGGTCGACGATTGAGGATGTGACTTTTCAGCTGAACATCGTGCGGCACGCGGCCGCGGGGATAAACATCCTCGCGGCCGACGACCCGAACCCGAGCCAGACCATGAAGCGGGTGCTCATCCGGCACAACCTCTTCGACGACATCACCTCGGCGTGGGGCGGCCAGGGGCGGCTATTTCAGATCCTGGGCTGGACAGGAGGCGCGACTGACCTGGTGATCGACCACAACACGGGAGTCCAGACGGAAAACCTGAATTACTCGGATGGGGTCCCCCATCTCGGGTTCATCTACCGCAACAACCTCACCCCGCGCGGCGCCGGGAGCGGCTTCGTCGGCGCCGGCACCCTTGAAGGCCTCCCCACGCTCATCGTCTATTTCCCGCTGGCGGTGTTCCAACGTAACATTCTGGCGGGGGGCTTCGCGCTGCTCTACCCGCCAGAGAATTATTTCCCCCCCTCGCTCGCCGCCGTGGGCTTCGTGGATCTCGCCGGGCGTAACTATCGCCTGGCCCCGTCCAGCCCGTACAAGAACGCGGCCACCGATGGTACCGACATCGGCGCCGACATTGACGCCCTCGAGGCGGCGACGGCAGGTGTGGTCTCTACAACCGAGCCGCCTGCGGACACGACGCCGCCGACCGTGACTATCTCCTCACCGACCGCCGGGCAGACGGTGTCGGGCGTGGTACCCATCACTGCCGCCGCCGCCGACAACGTCGGCGTCACTCGTATGGATTACCTCCAGGACGGCCAGCTCCTCGCCGCTCTGACCCCGCCCGCCTTCACCTTCCCGTGGTCGACCACCAGCGTGAGCAATGGCTCCCACAGTCTCACCGCCCGCGCCTATGACGCCGCCGGAAACATCACGACGTCGGCCCCCGTCGCGGTGACCGTCAGCAATCCCGATCTCACGCCGCCCACCGCGACCATTACCTCGCCCACCTCCAATCCGACCTACACCACGAGCAGCTCCCCGCTGACACTCGGCGGGACCGCCGCCGACAACCTCGGGGTGACTCAGGTGACGTGGGCCAACCATCGCGGCGGCAGCGGCACGGCGACCGGCACGACCAGCTGGACGGCCAGCGGGATCGTCCTGCAGCCCGGCGACAACGTGCTGACGGTCACCGCGCGCGACGCCGCCGCCAACACCGCCTCGGCCCGCGTCACGGTGACGCTGTCGGCCACCTTCACGTTCACCGACGACCCGCTCACCCCACAGAGCACGCTCATCAAGGTGCTACACATCATGGAGCTTCGGACGGCCATCGATAGCGTTCGCGTCGCCCGCGGGCTCGCGCCCTTTGCCTGGACCGATCCCACGCTCACGATTGGGAGCACCGTGGTCAGAGTCGTTCACTTGACCGAGCTGCGGACCGCCCTGAGCCAGGCCTATCAAGCGGCCGGTCGGGCTGACCCGACGTACACCGACCCCACCGAGCTCAGCGTCATCAAGGCCATCCACCTGAACGAGATCCGCGCGGCCGTGCGCGCCCTCTAGCCAGGGACGGGGCCGCGTGTCAGATCGACGACGATGTGATCGGGGCCGATCGCGGCGAGGGTGAGCAACGCCCCCCGGGGAATCTCCTCTCCGCTCGTGTTCAGACGCTCGAGTCCTCGCGGATTCTCGATGTACGCTCGCTAACAGCGACTGCTCTGAAGTCAAGGGACCGCGCGCGTTGCCGGTAATCGGCGACCACCATCTCGCGGAAGATCCCGGCGCACTCGCGAAGGGTCAGCGGGCGGCTCTCGACCCGGACCTGGCCCTTCCGGATGGCACCGAGCACCGATTCGACCGTCGGCGATCCCTCGATCAAAGAGTAGGTCGTCCCGAACTGCCGGATGACGTGGCTGTCCGACGTCCCGAGGAGCGGCAAGCCGGCTTCCTGGGCCAGGCGGACCGCTGGGCGGTTGAAGTCGATCCTTCGCGTATAGAAATGGCTGAATTCGATCGCGTCGAAGAGGTCGATCTCCTGGAGAAGACGGTCCCGGAGACAGATGGAGCCCGGAAAGAACGGGTGGGGCGCTGCCACCAGCCACTCCGGGCGACGGAGCCGGCGCAGGTCGGCGAAGGTTCTGATCCGTTCGAGGGGAACGTCGATGTTGTAGAGGAGGACGTGTTTGCCCTCGATCGTCGCCTCGACCCCGGGGATCAATAAGATACCCCGCTCCCGGGCATAGTCTTGCAGGCGTGCACTGAAGGTGACGGTGTCGTGATTGGTGATGCTGAGGACCTGAAAGCCGGATCGCGCCGCCCGGTCGATCAGGCCCTGCGCATCGTATGCGATGAATCGCTCGCGCTCCCAGGTGTGGAGATGAAGATCGGCCCTGAGCTCCACGGGTGCGCTCCTCCTCCCTATCTCGCCTCGGGGCCGAGCTCGCCGCGTTTCACGGCCGCGACGATGTACTGCGTTCCCAGCCACCCCAAGAGCGATGACTCCTCCAGCACGGTGCAGCGGCGGTCGATTCGACGCGAGAGATCCGGAAAGAATCGGTCGAGCGGATAGAAGCAGAAATGCGAAAACGCCCACGCCTGTCTTCGGAATCGCGCACGAGCGAGGACGCGGTCGAGCCGCCAGGGAGCGAGAGGATGGCGGGGGTGATCGGGAATCTGGCTTCGCCGAACGGATCCGGTCACGAGGCGACGGATGCCGCGGTAGGGGGGGCCCACGAACCGGTCGAGCACGCTCTGCGCGAGGTGGTAGGGCGCGATGCTCGAGGGAACGCTGACGACGAGCAGTCCGCCCGGCCGCAGCACACGGCGCACCTCGGAGACG
>Ga0137394_10003324_pt1 | contig 12046 bp, 10 predicted proteins | sample czobulk116metaG_FD_108278 | JGI IMG/M metagenome (GOLD analysis project Ga0137394, IMG submission 108278) | Vadose zone soil microbial communities from Angelo Coast Range Reserve, California, USA - czobulk1.16 metaG | ecosystem: Environmental > Terrestrial > Soil > Vadose zone | place: USA... | reverse complement strand
GTTTTTGAGTTTAGAGCCTGAGGGAAAGCGGAGGATGTATTGTACTCACAGTAATCAAGCGCAAGTACGGCAGGATTGTGGAAATTGACCATCTGATAAACGTGCACCGCCTAGTGAGCTATTGGGGGTGATGCTGAGCTCCCCAGAGGAAGCAGTGCGGGTGCAAAATCGTGGGGGGAGGTTAATTTGCAGATAACCAAACAAGCTGAGTCCGAGTCTGTATTCTTATAACGAAGAGCTGCCAGCTGAGCGCAGCCTCTTTTCATGGTGGTAGTAATACCCGTGTTACAATACCGAGGCCACGCAAGTCGAATCGCGTGGCTGAGACAATGTCAACATGAAACACTTACCAAATTAAAAATGGTGTGGGTCCAAACCCGATGAGGGATCAGTCGATCAATCGTTCACCACGTTGTTTATTGTTCACTGACGCTCAGTAGTCAAAAGAAGTTACCGTACTGTATTATTTTGTTCGGTTACCGTCCCGCGTGTAACTTCAGCTTCATGTTTCATTACTCTCTCGATAAGTAGACCCGTACTTCATTGTCTCAACGCTCCAGACTCCAGCATACCATAAAAGCAAGCATACTCGGAATGCGCATGGTCTATCGAACAGCCGTCGGATGAGAATCTGTGTCACACTGGTAACTTGTGGCGAGACGCTATACAAATAGTTAGATGTGCCGAGATTCGAGAAAATCTAAATGTGTCCGTTTAATCACCACGATCGTGCTTTGGCCGTGAATATATTTGGAAGAACGTGATCGTGGAGTAGTCACGAAAACGTTTCATCTTGAGGGGTGTAAAGCCTGCATTCGCTGTAATCTTGGAAACGAGCTTCGTGACCACCCACCCAGATAAAGAAAATAGTAGGTCCAAACCATGTGTATGGGCGGTGACAGAGTCAGCGAACATGCGCTTCCTCGTTGTTCCGTACCGATTTAACCCGTTAAAGAAAACGTGTGGCTGTTGTTCTCAGAAAAACGATAAACAAAAATCACAGGATTTGTTAGCGACAGCAGTCTGAGGAGCATTACACTAAGAAAATTTCACCTCGAACGTCTTGATGGGGAATGCTTCCAAACAACAACTCCTGTTCAGCCACTGTTGCACTGCAATGTTTGGTTTTGATAGCCGGCCTGGGGAAATCAGTTGGCCGGCACTGGACATATGCGGTCTTAGAATCTTTGATTGAACTAGTGGGTGACAACACGTACTGTAGGAGTCAGGGGGAGCGCCGTCGACTGTGACCACCGTACCTGTCCCTGCCAAGGACGCCGCCGGCATCAAACTAGCTGGCGCAACTAGGGAGCCGCAACAGCAAAGCCCGAGGCGCTGGAGCCAAGGGCAGAAGGCGAGGCGTGGCGCGGGCGCGACAGACACAGCGCTGCGAGCTGACGCGACAGACAGTGAGCGCACAATTGATTCGCTGCCGCAAGGCTCTCCGACAGAGGGCGTGGCTGGGCGTGGCTGTGACACGCTTCTGCGAAAGGCTGAGACCGTAGATGAGCGCGAGCACGAGTTCAAGGCGCTGCCGCAGGGGGGGCCCGGCCGAGCGCGAACATGAGGGCGCCTTGCCAGCGCGAGGGGACTCGGACCCGGCCGCACCCAGGCCTGACTGGCCACCGAGAGCCCAGGAGAAAACCGCCTTAAGAGGCGATTCCCGAATTGAAGAGGCCTCTTGAGGCCAGACAAGCGAGCGCGGCGGGCATAGTCGACTGCCCAACAAAACAATCTGGCCCGCCCAAGAACAATATCAGCCAGGCAGCACCGTGACCGGTGCCACCCGTGACGGCCGCGTACCTTTTCCCATATCTGCACCCTCCCACCGCCCAGAACCGCCATTCGAGGGCTATTTGTCGAGTCTTAGGTCGAGCGATATCCCACATAACCATGTACACCTGAAATGTGCAAATGCCTACCAAGAAATCGTTTGGTGAGAAGCTATGTTGCACCCGCAAGACCCTGATTCGCAATAGCTACATGAGTCGACCAGATGCGGCTCCAACGGGCCATGCATGTAGTCGTCGCAGAGCAATCACCTAAGGGCTGAGTGTATCTTGTTGAAAGCGACTGCATCGTTGAGAAACTTGCCTGTAAAACGCAAAGGCTGTGCTGGATACGCATCCAAGTCGAAATAAAATAATTCGTAGGCCCATACCACACGTTCAGGCCGAGTGTCCGGGTCGGGGAACGAGCTCTCCCTTGCTGCGGCATCGTAATCTGGCCCGATAAATTACGCAAGGTCCAATCCTTATCGTGGGGGGGAAAAGATGGAAAGTGGTGTTCGCTAGAATTGATGATGGTTATTACAGGAGCGTGAGGGTAAGAACATAGTTCATATCGTGGCCGCCTGGATGAGAAAAGATTTCGAACCCCGGAACCTGGTCAACCATTGTCATTTTGGACATCCGATAACAGGGACTTTGGATAGCCGGCACGGCGTAGAAGCGGTTTAAGAATCACCAGGTGCCAGAGCTAGCGAGTAATGACGCGCCTCGATTTGGATTTGGATTTTTGCCCGCAGAGGCGCTGCGATGTGACGATGTCGGTATCATCATGTGCCGATCGCCCCATGGCAACCCCGACGACCACACTGATGACTTCCGGCCTCCTTCTGTTCTGAGGGGAGGAGGCTCTCTGGACCACCACCACGGGTCCATTGCGAAAAAGAGAGCCGTGATTGTCGTGACATCTGCATGCTGGTACCGGATATTCGGATTGTGTAGCAGGAGTATAGCACGACGTACTTGAGTAGAGCACAGTCGAGAATGCAATGGTAGCCGATGTATCCATTGCACCTAAAGCAAGGCCGGCCATCGCAGTCAGGAGAGGTTGATGATGATACACATTGCCAGTGAATAGCGCCGAGGTCATGGGTTAGAGTTAAACGTTAAACCTGTGGGGACTGGCAACGGTCATTTGCCCACTACAGCAATCATCGATCAATCATCTTTTTCCCACAAATTGTGGGTAAGGTCACTCTGCGAAAAATCACAATCGGGATATTTAGCAAATTACTGTTTCAAACGTGCACCCACAACGTGCCAGAGGCTTTGTCGTCGCACGCGAGCCGGATGACATGTTTCAACCCCGGATCTGAGTCTAGCATACAAGTAGCCCCAGCATGAGGGCTGCGATGCCGTGCCAGCATTCCTCGCAGTCCTCGGGCGTTTACAGGCTGGCAGGCGACATCTTCCGGGATTTAGATTGCAAACCATGGGGCCACAGCATCCCGGTCCTGCCCGATGGAATCCCGAAATGGCCAGAGGATGATGCGTTCGCCTTCCGAAGGGAGGCGACGTGATCCGTCGGTTTGTGTGGCAGCCACCGTAACACCCGAGAGTCGAAAGGGGTGTGCTTTCTTACAAGCAGCTTTCCGAGGATCAGGCAAGGCCTATGGCTACATTGGCACTCCAACCATTTCGTCTGTTTCGCCCTCACAGTCGTGGGAATCGGCCTCAATAACCCATCACCGCTTGCGTGACAGATGCTACGAAATTGCAATTCTTGGGACGTATCAAACACTCAAACACTTTCACGACTTCCATGCCACGCTAGTACAATTACGGTATAGTAACTCAGAGGAGACATTCAAGGATTCAGAAAGAATTTGTCGAGGCCACCAAAAGGTTCTGCCAGGCGCCAATCACCCACGCTCACATGCGGTTGTGACGACCTAAATCAAGAAATTCAAACTCATGACGACATTTACGAGTTACTATTGTAGTAGGACTCGGAGACGTCGAAAGGATGGGGGTTGGGAAGCTTGTTACCTCGGTAACCTATACACACAAATAGTGGCTGGGGATTTTCTTCTCACCGGGAACTCTTCTCGACACGCCGCTCTCCGTATCATAGTTAAGGCTCTGACCGTCTGGCGCGTTACGTCGCAACTGTCTAGGGACGGTGCCGATGCAAACGATACTCTCGTCCCTTAATGATTTTGGTTAGTCCTCGTGGCTCGTGTGCACGGCCATCTCCACTCGTTTCGGCGACGTGGCCACTGCCGCCTCAGGGTAAGTTGATTTGAACGTTGAGTCCGCATGGCCATGACGTATTCTGCGGGCCCGAGGTTCGGAGTCCATCACGCTACGGTGACATCGATTACACTGAGTGAGCGCGGAGACATGATGGAGATGGAGAATGGCACACATTTCGGTGGAGTTGCCAAAGTCCAGGAGGGAGCGGTACATCCTTGTCGCGGCGATGGAGATCGCAATCAGCGAGGTCATCAAGAAAATCTGTGTTGCAGGGACGCATAAGAATAATTAGTATCCTTCATGAGCGTAGCAACTAGGAACATACACGATCAAACGCCGCTGGAATCAGCAACGCGGTCAATCTAAGGTACTATGATGTTGCATCGAAGGGAAAATTTACCATTCAGATTCAAACAAACGAACACCTACAATGCAGACAGTCACAGTGGTCGGTGAAAAAGTGTGTCAGGAAACCAGTTGGACGTACGACTGGCGGGACCTCGACTGCGGTTGCAAGCAAGAGCCAAATGAGGCCCTGTCGGCCAGAAATCACATTAGCGGATGGAGAGAACCACGACCGCGCAAGAATCGCAAGCACCGTGACCCCACCTGTTTCCAAAGCAGGAGTCCAAGACCACGTGTGCCTGCACCATGATAGCGCAGGCGGAGCAAGCCAATGAGCATTGTGACCAGCAAGACAAAGTCGGTAAGAAACATGAAGACGAATGTTTCTTTAATACTCTTAAGGTCGGGTGCACTGCAAACGTCTTGCATCGGAATCCATGCAGAGTGGATCTAAGCAGTGTTAAGCATAGAAGATCCGAAATATTTGAGAGCAAGTCTTTACCCGAATAATACCTGGTAAAAGGCATTATTTGATAGGGTTTCGGTTTATCTGCGGAATGGGTTGAGAGTGACTTACCATGGATGACCAATGAGGCGTTGGTCACCCATAGAATGGCCGCGAGCCCCATGATGCCCTTATTCCAGTTCCAAATAGCGATTCTGTGGGAACATGCCCATGAGCGTCTCCTTTGGAATATGGCAAAAGGGGGAGAGTAGAAGACTTAAACGTACACACGGAGTATGATCAATAAAGAAGAAAGGATAAAGGTACTGAATCCAAAGGTCTGGAAGATTAGGAGATAAGCTAAAGATTGGCCTTGTCGAGGATTGGGCCCATTGGGGGGCACGAGAGGATGAAATTGGATGAAATGCTCACGAAACTCAAGATAACCACGACCTTGGGGGCGTCAAAAGTTGAGCATCTGGATGTAGAGAGGTAGATGCAAGACACCGGGGCACACCTGACAATTGGTTTGGTTCGTCATGTTGAGAGTAACGAGTTCCGTGACCACAGCCATGAGTGTGGCGAGGCGCGTAAGGGAGTAAATCTACCCAAGAGACAAGGAGAAAGTCAGCAGGCTCACTCCCAGGGAAGAAGGCGGTATCCCCCCAAAAGAGCCCGTCAAATTTGAATACTACATACCCATATCGACCATCGGTAGCGTACACGTCCTTTGATGACATGCCACTCGTAGTCAAGAGTCGTGAAGAACTCCCATCTGGCATTATAGATTCGCGTGAGTCCGTGTCCCATACAAAATAAGAGTGCAAGGGGCGCGCGCGACGTGCAATGCAACCTCACATGTAAAGACCATCCAACGTGTGGCTGAGCTTTGAGAGGGCCCCTCAAAAGAGGACCACATGGGATTTTTGAGCTTAGATGGAAATAGAAAACTCATTCATACTCACAGAAATCGAGGGCAAGTACAGCAGGATCATGGAAGTTGACCATCTCAATTTGAAACCGCTAAGTGTACACCACTAGGTGAGCTGTGGGGATGGCTGAGCTGAGTCAGGCTCTGGGTTCACTGAAGGAGGCGCGTCGCGTACAAGACCCTGATGGTAGTTATTAAAATCTATCGAAGAGAGCATAAAGGTATATGCTCGTACTTCTTGCCCTTTCCAAGTTCATACTAGTAGAGTGGCGTGTGACAGAATGCCAACTTGAAACATCGCCACTGCACCTGTGCATCCCTATCCCTCTCCCATTTGATTTAACGCACGGACCTTGTGCCCCCGCTGTTGTCTCAGGGGGCATGCATGCATATTGCCTTGACTACCCACATGCCCTAGGCATCAATCCCCTCACTTCCCTTTCCTTCCCTCATGCAAATGCACACGATCAGCTCTATGTCATATATCCTCCTTCATTTCACTAAGTGGCAAAGCTCCACACATTATATTGTGTGGCTAGTATAAAGTGTGTGTTGTGCACATCAATATGAACTTGTCTGCTCATCAAAGCTCCCAGTGTGTGCCCTCAAGTTCGCTCATCCACTTCTGCCGCCACCCCCTTCCCCCTTTCGCTCACGCTTCACTGCATTGCCGTGCTACCGGCTGCCATTACTCATTCATCTTTCTTTCTTTAATGGCGTCATAACCTGGCCGGGCCCTGTAAACCACAGAGTGTCCCGTGGTTATACCTGGAACAAAGATAAAAAGGTATTGGTCACAAGAATTGATGAAGTGACGCGTGTCTCACACTGCACTAGTACTGTTAGCACCATCCTGCAATCATCTCATACAATGGCAATGACCACGCCGATGGCTTTACGGCTTTCCCCTGCCAGAGGGGGCTTTCTGGATCCCCACTGCTTGTTAAATATTGCCAACGTTGCTTGGTTGCAAAGAAGAGAACCGTGATTGTGGCGAGGTATGTGTGATGGTATCGGTTCTCGCAACAGGAGTCTAGCACAACGCAGTACTAGGGCGACCTGAGAATCGACCTTCGCGCCCAAAGTGTGGCCATCGTAGTTACAAGAAACGCACTTAGTCAGCTGGCATTGCCTGGCAATGTGCCGATACAGTATTGCTCGAAGCCATCTCGATTAGAAAGCAAACCCAAATTTGCATGTCCTCGGGCGACTACTAATGGGCACGTATCAGTCGTTTGCCTACCGGCGATTATTTCTCCGTACTGTAACACGAGGCCCTAAGTGGACCTGTGTATGTGAGTTCGAGGGGTCGTCTCAAGACCGGGGATCCAAGGCCACGTCACGACCCCGGAAGGGAAAGTGACACGCGAGAGGGGAAGAAAGGGGAAAGAAAGAGGGGGGGGAAGAGAGGGCGGACGAGTGAGAGTGTGTGAATGGGGGGGATTCAGGCGGTTGCCGCACGCGCACTGCACGAAAGGCGGGTGATGGTAGAGACGACGGGGACGCGAATACAACGCGAGACTTGACGAACGAAAGTGATACGAAAATGCGATACGAAACGGCTTGAAAGGGCGAAGGGCGGGGGACGTGACGGCGCACGGGCTCGGTTTAACGTGGAGTTGTTGGGTGGGAAGATACACGTGAGGCCTGGACGCGGGACAGCGAGACGAACGATGGCACTCTTGGCTCGGTTCGTTGTCAGGCGGTCAGAGGAGCAGGGTGTTGGACTATATGCGCGAAAGGGGTCTGTACCGCGAGCGCGCGGGGCTGTGCGGGCGTTAGCGAGTGTGCATGTACATGCAGGGGGATAAACTACTGACCTCAGTCTCGTCGTAAAATTGTGCGACAGAACACTCCTTTTATGTATTTCGTATGTATGAATTCCAAGGATCCTGCCCTCGCGCGAGTCTATTTATGTTGACTTAACTTCCTCTTTTGCCTCAACCTTCCGGGCATTGCCTACGCAGCCGCGTGGCCGGCGCACCTCCAACACAGGGAACGCGTGGGGTAAACTCGGCCACTTCATTGAGTTAATGCCTAGTCTTTCGACGAGGCGGCGGCGCTGGTTTTATAGCAAAAAGGTATTTACCTACAATGTATCCTACTATGTAGCGGGTGGGGAAGCGGGCGCGCGGACTTGTGGCCTCTGGCTCGTCGGTCGAGGCGAGAGTCGAGGGTCGGGCGTCCTTCGCGCAAGAGTCGCCGCCGGCCCGCCGCTCACCGCGTTCCCCTTAGTCACCAGCACCGCCGGCTTGCCACATGCCACTTGACGCCGCTTGTTTGGGAAAAAGATTCGTGATTGCGGCGATGCAGAACAGCAGAAGTCAGAATACGGAATCAGAAGAAATCTAATTACCTAATTCAAATCCGAACCGATGCCATCTGGGTTAGGGTTAGAACCCCTTTTGTATTTTATCGCGGGTTTTATCTGTCCTCACACCCACAACACCACTGGCAGAGCGATCTACCCGCCTCCGCCTATTGCACGACCATCATGGGCGAGTCACGTTCCGAACTTCTTGCATGGCTCAATGAGCTGCTCCAGGTCAACTATACCAGGATCGAGCAATGCGGGACCGGCGCGGTCTACTGCCAAATCCTCGACTCCATCTATCGTGCGTCCATCTGTTTCGATCGGCTCCTCCCAACGTTTGTCTCAGGATCTTGCTGCTGACGTGCCTTTGGGCTCGCAGTGGATGTGCCAATGACGCGCGTCAAAATGAATGCCAAGCACGAATACGAATTTATAGCCAATTTTAAAGTGATGCAAAACGTGTTCAAAGCGAAGCGAATAGACAAGGCGCGTTGACGTTCCTTCCACCCGCACTGCAATCTTCGAGACAGGCCCTATCTCCTGACACGTGTTGGATCATAGCCCATTCCCATAGAAAAACTGGTCAAATGTAAAATGCAGTGCGTGTTCTCTCTTTTTTTCGCGGTAGTCGCCAGGCGCCTAATTACGCCTGGATCATGCGCGCACGTGCCATAAAACAACGAAAGGGATAACCTCGAGTTCACGCAATGGATGAAGCGCTTCTGGGACACCAATTACCCGGGACATCCATACGATCCTGTCGCGCGACGGCGTGGCCAGTCGACCGAGGCCCCCGCGACCCTCGCTCCCATCGCATCCTCCCGCATGGCAAACATCCCTGGCGCGGGTGCCGCACGCTCAGGGGGCAAGACGCCCGTCAGTGGACATCGTTCGGGGAGCGCATCGGCCGTGCACCACGAACAGGTGGTCGGACTTCAGGCTCAGCTGAAGGAGATGTCGGCGCACCTCGAGGGCCTCGAGAAGGAACGCGACTTTTACTTTGCCAAGGTTGTTTTATTTTCCTTTTTAACGCGGTCAGGGCGTTTGTCCTTTTTCTGTGCTCACTCGTGTTTTTCGCCGCACAGCTACGCGACATCGAGATCTTGGTGCAGCAACAGGCGGAGGATCTCGCAAAGGAAGGCAAAGAGGACGCAACGCTCTCCGACATCCAGAAAATTCTCTATTCTACCGAGGTACGCCACACATCTTTTTCATCGCTCGATTCCCTTACGATTTGCGACACCGCAGGAGGGCTTCGAGGTACCGGAAAGCGGAGCGGCTGGGGCGGACGAGGAGGAGACATTCTAGGCTGGGGCTTTTTTCTTGCACACGTATATCTAAGAGTCACAGTATCAATCATACCCGTAGTTCCCGCCGTCGCTTTGTCCGGCCTCTCGTAGCGCCGTAATTTCCGTCACTTCGCCAGTATATATACAAACCGAAGCCCTGTCTTTGGGAAACGTGGATGCTGTATAGCCTTCAATTTAAGCTCGCCAATCTTCCCCCGGCAACCTTGTAGCTTGTTGTCTCTTCTCCCGAATGCCGTACATGGCAACCCGGCTTTTACTCAGCCACCACCACGTCATAATGTCTTCCTCTAATCGACGGCCCCATCCAGCAACGCGCGATTTCGCGTCCAGCACCACCACCGAGGGCAGCCAACGACACTTTCGTCGCCCGCCGAGGCATCCCGGTCCAGGCAACCACGTCACGACGACTGACAACGGTGCTCGCACCGGCAAACCGAAGCCCCGACCGACGCACTTTCTAGCCCTGCCCATCGGGCATCACGCAGCACTCCGCAGCGCAATCTCGGCGCTGACGTCCTCCTGGCTCGCGCACGAACCGCCCATCGACGGTCTCGACCCCTCCATCATCATCAACCCGCGCCGCTTGCACCTCACCCTCGGCGTCATGGCCCTCGCCCCGCCGAACAACCACAACCACAACCACAACCACAGCCGCGATCGCGAGCAGGGCTCGGAGCCGCAGCCGGAGCTGGAGCTGGATCTCGCAGGCGCCACGAGGCTTCTCGCGAGCCTGGCTCCGGGCATCCGTGCCCTGCTCGAGCACAGCCCGTTGCGCATTCCGCTCGGTAGGCTCGCGGTTATGCAGTCGGACCCTACGCGTGCACATGTACTCTATGTCGAGCCCGATTTGCGCTCTCCGGAAGGTCGACGCTTGCGCGCGGTCTGTGGTGCGTGCCTTACTTTATCTCTCCTTACCCCGTCCTTCATCCGGCCGTATGTGTGACGACGCCCGATGGTATGTGCTGATGGTATATAGATCTCGTCCATGGTGCGTTCAAGGAAGCCGGCTTTCTCACCGATGCGCACCGGCCGCTCAAGGTGCGCCCACTGGCATCATTCCCTCTTCGTCCTCTATGTTGTCTCATGATGGCCCCCGTAACGTAGTTACATTGCACGATCCTCAACACGACGTATCGCCGCGCGCCAGGAAGTCAGCGCCGCCCCAAGGAACGCGTCCCCTTCTCATTCGCGGCGTTCCCGCCGCTGTCCTCCTCTGCGGGTGCTGGTTCAGATCTGGGCGCGTGGACCGTGGACGAGTTGCAGATCTGCGAGATGGGAAGCTGGGCGCCGGACGGGGCGTACGTGCGGGTCGCGGGGTGCGATCTCCGGCCGGAGTCCTGACTCGGACTCGGTGTAAGATGGCAGCCTGGCGTGTGGTGCTTATCAGCGTTCCCAGTGTTATGCACACGTTTGCGTCGAGCTGTACAGTATGCGATCCGGGATTTACTGACATATGTTTTTTTGTTTTTTTTTGCATAATCGCCACAAATCCCGCTATCAGAATACTAGTGGACGCAAGGTCAACTGAAACGAGTGGATTTGAGGGCAATTGATGCTCTGCGGTTCCTTGCATCGATAAAGTTCGAACGGAACTCAATCCCAAGAAGCAACGCCATCGCAGTTCGCCCTAAGACTAGGGTTTTCCTTTATTATCTCTTTGTTTCCTTCGGACTGTGGGCTACGAGGCAACGCGCACATCGCCAGTGGGGTAAGCAGTGGACTCGTGGAGTGGAATGATGCACGTCGTACCAGGTCACAATCGAGTTCGGCAAGAGAGAGCAGAAATATTCAACGCTAGTCTACTGATGGAAGAAGCCTACAGTAGAATTTCCTGGGATAACGAAAACATTGACAGCGCGCGGATCGAGAGGCGATACTCATGCCGACACGGTACAGTATGGGCGTGGTTACTTGCGTAAGTGTAGTCCTCGTGACAATCCTCCTTGGAAAGCGGGGGGTAATGATGGTTTTGATGGACTTCTGCGGAACCCCGAAAGTGAACCTGAATCTCGCACATTCCCCCTATCCACTCCGAAAACGGAACGGCACCGCCGGACTTCGGTGGCGTGCCTCAAGGCCGTAAGTTGTGCCATTCATTCCATGGGTGGGTGGCGTCGCGCTGAGTTCGGTCACCGTGGTCACCGTCTGTGGCGCGGCCGGACTCAGCCACAGGCCCTCAATTACACAATTCATCCATAATGATGACGTTGACGCTCCGTCGCCCGTCGTTCATGATGCAGCAACTTCCAGGCCCTTCTTCTGTCACCCTAGCGCAGTGCCGCCGTCACCTGAGCGGCTCATCTAAACCTGATTGTGTACATCCGAAAGCGCCGTGACTAAAAACTGCTGCGAGTTTCGTGATGACTATGCCGGAAGCTAAGGTCTTCGTTCTAATCAAAGGGTATATACCGGGCGCCATAGCTATCCAGTGACCCCACGAGGCCAATTGCCGCGGTGAAACCCTGGGAAGGCGTTGGAAACGTTGCCATACGTCACCGTCCTTTATCGGCCAGGCTCGGATGTGGCCATAATATGGATGTTCGGATGGGATGTTTAAAGGAGACAAGAGGCCCACGTCAAAAAAACAATTGTCCGGCACATTCGCCCCCCTGCAGCCATCCTCTGTATTCTCAATACTAGACCGCTCCACTCCTTGTCATCTGATAGTGATTGAGGATGGCGAATCCATGGCCTACTCGGCGTGATAATGTGCGCCAT
>Ga0137394_10003323_pt1 | contig 12047 bp, 9 predicted proteins | sample czobulk116metaG_FD_108278 | JGI IMG/M metagenome (GOLD analysis project Ga0137394, IMG submission 108278) | Vadose zone soil microbial communities from Angelo Coast Range Reserve, California, USA - czobulk1.16 metaG | ecosystem: Environmental > Terrestrial > Soil > Vadose zone | place: USA... | reverse complement strand
GACCTCACCCAGCTCGCCCGCGAGAGCAAGCTGGACCCGGTCATCGGCCGCGAGCAGGAGATCGAGCGCGTCATCCAGATCCTGGCCCGCCGCACCAAGAACAACCCGGTGCTGATTGGCGAGCCCGGCGTGGGCAAGACCGCCATCGTCGAGGGCCTGGCGCAGAAGATCATGACGCACGACGTCCCCGACGTCCTGGTCAACAAGCGCCTGCTGCAGCTCGACCTGGGCGCGCTGGTGGCCGGCACCAAGTACCGGGGCCAGTTCGAGGAGCGCCTCAAGGCGGTCATGAAGGAGATCCGGCAGTCGGAGAACGTCGTGCTGTTCCTCGACGAGCTGCACACGCTCATCGGGGCCGGCGCCGCCGAGGGCGCCATCGACGCCTCCAACATGCTGAAGCCCGCGCTCTCGCGCGGCGAGATCCAGACCATCGGCGCCACCACGCTGGACGAGTACCGCAAGTACATCGAGAAGGACGGCGCCCTCGAGCGCCGCTTCCAGCCCGTCATCGTCAAGGCGCCGAGCGTGCCCGAGGCCATCGAGATCATCAAGGGGCTGCGCCACAAGTACGAGGCGCACCACCGGGTCAAGATCACCGAGCAGGCCATCAGCGCCGCCGTCATGCTGGCCGACCGCTACATCACGGACCGGCAGCTTCCGGACAAGGCCATCGACGTGATCGACGAGGCGTCGTCCCGCACCCGGCTCATGGCCCTCACGCCGCCCGCCGAGCTCAAGGAAATCGAGAAGGAGCTCGAGCGCGTGCGCCGCGAGAAGGACATGTACCTGGAGGCGCAGGAGTTCGAGAAGGCAGCGTCTCTCCGCGAGAAGGAGAAAATCCTCCAGCATCGCGAAGAGGAGATGAAGCGGGAGTGGGAGCGCACCAAGGGCAAGGGCGTGCAGTCGGTCGGCGAGGAGGACATCGAGTTCATCGTCTCCCGCTGGACGGGCATCCCGCTGGCCAAGCTCGAGGAGAAGGAATCCCAGAAGCTGGCCCGCATGGAGGACGCCCTGCACGGCCGCATCATCGGCCAGGACGACGCCGTCAAGGCGGTGGCCCGCGCCATCCGCCGCTCGCGCGCCGGCCTCAAGGACGCCAAGCGGCCGGTCGGCTCCTTCGTCTTCCTCGGCCCCACGGGGGTCGGCAAGACCGAGCTGGCGCGAACGCTGGCCGAGTACCTCTTCGGCGACGAGAACGCGCTCATCCGCGTGGACATGTCCGAGTACATGGAGAAGTTCTCCGTGTCCCGGCTGCTCGGCGCGCCTCCCGGCTACGTCGGCTATGAAGAAGGCGGGTTCCTCACCGAGAAGGTGCGCCGTCGCCCGTACTCCGTGGTCCTCTTCGACGAGATCGAAAAGGCCCACCCGGACGTCTTCAACATGCTGCTGCAGGTGCTCGACGACGGCCGCCTGACCGACTCGCTTGGCCACGTCGTGGACTTCAAGAACACGATCCTGATCATGACGTCGAACCTGGGCACCAGCCTCATCGGCAAGCGGACGAGCCCCGGCTTCCTGCAGGAGTCCGACGAGTCCTCCTACGACAAGATGAGGGACCGGGTCATGGAGGAGATGAAGCGGGCGTTCCGGCCGGAGTTCATCAACCGGATCGACGACATCATCGTGTTCCACTCGCTCAGCGAGCTGCACATCAAGTCGATCATTCGCTTGATGATCTCCAAGATCAACAAGCAGATCACCGAGAAGGGCCTCGAGCTGATCCTCACGCCGGCGGCCGAGGCCGCCCTCGTCGAGAAGGGCTACGACCCGACGTACGGCGCCCGGCAGCTTCGCCGGACGATCCAGAAGCACATCGAGGACCCACTGGCGGAAGCCATCGTGCGGGGCCAGCTCGTCGACAGCGCGCGCATCGAGGTCGACGTGGAAGGGGGCAACTTCGTGTTCCGCGAAGCCCGGCCCCAGGCTGCCGACGCGCCGCTCGAGCTTGCTGAGCACTAGTCGGCGGATCGCGCGAGCCTGACGGCCCGGTGACTCCCAGGGGGTGGGTGTGTCGGCCGTTCGTCGCCGCCTTGGCGGCGCTCGCGCTCCTCGTCTCCCTCGCTGAAGCCCAGCCGCAGATCCCGCGGGGCGGTCCGGTGCCCGTCGTCATCAAGGAGCTCACCGTCGAAGGGCATCGCCGCGTCCAGGAGGCGGTCATCCTGGGCCGCGTCCGCTCCACCGTCGGCTTGCCCTTCAACCCCTCCCAGGCCTCCGAGGACATCCGCTCGATCTTCAACCTGGGCTTCTTCGACGACGTCCAGCTCAAGGTCGAGGACTTCGAAGGCGGCGTGAAGGTCACCTTCGTGGTGGTCGAGCGGCCCTTCGTGCGCGACGTGGAGTTCGTGGGCGGCTCGCGCATCAGCGCCAGCGAGCTCCAGGAGAAGGTCGACCTCAAGCTGGGCAGCGTCTACAACCCCGTCGAGGTGCAGCGGGCCATCGACAAGCTGCGCGAGGCCTACGAGGACGAGGGCTACTTCGAGGCCAAGATCAGCCCGGAGGTCGAGAAGTTCGGCGACGGCGACGTCAAGGTCGTGTTCACGGTCAACGAGGGCCGCCGCATCACCATCGACAAGATCGTCTTCAACGGCACCAAGGGCCTCAAGGACAAGCAGATCAAAGAGGTGATGGCCACCAAGGAGCGCCAGTACTTCATCCTCCGCGGCACCGTCCAGCGCCAGCGGCTGGAGGAGGACATCGACCGCATCACGGCGCTCTATCAGGACAACGGCTACGTGCAGATGCGCGTCGAGCGCAGCGACACCGCCGTCGACCGCGAGAAGGCCCAGGTCATCATCACGATCGACGTGGTGGAGGGCTCCCAGTACAAGGTCGGCGCCCTCGTCCTGACCGGCGTGACGCTGCTGCCGGAGAGCGAGCTGCGCCGCCAGCTCGGCTTCAAGAGCGGCGACGTCTTCTCCCGCGGCGGCCTGCGCGACGGCGTGCGCGGGATCACCGACCTCTACAGCACGATCGGGCGCGCCTCCGCCGACATCATCCCCCGCACGGAGCAGCAGGCGGCCAGCCGCACGGTCGACATCACGCTGGAGATCACCGAGGGGCCGGAGGTCTACGTCGAGCGGATCAACATCACCGGCAACACGCGAAGCGAGGACCGCATCCTGCGCCGCGAGCTGCCGTTCGTGGAGGGCGACCTCTTCACGCTGCAGAAGCTGCAGCGGGCCAAGCAGCGCCTGATCAACCTCGGCTACTTCGAGACGGTGAACGTGCTGACGCAGCCCGGCACCGCCAAGAACCGGATCCTCGTCAACATCGAGGTCACCGAGCGCCCCACCGGCCTGTTCTCGATCGGCGGCGGCTACTCCTCGGTCGACAGCTTCGTGGGCACGCTGGACATCTCCCAGAACAACTTCCTGGGCCGCGGCTGGCAGCTCGGCCTGCGCATCCGGGCCGGCGCCAACACCCAGCAGGGACAGATCAGCTTCACCGAGCCCTGGCTCTTCGACCGGCCGCTGGCCGCCGGCGTCGACCTGTTCAGCACGATGCGCACGTTCGACGAGTACCAGTACGACACGGTGGGCGGTAACCTGCGCCTGAGCCACCCGTTCGCCGAGTACTGGCGCTGGAGCACGTCCTACCGGCTGACGCAGGACAAGATCAGCGACGTCGTCTCCGCCGACGAGGAGCTCCGGAAGCAGGAAGGCACGCGGATCACCTCGGCCATCATCGCCGGCCTCACGCGGGATAGCCGGGACAACTTCCAGGCCCCGACGCGCGGCGGGCTGACCACGTTCAGCGTCGACTTCGCCGGTCTCGGCGGCGACTCCAAGTACGTCAAGCTGCTGGCCTCGACGACGTACTTCAAGCCGCTCTGGTTCGGCCACGTGCTCTCCGGACGCCTGGAGGGCGGCTGGGGCTTCGGCATCGGCGATGACGGCCTGACGGGGAAGTCCGAGCTGCCCGTGTTCGAGCGCTTCTACCTCGGCGGCCCCAACACCGTGCGCAGCTTCAAGGCGCGCCGGATCTCGCCGATCGACTCGGCCGGCCAGCGTCTGGGCGGCAACGGCTACGACCTGGCCAACCTGGAGTACATCATTCCGCTGCCGTACGACTTCCGGCTGGCCGGCTTCCTCGACATGGGCAACGTCTACGGCTTCGGCAACGACTTCGACATCTTGGACCAGCGCTACGCCATCGGCGGCGGCGTCCGCTGGCGATCGCCCTTCGGGCCCATCCGAGTCGACTACGGCATCAACCCCGACCGGCGGACCGTGAACGGCAAGAAGGACGACTTCGGAGCCGTCCAGTTCTCGGTCGGCTCACCGTTCTGAGGAGGACCTGGATGAAGCGTGTGTGCAGTCTCGTGCTCGCTCTCGGACTGGCCGTCGGCGTCATCGCCGTGGCCCGCGCCCAGGCGCCCCCGGCCGCCGGTGGCCCGACCGCCGCCCTGCAGCGGATCGCCTTCATCGACGTGCAGCGGGTGCTGGCGCGCTCGGCGGCCGGCGTGGCCGCGCGCGAAGCGCTGGAGCGCGACAAGGCGGCGATGCAGAAGGAGATGGACACCAGGCGCATCGAGCTCGAGAAGCTGCGCGAGGAGCTCGAGAAGAAGGGGGCCCTGCTGACGCCGGAAGCCCGGCGCGACAAGCAGGACCAGTTCGAGCGCAAGCGGCGCGACGCCGCCCGCCTGGCCGACGACTTCCAGAAGGAGCTCGAGCGCAAGGAAGCGCAGCTCCTCCAGAAGGTGCTGCAAGAGGTGTCCGGCATCATCGAGAAGATGGGCAAAGAGAAGGGCTATTATCTGGTCTTGGAAAAGCGCGGGTCTGGGGTCATCTACGCCGCCCCGGAGGCCGACCTCACCGACGAGATCATCCGCGCCTTCGACAAGCAGTCGGGGACCAAGCCCGCGGGGGGGGGCCCGGCGCCGGTGGCCGCGCCCGCTCCGGCGCCCGCGCCAGGCAAGAAGCCGTAGGGACAATGGCGAAAGCCGGGTTCACGCTCGGCGAGATCGCTGAAGTGCTGCAGGCACGGCTGGAGGGTGATTCCGCCCGCGTCGTCGTGGGGGTGGCCCCCCTGGAGAGCGCCGGGCCCGACCAGATCTCCTTCCTCACCGACACGCGCTACCACGATGCCGCCCGCGCCTCCCGGGCGGGCGCGTTCCTGGCCCCCGCCGACGCCGCCGGCTTGCCCGCGCCCACGCTGCGCTGCGCGGCGCCCCAGCAGGCGCTCATCGACCTGATCCGCCTCTTCCATCCGCTGGTGCCGGCGCCGCCCGGCGTGGACCGCACCGCGGTGGTGGCGGCCGGCGCCCGCATCGATCCCACGGCCAGCGTGGGCCCGCTCTGCGTGATCGAGAGCCGCGCCGTGGTGGGGCCGGGCGTGCGTCTGCACGCGCTGGTCCACGTGGGGGCCGGCGTCGAGATCGGCGAGGGGACGGAGATCTATCCGCACGTGAGCCTGCGTGACGGGGTGCGGCTCGGGCGCCGCGTCATCATCCACGCCGGCGCCGTGCTGGGGGCGGACGGCTTCGGCTTCGCGTTCGACGGCCGCGGCCATCGCAAGATCCCGCAGGTGGGCGGCGTGGTCATCGAGGACGACGTGGAGATCGGCGCCAACACGACGATCGATCGCGCGACGTTCGGCGACACGATCATCCGGCGCGGCACCAAGATCGACAACCTGGTGCAGATCGGCCACAACGTCGAGGTCGGCGAGCACTCGCTGCTGGTGGCGCAGGTCGGCATCGCCGGTTCCTCGCGGCTCGGCAAGGGTGTCGTGCTGGCCGGCCAGGTCGGCGTGGCCGACCACCTCACGATCGGCGACGGCGTGGTGGCCGGCGCGCAGGCCGGGATCCCCTATAGCATCGAGGCCGGCGAGAAGGTCCTGGGCACTCCGGCCCGGCCGATGATCCAGGCCAAGCGCATCATGGTCGCGGAGTCACGGCTGCCCGAGCTGCTGCGCCAGGTGCGCGCGCTCGAAAAACGCCTGGACGAGCTGGCCGCCCGCCTGGACGACGACAAGGGACGCCCCGCGTGAGCGACACCATCCATCCGACCGCGCTCGTGGACCCGCGCGCGCGGCTGGGCGCCCGCGTGCGCATCGGCGCATACACCGTCGTCGGCCCGGAGGTCACGCTGGACGACGACGTCGAGCTCGGCCATCACGTGGTCCTCGAGGGCCAGGTGACGCTGGCGGCGCGCGTGCGGATCGGCCACGGCTCGGTGATCGGCGGCGTGCCCCAGGATCTGAAATTCAAGGACGGCACCCCGTCGGGCGTGCGCATCGGCGAGGGCACGGTGCTGCGCGAGCACGTGACCGTGCACCGCGCCACCACGCCGGACGGCTGGACCGAGATCGGTCGCGACACGCTCGTCATGGGCCTGGCCCACGTCGCCCACGACTGCCGGCTCGGCGACTACGTCATCGTCATCAACTACGCGGGCCTCACGGGGCACTGTCAGATCGGCGACCGCGCGACCATCGGCGGGCTGACCGGCTTCGTGCCCTTCACGCGCGTCGGCACGTCCGCCTACGTCGGCGGGATGGCGAAGGTGAACGCCGACGTGCCGCCCTACATGCTGGTGGACGGCCAGCCGGCCACCGTGCGGTCGGTCAACGTGGTGGGCCTGCGGCGGGCCGGCATGCCGCCGCCCGAGCGGCGCGCGCTGCAGGACGCTTACCGGCTGCTCTATCGCAGCGGGCTCGCGCCCAAGCGCGCGGTCGAGCGCATCGAGGCCGAGGTGGACAAGTGCGCGCCCGTGCTCGCGCTGATCGACTTCATCGCCGGGGCCACGCGCCACGGCATATGCGGCGCCCCGCGCGAGACGGCGGCGCCGGAAGAGGTGAGCTCCTGATGGCGGTGACCCCACCCGTCCGCGCCGGTGTCGTCGGCACCGGCCACATGGGCCAGTACCACGTGCTCGTCTACGCGGAGCTGCCGGGCGTCGAGCTGGTCGGCCTGGCCGACATCGACGCCGACCGTGCCCGCGCCATCGCATCGCGCTACGAGACGCAGGCGTTCGGCGACCACCGCGATCTCATCGGCAAGGTGGACGTGGCCAGCGTGGCGGTGCCGACCGAGCAGCACTTTCACGTGGCGCGCGACCTGCTGGAAGCCGGGATCAACGTGCTGGTGGAGAAGCCGATGACGCCCACGCTGGAAGAGGCCCGCGAGCTCTTCAAGGTGGCCAACGCCAGCGGCGCCATCCTCCACGTCGGCCACGTGGAGCGCTTCAACGGCGCCGTGGACGAGCTCAAGCACCTCGTCACCGCGCCGATCCTCATCGAGTCGCGGCGGCTGGGGCCCTTCACCCCGCGCGTGCAGAAGGACACCGTGGTGATGGATCTCATGATCCACGACATCGACATCGTGCTGAACCTGGTGGACTCGCCCCCCGTGCGGCTGGCCGCCCAGGGCGCCGCCGTGCACAGCGAGGTCGCCGACGTGGCCGCCGTGCAGATCCGCTTCGCCTCCGGCGCCGTCGCCACCATCACGGCGAGCCGGGCGACCGAGGAGAAGATCCGCACGCTGGCCATCACGCAGCCCGACGCCTACATCGTGCTCGACTACACCGAGCAGGACATCCACATCTACAAGCGCGCCGCCCAGGAATACACGATGGCCCGCGGCTCCATCCGCTATCGCCGCGCCTCCTTCGTGGAGCACCTCAAGGTGCACCGGGACAACCCGCTCAAGCTGGAGATCCAGCACCTGATCGGCGCCATGCGGCGCCGCCGGGCCGGCGAGCCGGTGGTGCCGGCCCAGCAAGACGACCTGCGCTCGCTGGCCATGGCACTCGAGATCGAGCGCATGATCCGGGACGGCGTCCCCGAGGTGGCGTGGCGCGAGCCGGACCATTAGTTCCGGCGTCCGCTCGCTGGGGCTGATGTGCGGCGCCGGCGTCCTGCCGGCGCGCATGGCCGGCGAGGCGCGGCGACAGGGCTGGCGTGTGGTGGCCTTCACGTTTCCCGGCGCCGGCGAGCTGGGCGCCGCGGCCGACACGCTCGTGCCCACCCGCATCGAGGCGATGGGCCCGGTCCTCGAAGCCCTCGTGCGCGAGAAGGTCTCCGCCGTCGCGTTCTCCGGCAAGTTCTGGATGGGCGACCTGCTGGGCGCCGGCCCGCCCGACGCCGCGCACGCGCGCATGGCGGCCCAGGCCGGCGCGTTGCTCGACGGCAACATCACCGGCGTCATCGCCGGCACGCTGGCCGGGCTCGGCATCGAGCTCCTGGACCAGCGCCCGTTTCTCGGCGACTGGGTCGGCGCAGCGCGCACGTGGTCGTCGCGCGAGCCCACCGAGGCCGAGTGGAGCGACATCCGCCGCGGCTTCGCGGTGGCACGCGTGATGGCGCAGGCGAGCGTGGGCCAGACGGTGGTGGTGCGGCGCGGCGCCGTCAGCGCGGTGGAGGCGATCGAGGGCACCACCGAGGCGATCCGCCGGGGCACCGCGCTCAGCGGCACGGGCGCGGTCGTGGTCAAGGGCGTCGCGGCCGGTCACGACTTCCGCTTCGACACGCCCGGCATCGGCCCGGAGACGCTCGAGGCCGCGGCCGCCGGCGGCGTCTCCGCGCTCGCCATCCAGGCCGGTTGCGTGCTGATGCTCGAGCGCGAGGCGACCATCCGCTGCGCGGACAAGGCGGGCATGGCGCTGGTGAGCGTGGATGCCGGCGCCTGACACCGCGCCCATCATGGTGATCGCCGGCGAGGCCTCGGGCGACCTGCACGGCGCCACGCTCTGCCGGGCGCTACGCGCCCTGGCGCCCGCGCGGCCGCTGGTCGGCCTCGGCGGCGAGCGGATGGCGGCGGCCGGGCTTGAGCGCCTCGCCGACGTCACGGCGGCGGCGGCCATCGGCGGCACCGAGGCGTTCGGGCCGATCCCCACGCTGCTCTCGGCGTGGCGCCGTGTGCGCGCCGCGCTGACCGGCCCCGTGCGCCCCGCAGCGCTGGTGCTGATCGACTTCCCCGAGTTCAACCTGCGCCTCGCGCGCGTCGCGCGCCGGGCCGGCGTCCCCGTGGCGTACTTCGTGCCGCCGCAGATCTGGGCCTGGCGGCCGTGGCGGATGCGCGCCCTCCGCGCGCGCGTGTCGCGCGTGCTCGCGGTGTTCCCGTTCGAGACCGCGCTCTACCGCGCGGCCGGTGTTCCCGTGGAGTTCGTCGGCCATCCGGTGCTCGACGCGCTCGAGGGCGCGCCGACGCGCGAGGCCGCCCGCCGCCGGCTCGGGCTCGGCGCCGGCGAGCTGGTCGTCGGCGTGCTGCCGGGCAGCCGCGCGCAGGAGATCGCGGGCACGCTGCCGGTGCTGAAGCCGGTGGCCGCGCGGATCGCGGCCGCGCATCCCGGCGTGCGCTTCGTGCTGGCGGCCGCGCCGATCGCGCGCCGCGCGACCGCCGAGGCTGGGAGCGCGCATTCGGGCAAGGACGCGGCCGGCCTGATCGAGACGGCGGCGCGATCCGCGCCAGTGTTCCAGGTCGTCCACGGCGATCCGTACGCGGTGATGCGCGCGGCCGATCTCCTGCTGGTTGCCTCGGGGACGGCGACGCTGGAGGCCGCGCTGCTCGGCACGCCCATGGTCGTCTGCTACCGGTTCTCGCGGCTGACCGAGGCGTGGGTGCGCCTGCTGACGCTCGTGCCGTGGATCAGCCTGCCCAGCATCGTGCTCGGCCGCGCCGTGGTGCCCGAGCTCTACCAGCGCACGTTCACCGTGGAGCGCGTGACCGACGCCGCGCTCGGCCTGCTCGCCTCCCCGGCGGCGCTCGAGAGCCAGCGCGCGGCGTTCCGCGAGCTGGCCGGCCTGCTGGGCGAGCCGGGCGTCGGCACGCGTGCGGCGCGCGCAGTGCTGTCGCTCATCGCGCAGCCGGTGCCCCTGGTGGCGGCCGGGAGCGCGCGGGCGTGAGCCTTCTCGCCACGCTGGCGCCGCCACTCGCCGCCGTCGCGGTCCGCGCGCTCGGCACCACGCTGCGCCTGCGCAGCGAAGGGCTCGAGCTACTCGAGCCGCTGTGGGCGGCGCAGCGCCCGGTGATCTACGCGGTCTGGCACGCGCGCATCCTCATGGTGCCGTGGCTCAACGCGCGGCTGGCGCGGACGCGCGGCGCGCGCACGGTGCGCGTGCTCGCCAGCCGCTCGCGCGACGGCGAGCTCGTGGCGCGCTGGGTGCGGCACTTCGGCCTGCGCGTGGTGCGCGGCTCGTCCTCGCGCGGCGGCGCCGAGGCGCTGCGCGAGCTGACCGCCGCCGTGCGGGCGGGGGAGGACGTGGCCGTCGTGCCCGACGGGCCGCGCGGGCCGAGCGAGCGCGTGCAGCCGGGCGTGATCGTGCTGGCGGCGCTGACCGGTGCCCCGGTGGTGCCCTTCGGCTTCGCCGCGCGCCCGGCGCGACGGCTCGCCTCCTGGGACCGCTTCATGGTGCCGCTGCCCTTCGCGCGCGCGGCCGCGGTCTTCGGCAAGCCGCTGGCCATCGCGCGCGACGCCGAGCGCGAGCGCGCGCGGGCCGACCTCGAGCGCGCGCTGCGCGAGGTCACCGAGAGCGCCGATCGGCTGGCGGCCGCATGATGTACGGCCTCTACACGCTGGCCCTCGGCGCGGCGGTGACCGGCTACTTCCCGGTGGCGCTCGCGCGGCGGGTGACCAACGGCGTGCCGCTGAACCTGCGCGAGCGGCTGGGGCTCGGCGCCCACGAGCCGCCGGCGGCGCCGGTCGGCTGGGTCCACGCGGTGTCGGTCGGCGAGTCGATCGCGGCGGCCCCGCTGCTGGAAGGCCTGCGCCGGGCGTACCCGGCGCTGCCGCTGGTCGTCTCCACCGTCACCGAGACGGGCGCGCGTCTCGTCCGCGAGCGCTTTGCGGGCCTGGCCACCCATCGCTACTTCCCGCTCGACTTCCCGCCAATCAGCCGCCGCGTGATCGGCTCGATCGGGCCCGCGTTCTTCGTGTGCATGGAGACCGAGCTCTGGCCCAACACGCTGCGCGCGCTGGCCGCGCGGGGTGTGCCGACCATGATCGCCAACGGGCGGCTGTCGGACCGCTCGTTCCGCCGCTACCGCCTCGTGCGCGGAGCCATGCGGCGCGTGCTGGCCGACATCAGAGTATTCGGCATGCAGTCGGCCGAGGACGCGCGGCGCGTGATCGCGCTGGGCGCGCCGCCCGAGCGCGTGGTGGTCACCGGCAACCTCAAGGCCGAGCCGCTGGCCGATCCCGCCGGGGCCGGCGATCTCTGGCATCGCTTGCTGGGCCTGGCCGCCGATCAGCCGGTGTGGATCGCCGGCAGCACGCATCGCGGTGAGGAGGAGGCGGTGCTCGACGCGCACGTCCGTGCGCTGCTCGATCGTCCCAACCTCGCCCTGGTCCTGGCGCCACGCCACCCGGAGCGCGTGGGCGAGGTGATCGGCGTGCTGAAGGCGCGCGGGCTCGCGGCCGTGCGGCGCAGCGATCTGCCCGCGCGGCGAAGCCCGGGCGCCGTGATCGTGCTCGACACCGTCGGGGAGCTGGCGCAGCTCTACGCCATCGCCGACGTGGTGTTCGTGGGCGGCAGCCTGGCCCCGCTGGGCGGCCACAACATGCTGGAGCCCGCGCTGCGCGGCAAGCCCGTGCTCTTCGGCCCCCACACGCACAACTTCCGCGAGGCGGCCGGCGTGCTGGTGGACAGCGGCGGCGGCCGCGTCGTGCACGACGCCACCGAGCTGGGCTCGGAGCTGAAGCGGCTGCTGGCCGATTCGGAACTGCGCGCGCGGCTCGGCGCGGCCGGCCGCGATGCGGTCATGGCCCGCCACGGCGCGGTGCGGGCGACGCTCGACCTGATCGCGCAGTACCTCCATCCGAAGGGAGAGGCATGAGCGCCCGCGACAAGGTGCTGCAGGGCTGGGAGCGCGGCTTCACCGCCGGCGCCGGCGGGCTGCTCTCGGCGGTGGCCGGCAGCTATCGCGGCCTGCTGGCCTCGCGCGAGTGGCTCTATGCGCGCGGCGTGCTGGCTTCGCGCGCGCTCGACTGCCCGGTCGTGTCGGTCGGCAATCTCACCGTGGGCGGCACCGGCAAGACGCCGGCAGTGGAGCTCGCGGTGCGGACGCTGCGCGAGCTCGGCCATCGCCCCGGCGTGCTCAGCCGCGG
>Ga0137394_10003322_pt1 | contig 12048 bp, 16 predicted proteins | sample czobulk116metaG_FD_108278 | JGI IMG/M metagenome (GOLD analysis project Ga0137394, IMG submission 108278) | Vadose zone soil microbial communities from Angelo Coast Range Reserve, California, USA - czobulk1.16 metaG | ecosystem: Environmental > Terrestrial > Soil > Vadose zone | place: USA... | reverse complement strand
ATCGTGAGGGCCCGCGCTCGCCACGCATGATGGCATTTGGCGAGATATTGAAGTGCGCCGCGTGCGGAGCAAAGGCTGCCCCGAACATCAACGTAGACAGCTCTTGCCCAAAGTGCAACGCTGATCTCCACAGTTGCCGCCAGTGCACGTATTTCGATCCGGGCGCGCGCTTCGAATGTAGTAAATCAATCGCCGCACGAATAGTGAACAAGCACGCGCGCAACACCTGCGAACTGTTCGCGGCTCGAATTGTAGTCGAGCGCGAAACTTCCTCAGGCCCTCCGACGGATGCTCGTCAGGCGTTCGCAAAACTATTTAAGAAGTGAAAACAGTACTGTCCCAATGTTGGCCACTAATACACTTTTCGCTGATGCGCTTTTTCCTTAGTCGCCAGGGCAAACCTCGGTTCAACCTTAGCGTCGCCTGATATCAACGCCGCCACATGATCGCCGACCGCCGGCCCGTGCTTGAATCCGTGGCCTGACCCACCGCCTACCAGCCACACATTTTCGAACGCAGGATGCCGGTCGATCAGGAAGTCGCCGTTCGAAGTGTTTTCATATTGGCATACGCGCGTCTCAGTCACTGGTGCCTTCGCCAGCGCCGGCATGCGATGGGCCAGGTAGGAGCGCACAGCATTCAGGCTCGCAGGAGATACGATGCGATCGCCGGTGTCAGGATCAAACTGTGGTCCATGTGCATCGATAGCAACCTTGAAACCGCGGTTGTCGAGATTCGGAATGCCATAGACGAGATCGCTAAAGTCAATCCATGCCGGCATCCGTTCCGGACCGAATTGACTTGAGACATCGCCGGAAGGAACGCCGAAGAAAAAGACTTCCTGTTTGGTGACGTGAATCAACTGGCCCAACAGCGCCGGAAAGACCTTTGGCAACCACGGTCCACAGGCGAAAACGAAGTGCTTAGCGAAGATTTCTCGGCCGGAGACGGTCTTGAACGATTGCGGATTGCTGATTGACGATTGATGATTTAAGTCATGCTCAGGGACAGCGGGTTCGCCCACGATCCCCCGGTGGGCGGTGCCCACCTCTAAACGGGCGAATGGCAAGATCGCGTCATCCAGGTAAACAACCCCGGCAGCCAGCGCTTCAGCGACGACAGCTTGCACTGCCTGACGCGCCATCAAGACGCCGCTATTCGGCTCCAGGATCCCCCAACTAACTGACCCCAGTTCAAGTTGCGGATAACGCCGCAGGAGTTCAGCGCGCTCGAGGCGATCATACGTGACTCGGCAGCGCTGAAACGTTTCCAGCGTCGCCTCGCAATATGGATCATTCTCCCGGGCCAGCCACAGAATGCCCGTGGGTTCAAAGAGCCGGGGCGATATTCCAGTGGGGCCAATTTGATCGAATAGTTCGTGCCAAAGCCCAAGCGAGCGCTGGGCCATCCGCGTGTAAATCTGATCTGGCCCATACCCCATCCGAATCATGCGCGACTCCCCGCCTGAACTTGCCCGGTTATTTCCAGGTCCGTGGGCGTCTACCAGGAGGACTTCGGCGCCCTTGCGCTTCAGCAGATAAGCAGTCCACGCGCCAAAGACTCCTGCGCCGACGACCGCGACATCGAAGGTCTTATTTGTAGTCACGACGGGAATTGTATCTTGGATAGAACCAGCTAAGCAGTAACCGGTGAGCAGTGAGCAGTGGCCAGTGACCGGAAACACAATATCCGCAGATTACGCAGAACGAAAGGCAGAAGGCAGTAGGCAGTAGGCAGAAAGCGTTTTGGTATTACAACCCGGAGGGATTGCGAGAAAGTAGCCGGTGATCCAGAGCGTTGCGGAGACCACCGGAGCAAGCGTCGATACCCTTCGCACCCCCGGGAGGGGTGCCAGACGTCTGGCACGCCTTCAGCGTGCATAATTTTTTGATTGGTGATCCGGTGGTCTGCGGACCACCGGCTACTATCGTTCAGGAGACTTCCGTGCCTGCTCAAGAAAGGATGGCCGGCGCAGAAAGATGATCACCAGGGAGAGCACAAGAAGAAGCAGGGTGAAAGGCAAGCGGCCGGTCTCGTTATGCGTGTAATGAGTGAACATCGCTCCTAGCATTACCGCCGCAAACAAGCTCGCTCCGTAGCTGGCGAAGCGTGGTACGAGTAGAAGAGCCATCGAAGTAAGTTCGGCAATCCCGACCACGATGCGAAACCAGTCGGGATAACCCCACCGATGGAAATCACGTACCCAAAAGATGTTGCCCGACACCTTCAGCCAACCTGAACGCAGGCAGACGAGCGAGAGCAATAGCGTGATTATCCAAAGGACCACCTCTTTAACAATCCGTACTTTCGTCACGGTTATGTTCTCTACTTTTTGTGCAAAGCCCAGGTCAACAAGTCTTTTTTGCCAGGCCCATTTCACTTCCGAATTCATGGTAGATGAGGTGAGATATGTGTCCTTGTTCGTTTCTTACAAACTCCCCCCGGCCGTCAAATTCTTTGGTAAGCAGTTGGCTCTCGACCCCGTCCCTGGCAAACAGTTCGTTTCTTTGTCCTGCTGCGGCACTAATCAGATGCTCGCCCTCTCGTGTAATGGTGACGATCAACTCGGGGCGAAGCTCAAATCTGTATTGCCCGATATATTCGTCGTAGATGCCAGCTTTGACTTTTTCCGCGAAGCTCCCGTCACGTGAAGGACGATGCACCGTGAGATCGTTCTTGAACGGGTCCATCATCATGACCCTTAGCCGCACTCTCGCTGAATAGAGACGCTTGGCAACAGTCGTCAGCGGGACGTTTAAGAACGCGCTAATGTCGCTGTGAGAATGCTCGCTGACATAAAAGAGTACGACAACCATTCGCTCGTTCAATGGCAGCTTTTTGATCGCCGCAAAGGTTGTCTCTGTCAGTTCGTCTTTTTCGATTGCTGATTGCGGATCAGGATGGTGAGCGTGAAGGTTTAGACCCGCGTCAAGCGATACAGTTCGTAGACGTTGCCCGCGAGTCAGGCGATTACACTCCGTCAGCACTATGCGTCTAAACCAACCTGGAAAAGCTTCCGGTTGGCGAAGTTGTCTTAGCTTTTGCCAGGCTGAGATGAAAGCCTCCTGTGCGGCGTCTTCTGCCAGGCAAAAATCTCCTAACACGGCATACCCGCAAGCGTAAGCCATATCCTGGAACATCCTGACCAGTTCGCAAAAAGCGTCATGCTTCTCTGCGAGCGTGGCATTGGAATCTCTAGCTTTGAGGACTAAAGCACGGACCTCATTCACAACGTCACCCTACCTTTGGGACCATACCATTAAGAGCCAGGTTTTAGGGATGACTATACCTGTGAGTGAGGCCCGATTGGTAAAATCGTAAATCGTGAATGGATAAGAGCCCGCTTGGTTGACGAGCCTCCAGGAATCTTGATCGTATTTTCACCGGTGATGATCAGAAGGAGAATACGAGATCAGATGGCTGTCAGACTTTGAAGAAGCGGTAGTTTTGCATGACCGCCGGCACGATGAGGAGCGTAACGCCTCTCCACCGCAGTCCGGCAATACTTCATCTCACAAGCCTGGCATCACCGTCTATTGCCGAACAAATAGACGTTAGCAATCGACTGGACTGCCGAACCCTGTGTAGCGGTGTCGTTAAAAACCAGTGCCACATCAGCGAGTCCCACCTGACTAGCTGATCTGGCGGTGATTCCGGCGGTTTTGTTGTTTCTAATCGTCGTGTTTCTTACAAATACTTTTCCAGTGTCAACATTGATTCCGTTTCCAGTAAATCCATCTATCACACAGTCCTCTATGGATACGAAAGCAGCCGCGACTACGTTAATACCATTGAGACCTGTACCCATTCCGTTTATTGACAGCCCGCGCAGGCGCACCGTCTTTGCCTGATCCGTCGGAGCAGTGATGTTAATCGTGAATCCGTTGGTGGCGGCTGCGATGACCCCAGTCAACGCTCCGGTCCCATCGATGGTGATGGATTTAGTGATAACGAGGGTACCGAATCCGCCCGAGTATAAAGCATTAATTTCTCCTCCGCTTGCTGTTTTAGCGATAGCTGCTGCAAACGTCTTGCACGGAGCGGTGCGACTGCATGGATTGACATCATCGCCAACTCCGGACACGAACGTCCGAGGCGCCTGCGCCTGAGCTACCGTGGAAATGAGTGCGATCAAAAGTGAAGAGTAGAAAGCTGCGCGGAAGTTGTTCATCTGAGTCTCCTGTAGTTTCGGACGGCGTTTAGCACGGATAATTAACGGGCATCGTTTAGCTCCGACAGTTACGAGAGGTGCGATTAGGACTTCAATCGCACCAGCGGCGTTTGTATCACGATTTATGGCAGCGGGCGAGGAAAGGCAAAGAGCAAAGGGCAAAGTGCAAAGGGCGAAGAACATTTATTCATAACGGCAAGTATTCAACGCGTTCGGCCAGGTCTTGCGGGTTCGCGACCTTGGCAATCACTTCCAGCTCGCGGACGCAAGCACCGATGGAGACTCGCAGTTGGTGAGCGTACACAACTCCGGCAAAAGGAATTCGTTCTCTCTGGCGACGATTTGCCTCAGCCAAAAGGTCTTCGTCCTGCGAGAACAGAATGCGCTGCAATTCCGTTGCGCGATCAAGGAGAACGTGATCGGGAACATGCCGCCGACCATCATCCTGCGCAGTCAAGACATCGACGCCTCTTAAACGTAAACTTGTTGTGATAGCGCGGTGAACATGTTCATCCATGTACAGGGCGACCGTCACCCAAGGAGCCCTTGCTCGCGAAGCTTGCTCGCAAGAGGCGACGGGCCTCCCTTGCTGCGTTCTTCTTCAGCGTATTGGCGGCGGCGTTCAATGTCGGCGTCGAGATCAGCTTTATGATCCCAGTAGTAAGCCAAGGCAGAGTGTATCTGGCCCAAAGATAAGTAGGGATGCTGGAAGTGAAGCTCCTCCGGACTCCAGCCATGCGCCAATTGGGCCATCACAAGCTCGACAACTTTCATGTTCGTGCCGACGATGATCGGGACACCATTATCGTCGAGTTGTACATGCTCATAGGTTGTCATGGTTTCAGGCATTGCTATCTCCGAAGTGTCGACTACAGGTTTGCCCAATGGGCCTCTTTGTTATTTGTTCCATCGTTCTTCGCGGACGGCCCATTGGATCTCCGCTTATTAAACCTTCAGCCGTGGTTCAGTTTAGCACCGATGGTCAGTCTTGCTGAAGGTTCTTACAGTATGGAGAGGCAAAGAGCGATGGGCGAAGAGCAAAGAATTTGGATTCAATAAAAACGGTTTTTTATCGGTGGGGATCGACTTAGCCAAAGCCCGTTGACGCGCGGGAGTTCTGACTGAGCCCATTAGAAATCCGAAATTCTTTGCTCTTCGCCCTTTGCCCTTTGCCCTTTGCCCTTTGCCCTTTGCTCAGCGTCTGCGGTCACTGTTCACCGGGCCTTGGCTGGCCGTCCGGCGGCGGCGGCATCCTCATGCCGCGAAGTTTCCCCTGCTGTTCAGGCGTCAACTGGTTCTTGAGGCGAATGCCCAGGCTGAAATGGAGGCGTTTGATCTGACGCTCTGTATCCAGCACCTTGTCGAGTTGGGACAAGGCTTGCTGTTCATCCACCGCATTGGGTTTCATTGTTTGGTGCAGCGCTTCCATCGCGTCCTGAAGTTGCCACTGCAACTCGAGGAAACGCGTCGTGGTCTTTTGAATCTCACCGCGCATGAAGGTCTTCTGTTCGTCAGTAAGTCCTAGTTCGCGCGCGTGCCCCATGATCATATCCGGAGGAAACATCGCATCGCCCAACGGATCCATAGGCGGTTGAGGCGGGCGCGGCGGCGGCGGCGGGACAGACGCGCGCGCCGGCGCGGGCGGGGTTGTCGGCTGCGATGGTTGTTGTGCCCGGAGCAGCGGCATTCCAACAAGTACACTGACGCTGAGTATGGCGATTATGATTCCGATTCTTCGCTTCATGGTCTTCTCCTTCACTGCGAGTGGATTATTTGGCCGGTCGCTACCGCTCCCGGTTCTGATATGACGGTGTGTCCGGCAAGAATGTTTTCAATTCGGTAACAGATCGATCTAGTTGCGGCAGCGAGGTTAGAACATCGTCCGCCGGCGACTGCATGAGCGCTGCGGTCGGTGATTGCCACGTCGAGATAGAGACGGCCTCGCGAACGACTAAGTTTGTGGGATTGAAATTTGATTGACGGGGCGCTGCGACTTTCCGATCCAAGCGATTGGATTTGACGCGAACGGGCGGTTGAGCCACGACAAGTTGGGTGGGCCGAGTGGATAGAGGCGCTGGTGGCGGCACGGGCGTTGAGCCGGGCTTAACCGACCCGCCCGCAAGGCCGGGATTGGGCAGCTGGCTTCGTTGCCAGCGTCGCGACCAAAGCACGACAGAGCACAGAGTAATTACAACCAGGGCCGTGGCCAAGACGAACGAGATTTTGAATACGCGCGACGATCCTGGACTGGCCGCCTGCGCGCGGCTCCACACTTTGATGAACTCCGGCGCCAGGCGCTGGTCCGCGAGTTTCAGCTCACGAAACAGCGCCTGGATTTTCTTTTCGTTCCCAGCTAACTCCATAGTCAAGTTCCTCTCGATTCAACGAGACGCGCAGATGCTTTTTTCCCCGTTCGTAATGTTGACGGGCACTACCAATCGAGACGCTCATTACATCCGCGGCTTCGCGTAAGCTCAAATCTTCGTAAAACACCAGGTGCAATACCTCTCGCTGGCGCGCCGGCAAGCGTTTGAGAGCCGTTTGAAACTGCCTCTGCGCTTCTGATTTTTCAAGCGCTGTCGCGGGTTCTGCCGTGAATGAGTTTCGCTCAGGCGTGGTCTTCGCGGCGGCTATTGATCTCAGTGCGCGCACCCACTTCTTGCGCTGCTCGGTAATCGCAGTCTTGCGAATCACCGCAAACAGCCAGGTTTTGAGGCTGGACTCGCCTCGATACCGCGCTTTGCCTTCAAGGATCTTCAAATAGACTGTTTGCAAGACTTCTTCTGCTTCTGACCGGTCGCGCCGGCAACAGCTCAGAGCCCAGCCAAAACTGGCGTCATGAAGTCTTTCGATCTCAGCTTGCAACTCCGAGATGTCCATCTGTTTGTGTTTCACGGTTCTTGTTTCCGTGTTCCGAAGTATTAGTCGCATCAGCGGAGGAATTATATGACTCGGAGGAAGAATTTCGGGCTTGCGGATTTTCGGATTGCTGATTTGACAGATGGAAGACTCGGGCGGCCCAAGCATGCCCGCGCCAAGGTGCTGAGAATTGATGATACGAGTAGCATGGTCGCGCGCAGTGAATCGCACGAGTCCGCTGACGCAATCAGCCGCCGGTCTCTCGTGGACCCAGGCTGTTGAAGATCCGCTCAGCCTGGGGCACACTCACATGTTGAAGGTGCTCACGTTTTTATTCCCGACGCACCTAATCGAACAGTAGCCGCGGTTAGTTGCGACCTAAAAGGAGGGTCGTCGTATGGATCCTGATCCAATGCAGCATATGGAAGGGCAGCACGATGATGAGAAAAACAAGGAGCTGGCCGATGCTAAGAGCTCCCGGAAACTGAATACGCTCGTGGCGATCTCAGTTGCGCTCCTGGCCACCTTCATGAGCATCTGCAAGGTCAAAGACGACAACATCGTTCAGAACATGCAGCAGGCCCAAGCGGACAAGATCGACAATTATTCATGGTATCAGGCGCGCAACATAAGGGAAGAGGTTGCCAAATCAACCATCGCGGAACTAACCGCTCAAGCGGCTTCGGCGCCACCGCAAGCCCAGGCGGCGTATCAGGAGCAGATCAAGGTGTACCAGGCGATCGCGCAGGACCAGGCTGAGAAAAAGAAAATTCAACAAGCCGACGCCGAAAAAGCTGATAAGACGTACAACGAACTTAATTATCACGATGACCAGTTTGATCTTTCCGACGCCATGCTGGCCCTCGCTATCTCGCTCTTAGCGCTGACCGCGCTGACACAAAAGCGCTGGCTCTTCGTGGTGGCGATGATCCCAACCTTCTTCGGCACACTTATGGGGTTGGCGGGGCTCTTTGGTTGGGCGATTCATCCGAACGCCCTTACAAAATTGTTGTCTTAGGATTTTGGAAACGCCCGATGAAAGACTTCAAACCTGGCAATTGCGCGACGCGGATAACCAGATTCATTGCCTGGGCAGTGGCCCTCATAACGCTGGGGGCGTGCCAGACGTATTGCACGCCTTCAGCCTGCATCATTTATTGATTGGTGATCCGGTGGTCTGCGGAGCACCGGCTACCATCCGTAACGCCTCTGGCGTGAAGACCAAAAAAGGAAGACAAGTTTGACGCGTCCTATTTTCTTCGTGGGAGCGGTATCAGCATTGATACTCGCTGACGATAGACGCGATAAGTGTCTCCGTAGGATCGAATCAGGTCCCGTTCTTCAAACTGAATCGCCACCAGAATGTAGGCGGTGGTCATTGCTGCGAAGAACAAATGGCCAAAGGTCATGCGCGGAGTGCTCCAGAACGCCACGATAAATCCAAGATAGAGTGGATGGCGCACCATCTTATAAAGAGCCGGCGACTTGAACGGTATCTGTCCCTCATCTCTGCCCTTGAGGTAGTTGTAAACCTGCTTCAGTCCAAAGAGGGCGAAGTGATCGACCAGGTAAGTAGAAACCAAAACGCATCCCCAGCCCATCCAAAATAGTGCTTGCAAGAGCGTGCGCCCGGTCGCGTTTCGCACTTCCCATACGACGGGTCCCATCGGCTGCCATTGCCAGAAAAGTAGCGCCAGGATAAGACTCGCGAGCAAAACGTAGGTGCTGCGTTCGACCGGCGCGGGCACGATCCTGGTCCAGGAGCGTTTGAACCATTGTCGCGCCATCACGCTGTGCTGAACCGCAAAAAGACTGAGTAGCATGGCATCAATGATCAGCGCCACACTGAGAGGGCTGTTTAAGGCGCCGGTGTCGATCGCCTTCGGAACAAAAACATTTCCGACGAAGCCTATCGCGTAGAGGAATGTTACGAAGAAGATCAAGTAACAAATCACTCCGTAAAGGAAAGCCAAGATTCGACCCATGCCTGGAATCCCCTTTCTTTGTTTTTGAATGAGCGGAAAACTACAAATTAACCACGCGGAGGAGTATCGGTTCCAATTACGGGCGGAAGCTTACGTAGGCTACTGGGCTGTGTCAAGGTACGCGGACTGTCCGCGCGGGGTTGGCTTCTAGTAACTGATCGATGCGAACCAGGTGATACTTGTTTCTTCGTAACCAGCTAATTAATTCATCAAGGCGATCATAAAACTTGTCCGTTCGCTCCGGCCCAACGCCGATGTGCAGTAGAAGTATGAAACCGTTGAGCCCGGCCGGGTCGCGCGCTTCATATTCCCTTAGGCGCTGCATTATGGCCTCGCTGCTGACGTAGTTCTTCATTCCCGGCGTTGTGTAGTCTGCGTTTGAGCGTGTGCCGGGCGTGAAGTTGATCAGCCGCAGGCCCATTCCTTCAGTCCAGTCGCTAACAGTCCGGTTGTACCATTCAAAGGGCGGCAGAAAAAAGCGCCCGTCGTTTTTCGAGATGCCGAAAGATTGCATCGCCACGTAGTTCTTATTCAGGTCATCCTCGAATTTCTCTTTGCTGACTAGCAATTCATTACGTTTGTTCCAGTCGCAATAAAGAAGGTGCTGGTCCGAATGCGCGCCCAGGTAGTGTCCGTCGCGCTTCAACTTCTGAATCGACGATTTGAAGTCTGCGTTGCGGTAAAACCTTCCGGTGAAAAAGAAGGAAGCCTTTACATCTCGGCGTTTGAGTACGCGGGCGATTGTCTCAGCGCCATCGGCAAACTCATCACCGGTAAACACCAGGGCCAATTTCTTCGCAGTCTTGTCACCGCGGATGATTGCTCCTTCCTCAGATAAGAAGCGGGAATTGGTTTCTGTGGATTTGATCGCTCCACTTTGCGCCAGGCAAAGTGAAGAGAGGGCGATGAATGCCAGGAGCAAAAGCGTGAGTCGAGTTCGTTTCACTGGGCTTGAATCTTAGCACTCGGATCTCGACCAGTCGCGCCATCGGCGCTCGCGCGGGGTCAAGCCCCCTTCCCGGCCTGCAAATTAACGTACGCCCCTTTTGGGTTTCACACAGTCTCGGTAACGGGTGTCAACGACGAGCGTCGAATCGAGCGCCACCGAGCGAGCCTCGGCTGAACTCTGCGCTTTCCTCCAGGAGCATGGGATGTCCTGTCAGAACCACCTGCGTTAGCGGGGTGGGCCTTGTTCACACTATTATCTTCTTAAAGTCCCACCCGCTTACGCAGGTGGTTCTGACAACCTGCGAATCCTCCCACCTAGCACAAATAAGATTGACGTTCCCAATAGTGGCAGAAGCCCAGCCGCAACCAGAATTGGAGTGTAGGAGAAATGATCTACAACCCAGCCGGTCGAGAGTGTGAACAGAATAGCTCCGACGCCTGCTCCGAGACCCCCAAGACCCGCGACCGAACCAACCACACTCTCCGGAAAGTAATCGCTGGGCATCGTTTGCACGTTACCGATCCACATCTGAAATCCAAACAGCACCACCCCGATTAGTCCCAACGCCGCGGCCGGATTATGGACCACGGCGGCCAGTATGCCGGCACACATGAGCAATGCACCTGGAACCATGACGGCTTTGCGGGCCTTGTTCACGGTCCATCCATGGGCAATGAGAAAGCCCGACATCCAACCACCCAGGAGACTGCCGGCATCTGCGGCAACATAAGGGACCCACGCAAAGAGGCCGATTTGTTTGAGGTTGAAGCCGTGGACGTGAAAGAGATACAGCGGCAGCCAGGTGATGTAGAGCCACCAGACCGGATCGGTCAGGAATCGCGCCAGCACAATGGCCCATACCTCGCGGTATTTAAGAAGTTCGCGCCAGCCTACTTTGCGGCCAATTGATGCGGCCGGTTCAGTGCCGAGGAGGGCAGGCTCTTCCTGCGTGATCGCAGCCAGCTCAGGCGGCCTATAGAACAACAGCCAGAGCAAAAGCCATCCGAGACCGAGCGCGCCGGTTGCCAGGAACGCCGTACGCCAACCAAATTGAATTTGCAACCAAATGACCAACGGCGGAGCCACAATAGCGCCAATCGACGAGGCTGCGTTGACTATCCCCATCGCGAAGGCGCGTTCCCGAATCGGAAACCATTCGGCGATGACTTTTGCTGCGCCGGGCCAATTGCCCCCTTCACCGATTCCCAGAATAAAACGGAAGCAACTTAAACTTGAGAGACCACGCGCGAACGCATGAGCCATCGCCGCCATCGACCAGATGGCAACCGACACCGAAAAAGTTCGGCGTGTGCCCAGGCGATCGAATACTTGGCCCGACAATCCCTGACTGGCTGCGTAGGCGATCAAAAACCAAGTGCTTAAACCTGCGAACTGCAAGTTACTTAAACCAAGTTCGGTGGTGATAACCGGCGCGAGTACCGAGACGGTGAGGCGATCGACAAGATTGATTACCGTCACCATAAACAGCAGGGCGGCAATCCACCAGCGCATTGCATGCAATACGGTAGGATTTGCTGATGACATGATGCCGTTGATTGCGGACTACTGCTTTTTCTTTGCCACTACGTCCACTTCGCTGTAGAAGGTGTTGCCCCAATCGTCTTCCATTTCCGTGGCCACAATATCAAAGAGCAGATAGCGATACTTGCCGAGAGCGCCGGCGGGATCGCTGATGCTGACACCATACTGCCCTCCGCCCTGGCCTTGTTTGGCCCGGGTATCGACAGTCGCCACAGCTTTCCAGCCGGCTGTAGTTGGATCGGTGTTTCCGCCTGGTTGAGAGTTGAACTTTGGATCCGTGCCATCGCTGGCGTAGAGCAAATAGACCTGTGGTCCACGCGTGTTTGGGTGCCAGGAGTAAGTATTGATCGGAGCGATCTCGATCACGCTACCCAGATCCATTCGGAAGCGTCCACCCGAACTGCCGGCGTTGAAGAAGAGATTTGCAGCCGGCTGATCTTCGTTTGTGGGAAGCAGGCCGTGGGTAAGTGCGCTGAAGTCTGCACCGTTTGGATCCAGCTCGCCAACCACCAAGCTTAGCTTCGCTTTAGAGGCTGCATCGT
>Ga0137394_10003321_pt1 | contig 12049 bp, 6 predicted proteins | sample czobulk116metaG_FD_108278 | JGI IMG/M metagenome (GOLD analysis project Ga0137394, IMG submission 108278) | Vadose zone soil microbial communities from Angelo Coast Range Reserve, California, USA - czobulk1.16 metaG | ecosystem: Environmental > Terrestrial > Soil > Vadose zone | place: USA... | reverse complement strand
AGTCGAAGCCAAATGCTCCGGATACACCCTGCCGCTTTTAATCTGCCTCGATTTAAACATGCCGGTCCTGAGCGGCTTTGAAGTCCTCAGTTGGATTCATGAGCAGCCAAATCTTATTGGCATACCAGTCGTCGTCCTCAGCCAATCTGACGACCGGCCCGACATCAATCGAGCCACCCACCTCGGCGCCAATTCCTACTTGGTCAAACCGGCAAACTTTGACGGCCTGGTCAAAATGATGGGCACCGTCAAACAAATGCTCGGCGCCGTCGAACAACAAATAGCGTAACCCCGCCGTTTCCTTGGAAACGGCGGGGCTCTCTTCGACGCTCGGACCGGGTCTGCTAAACGGACAGCCTGTCCACTCACCTGTCAAAATGTGAGACAGTGCCGTCTGAAAAACCTTTTGGTGCGGCGCGAAATTGCCGTGAGTTGAGGCAAGGCGCGCCGGAATTTAGCCAGAATAGTCCCACATAGCTGCGATTTCCTTCAGTGCGCAAACGCGCGCGCAATTTTTGTAACAAAACGAGGCGCTTTGGGACATCTCTCGTTGGCTCTGGCAAAACAACTGCTAAAGCAGACCCGCTCGCTAGGGCAAAAATCTATGATGACAAAATCCAGGGCCTGCGCTGACAGGACGTTGACCAAACGCAAGGCCGGGATACCCAGACAAAATCCCCTCTGGCCCGCCAGCCGGCAACTCAAGCCGGGCAGCGCTACCGAGGCCGAGCTAGTCGAGAAATACATTCCGTTGGTCAGGACCGTCGTCGGCCGTTTGGCCATGACCCTTCCGCCGCACGTCGATAGCGAGGACCTTTACAGCGCCGGCCTGGGTGGGTTGCTCAACGCCGTTCGCCAATATGACCCCACGGCAGGCACTGCCTTCGAGACCTATGCTCGTCTGCGTATTCGAGGATCCATTCTCGATGAATTGCGGCGGATGGATTGGGTCCCGCGGTCGGTCCACACCAAAGCGCGCAAAGTCCAGGCAGTCATGCAGCAAGTCGAGCAACTCAAAGGACGGCTGGCCACCGAACAGGAAATGGCAAAATCCCTCAAGATTTCCCTGACTGAATATCGCGCCTGGCTGGAAGAAATTCGGCCGGCGACCTTTGTCTGCCTGGACGCAGCCTTCAATAGCGAGTTCGACGACTCCCTTTCCCAATACGAGAGCCTGCCCGACCAGCGGCAGGAGAACCCGTTGGACGGCACTTTTCGCCGTGAAGTGGCACGTTTGATCACCGAACGACTGCAGCAATTGCCCGAAATGCAGCGCAAAGTTCTGGCACTTTATTACTTTGAAGACATGCGACTGCGAGAAATTGCCGAAGCCTTTGGGCTGACGGAATCGCGCATTTGCCAGATCCACGCCCAGGCCATCTCTTCCATCAAGACCTACCTGCAAAAGTTTGACCCTTACTTCGCCTGATTGACATTCCCGAGCATCGGGCGGAGGCAAAAAGAGTCGCAAAATAAAGAGCAGGGCTGGAACCTTTTACCAGCCGTCACCTCGTATTCGCAGAAACGTCTCTCCCCGAAACACTTGTTCTACTGGCACAGCCATTGCTTGGAAAGACCCGGAATGACGAAATGGAATGGGCCGACTTGGAGACAAATACCAGCCCTTCTCCCAGAACGTCCTGCGGGGTGGGTAAACTAAAGTTTTAATGACGGTCGACCTGACAAAGATCATCGAGGCGTTGCGCAACGAATTGCAGCAATACGGCGAAATGCTCGCTCTGCTCGATCACCAGCAAGAACTGGTGAAGATGTGCGGCTCCGATGACATCCTGCACTCCATCGCCACGATCAACGCCCAAAGCGCCACCATCCAGGGCGCGCGGGAACGGCGGGAAGGAGCGCAACAGGAACTGGCGCTTAGCCTCGGCCAGCCGCAAGACGCGACCTTCGCCACCTTGCTGCCGCTTGTTCCCGATCACTATCGACCCCTCGTCGGGGCCCTGGTCCAGGAGAACAACGAATTATTGCAACGGGTCCGAGCGCGCGCTTCCGAGAACCAGTCCATGCTGCGCCGATCACTGGAACTCATGCAGCGATTTATCACGACGCTTTCGCCTGAATCGGGCAGGCAAAGCACCCAGAGCGCGAACAGCGCGGTTCTGGCCATGGAACCCGGTTCGCCACTTTACGATGCTATTGTATAATTAACCTAGTTCTGGAGCTGCCATGCTAATTCTCTCGCGCAAACTGAACGAAAGCATCGTGATCGATGGCCGCATCATCGTGAAGGTTTTGCGCATCGATAAGGACACCGTCAAGCTTGGCATCCAGGCGCCCGCCGAACTGCCCGTGCATCGCGAAGAGATCCACGAAGTCATCCAAAAGAACAAGCTTGCAGCGGAAAAGAGCGCGGCTGCGGCAGCTAACGCCGGCAATTCGAGTACTCCCGGTCCCGATCTAAATTCCGGAGACAAGCGTCCGAAATAAGGCCGAGTCAGGTCCGGTTGCATTTTGGCACTTTCAGATTTCACGCGACGGCACCCCCACAGTCAGCGTAACGCCGATTTGCTTTTGATGCGAGGCCGCCGGCCCAGGCGATATCGCAGTGCGAATTTGGGTTCAGGCAGTTGGCGGATTCGGTGAAGAGCCATTTGGAGCCGGTGAAGTGCTTGCGCAGGGCAAAAAAGTCGGAGGCAATATCCCGTTCACTGCGAGGAAAACGCTTCTCGCCGACGGCGAGCTGGTTCATGAGGGTGAAACCGATGTCGTGTTTCTCGCTGGCAAAGTTCACGGCGGAGAAGTAGCCGCCGAATCGTTTAGCGGTTTCCCAGCAGATTTGACGGCCCAAGCCGGTGGAATCGCCGCAGCCTTCGACGGAGTGCAGGCGGAGCATGAAGGTGTGGAGGACGGTCTTGATGAAGTTCCAGTCCTGAGTGCGACAGGTGAAGAGGCCGGCAAGTCTGGCTGTGCCGCCGTAGCCGCCTTCGAGTTCATCGACGTAGATGACGCAGAGATTTCCACGGCCTGAAGCGGCGCAATCAAAGCCAAGACGATGACGTTCTTTGGATGAAAAGAGCTTTTTGAAAGCCTGATCGATGGCGCTCTCGATTTGGCGTTCGCGGGCGAGTTGGTGTTCGCAACTGAATTCGCCGAAGATGTCGACGATCTGGTGTTCTTCCAAGTGGAGACGTTCGATTTCGTAATCGATCATGCAGCGTTCGATGGCTGACCAGGGGACGATTCCTCCGGTTCCGCCGGTGGGATTGCACATGTATTCCTGGGCGAAGACTTCGGGCAGACGTGAGCGGTCTTTGCAGTGTTGGAGGAAATTTTGCCGAGAGAGTTTGGCGCCACGGACCTGATTGATCTTTTCGACCAAGCCGTAGTTGATGGCGTCTTCGAGCGTGACGCGGTAATGGCTCCAGCCGCCTTTGCCTTGAGCGGCTTCACGGCAGAAGGTGTAGAAGAGGGAGTCGGTGCCGTTGTGGGATGACCAGAGAGCGAGGTCGAAACCCCAGGTGATGCGGCCGGAGGCGGAAGCCCAGAGTTCTTCGGGACTGGCATGAAAAGCGAATTCATCGAGACCGACGTCACCGCCGTAGGCGCGCAATGCATGGGGATTGGAGCTGAACGAAATGATGCGGGAGCGGTTATCGAATTTGATATAGCCGACTTTGAAGTCTTCGGTGAAGCCGGTGTTCCTGCCATCTTTGTAGATGGGCATTTTCCAATTCTCGATGCCGTGGGACAGGATGCATTTCGTGTGGTTGAAGAGTTCGCAGAATTGGTAACAGGTGCTGACATATTCGACCGCCGTGGTTTGGTCTTTGCTGGAAAAGAGATAATCGCGACGCGGATTGCGAAGACGTTTGCGGACGTTTTTGAAAGCGTCAGCGAAGGTCCAGCCGATGCGGACGGATTTTTCTGCGAGGCGCAGAGGAGAATCGTCGTAGATCCATTTGAGTTGGTAAGGGAGAAAGAGGGACGTTTTCATGGGGCGTTAGCGTGGAGCGTGAGAGCGTGAAAAGGGGACACCTCACCCAACCCTCTCCCCAGGGCGGAGAGGGAAGCCGGTCGCGGCGTTGCTGTTGTTCGTTTCATTGGAAGTAGTCGCGGCGCTCGTCGATCCAGGCGACGATGCCGCGAGGGAGACGGCGGCTGTTCAACGGTTCGGAGGTCGCCGAGGGTGGCCGGAGTGCATCCGGGTGGCCAGCGAACCAGCCGACGATCATTCCGCTGACGTTCAGGATCGGACTTTTGCGCGGAATAGGTTCGGGAATTCCGCGGTCGCGATAGGGATCTTTCGGGTGAACCCAACAGATGGTTTCGCGGTAGCGGTTGTGGAAGCCAATCGCGTCTTGAACGGGTGGCTGCGAGCCTTCGCCTTTTTGTGGGATCCAGTCGATGACAGCGCCGCAGCAATCGAGGATAGGGACGGTGCCGTAGGGCTGCTTGGGTTCGGGAGGCTTCGGCGCGAGGGGAGAGACTGGGAAGCGTCGCTGTTTCGCGTTTTGCGTTTCGGGTTTGGTGTTTTCCACTGAGCTTACGGATCGGGGCGCCGGGGACCAGGGATCAGCCGAGTGCGGAGTCGCGAGTGCGGAGTGCGGAATGATCGGAGGCTCCGCAGGCAATTCTTTTGTCACCGTGCATTCGGGTGTACTCGGTAACCTTTCTGAAGGGGGAATGGGATTTTCCACCACAGAGGGCTCCAAGTGCGGAGTGGCGAGTGCGGAGTGCGGAATGTCGGATGGAGTGACAGCGCTCTGAAGGGAGGTTGTGTCGATGGAAGTGCGAGCGGGCTGTTCGGTTTGGACGGTTCCTTCCCCCTCTCTCCCGAACGCGTCTGGACGTTCCGCCTGAGTCCCTCTCTCACCGACAGGTCGGGACGTTCCGCCTTGGGGAGAGGGAAGGACGCTGGGGTGCGGCGGGTATTTGCCGGCGAGGAGGGCTTCGATTTCGGCGGGGTCGAGGTTGACGCCGAGGACGTTTTCGACGGCGCCGATGATGGCTTCGCGCTGTTCTTTGCTGGGACCGACTTTGGGATCGAAAGTGACTTTCGTGAGTGCTTGCTGAATGGCTGCGCGTTTTTCGCGGGTTTCGGCGTCCAGTTGGAGTCGGGCGTTCCGCTGGTGGTGAGCCATCACCTTCAGGACTGTGCCGCAGAGGGTGAAGAACGGCTTGGATTTCTCGCCCATGAGTTCTTCGTCGGTTTGATCGTGGGTCTTATCCATGAGCTTATGCATGCGGAGGGTCATGAGAGTTTCGGTGGCTTTGGCGACCTTTTCTGCGGGATTGGGGTCGGTGCCAAGGCGTTCGTTGGCTTCCAGGCACTCGATAAGATCCTGGCGACGCTGTTCCTCCCGGAGGTGGTTTTGGTAGCCGTTGTCCTTCCAGCGCTGGATGTTCTGATGGACGAAGCCTGGGTAGCCGAGTTCTTCGAGATTGGCGCAGATCTTCTTATAGGTGACGCAATCGTCCAGCCATTGGTTGACCTGGTTGCGGAGGACTTTTGGGAGCTTGCCGACTTTGCCAGTAGGCTGACGCTGCTTAAGCAGTTGAGCGTTGAGGGTGGAGAGTTGAGAGTCGGAGTGCGGAATTTCGGATTTTAAAGGGGGGCCCTCGCCGGGGGACCAGTCCTCAGACTGTGCAGTTTCGGGTTGGGCGTTTGGCGTTTCGTGTTGGGCGGAGTGGTCGGTGGGTTCTTCGGGGACGTTTCCTTTCTCGTCTTTCGAACCGAACCTAAGTTTTAAATTATCAATGATCTTCATATTGGATCAGTTTTAACGCGTGGGAGGGCGCAAACCTAACCCGCCTGACCCGGGTGACCCGCCTGACCCATTTGCGCTCGTTGACCCGCCTTACCCATTTGAGCAACTTTTTTGACAGAGTTGGCACGTATTTTGAAAAAGCGTTAACAGGAGGAGAGCATTGAGAGTCGATAAAGAGCCGTTGGATTTAACGCAAAGGAAAGACGCCGAGTCGCAAAGAGGAAATGGCAAAATGATCGAGGAGACCTGGCAGGGAGATGGTCGAGAAGAGAGATATTATAGGTCAGCCACAAGGTCTCGTACTGGGATTTGCAGAGCATCGGCGATTCGGAACAAGGCGTGGAGGCTGATCCACTGTTCGCCTCGCTCGACCTTTCCGATGTAAACAGGGTGGAGATCAGACTTTTCAGCTAAACGCTCCTGGCTCATTTTCGCTCTTTTGCGGCAGGCGCGGATCGCTTCTCCAAGAATTTTTAGGCGTTGTTTAGACCGAGCCACCGAGGAATAGCAGAGCAACGGAGCGAAGTGACCAACACACCCAACATGGGTTTATTTTTCTTCTTGCATTATTCTGGTTTCGATGGCAAAAGATGCGCCCATTGGTCACAGTTCCTCCTTTTCGAGGCTTTCGTGGTGTTCAGGGAGCGCAGAAAACGGAGGCGCAAATTTGACGGTTCGCGCATGTACCGCCCAAAAATCGGGCGGCGTACGATGAGAAACTATGAAAAATATTTTCGCTCAGGAATCGAGACGGTGGATGGCGGTGGGATTTGGCAGTGGTTTGATCGCTTTGATTGGGCTGCTCCGCTCAACGGATAGCCGGGCAGCGATGGGGCTCACGATCACAAATTTGTCGAGCACCAACATTCTGATTACGGTGACCAATGCCTCAGCGACCAATTTTTATCAAATTCAGCGGCGACTGGCGCTCGATGCACAGAACCCGTGGCTCCCTCTGACCAATGGCAATCAAGGGCAGACCAACTTCACAATCGGGAAGGGAATTTTCCTATCGGCGGCGTATCAGGCCTTGAATTGTATTGATTGCGATAATGATAACTCTCCTGACAGTCAGGATGGAAATTCCAATGATCCGTTTGTTGGGCAACTGGCGGTGACGATTGATAATCCAGCGGACGGCGCCACGATCCCATAGCCAGGAGGAATAAAGATGACAAGGAGGTCGATATCCACGTTGTTTTGGGCTGCCATGATGGCGCTGGCGGTATGTGTTGGTTCAGCGCAGGGGCAAGGAGGTCCGGCTCGGACGGGGCGGTTTGTGCGCGGGACCGGAACGGATCCAAAGTATCAGTCGTTTGTCATACCCTTGGATTTTCAAAAGGGGGTGCCACTGGACAATATCGGGGGGAACAATACGAACTGGGCGCCATTCAACAGGTGGACCAATTACGTTTATTACCATTACAACGCGACGAATCCTGCCAGCGCCAGTGGGACAAATGGGCGAATTGCGTTCACGGGCCCGATCGCGGCGTTTGGCAGCCGGGTGGGAGGAACACCGCTTTACACTGGGCGGCAATATCGTTTCGGCATGCACGCCGGCTTTAATTGGCCGGGGACAAACTCGGATATTATTTTCTATTCGGTTTTCGACAAGAGGAGCAATTATACATTTTCAGGGTCGGCTTCATTCTACGTTCCGCTTTGGGATCAAGCGGCGTGGGATCCGTACGCGGTGAGCAATTTCACGATCTCGACGCAGTTATTCGGGCTTACGACCACGATCACCGAGACCACAGTGGACCGTTGGGGAAGCCCGTATCAAAGCTATGTAGTGACACACGAGGCGGACAGCTCCGCCACAAACTATTTATTCAACATTTGGTCTCTGGGTTTCATCAATGATGGGGATGATATGGTGAAGAACAGCGCTGGCGATTACGAGTGGTGTCAGCTCTACACGGTAGAGTTTGAGGCAAACCCGCCTGGCAGGCCGCTCTTTATCAGCCAGCCGCATTTTGCAGGCGAGCCTTTGCCCCCGGATTATCTGGGGAAGACGGTCCAGGAGTTAACAAATCTGACCGCGACGATTGCGAACCAGATTTGGATCACAAACGGAAACACCTACCTGAGGCGGGACCTGAGCCCTGAGCTGCGGATGCATCCAGTCCTGGACAAGTTTGTTGCTGACATGCGCTCGGATCCGCTGGCGCTGACGGCGTTCGTTTTGAATGAGATCCAGTTGTGCGACCCGATCGCCTTCGGGGAGTCGGGGCAGGTGAGCGCCGATTCGATTCAACTGGGCGGGATCAGTCGAAGCGCGCTTGGGACGTTCCTGGAGAGGCGCGGATCGCCGTGGGAGCAGTGTGCGCTCTTAGTTTATCTGCTACGAACGGCGGGGCAGCCAGCGGCCTTCGTTTTTCCCACAAACAACAATCTGAAGATGCTCGATTCGACGCTATCGAAGCTGATGCGAATGCGAATCAAAGGGGCGCTGCAGGAGACGGGAGTGCCGTTCACGACGAGCAGCCTGATCACGGTGAACTATCCGTGGGTTGTGGCCAATATTAACAGCAACCAGGTCGTTCACATATTTCCTTGGCTTAAAAATACTGAGGTTTCTGAATCGCTAAATCTCTACGACTACATGCCCGCCACTTACGATAGCGGTTATAAGTGGGTGCGGCAGTACCTGAAATCGGATCCCAATATCATGGGTTTAAGCAGCGAGACGGACCTGCCGCGGGTTTTGTTTCCGAAATTCATTGAGCAAACGCTCTTACAGAATTACCCGGAGATTTCAATTGACGATATCGGTGTTCGTTTCCGGGACCGGCGTCGAACGCTGGCGCGTTGGGCGGATTTGCCAATGCCGAATGTTTTGACGAACCAAACGCAGGTGGCTGTGATGGACGATTTCGAGACGGCGACGAATGTGCTGGCTTCAATGAAGCGGCCGTTCGACACGATGCGGGTGGAGGTGCTGCGAGGGACGAGCGCGATCCTTGACACCGGAGATTTGCGAATGTGCGACCTGCATAACCGGAAATTTCTTCTCTACACCAACGGGGGCGGATCGTTGAATCTTTTTCTGGCGGCTTACCGGCCGGCGGCTACCAATCCGGCGACATTTGGGAGCGATGCGGATCTGATAAGGCCTCAACTTTCGCAAGCCGCATTACAGGGGGGAGACAACGCGTTCACGGTGAGAACGATATATCAGAGGCAACTTTCGCGGACGACTCCGGTGGGAACATTTGGAGTCGAAGGAGACCTGAAATACACGAACGACTTTGTGTATAAGGTGGCGGATGTGGCGGCGATCTGCGCGTTCCCTGGGCAAGTGAGTTTTCCGATGCTCGAACAGCATGCTGAAGCGTACTGGGGAGTGGAACGGAAGAAACAGACCAACGCCAATTATGTGCCGCTTCCGCCGGACGTCCGGGGGGCGGCGGCCTATTTGATGGGGCTGGGTTATTTCGAGAAGGTTTCGCGTTTCAAGGAACTCAATGAGGGCCTGCACAAGGTTCATTCAGTCTCTTCGCTGTACATCGGGCTGGCGAAGCTGACGACGGCGGCCGGGAAAACTTTGCCCGCGGTCGACATGCTGGTTGGCCCGACGGTGGTGGCGGCCAGCGAGTGTCTGCATCCTGATTCCGGCTGGGATGAACTGGGAGCGGCTTACGATTACCGCTGGCTGGAGATGGCCGACGGATCGGCCGAAGAGCATGCGATCATCAACGATTCATTCGGCGAAACCAATGCTGTCTCGACGGTGCGACTGCTCCGGTTGGCCCAGCAGCGCTCCGGGCAAGGACGGGCAGGAATCGTTGACTTGGATTTGATCAATTATGCGAATCGAGGAGACCAGGCTTCGCTCGGGTACGGCTCAACGCTGCTGAAGAATTATGATGCAGAGATGTGGAAGGTAGTGACAAACGAATTGGGCGGCGACTTCGGAACCTACACAATGGCGTTGCTCACGCCGGCATCGATCACGAACAATTCGGCCTCTTATACAGGAATGGGCGCTCTGATTATGGGACCGAAGAACCGCTGGGCGCTGATCAGCGGGAACCAAAATGGCGCGTCGGGCACGCCGCAGCCTCTTTTCAGCGATCCGGCCGGATTGGCTTACCTGGCCTGGTATTTGAGCCAGTCGGAGGATAATTCGTACTACTTCACGCACAACGATGCGGCGGTGGACCTGGTGATGGAGGCCTTGCAGACATTCGCGGTGCCTACTGTTTGCGATGGGACCTGGTCGATACTGGCGACGCCGGACCAGAGTGAGTACGTGGCGCAACTGGCAGGGCTTCTCATTCTGGATGATCCGAGCTACGCCGAAGCGACCATGGCGGAGAACGAGAAGAAGCCGGTGGGTCCTCCAGATAACCTCAAGACGGACCTCGGGCGCATCGCCGATCCGGTGAACACGACCACGGGCGAGTTTTACATTGACGCGGTGGATCTGACGATTCCGGGAGTGACGCCATTGCAAGTGCGGCGGAATTATTTGAGTCAGAACCGGTCCAAGGGCGAGTTCGGGGTCGGGTGGAAGATGAGTTACACTCCGCGAGTTGTGGTGGTGACCAACGCCGATCAATCGGTGCTTATCTATGCGACGGAGCCTGAGGGTTCGGTGATCGCGTATCGGAAAACCAACAGTGTTTACGTGCCGATGGCGCAGGACAACCGAACGTTGAATAACGACAGCAGTTCGGGTGTGGGCTCGGTTTGGAACCGGTTCAATGCGCGGATCACGAGAGTGTTCACCAACAGCATGGAGATTTACACGCAGACAGGGCCGGATGGGAGCGTGCGCACTTACGAGACGCGCAGTTACCCGATCGTAGCGGCGAACGCCACGCTGAACCGAACGCGGCCGTACCTGACGAAGTGGTGCGACAATCGAGGCAACTGTTACACGTTTACCTACGGAACTGATTCGACAGAGGTGGATTATGGCGAGCTGGTGCGCGTCGATGCTGGGAATGGGGCGTTCGTTTGCTTTGAGTATGATCCTTATAGCCGAGTGATCGAGGCCTGGACTCCCGATGGGCGGCGGCTCAACTACGAGTACGATCAGCATGGCGATCTCACCTCGGTGATACTCCCGGACAGCACAGAAGTTCGGTACGAGTACCAGCACTACAGCTACACGGTGACCAACTCAGGGGTGATCAAAACCAATTTTGACTCGAAACACCTGCTGGTTCGGGAACTCAAGCCGGACGGGCGAGTGCTGCAAAACGATTACGACAGCCAAAGGCGTGTGACCAACCAATGGGCGACGGTGGGGCCGGACCTGCGGCTGGTGCGCAATGCCACGTTCCGCTATACGAACAATTTCTCTCTGACAGACCTGAGTTCAACGCTGACCGGAACGACCACGGTGCTGGACTGGACGAATCACGTTTATACGTACGCGTATACCAACGGGCTCATTCGCAAGGTGGTCGATCCGCTGGGCGCGACGCTGACTCGGACCTGGTACGAAGAGAACGAGACGAATGCTCCGGCCTATCCGCGCAGTCTGAAATCGACGACGGACAAGCGCGGTCTGGTGACGACCTATCTTTATGATGAGCGAGGGAATGTGACCAACGCGACGATCCGCGGGGATTTGCGCGGCGATGGGGATACGAACGCGACGGCAACGGTGACGGCGAAGTACAGCACGAACAATGTCCTGGAGAAACGCATCGACGCCAGCGGGACGACGAACCTGTTTTTCTACACGAACACCTGGCTGCTGGCCCGAACCGAGAGCTGGCCAAGCAATGTGACCGCTCTGCCGCAGGTGATCACCAATCTGGCGGTTTACTATACGGTGACGAACTCGACGAACCAAACGGTTGCCTACGGGCTGAAGCAAAAAGAGATTCGGGCGGCGTATTCGGAGGATGCGGCCACGAATGAATGGTCGCATGATGCGCGGGGATTCGTGCTGCTGAGCACGCGCTACTCGGGAACGGCAGACCCGGCTGTAACGTCGGCGCAGGTCCACAACGGGCGGGGCGAACTCGTCGAGCAAACCGATGCGGCGGGTAGGGCGGCGCGGATGAGCTACGATCCAGAGGGGAGACCAGAGAGCATCGAGATTTTCGAGGCGGGCCAAAGCGTGCCGGTTTCGTGGCAGTACAATTATTACAATGAGAATGGGGAAATTATTTGGAGCGATGGGCCGCGCTACGATCCGGAGGATTATGTCTGGACTGATCATGACGGGGCGGGGAGGAAGACGGTGGAGATGCGCTGGCGCAGCCGGGGAAAACAGGATGGCAGCGGGGTGGAGGCCGTGCCCGGCGATGGCTTATATGCCGTAAGCTTTTTCGAATGGGATCCGTTTGGGAATT
>Ga0137394_10003319_pt1 | contig 12049 bp, 13 predicted proteins | sample czobulk116metaG_FD_108278 | JGI IMG/M metagenome (GOLD analysis project Ga0137394, IMG submission 108278) | Vadose zone soil microbial communities from Angelo Coast Range Reserve, California, USA - czobulk1.16 metaG | ecosystem: Environmental > Terrestrial > Soil > Vadose zone | place: USA... | reverse complement strand
GTTGAACGTGTAGTTCCCGTCGAGCGGGAGATTGCGCTGGTCGATGCGATCGAGGCCCCAGGTCGCGCCGGACTGCGTGGTGTCGAGGTGGATTTCGGCGTCCTCCTCCACCCAGGCGACGCGGGGATCCCTGGCCAGGGCCTCCGCCTGCGCCGCCGGCATCCGCACCGCGAAGCCGCGGAGCGCGTGGCGCCAGCGCGCGAAGACGCGGCCGCCATGCTTGCCGGCCAGATCGTCGGCTTGGGCGTCGACGGCCTCGCGCGCAACGCGGCTGTCCTTGAAGACGACCAGGTACTGGTCTGGCACGGCGCGATTGGCGCGCAGCACGACGCCGGAGGGAGGAGCCTTGAACGATGCCTCGGTCTCGGCGGGATCGGCCGCCTGACCGCAAGCCAGGAGGGAAAGCGAAGCCAGCAACAGAGCCAAAGTGCCAAGTCGCATCGGGGAATCCCCTTTTCTGACTGACCGCGGACCGGGTTTCCGCGGTGGGCGCGAGGGTGCGGTAATCGACGAAGGTCGGACGCTAGCTAGACATACGTCCGAGGGCCCGCGCAAGGGAGTGTAAAAATTCGATTTCGATTGGGGAGCTACGGATGATCGAGTATCGGAGTTTTCCGGAATCACGCTCGCGGCAGGATCGCGAGCGCGACGCCGCCCAGGATCGCCGCGGCCGCCACGGCGAAACGGGCGCTGACGGTCTCGCCGAAGAGCACGACCGCGGCGCTCGCCGCGATCACCGGGACGAGGAGCTGCACGATCGCCGCGGTCGCGGGCTTCAGCGACGGCAAGGCGCCGTACCAGAGGCTGTAGCCGACTCCGGACGCGATCGCGCCCGAGATCAGCGCCAGTGTCGCGCCTCGCAGCGTGAGGTGTGCATTCCAGGCCAGGGGAACGAACAACGCGAGGGCGAAGGGCACGCTGCGCACGAAGTTGTCCGCGGTGGTCGGAAGCGGCGGCGCGGAAGAGCGGCGTCCGCGCAGGGAATAGACGCCCCACGACACGCCGGCGACCAGCATCAAGGCCGATCCGGCCAGCGACGGAGCGCGCGCCCCCGGCAGGGTGAGCCAGGCGAGACCGCCCGTCGCCAACAGGCTGCCGAGCCAGACCCAGGCGCCGGGACGGCTTCCGCGCGCGATGCCCCAGCCGATCATCGTGATCTGCACTGCGCCGAAGAGCAGCAGCGCTCCGACGCCCGCGCCGAGCCAGAGGTACGCGAACGAGAAGGCGCCCGCGTAGGCGAAGAGCGCGAGGGCCGATGCCCAACTCCCGCCGCGGATGCCGCCCGCCGGCCGCGCGAGCAGCCAGAGCACCGCGGCGCCTGAGACCAGCCGCAGGGCGGTGTAGGACGCGGCATCGGCCTGCCCGGCGCCCAGCGCGCCACGGCAGAGGAGCGAGTTGGCGGCGAATCCGAGCAACGCGAAGGTGGTGAGGACGACGACGCGAAGCGCTGCAGGTCGGGACAAGGCACCTGCCGTCGGAGCGGGAATCGACAGAGGCTTGACCGAAGGTGGCGTAGGATCGCGCATCGGACTGGAGGTTCACTTCTCCCACAGCCGATCGAACCGGGCCAGCGTCTTGTCGACGACAGAGGGGCTCGCCGTAGACCGATACATGCTTGGTTGTAGATTTCATCGCTTTCATTGCTCGAATCTACAAACCAGCTCCACCCCGCACTCGCGGCATCGAGACTGGACCCGATGACCGTGCTCCGCAGCGAATAGCCGACACCGCTCCTCAGATCCCCAGCCGCTCCTTCACGTACTTCGGCGCCGCGTTCCCGAACGAGAGCATCGCGTCGTGCAGCGCCCGCAGATCGGCATACTTGCCGTGGTTCTTCTCCCAGGTGGCGCGGATGTCGTTCATCTCGGCATTGCCCACGTAGTACGTGGACAGCTGCGTCGAGCTGAGCTGGGCCCGCTTCCACTTGCCCACCGCCTCGCCCTCCTCCTGGAACCCGTCGTTGGTCATCCGCGCGATCGCGTCCTTCTCAATCATTCCCTCGGTGTGGATCTTCTGGTCGATGATCGCGTTGAGGATCATCCGCAGCCGCATCTTGAGCTGCTGCATGCGGACCTCGGGCCCGCCGTAGCCGGCGTCCGCCATCAGCTGCTCCGCGTAGGTGGCCCAGCCCTCCACGAAGGTGCCGGAGAAGAAGACCCCGCGCACCAGCGTCGGCGCCCGGAAGCGATTCGCGTGCGCCAGCTGGAGGTAGTGCCCCGGCATTGCCTCGTGGATGGTCACCTCCTGCAGCATGGAGTCGTTGTACTCGCGGAAGAACGACTCCACGCGCTCCGGCTTCCAGTCCTCCGGCGTGGGCGAGATGTAATAGAAGGTCTTCCTGTTCTTCTCCAAAGGCCCCGAGGGGCTGCAAGAGGCCACTGCCACGCCCCGCTGGAACTCGGGCGTGGCCACGATGTCCAGCGGCTCGTCGATCACGGTGACGAAACCCTTCTCCTTCACGAACGCGGTGCTCTCGGACAGCGCCTTGGTCGCCTGCGAGAGGATGGTCCCATTGGTCGGGTGCTTCTTCGCCGACTCGTCGAGCACAGCCTTGATCGCCGCGCCCTGGTCCATGAGCACCGGCTTGTCGGGGAACAGCTTCGGCCAGATCTGCACCACGACGTGGTACATCGCTGCCCGCGTCGCCTTCAGATCCGCCTCGGCGCGGCGCAGGATCTCCTCCTTGGAGAGATCGGAGTCGAGCGCGAACCGCAGCTTCTTGCGGAACTTCGCGTCGCCCAGGCGGAAGTCGCCGGTGGAGCGCGGGAGCAGGTCCTTTTCCAGCCACTGCTGGTAGTCCGCGAGCGCCGCCAGCGCCTTCGATTGGGCCGCCCGGAACTCCGGCTCCAGAACCGGCACCTGCTTCACCAGCGGATCGAGCTGCTCCTTCACCAGCCGGGTGGTCCCCTTGTTCTGCTGGATGGCGGTCTCGGTGTGGACCTTCGGCGGCGTCTTGAGATTCGCCTTCGCCGCCGCGACCACGCCGGGAACCGCGTTCAGCCGCCCGATGGCCGAGCGCAGCCGCTGCTCGGGCGGCGCGAACTCCCGGGCGATCATCTCGTAGATCGCGCTGCCCACGTTGTACTGCAGCGGGTTCCATTGCCAGCCGCGCAGGGTCTCCAGCTCGTAGACCTGGGCCTCGAGGCGGTTCTTCAGGATGCGGGAATCGACGGCGTTCTCGGGCGAGAGCTTCTTCGCATCGATCCCCGCGAGCTCCTTCAGCCCGCCCTTGGCAGCGTTCAGTTCGTGCTGCACGCCCTGCGCGCTGTAGTCGTTGAGGCGCGCGTCGTTGCGGTGCTCGCCGAGCCGGGTCGCAGTCTCCGGGTCGCGATCGAGCAGCTCCTGGATGTATTTCTGCGCGAACGCCTCGAATCGGGCGTCTTCGGTTGCGGGAGCGGCGGCGAGGAGGAGGACACAGGCGACCAGGGTCATGAAGTCCATTCTACCCGGCCACTACCCGCGCGCGGCTGCCATTCGCCTCACGATTTCAAGGGGCGTTCCTCGCGGTCGCCGACGTGACCGACCGCGTCCGCGTGGACAGATCAGGCTGACCTGGGCCCGAACGCTGCGGTGAGGGTGCTACGGTGCCGATCATGCCCGTACGGCACCGCATCATCGAAGTCCGGGCCCTGAACCTCAAGCCGGGATCGCGGGGCGAATTCCACCGCGTGTTCGTGGAGCGCTCGCTGCCCCTGCTGCGGCGCTGGGGATTCGACGTCGTGGCCTTCGGGCCGTCCGCGCACGACGAGAGCTCGTTCTACGTGATCCGCAGCTTCCAGGACCTCGCGGAGCGGCAGAGCCAGGAAGACGCGTTCTACGGAAGCGACGACTGGAGGAGCGGCCCCCGCGAGCTCCTGCTCCCGCTGATCGAGAGCTACATCGACGCTGTGTTCGAGCTGGACGAGCCCGGGATTGCTGCGTTGCGCCGGCAAGGCCAGCAGCCCTGAGGCAGAGAAACCGGCGCTGCGTCCCGACAAGGTCCGGGAGGGTGGACCAGGCGAGGCGCAGAGCTGCGGCTCATCGGGCCGACGCGGTCACCTCCAGGCATTCCTGCCGCCAGATGAGGACGTTGACGAAGCGCACGTCCGCGCGGACGTCGGACAGCGTGCTCCCGGGGGCCTGCGCTTGCGCCTTGGCGACCGCCTCGCGGTAGCCGGCATCGGCCCAGCCGACCAGGTCAAAACCTCCAAAGAGGAAGAGCGGCAGCCCGATCGCGTTCCGGCAGGATTCGCCGTGGACTTCGATCGGCGCCGATCGCGTGTCGGCGCGCCAGGCCAGCGGGGCAGAGCTATCCTCGAAGGCGAGGGCAATCCGATACGGCCGCATCACCGGCGCGGCGCATCCGGCAAGCAGCAGCCCGCAACAGAGGAGCGCTTTCACCGGACGACCTTCCCGGTGACGCGGGTGCAGGCCTTGTCGTAGAGGAAGAGCACGTTGAAGAACGTGGTGTCGGCGCGCACGTCGGCAAGCTGCGTGGCGCCGGACTTCGCCTTCGCGTCGGCGACCGCGGCCGCGTATCCGCCGTCGCCCCACGCAAACAGCAAGAGGACCGCCTTGTTGCAGGCGATGCCTTCCACTTCCACACCGGCTCCGGCATCAGCCTCGACTGCCGTCGGCGCGCGATAGGCGAGCGGAGACTTCACGTCGGCGTAGATGCAGCCCGGGATCAGGCAGGCCGCCAGCGCGAGTAATCCTTTCATGATGCGTCCCTCCGTTTGGGGGAACGGACTCTAGTGGAGGACCGCTTCAGGCTGCTCGCGCTCCGGACCGCCTGGAGCGGCAAGTGGACGTTTGTCGCCGCAGTGTTCGGGATCGCCCGGTCAGGGCACCAGCGTCAGCGCCTGCGAGTAGCGCGGACCGACGCGCAACGCGCCAAAGTCCCGCCGGTCCACGGTCAACACCCTCAGGACGTGACGTCGTTCTGCGACCGCCGCGACGAGACCGTCAACGAGGCCAATCTGCAACTGATGGAACCTGGCATCGAGTTGCAGCGCTCGAGCCAGATCGGATGCGGACACCGGCTCCAACTCGTACGTCGTGGCCGGATCGACGATCTCGCGGACCAGCTTGCGCATCGCGGTTCTTTCTGCGCGAAGGAAGTAGTCGACCTGGGCGAGAATCAGCGCCGGAACGATCACGGCGGATGCCTCGCGAAGCGCCGCCTCGTAGTCCGGCCACGCGGCGCGCCCATTCGATCGACGCGCCAGGGCGCGAAGGAGGCCGCCGGTGTCGGCCACCAGAGGAGGGGTCATCTCTCCAGGTCCCGAAACAGCTCCGTTTCATCCCCCAGCTTGGTGTCGACCGAGGTGAAAAGCCGGGTCGTCGGCGGTCGGCGCCGCTTCCGGTAGTACCTGGCGGCGACGACCCGCAGCCCATGACGGATGAGCTCCGAGGAGGAGACTCCATCCTTCCGGGCGCGCGCGAGTGCCCGGAGGTCCTCCGGGTCCAGCCGGACGGTGGTCAACCGCTTCGGCGCCATACAAGCGATATACACTGGGCGCCTTCCGTTCAGCAACCCTGGCCGGCACCGGGCTGTGGAAGCGGGTGCGCATCTTGCGCGGCGCGCCGGCAGCAGGCATCGTGCAGAAATGGACCAGGTGCCGAGCGAGCTTCGGAGAGTCACCGTCCTGTGGCGGAGCGACGGCAAGGTCCGCATCCGGTTTCCTTGAGCGAGCCGGTTGCAGGTGTGCTGCTCGCGCTCACCATCGCGCAGCTCTCCGCAGCGCCAGCGAAGGCACGGGAAGCTCCGGAAGATCCGCGGGCCGTCGTCCACGAAGCCACCCGCTCCGTCGAGGAGGAGAGGGCCGCGCCGCTGCGAGCGCTCTGGCAGGAAAGAGTCGACCGCAGCTCCGCGGATCGCGCCGCCCTGCTCGGGCTCGCCACGCTCGCGCGGCTCTCCTACGACTACCCTGCCGCCGAGGCGCTCTATCGCCGGCTGGGCGAGGCGGAGGCAGCGAAGCCCGGCAGCTTCACCGCGTACGCCCTGCTCGGCCAGGCGTGGGCATCCGAGGAGCGCGGCTTCAGCAACGCCGCCGAAGCGCAGTTCGAGCGCGCCCGCAAGACGGCGCGCCGCGCGCGCGACGGACCCGCCGAAGCCGAGGCGCTGATCGCGCTCTCGTTCGTGAGCGGGAGGATGACGGGCGTGCCTTCAGCGATGAAGCTGCTCGATCGGGCGCGCCGGCTGATTCCCGCCGCGGCGCTGGATCTGGAGGCGGATCGGCTGAGGCATCGCGCCGTCCTCCTCGGCGTCGCCGGAAGTCCGGACGCCGTCGCGGATGCCCAGGCGGGCATCGCTGTCGCGCGCCGCGCCGGCTTCTACAGGGTCGAGGCGCAGGCGCTCCGGGCCGCGGGGAAGGTGATGAACTTCCGCGGACAGAACGACGCGGCGATCGCCTTCTTCCGGGAGGCCGAGGAGAGGTTCCGGAAAGCGCACGAGCGAAGCTGGCTCGCCGCCACGCTCACCGAGCACGCCGGGTCCTTGTTGGAGCAGGGCGAGCTGGGCGAGGGAATGGAGATCTTGCGAGCGGCGCAGGCCGAGGCCGCGGCCTCGCACAACCGCCAGGCGATCGCCGTCGCGCACATCGGGTTTGCCGACATCGCGATGCACGTGAACGACCTGGCGAGCGCAACCGGGCACCTGGATCGCGCCGCCGCCATGTACGAAGCGCAGGGCGACCCGTCCAACGCGGCCATCCCCCGCAGGTACCTCGCGTTCCTCTCGCTCGCTGCCGGAAACACCGCGGAAGCGAGGCGCCTGGTTCTGCAAGTCCTCGCTTTCTATCGGAAGACCGGCGAGACCCCCGACATCTTCGAGCTCCAGCGCATGCTCGCGGCCATTGCGATGCGCGAAGGCGACTGGGCGTCAGCCGCGCGCGCGCTCGGCGATGCGGAGGCGTTCGCCCGCAAGCTGCGGATGGAGAGATGGAGCGCGAACCTGGCGCTGGATTCCGGGCTGCTCGCGATGTTCCGGGGCGACCTCGATGGAGCCGAGCGATCGTTGAGCGCCCATCTGCGCACGCTGGACTCGTCCCAGGCCGTCTCGCGGCACCAGATCCGGGTCCGGCTGGCCGAGATCCATGCACGCCGCGGCGATCTGGTCCGCGCCGAGGGCGAGTCGATCGCGGCGTGGGACGATCTGGATCGATGGCGGGCGGCGCTCGGCGATCGCGAGCTGCGGCTGCTCGCGTTCCAGACTTCGCCCTCCGAGCTGAAGACTCCTCTGGCCGGAAAGAGCGATCAGGACGCCAGCGCCGCGCGCGTGTTGGGAGCCCTGGCCGCGGGCGGCCAGGTCGCTCCGGCGTTCGAGCTCGCGGAGCGGCGCCGGGCTCGCGAGCTCGTCGATGCCCTGCTGCAGGCGGAGGCGCTGCGCACGGGCATCCGATCGACCGATTCCGCGGGTGCGCCGAACGCTGCCCCGGTCACTGCGGCTGCCGCGGCCTCCTCGCTTCCCGACGAGCACACCGCGTTGCTCGAGTTCGTGGCCGGGAGCCGGGAAAGCTCGGCGACGCTCTTCGTCGTGCAGCGCAACGGCGTCCGCTCCCATCCGCTTTCCGTGGGCAGCTCGTTGTCTGCCCGCGTCGCGCGCTTCGTGGCGCTGCTGGAAGCCGGAAGCGCCACGGGCGATCTCGGGCGCGAGCTGGGTCAGTCCTTGCTGGAGCCGGCGCTCTCCGGGCTCGGACCGGAAGTCACCCGGCTCGTGATCGTCCCAGACGGCCCGCTCCACCGCCTGCCCTGGGATGCGCTCCAACTCGCCGACGGCCGGCATGTCGTCGAGCGGTACGCGGTGACCGTCGCGCCTTCCGCAGGGGTGCTGGCAGCTCTGTGGCGGCGCGCGCGCGAGCGCGGACCCTCCTCCGGGAGTCCCGTGCGGCTGCTCGCCTTCGGCGATCCGGTGTTCGCGAGCCTGCGCGCGGCGGAGGACGGCGATGCCACCGGCAACGATGCCGTCGAGATCATGCGCTCGGCATTCGACGCGACCGGCGGGCTCCCGCGGCTCGAAGCCTCGGCCCAGGAGGTCCAGCTCGTCGCGCGCTACGCCGCGGAGGCGGAGGTGCGGGTGCGCGAGTCCGCAAGCGCGGCCTGGCTGAAGCAGGCGCAGCTGGACCAGTTCCGGATCCTCCATTTCGCCACGCACGCGGTGGTGGACGAAAGCACGGCCGCGCGCACCGCCCTGGCCCTCGCCGCGGGCGAGGGCGAGAGTGGTCTCGTCAGCCCGGGAGAGCTGGCTGCGCTGCGGCTCGACGCGGATCTGGTGGTGCTTTCGGCCTGCCGCACCGCCAGCGGCATCCTGGTGGAGGGAGAAGGGGTGCAGGGCCTCACGGCTCCCTTGTTGAAGGCCGGGGCTCGTTCCGTGGTGGCGACCCATTGGCGGATCGGCGACCGGAGCACGATCGCGTTCGTGCGATCGCTCTACGACGCGCTTGCCCGTGGCTTGCCGGTGGCGGATGCGCTGCGCGCGGCCAAGCTCGACGCGCTCCGTCGGGGAGCGCTCCCGAAGGAATGGGCAGCCTTCACCGCGGTGGGCGACCCATTGGTCCGGGTGAACCTCCGGATGCCGCGATCCGTTTTCGGCCGGTGGCCCGTCTTGTTGATTGGGGCCTTCGTCTCAGCCGCGGCCGCCTGGCTGATCCGCATGCGCGTTCTGCGCGAGAGATCACGCCGGGACAGGCGCCTCCGCGACATCCTCGGCAACGGCTCGGGCAGCAAATGACGGACACGGCGCAGCTCTTGGTCGCGGTGGGCGGCGGATGGTGGAACAACCAGGAGGCGTCCGGTCTGGACGTTGACATGCCCCGATGAGGGGACGATCAGTTGGGGCATGAGCCTCGACCTGATCCGCGACGGCGTCCGGCGCTTCCGGACCGAGGTGTTTCCGAAGCGCAGGGAGATGTACCAGCAGCTGGCGGAGAACCAGCAGCCCTTCGCTCTTTTCCTCACCTGCGGCGATTCAAGGATCGATCCCTCCTTGCTCACCGGCACCGAGCCGGGGCAGATCTTCGTCGAGCGGACGCCCGGCAACATCGTGCCGGAATACGACGACGCGGTCAGCGTCGGCGTCTCGGCGAGCATCGAGTACGCGATCGCCGTCCTCGGCGTGGAGGAGGTGATCGTCTGCGGACACTCCGCGTGCGGCGCGATGAAGGGGCTGCTGCAGCCCGAGCATCTCGAGCACATCCCGGCGACCGCGCGCTGGCTGAAGTACGCCGAGCCGGCGCTGGAGAAGGTCGGAGCCGACCACCGAGGCCGCCTCGAGCGTCTGACGAAGCTCAACGTGATCGAGCAGATGCGGCATCTGCATTCGCATCCCTCCGTGCAGGATCGGCTGCGCGCAGGCCGGCTCGGCATCCACGGGTGGTTCTACGAGATCCACACCGGGACCGTGGAAGCTTACGACCCGTCCTCGGATCGGTTCGCCCCGTGGCCTCCGCCGGGGTGAAGCACTGGTCGACCCGCCCGGCGGTGGCTCCTTGACACCTTCTCGGATAGTCCCCCGTAAGCCTGATTCTCTGCAGGCCGAGGGGGCCAGCGACGCCTGTCTGCTCGCAATTCGAACGTCCGCTTCGAAGGGAGGGGATATGCGTCCGTGATCGGAGACGCGGTGAACGCCGCCTCGCGGGTGGAGAACCTGAACAACGCGCTCGGCACCGACCGGCTCTTCACCGAGGAGGTCCGGGCAGGTCTCTCCTCCGAGCTGCTCGCGCAGAGCGAGGATGCCGGCGAGCACGCGGTGAAGGGCCGCGAGCGGCCGGTGCACGTGTTCACGCTGCGCGGGCCGCCGGCCTGACGTTGCCATAGGCCCCTAGGGCAATAGCCGGGGCGGAGACGACCAGCTATCCGTCGCGCGCACCACAGGGGAAAAGCCATGATCAAAATCGCCATGCTCGCAGCGGTGTTCGCGTTGTCCGTCAAGGTGGCATTCGCCGCGGAGAAGAAGCAGGCCAAGCCGACCATTGACGTCGCGCACACGGTCACCTTCACGTCCACGGTGAAGTCGGTCGATCAGAAGACGCGCGTCGTCACGCTGGTTGGCAGAGGCGGCGAGGAGGTCACCTTCACCGCCGACAAGCGCGTCAAGAACCTGCCGCAACTCAAGGTCGGCGACGAGGTCACGGTCACGCTCGACGAGTCGCTCAAGGCGCGCGTGCTCGAACCGGGGGAGACGCCTCCGCAAGGATCGCAAAGCTCCAACCTCACCAGCGCGCCGGTCGGTGCAAAGCCGGCGGCGCACGCGACCAAGGACGTCCACGTGGTGGCGACCGTCGCGGCGATCGACCTGGCCAACATGGTCGTCACGCTGAAGAGCCCCAACGGAGAGACCTGGCCGGTGAAGGCGCGCTCGAAGGCGAACCTGGAGAAGCTCAAGGTGGGGGACGTCATCGACATCCGCTCCACCAAGAGCATGGCCGTGAAAGTCAGCAGTCCGACTCCGAAGAGCTAGTCGGTCAGCCCACAGGCGATGTTCGCGATTCGCGCGTTCCTCCTCGCCCCGGCCGTCGCCGCGTGCGCGAGCGCCGGCAGTGCCGGAGGGCCTCTCTGCACCCGGCCCTCGCCGTCCGACTCCTGCTGGGAGCTGTTGCGTCCGTTGGGCAGCGGAGGCTTCCCCGCCGAGCCGGGCTCGAATGACCAGCCGAAATGGCGCCCGGGCAAGTTCCCGCTCGGGCTCTGGGGTCCGCGCAGCCCCAGGTCGGTCGTCTTCCAGGACGTCTTCGCCGATCAGGACGCGCTCTTGCCCACTGGCAGCCGGAACTGGAAGACGGCTCCCCGGGGCGTGTTGGGCGTCGCCCAGATGCGCCCTCCGTGGGACTCGATGATCGATCGGCTGATGGCCAGCCCCATCCCCATGCCGCCGGGCTTGGTGGTGTAGAACGCTTCGAACAGGCGGTCCGAACCAGCGCCCAGCCCGGCGCCGCAATCCTGGACGGACACCAGCACGCCGTCCGGGACCTCTTTGTCGGAACCGATCACCAGCTCCCGCGGCCCGTCGGCGGCCTGGCTGATGGCCTCGATCCCGTTGACGATCAGGTTGAGCAGCACCTGCTGCAGCTGGACGCGGTCGGCGAGGACCGGCGGCAGGTCTGCCGAGAGCCGCGTCTGGAGCGCCACCTGATACCTCTGCGCCTCCGGGCGCGTGAGGGCGATGACTTCGGCGATCGCGTCGTTGATGTCCAGCCAGTCTTTGTGCGCGGGTGATTTGCGGGCCATCGCGCGGATCCTCCCGATGATCTCGCCCGCTCGTTCGGCATCCTTCACGATCCGGGAAGCGGCCTGGCTCGCCTGATCCAGATTCGGCGGCTGGGCCGCGAGCCAGCGCGAGCAGGCGCTGCCGTTCATCCCGATCGCGGCCAGCGGCTGGTTCACCTCGTGAGCGATGGACGCCGCCAGCTGTCCCATGGTGGTGACGCGCGCCACATGGGCGAGCTCCGCCCGGGCAGTGGTCAGCGCTTCCTGCGCGCGCCTGGCGTCCGTGACGTCGTCGACGATGCCGCTCGTGCGATGCGGCCTTCCATTCCCGTCGCGGATCAAGGTCCGGCGAGAGTGGATCCAGCGCGTCTCGCCGTCCGGCCGGAGGATCCGGTACTCCACGTCGTACCGGGCGTCGCCTGGGGCCTCCAGCCAGCGCTGGAGGGCTGAGGTCACGTAGGAGCGGTCCTCCGGGTGCACCGCCTGGAGCCATGCGTCGACGTCGCGGTAGACCTCCGAGACAGGGCGGCCCCAGATCCGGTCGTACGCGGGGCTCATGTAGAGGACTCTTCGGGGATCGAGCGATTCGATCCAGAGCATCTCCGGGATGCTCCCGGCCATCAGCCGGAACCGCTCCTCGCTCTCTTCCAGGGCCTGCTCGGCGCGGCGTCGCGCCATGCCGAATTCGATCACCAGCACTCCGAGGGCGCCGAACACGATCAGGCTGATGATGTGCTCCGCCGGAATGGGAAGGAAGGCATCCGAGGGAGGAATGAACCAGTAGAGGATGCCGGCCGCGGTGGCGAGCAGGGACACCAATCCCGGCCCACGGCCGCCGTACCACGCGCTTACCACCACCGCGCCGACC
>Ga0137394_10003317_pt1 | contig 12056 bp, 10 predicted proteins | sample czobulk116metaG_FD_108278 | JGI IMG/M metagenome (GOLD analysis project Ga0137394, IMG submission 108278) | Vadose zone soil microbial communities from Angelo Coast Range Reserve, California, USA - czobulk1.16 metaG | ecosystem: Environmental > Terrestrial > Soil > Vadose zone | place: USA... | reverse complement strand
CCTGGTCCCGCTGGCGCCGGTGGCCTCAGCCGCTGGCGACCGACGATCACGATAACCGTCGTGGGGCAGTTCCCGCGGCCTTGGCGGCCTCATAATTTAATGACCACTGTAGTATTAGGCTGCCACGAGGCTATAGCCCCCAGCGTCGCCCCGCTGACGGAGCTCGCGAAACAGCCGCATGGCAGTATGGCAGCCGGCATTCCAACGCTCCAGCAGCGCAGCTTTGTAGGGGTCCAGCAGACTCTGCCCGCGGTCGCTCCGCCGTTTGCGCCCCAGAAACGTGGCGGTCCGAAGGTCGCGCTGCACGGTGCGTTCACTCAGTCCAACCTCTCGCGCAATGGCTCGGACAGTCTAGCCTTGGCGGTGTAGGGTCCAGACCTGCGCATGCAACGTCTGCCGACGTGCCTGGCGCTGGGCCGTGCGCTGCTGCGCGGGGGGTGGAGTGTCCGGGGGCGGCACCGGCACCGGGAGCGCACCATCGGGCAGCGGCACAGGCTGCTGGCGCAACGTCTCATTGACCGCGTCGAGGGCTTGGCTCTGCGTGGAGAACACCTGGTGCAGCGCTTCCGCCAGGTTCTGCAGCAGGTGAAAGCGGTCAGCAACCTGCGTGGCTGTGGGTGCCCCTTGGTATGCGCCCGTGGCGTAGGCTTGCGAGCGATCGCGGGCGATGATCGTGATCCCTGGATGCTCCCGGAGCCACTGCGCTAAGGTGTCGGCGGTGCGATCCGGCAGGAGAGCCACGGGCTGGCGGCGCTCCAAATCAATGCGCATGGTGCCATAGGTCTGGCGTTTCCGCAGGGCGAAATCATCCACACCAAGCACTGTGGGGGTGGGGGAATCCGGCGCCGGCTGCCGGCGCAGCAAGCGCAGAAGAGTGTTGCGGCTCACCGCCAGGCCCCAGTGTTGGCTCAGACGCACCCCAGCCTTACCCCCCAGGGCTAAGCCGAGGGCCACGAGGCGCTGGGCGAGCCGCAGGGTGCGCCGGGACCAGGGGGCGGCCATGCCGGGCAGCCGTTCGGTAAAGATGCGGCGGCGGCAGTGGCGATTGTGGCAAAACCATTTCCGCACGCGCAGCTGTAACCGCACGTGGTAATCCGCCCACGGGAGATCGGCGAGGGTGCGTTCGTAACGGCTGTGGATACGCTGCGCCGGTATGGCACAGCGCGGACAGGGGACGCTGGCCTGCGTCGAGCACACCCGCAGGATGATTTGCGCCGCCGCGGTATCGACGTGACACGCTTCGAGGTGTAAAGTGGTCCCATCGGGTAACAAGTGGACAAGAACGTCGGGCATGTGCGTGGATACGAAAGCGTGTTCCTCCTCACGCGACAAGGTCTATAGGGCAACTCCGGTGACGTGTACCAAAGGCATCCGGTCTGTTACAAGTGCGTCTACGAATATATGAAGTATAACAGCGAAGAAGCCCAAGATATTCCAGAATGTCATATCACCAAAATAGGACATGAACCGAATGGCATTAAGTTAAGCCCGAAACAAAGCCGAAATCGCGAAGTCTTTGGACCGTAAATATTTGAATTTACTATAATTTCATCCTTTGGCTTTTCCTAACTTAATGCCATTCGTGCTATACCCCACTATTCGCAGGGGTTCTGGTGGCCACCTATATCACGCTGGAAGCGCCACTTTCCGGCATGAGTATGAACCCGGCACGGACGTTCGGTTCGGCAGCGGCAGCCCAACTCTGGACATCGTTATGGATCTATTTCACAGCGCCCCCGTTGGGGATGCTCGCGGCGGCGGAGGTCTACCGCTGGCAGAAGGGCGCCCATGCTGTGCTGTGCGCCAAGCTGCATCATCACAATGACAAGCGTTGTATCTTCCGCTGCGGCTATCAGGCGACACAGACACGGTCGCCACAATACATGAGCTCGACAGTTTGAGCGTTATTGCTGAGGAGGGATTTCATGCGGGCCGCGACGGTCGCAAACCTCGTCATAATTTCCTTTCCGCCAGTGGGGAATGAAGCCGACCTTCCGCGGTCGCGCCCCTCGTGTGCGGAGCTTCACCCATTCTGGTGGGGATGACAGCCCTCGTCGAGTATGCTACATAAGCCCCTCTGCCTGAGCACGGTGGAAGGGGTGACGGTGGAACCGACCGCGGAGTTTGCGCAGCTACAGTTGGGCTTTGTCGATCAGACGCAATGGCGCTATGAGGTGATTCGGCCCCTCGTCCTATTCGCCGATCGCACCGCCGCCCAACGGGCACAGGAGACCGACACCCACCCAGACACCGTGCGGACCCTCCAGCGCCGCTTCCGGCAACAGGGGATGCAGGGACTGCTCCCCGCAGATGTTGAGGTCGTGCATCGCAGGCGCGCCAGCCCCGTGCCTGAGGCCGTGCGGCAGGAACTGGATCGCCTCAAGGCGCTGTATGACGGCTTCCACTACCGGGAACTCGCCCGCATCCTGTTCATTAAATTCGGACAAGCTATCGATCACAAGACGGTCAAGACGATCTGGCACGCGAGTACCGTGTCCGTGCAAGGCCAGCTGGGCCTGACGGACTACCACGCCCATGCGGATCGCTATCACGCTCGCCTCCAGGTCATCCGGCTGTACTACCAAGGCTGGGCGAAAGTCAGCATTATGCGCGTGCTGCAGGTGTCACGGCCGACGGTGCATGCCTGGATCCGGCGGTTCGAAGCCGAGCACTTTGCCGGCTTGGTCGACAGGCCCCGTGGCCCGAGGCACCCGCGTAAAGTCTGGCTGCCGCTGATCGTACAGGTCTATCACTTACAAAAGGCGCATCCCGATGCTGGGGAGTTCCGGATCTGGAGTCTGCTAGCCCAGGCGGATCTCTCGGTGCGCACCGTCGGGCGGATCATGGCGCTCAACCGGCTCGTCTACGACGACATCCCGCACGTCCCCAAGCGCGGCATCCAGCCGCCACCAGGACCCCACCCGTACAAAGCCACCTTGCGGCATCAGTATTGGTTCATCGACGGCCGCCGCATGGACTTTGCCATTGATGGCGTTCGGTGGTGGAGCCTCATCCTGCTCGAAGGCTATTCGCGGACCATGCTGGCCGGGATGATCGCCCCGACCGAAGCCACCTGGGTGGCGCTGATGGTCCTCTATACGGCGTGCCTATGCTACGGCGCCCCCGTGCACCTCGTCTCGGACAGCGGGGGCGCGTACACCTCGGCCGACTTTGAAGCCGTGTGTACACGGTTGCAGATCCGGCACGAGACGATCGTCAGCACCCAGGGCGAGAGCTATCAGAACCTGATGGAGACCCATTTCAACATCCAGCGGCGCCTCTACGACTATCAGTTCTCCCTCGCCCGCACCCCGGTCGCACTCGAGCAGGCCCATCAGGCCTTTATCCGCACGTACAACACCACGGCGCATCAGGGGCTCCTGAAGGATCGGCGGCGGCCTCCGATTCCGGTGGAGGTCCTCGGGGAGGCGAAAGGCCGCGTCTACGCCCCAGATGAGCTGGCCCGCGCGTTCTCTCAGGGTTTGTTCCCGCGGACCACGAACCGATACGGCTGTGTCACCTTGCACAGTTACCACTTTTATTTGGAAGAGGGCCTTCCCCACACGCGAGTACTGCTCTGGGTGGCTGGCGAATCCCTGCGGGCGGCGTTTGAAAATGTCGTCTTGGCGGAATACCATTGCCGCTATGACTGGCAGGATCGCAAGGTCAAAGACATCCAGGGCGGCATCTTCTACCCGACACGCTTTGCGTCACCACAAGGGGCCCTCATTCCGTTAACGCCGCAGGAGTCCCTGGTCGTGTATCGACCGCAACCTCCCAGGCGCCGGGCTCCTCGTCTTGCGACCATTCCACAGCTCCTGCTCTTCGAGGTCGTTCCCACGGGGTAAGGTCGGCTTCATCCACGCCCTGAGGTGGACTGTCAAGAGGTCCGAACGTTTTTTAGGATACGTTGGCCAAATGGCGGATCAAGGGTGACCCTCGCCGCGCCAGGGCATTGAGATAGGTGGATTCGTCGTACGGTGTGTTCGTTTGCCAGCAACGATACAGGATACGGATCCACTTGAACGCTAGAGCGCGGGTCGCGGCTTGATGGGTACTGCCTTTGGCCCGTTGCTGCGCATAGTAGGCACGCGCCCAGAACGAATGGCGGATGGATTCACTGGCCCATTCCACGAAGGTTTGGCGGAGGAACTTCGAGCATTGGCGCCGCCAATGGACCCGACACGTGTTCCCGCTCCGTTCGGTGACAGGCGCAATGCCCGCATACTGTTGGAGCTCAGAGGCAGAGGCATAGCGTTCGCGTTGTTCGCCAAAAGCCACGAGGAGCCGCGGGGCGAAGACCGGACCGGCGCCCGGGAGCGCCTGAAAGAGGGCGAAGTCGGGATGGGTTGGGGCGAGTTGCGCAATAGCGTGGTCGAAGTCGTCGATGGCCTGCACGGTGACGCGGAGCTGGGCCACGAGAGCCCGGACGAGGCACACATGGGGCGTGATGACCCCCGCATCTGTCGTGAGCGGGCTGGCGCTTTTGATCGCCTGGATGCGTGGGGCGATGACGCGGGTCTGCACATGATGCTGGCGAAAGAAGCGCTCGAGGGTCGCGCGGCGTGCCAGCTGGACGGCTTTGAGGGTTGGCCATTGGGTGAGGAAGTCGCAGAAGATGGTCGTGTCTTTGTCGGAGAACCATGACAAGACCTGCGGAAAATAGTTTTTCAGGGCGCTCGTGAGGCGGTTGGTCAGACGGACCCTGTCCTCCACCAGGCGCCGGCGGAATTCCACGAGTTGATCCAGTGTGCGCATCGTGGCACCTTGCGGGGTGAGCACCTGGAGTTTGTCACGGTGTTTGAGGAGTAATTCGAGCTGGATTTCCGCATCCGAGGGGTCATCCTTGGCTCGACTGGGTGTGAAGGCTTGGCGGTATTTGGCCACCGTGAGCGCGTTGACGGGGAAGAGCACCAAAAAGTCATGGGTACGTAGAGCAGAAACAATAGGACCTGTGGTCAACTCTAGGCAGACGGCAATCGGCTGACCGCCGAAGCGGGAGCGGAGCGCACGAGCCCAGGCATCGATCGCCTCAGGCGTATGTTCCAACATACCGGATTCCCGGGTGTCGGAGCCAGCCGCTTGCAGACAGATCGCGTGTGTGGCATCCGCCCAGTCGAGGCCGATAAACGCAGCGAATTCCTGTATAGGTAGACGCATCATGATTACCTCCAGTGAGACAAGCCTTGTGGGAAGCGAGATGGCGAGCTTACGTTCTGCGAAGGCAATATAGAGAGCCGCTGGTGCGGCAGGCCCTGAGCATTCGTTCACGAACGCAAGCGCACCCGCAGACTCGAAGCTGAGTTAATAAGCATCGAATGCTATGCACTGGTGATTCGTAATCCGCGGGCACATGTTCCTGCTTTCACTGGTAGCTACCTACCAGCTGTGTTCAGTATCACCGAAAGCAGGACGGTCTACCTATATCCCCACTGGCGGAAAGAGAATTATGACGAGGTTTGTCTTGGTGGGTGTCGCATGCGTGTTGGTCTGATGGATTGTCGACTTCTAAGCACATACCGGTTTGCGCCGCCGTTGAACACTGAGGTCCATGACGGTGCGATCGTCGCCGTCGTGAGGCGGCTCACTGTTGATAGGGGCAGGCCGCCAACAGACCGCGAGGCGAGGGTACTCTGTATTATACTCCATCCCTCTTTCAACAAAACCCCGGCTGAGGGGAAGTCAGCAACGCAAGTGTTTGAGGCAGGTCATGCGGATACGGTGGCGGCTGAAAGAGAATTCCTAATTCGCTTTCAGTTTTGCACAGCACAGCCTCATGCCGAGGCAGCACAGGAGTTCCTCTGGCACTATTGGCACCCCTAAAGATGAAAGGGATGGTCGGAGAACGCTTTCATTCCTCAGGTCTTAGCGCTCCATGATCCCTTATTGCCCGTGGTCACACGCGTGTTGGATTTGGGCCTGTATGCAATGAATCTGGGTCCGTGGTGCTATTTGCGAGCTGGTGACAATCAATCTGGCCCTCCAGGCGGGGTGTTGGGAAGCAACCGAACATAAAGCTGGGTTAAGAAGGGCGTCGGATCCTAAGGTCCCGAATCAACTATCTTTCGGATCCCTCCCAACCACCGACAACACTCGCTCCTGGCCCTTAAGCCGGTTCTCTGTTCCATTGCTCTTAAACACCCATGCTCGGACGACTGTTCACCAGGAACAACGCTGCCTGTCACGGTCTGTGACCGCCACGCTCGTCGTTGAGCCGCGGCGCTCGGCGTCAACACCCACAGACGTGACCGTGTTGAAAGGGCATGCTGGCCGCCCGTTATCGTGTGGATCCGCGGTGCCTCGCCAGGGCACGGATCGCCTGGAGGTCCAGTTCGCCCGCGGCCCCCCAGCCGTGTTGCCCTTCGGGGATCGCCGGGCGAAACCGCTCGTAGAGCGCGTACGCCTGCGCCGCCAGTTGGTCAGGGGGATACGCCTGGGCCAGGTCTTCCATCGCAGCCCGGACCTCCGCCAGGTTCTGGCCAAACTTCTGCGCCAGGTACCGCCGCACCCCCTTCGGGTCGATCGGTTGATGTTTGAGCGTCGCGCGCACGCCGTGCTCAGTATGGATAGCCAACACCGACCGACCCAGCACCGGCACCAGCAACGGTTGGCCTGGTTCCCGTTCCTGGGGTGCACTCGCCTCACGCTGGTCGAGAGGGGCCTCGAACAGGCCTAACCGCCGTCCCTTGGATTGGGCATTCAGGCCAGCTACGGCCTTCCCGAGTGTGAGCGCGGCCTCAGGGTCATAGCCCAGCCGCTCGGTTACCACCGTGGCCCAGAGGGTCAGGACCGGGGCGCGATTGATGATCACCTTGGTTGTCGTCATGGACGTATCTCCACCACTGGCCTGCATGTCCGTGTCGGGGTGGGGCTATCGCGAACGTGCCGCGATACCTCCCCTCTCTCTACATCATGCCGCAGATGCACCGCCGACGCACGGGTCCAACCACACAACACGAGCAAACGTGTCTCATGACGTTTCAAGGGTCAGTGATCGCACTGCATGAGAGGCGTGGTCACGCTTGAGGTTCTCGCCTGTTCATCGCATGGTGGGGAGACGACATCGTTCGCCACGCATTGGAAAATACAGCAGGTAAAAGCGCGAGGGAACGGTACATACGGTTGTGCGCTCCGACCCGAGGTTCCTCCGCCAACCACGGATGGGTGCCTTGGCTCGCCGCCCCGCAGGACCCCTGCTTGCCTCCGCATCGCGCCAGACATCTCAACGTGCTCCATCGAAGGCCTTGAAGTTTGGGCTTCCCTTAGAAAGTGCAGTGTGGTAGAAGAATCTCCAACAGAACGGCCCTTACGTTATAGATAAGCACGCGAAAGGCAGGCAAATGACCCCCAGGGAGGCGCTGATCCCGGCGAATAATCTTCAACATAACGTTGTGGCGGTTTCGGAGGGGGATCCCCAGACGAGGTTGATGATCCTGGCGGAGCAGGATTTCCGCACGCAGGTGGCCGGCCAGGCTGAGGGCACGGTCGATGCCAAGCAGCGGGATCTGGCCTGCTTCCTCACCTTCTATGTGCAGCTCTACGGGCATGACAACCGCCGCGAGTGGTACAAGTCCGTGACCGAGGCGTTTCTGAAGGCACTGGCACGGGGGCAGGTGCCCCGGCCGTCGAAGCGCGGCGAGCCGAAGCCGCAGCGCCTGTCCCAGGCGACGATCGCCCGCACCTACGCCACGGTGCGGCATTTCGCACGCTGGATCCACAACCATGTCGCGGCCTTCCCCCTGGGCTGCCCCACTAACGGCGTGAAGACGCCCGAGGAAGAGGAGCCGAGGTGGAAGGGCCTCTCCCGTCTCGAGCAAATCCGTTTGCTCAATGCCGCGCAGACGCTCCGCGTGCGCACAGGGCGGGGGACGGATCAGGGGCTGCGAGACCAGGCCCTGATTGCCACCCTGCTAGGAACAGGCCTACGCGTCTCCGAGCTGTTGGGCGTCGATCTCGCCCAGTATAACGGCCGAGGGTTGGTCCATGTCCTCCGCAAAGGCGGCCACGTGCAGAAGTCCATCCCCATTCAGCGGCAGCACCGGGAAGTGCTCGATGAATGGCTAGGGACGCGAGGCGACGCGCCGGGACCCCTGTTTCGGACCCGGAGCGGCAAGCGGCTCGACCGCACGCAGGCCTTTCTCATCCTGAAGCGCGTCGCCCGGCAGGCCAACGCGCATCTCCCCCCAGAACAGCACCTCACGGTGTCACCCCATGTGCTGCGGCATACGCTCTTGCGGAAGGTGGCCAATGAGAAGGGGGTGCACTAAGCCATGGAGCTCTCGGGGCATCGCAGCGACCGGTACATCTGGCGCTCCGTGAAGCCGGATGCACAGAGTCTCGCCGAAGCGATGGACGAGTTGGAGTAACCACGGCGCCCGTGCGCGCGTTTGCGGTGGCCACACCATCCTCGAGCGGCGGCCGGCTTCTGTGATCGTTGCCATCCACCAGCCATGGGGTGAGCTGCTGGAGATGCCGTTGGGGAGCGCGTCCCCCCCTGGCGATCCGGCGCTCCCCACCACGAGGGCCGTATGCACATCATCCTTGGCTCACAATCACACGGGCGGCGGGAGCTCCTGTCCGCGATGGGCTATGCGTTCGCGGTGATGCCGGCGCACATCGATGAACGCGCCATTCGCTCTGCAGACCCAGTCGCGCTGACCCTGGCGCTGGCCCATGCCAAAGCCAATGCCCTCCTGCCGCAGCTCCACAAGCCGGCGCTCCTCATTACCTCTGATCAGGTGGTTGTCTGGCAGGGGACGATCCGCGAGAAACCTGCGCACGCCGAGGAGGCGCGGGCCTTCCTGCGGGGCTATGCCGAGGGCCCGGCCGAGACGGTGACGGCGGTGGTCGTCACCCACACGGCCACGGGCCTGCGCCGGCAGGGGGTCGATCGTGCCACGGTCTGGTTCCGTCGCATCCCGGAGGAGGTTATCGACCAGGTCATCGCCCGAGGGGAGGTCTTCGCCCTGGCCGGCGGCTTTTCGATCACCGACCCCCTCCTGGAGGCGTATATAGAGCGCGTAGACGGCACCGCGGAGAGCGTCATCGGCCTGCCAACCGCCTTGACGCGTCAACTGCTCCGCGCCGCGATGGCCTCGCCTGCTGACGAAAGCCCCGCTGCCGCCGGGCGAGGCGAGCCTCCCACAGGAGGGACGTCAGGGCTATGATCGTCCAGATCTATGAGACCCAACACGCGTCGGAAGCCCGACAGCTCGAAGCCGTGGGCGTCGACCACATCGGGGTCCTCGTCGGCCGGGGGCGGTACGCCCGAGAGCTCCAGCCTCCGCAGGCGAGGGGGATTTTTCAAGCTATCACGCGGGCACGCCGGGTGGCGTTGTCGTTAGCGGACGATCTGGAGGACGTGAGCGAGGTCGTGGCGCAGACCCGGCCGGACATCTTGCACCTCGGCACCGTCCCCGAGGCCCTCGGTCCCGAGGCGGTGGTGACCCTGAAACGCCGGTTTCCCGACCTCCAGCTCATGCGCACGATCCCGGTGATCAACGAGCAGAGCCTCCTCGTGGCGCAGCAGTACGACAGCCTGGTCGACTATCTGCTGCTAGACACCTATCAGCCGGGGGATACCCAGGTCGGGGCTACCGGCGCGCCCCACGATTGGGACCTGAGCCGCCGCATCGCCCGGACGGTCCACACACCCGTCATTTTAGCCGGGGGCTTGGGTCCGCAGAACGTGGCCGACGCGATTCGCACCGTGCGACCGGCCGGCGTCGATTCGAAGACGCACACGGATCGAGACGGCGGCCCCTTCAAGGACATCGAGAAGGTGAGGGCATTTGTGCGGATCGCCAAATCGCTTCAACTCGACCGCGGCGCATCGCCCTAGATACGCGTGGTCGTCAAGAGCCAGGGCAGGGCATTACCGTCCTGGAGAAGGATTGGCCATGCCGCGCACACCTCGGCTTGACGCTCGCAGGAGCGAAGGAGGCGTCGCTTCACGACCCGGTCGCTGAACGCCCTGCTGACCGACGCGGTCGCCCCCGAGCGACTGTGCATGGAGGCGCCGTGGGCCGCGTCGGTGTCCTACGGCCTGACCCCTAGGTGCGTGATACGCACCTGAACGTGTGTCTACGACGCTCGCACGAGGGCAACTCGTCGAGACGCGTCATACCTTGTCATGGTGAAAAGGCGGAAGCATGAGCACGCTCCTGATCCGCAACGCCACGGTTCTAGTCACCATGGACGCCCAACGGCGCGAGATCGCCAACGGGGGCCTGTTGGTGCGGGATGGCTTCATCGAGCACGTCGGGAGCATCGACCTCCATGTACTCCAGGTGCACGCCCAGACGCCGGGCTGCCTCCTTCGCGGCGTGCTGGATGTGTGCCCGAGCGGGCAGGGCTCTGACCATCGCACCCTGTTGGAGCGCGGCGACGCGGGTCACGCCGGGCACGGCCTCCAGGAGCAGTTGGAGGCGTTTCGCATGGAATTCCAGGCCCACCTGATTCGTCACGCCGGTGACGTTCCCGCCCGGCTGCGCTAGACTGGTGACCAGCCCCATGGCCACCGGATCGGGAACCGCCACAAAGACGATGGGGGTCGTGCGCGTCACCTGCATGGCCGCCAGGGGGCCATCGGGCGACGCCGCCACGAAAACGTCCAGGGGGAGCTGGACCAGCTCGACCGCGAGTGCCCGCTGCCGCTCTACCGTCCCGTCCGCACAGCGCCACTCGATGACGATGGTGTGGCCCTCCACGTACCCTAGCTCGCGCAGCCCTTGGGCGAATGACTCGGTGCGGCGGGGCGAGACCAGACTGGGACGCAGAAAGCCGATCCGAGGCACCTTCGCTGACGGCTGCGCGGCGGCGGCGAGCGACGCCATGAGAAGGCCTAGGGCGAGGGTGACAAGCAACCTGATACGGCGGCGTGTCATGGGAGCCTCCTGAGGTCACGGATATGAGGGGACATTCTATACGCCGCAGGCCAGGGAAGGAAACCACATTTTGCAAGATTACACGTCCAAATCCGTGGAGATAATTTGCGGAGAGTGTTCAATTAAAGATAGACAAGAACAATGCTTGATATGCCTCGAAGATCGCAGGTACATTGAGCGCGCACCACAGCTTTAAGGAGGCATGAATCATGTCTATAGATTTGGAGACCACCTTGGTTCGTCGCGTCATACGAGCGAGGTGATGTCTCGTATTGGAATTATCCCTTTCAATCGCATGTGTGTGTGCTTTGCCAATGATATGACGCTCCTTGGGTAAGACCTGAGCAAACGCGTCCCAGTTGTCTGTATAAAATATACACTCCGTTAAATGTTTGAGTTTGTCGTAGAGCCGTTGGAACGTTGTAGCATCACGACCACCGAGTACCCAGGCAATGGTTCGCCCTGTGCGACGATCCACGGCTTTAATAATCCAGACTTTTCTTTTTTTGATTGGATAAAATGCCACATCTCATCAAATTCAATTTCTTGAATATCGGCATCGATTGTCGGTTCATCTATGATGGAAGCGGCTTGTCGAATCCAGTAATAGGTGGTTGTCCGTGATACTCCAAAGAGTTTGGCCAAAAAGCCAAAAGAGGCTTTTCCAAGCGAGTATAAGATAATACTTAAGGCCTTTTTGATCTCGGTGGTGTGCGGATGACGCTCGTCACCAAGCACAAAATTATAACCACACATTTTGCATTTATATCTTTGCTTATCTCGCACAAATCCATTTTTTACTGTATGAGTGTTATGGCAGTTTTTACAAGAAATCATAGGCTCTCCCTTCTGTGAATGATGTGAATAAAGGGAGAGCATACCACATCTATCTAGTTTTTAACACTCTCGCCACCGGTTTAGATGCCGTGGTAGCGCAGGGTGCTGAAGCTGGCGGACATCAGTCACACTTCACAAAGCCAGCCGCTGGGGAGATCGGCACCATTGGCACCGTAGCACTCGTTCCAGAGGTGGTTGATGCGGTGCGTATTCCAGTGATTGCCGCTGGAGGGATGGCCGACGGGCGTGGATTGGTTGGCGCCCTGGCACTAGTACTACAGTGGTCATTAAATTAGTAGGCCGCCAAGGCCGCGGGAACTGCCCCACGACGGT
>Ga0137394_10003316_pt1 | contig 12057 bp, 4 predicted proteins | sample czobulk116metaG_FD_108278 | JGI IMG/M metagenome (GOLD analysis project Ga0137394, IMG submission 108278) | Vadose zone soil microbial communities from Angelo Coast Range Reserve, California, USA - czobulk1.16 metaG | ecosystem: Environmental > Terrestrial > Soil > Vadose zone | place: USA... | reverse complement strand
TTCGCAACCGGAAACAAGTCTTGACAGAGCACGTTTGGTTACTGATGGCCAAAAGTATCCAATCCAATCTGCCTTTCCGTCCGCCACATTTCTGACCGAGAAACATCAGGTCGAAGTGGATGGGACCGGATCTGAGAAGAAGTGGTATGCGCTTCAGGTGAGACCGCGCTTTGAGAAGATAGTAGGGTTACATCTGAACCACAAAGGATACGAAGAGTATCTGCCCCTGTACCGCAGTCGACGACGATGGTCGGATCGCATCAAAGAGGTCGATCTTCCATTGTTCCCCGGCTACATATTCTGCAAATTCGACGTCCTGCGGCGATTGCCGATCCTGCTGGTTCCGGGAGTGATGTCTGTGGTCGGTTTAGGCAAGAATCCGCTTGCAGTAGATGAGCACGAGATCAGCGCCGTGCAGAATGTCGTGAAGTCCGGCTTAACGTATCAGCCATCCGGCTTCATCTGCACAGGCCAGATGGCTCGTGTGGAGCGCGGGCCTTTGCGCGGCCTGGTCGGAATTGTCGTCGCAACCAAGAAGAATTGCCGTCTGGTGATTTCAGTCAATTTGCTCCAGCGTTCCGTGTGGGTTGAAATCGACAGCGACAGCGTCATGCCTGTGTCGCCAGCGAGTCAACAGGCCGCTATAGCCAGAGTGTAGACATCCAATCAAATTGCTCATCGCGCCGCGCAGTGCCGGAGGCCTGCGCGGTGTCGATCGTGTACCTGCCAACGCGTCCGAGACTTTCTGAATCAAATATCATGGCGAGCCGTACGATACGCCTATAACATTTACTCCCCTTGTGGGAAACACTTGATTTTAGGAAACACCTAATGGAGTACCCGGAGAATTTGATAACGCGATGCTTTGGTTCGCAGGGATCGGTGTTGAAGATAGGCGGCCGATCCATAACCGAACTCGCGGACCGCTATGGGACTCCGTTGTTTGTGTACGACAGAGGCGCCATCGACCAGAAGCTCGCGGTACTTCGGACCCTGGTGCCCGAGTTCGAGATCTACTACTCGGTCAAAGCTAATCCCAATCTCGCCATCCTCCGCCACTTTGTGCTCCGCGGCTGCGGCCTCGAAGTCGCGTCAGGCGGCGAATTCATGCAGGCATTGGCTGCCGGGTGCCGGCCGGCATCCATTTTCATGGCGGGCGCAGGCAAGACCGACCGTGACCTTGAACTTGCCCTCGTCGGCAACGTCGGCGAAATCCATATTGAATCTCCGCGTGAGGCCGCGCGCATCGCTGCGATCTGCGCACACGGTGGTGTTCGGGCTCGAGTGGGGATACGCGTCAATCCGACAGGCGAAGCTCAGGGTGGCGCGATGAGAATGGGCGGCAAGCCGGCGCCCTTTGGCGTAGACGAAGAGAAACTGGATCTCTTGATTCAGGTGATTGAGTCGCAGCCTTGCTTCGACTTCCGCGGCATTCACATGTTCGTGGGGACGCAGGTCCTGGATTGCTCGGTACTCATTCATCAATATAGGAAGGCGATCCAGATTGCGCGCGCCGTCGCTTCAAGAATCGGCAGGCCGCTTCAGACGGTCGATTTTGGCGGCGGTTTGGGGATTCCATACTTCACGGGCGACCGTGAGCTCGACCTCAGCCATTTGTCCGAAGCAGTTGCAAGTCTGATGGACGATGTGCGGAAGGATCCCCATTTCCGCGAAACTTCTTTCGTGATCGAACCAGGCAGATTCCTGATTGGAGAAGCCGGCGTTTATATCGCTCGAATTGTCGATATTAAAGAGTCACGTGGAAAGAAGTTCCTGATACTCGACGGTGGAATGAACCATCATCTTGCGGCCTCCGGAGACCTTGGTCAGACGATCAAGCGAAATTATCCGGTTGCATTAGTGGAAAAGCTCCACCACGAACCCGCCGAACAGGTGGATCTGGTCGGACCTCTTTGTACACCTCTTGATACTCTCGGGCGTAACGTAAGTCTCCCAGGGGCGGACGTCGGCGATTTGGTCGGAGTCTTCCAGTCCGGAGCTTACGCGCGAAGCGCGAGCCCATTAGTTTTTCTGAGTCACAATACTCCTGTGGAAGTTCTGGTGGACCAGGGTGAAGATTTCCTGATTCGGTCTCGTGGGTGCACGGAAGACCTCATGCGCGACGTTTGCGTGCCACCACGTTTGCTGGCCGCTAACGCAGCGGCACGATAAACAGCTAAGAGCAGCGTCTCTTCACACAACTCTCCATTTCAGTCGCTATCAAAAATCAAGAATTTCAAATTGCCGGAGGCTTGCCCAGCCGGGCGCAGATCAACCAGCGTTACGAAAAACCGTCCTCGTTCGATTAAGAGCAATTCTTTAATGAGTAAAGAAAATGTTTTACACAATGGTCCGCATGAAGGATTCACGACTGCTTCTCGGCCTCCTGTTTCTCACGGTCGGACTGTCTGCCGTGATCGTCGCGTTCCTTGACTATGACAGTCAGATTGGCAATAGATCGTCCTCTTTGAAACCGGTTTCGGACTTGAGGACCGATGCCTCAGCAATTTCGCCTCAAACTGTTCTGGCAGAGAAGTGCGCTCGTCCCGGCGTGCTCAGATGTTTAGGCTTTGACAGCCCGAGCTTCCTTCATTACAGCTGGCCCGCCGCAACAGTGTGCGACGCCCTTTTCAAGGGACAGAAGAATGTCGAAAAGAGCCGTCCGGGATGGGGGAATGCCGTTGCAGTAGTTCAGAACGATCAGTGCGTCTTTCCTGAAATCGACACGGAAACCGCTCACTCGGGAACCGGGTCGCTAAAGATCACCATCCCCTCGAATAGCTCCGCCGATTCCGGCGGGCATTTTACGGAGGTTTTTAAGCGAAACAGCGACGGTACTCCCGACGGGACCTATATCGGCCCGGGTTCTCCGTTGGGAAACGTTCTCTATTTTCAGTTTTACCAGAGATTCGATGAGGACTTCCTGTCCACGAACTTCCAATGTTTGGATGGAGAGTGCGGCGGCTGGAAGCAGGCGATCTGGTTTGGCAACCCGCCAGATGGAAACAGCGCGAGCAGCCTTGAAGTCACCATTATCAACGGCTGGCAACGTGGTGTACCTCAAATGTACGGTCAGATGGGCCGTGACCACTACGGTATTCAGGACGTTCGCGGCTGTAAGTACAACCGAGGTGGGAATGATGCCGGTAGCGGCTTCGCATCGCATATCAATTATCCCGAGCCGTCATGTGTCACGTATAAAGCGAATCAGTGGATGGAATTTACCGGCCGAATTGAGATTCGGGGCCACAGCAACGAGCCTTCAAGCCGCGTTCAATTGTGGGTGGATGGACAGCTTGCTGTTGATTACGACCAGGCCAGGATCGATTGGTCAGGAACTTCCGGCGATGGCCTTGGGCAATTTCTCCTCTCGCCTTCTCACACAAACAAGGACAGTTCGCAAGCCCATCCCGCCGGTCATGTCTGGTATGACGATCTGATCATATCGACTCAACCGATATTGATGGGTGCCGTTGCTACGACCTCACAAAAGAACGAATGAGGAAAGATGAAATGAAGTCAATCAGCATATTTGGACTGGGCTATGTCGGAACCGTAACCGCCGCATGTCTGGCCTCTCGTGGCCACAACATCATCGGTGTGGATCCGAACCCGCTGAAGGTTCAGCGGATCGGAGCCGGTCTGAGTCCGATTGTGGAGGCCGGTGTCCAGGAGATGATCGGGGCAGCCAGGCGAGGCGGGCTGATCTCGGCCACCCAGAATCCGGCTGAGGCTATCGCGCACTCGGACATTTCGTTTATTTCGGTGGGCACGCCGAGCCAGCGAAATGGCAAGCTCGATCTGTCGCACATGCGGAAGGTATGCGCCGAAATTGGTCATGCTTTGCGGTCGAAGAATTCGTTCCACTGGATCGTTGTTCGCAGCACTGTGCTGCCAGGAACGACGGAGAGCGTGGTTATACCTGCGATCGAAGCCGCAAGCGGTTTGAAAGCCGGACGCGACTTTCAAGTGTGTTTCAATCCCGAGTTTCTCCGCGAAGGAACAGCGGTTGCGGATTTCTTCAATCCGCCTTTTACCGTCGTCGGCGTCGATGATCCAATGCAGGCAGCTCCAATCCGCGAGTTGTACGGCTTTCTGCCGGCGCATTTGTATCAAATCGCGATTCCGGCTGCGGAAATGATCAAGTACTCCTGCAACGCTTTTCATGCATTGAAGGTCGCTTTTGCCAATGAAATCGGGACTATTTGCAATTCGATGGGCGTCGACTCGAAAACTGTCGCCGATATCTTCAAGTCCGACACTCGGCTCAATGTATCGCCGGCTTACTTGACTCCCGGTTTCGCTTTTGGCGGCTCATGTCTCCCGAAGGACCTTCGCGCGCTCACGCATCGAATAAGAGAATTGGATCTGCGCCTGCCGTTGCTGGAATCGATTCTTCCCAGCAACACCGAGCATATTGAACGCGCGGCCGAAACAATCCTTTCCATGTCAAAACGCAGGATCGGCGTTCTCGGATTGAGTTTCAAATCCGGTACCGACGATCTTCGAGAAAGTCCCATGGTCCATCTTGTCAAGAAGCTGATTGCAGAGGGCTGCGACGTCCAGATTTGGGATGAGAACGTCGCGTTGGGTCAGCTCATCGGGTCGAATCGGGACTTCATTGAGGCGTACATCCCTCACATCGGCACTCTGTTGCGAGACAATCTCAGAAATGTTCTAGCTCATGCCGATGTTGTCGTCCTTGGCACGAACTCTGTGTCACGCGACGAGCTTACGAAACGCCTCCACGACGATCAGTGTCTTATTGACCTGACCAGCCTCACCCGCCCAATACAAAAAGAAGAAGCGGCCGTTCTTGCGACACACTCCTGAGGCGAGCCACTAGTAACCTCGTGCTGCCCTCCAAAAAAATTCCGCTTTGTGCCAATAGCGTGGCGGCTTTCAGCGCTGCCACGGGATCGATGGGGAAACGAACACAGACGCTCAAGTTTCGAAAGAATGCCTGACAAACCAACACGACATTAAGTCGAGTCCTGATTCACTGAACAACCAGAGGAGGTCTCCGATGAAGAAAGATAAGCAGAGTATCGCTCGAGGTCGCAGGCCCGGCCTGTTGAGTCGTACAGCCGTCGCGGTTGCCTGTTCCCTTGCTGTGGTGCTTCTGACGTTGAGCGCTGCTCCAGATGCGGCCTGGTCTCAGGGTCTGCCAGTCAAAACATGTGCGAATGGAATAAATGCCTATCTTTGCAAAGGCGATATCCTGGTCGCCGACGGTAACTCGGATGCTGGCAAAGGCAGAGTCATCCTGGTCAACCCGGTAACCGGAAACCAAACGTCCATTGCTCACGGCCTTCCGTATCTTACCGAACCCGTCGGCGTCATCTTCGATCCCAACGATAACAACCTCCTCGTTATTAACGGGATTACCAGCGGCATTGGCCAGATTAATGGGGTCATTCGTGTGAATCCGGGTACCGGAGATCAGACCCTGCTCTCCTCAGGCTTCGATGCTCCTTTCGCCATAGCCCTTGATAACAACGGCAATATTTTCGTGGCCGATAGTGGTTATTCGGCAACTGATCCTGCTCATCCGCTAGTGAATCGGCCGGGCAGAATCCTTAAAGTGGACCGGAATACCGGGGCTCAAACCCTCTGGGCCACGGGCGGTTACGTTGACCATCCTTACGGTATCGCCTTCGATGGGGGCAACACCAACCTGCTTTATGTGACAGACGCGACCTCGTTCAATGGGCAAGGCGCTATCTACAGTTTGGACCCCGCAAACATAAACAGCCCTCCAAGGCTGATCTGGGGCCCCAGCACCGCAAATCCGGCTCCCGTGGTCCCCCAGAGCTCGCCCCTGGGTTGCCCTCTTGGCCTGACGGTTGAGGGCACCGGGAACCTTCTCGCTACGGCCTTTTCGTATCCTGCGCCGCCTCCAAACGCCATCTACGGATGCGTTCCCCCGGGGATCTTCCGTATAGATCTTATCAACCACGTCCAGGTTACGATGACCGACAACAACACCACTCCTCCCCTGTCGTGGAACTTGCCGTTTGGAATAGACACCGAGGACAACGGTACCTCTACGGGCAACATCATAGTTGTCGACGAAGGACTGAGAATGGTCTTCCGTCTGAATCCAACTCCCTATGATCCTGCGCATCCACTCGCAAACTTTATCGCTCCAATCCCGCTTTCCCGTGATGGGTTTTTCGTTACACCGGTCGGCCTCTCGCTTCGCAAGACTCAGCCGACCGTCAATATTGCGGTACCGCCGAGCGCGACGATCAATGTTCCGTCCAATCCCCAGGAAGGGACTCCAATCACTCTGACGGCTACGGTAATCGGCGATTCATCCACTTATTCCTGGACGGTGAAGCATGGAAGTACAGTCGTTGCGGAGGGCACAGCAGCCAGTTTAACGTTCACTCCGGATGATAGTGTCACTTACGACGCCACGCTTGCCGTAACGAACGGCGCGGGTACCGGCTCGGCGTCCGCGACTTTTGTTGTCGCTAACGTGGCGCCAAGCGGAGCGATCACCAACATTCCGTCGAATAGTCCGGAAGGGACAGCGATCACCCTCAACAGCTCAGTGACCGATCCCAGCGGCGTTGATACAGCAGCAGGTTTCACTTATTCCTGGATAGTGACGAAGAATAGTGTTCAGTTCGCGTTGGGTACGGGTCCGAGTCTGACCTTCACGCCGACTGACAGCGGCCCTTACGCCGTCTCGCTCAGTGTTACCGACAAAGACGGCGGGACAGGTACGACCTCTGGCACCGTCACTATTGCGAATGTCGCGCCAACCCCGAGCATCGGTGGTCCGGCGAGCGGTGTGGTAGGCACTCCGATCAGCCTCACCGGTTCGGCGACCGACCCCAGCTCAGTGGACACCGCGGCGGGTTTCACCTTCGCGTGGTCCGTGACGAAGAATGGCAGTCCTTTCACCACAGGAACGGGGTCAGCCTTCAGCTTCACTCCGGATGCCAGTGGTAGCTATGTTGCCACGCTCACTGCCTCGGACAAGGACGCCGGTGCCGGCACCGCGAGCAAGACGATCGGTGTCGTAGATGTAACGCCAACGGTAACTATCATTGGTGCTCCGGTAACTAGTGTAGAAGGGACGGCGATTGCGCTAACGAGTGCAGTCACCGGTACGGGCACACTCAGTTACTCGTGGAGCACGACCAGGAACGGGAGTCCGTTCCCGGCGGGTTCAGGCACGGGAAACAGCCTGAGTTTGACGCCCGACGACAATGGCGCTTACGTCGTAACGCTAATGGTAGGGAATACCGGTGGTATCGGTACGGATAGTAAGAGCATCAACGTCACTAACGTTGCTCCGGTCGTTGCCGGAGTGCCCGCCCTGGTGAGTTTCGGCACTTCTGGAACAATCAATGCCAACTTCACCGCCAACTTCACCGACGCGGGTAAGAATGACACCCATACATGCATACTCTCATGGGATGACGGTTCAAACCCAAGTCCCGGCACGGTAACCGAGTCGAACGGAAGCGGTTCCTGCGTGGGAACGCACACGTTTACCCAGGTCGGCGTCTACACGGTAAGTGTTACCGTAACAGACGATGACGGTGGCGCCGGCACCGACAGCAATTTCCTGGTTGTCTACGATCCTACTGCAGGCTTTGTAAGCGGTTCAGGTTCCATCAACTCGCCAGCCGGCGCCTATATTCCGGATGTTCTGAAGGCAGGTAAAGCGACATTCGCCTTCAACATGAGATATAAGCTCGGCTCGAACCTGCCGACCGGCCCCACCAGCTTTAACTTCAGCCTGGCTTCACTGAAGTTCAGCGGTGTGATTTACGAGTGGCTTGTGGTTGCGGGAGACAAGGCTCAATTCAAAGGTACTGGAACGATTGCGAACGACGCCGGGAACTACGGCTTCATCGTGACGGCTGCGGACGGTCAGCAGAACGGCGCGACTGGAATCGATAAGTTCCGCATCAAGATCTGGGCTATTAATACAGATGGTTCCACAGGGAGTCTCGTCTATGACAACGACGTAACTCACTCTCCAGACGACGTCGACACTGCGACTCTACCGCCCATCAGTACCGGTAACGTCCTCGTGTTCCTCGATACCGCTCCGTCTGCAGTAACTTCGAGCATTGATCCGGCAACTGTGACGGAGAACGAGCAGTACACATTTCTCACCGGCAGCTTCACGGATCCTGATCTTGGCGATCCACACACCCTGACCGTGGACTGGGGAGACGGAAGCGCTGTCAGCACCGTTTCACTTAACGCTGGATTTTTCACGTTCAGCGTTAATCACCCATACGTGCAGAACAATCCACCAACCGGACCTTACCTCATCAAGGTCACTGTCGGCGACAGTTACGGTAAGAGTGGTACCGGCAATACCCCTGCTCCGGTAACCAACGTTCCCCCGGTTATATCGGGCGGTACCTGGCCAACCGCTCCGGTGGCGATCGGTGCTCCTGTGACTGTTAAGGCGAACTTTACTGATGCCGGTATCAAAGATACGCACACGTGCACGTTCTCGTGGGGCGACTCTTCGGCACCAGGCTCGGGAGTAGTAACTGAGACCACTGCTGCTATACCCGCCGCATACATGAGCGGGTCCTGTACCGGCACGCACTCGTACACGGTAGGCGGTGACCACCTGGTTACGATTACTGTGACGGATGGCGACGGCGGTTCCGCAGTCTCCGGCGACATCACAATCAGTGTGAATACGCCGGTGAGCATTACCAGCCTTGGCGTGTCTCCCACCGCAATCAGTGAAAATGGTGTGGCGACACTCAGCGGCGTCCTGTCTGACCCCGAAAGTTCCGTGCACACGGTTACCATCAATTGGGGCGATGGGACTGCGAGTACAACAATAAATCTCGACCCGGCAGTGGTGGAGTTCTACGCAAACCACACCTACAAGGACGACAATCCGACCGGGACAGCTTCCGATGTATACACGATCAGCGTCAGCGCCACCGACAACATCGGCGCCGCTGCCACGCGTACCACCACTATTACGGTAAACAACGTCCCGCCAGTTGTATCCGGCATTACACCCGGTACAGCGAATCCGGGTGTTTCTGCAACCTTTGCGGCAAGCTTCACGGACGCCGGCACTTTAGACACACACACGTGCCAGTTCTCGTGGGGCGATTCCGGAACGGGCCCAGGAACAGTTACGGAAACGAACGGTAGCGGATCCTGCAACGCGGCGCATACCTATTCAGCCGTTGGGTCCTACACTGTAACCGTGACCGTGACCGACGACGATGGCGGCTCAGGCACGGCTACCAGGACGGTTGCGGTCAGTACCGTCAATTCGCCGCCGGTCATGACCGGTGTGAGTGCGTCTCCGAACCCGGTTAACGAAGGCACCTTAACGACACTCGCGGGCTCGTTCACGGACAGCGGCGATACCGGCACCCACACAGTCACCATCGTTTGGGGAGACGGTCCGCCAAATACGACCCTGACACTCGCTTCGGGAGTGTTCAATTTCTCTACAACCCACAAATATTTGGATGACAGTCCGAGCGGAGGCTACACGGTTAATGTCACCGTGAAGGACAGTTCCAACGCCACAGCTACGGCCAGCACCAATGTCACGGTGAACAATGTCAGTCCGAATATAACCAGTGTTCTGATCAATACCGTCGCAACTACAAATACTGTGCTTCTTGGGAGTGCCGCGACGGTCAAGGTGAATTTCACTGATGCAGGCACTAAAGACACACACACATGCCTTATCACATGGGGCGACTCGTCACCGGATTCCTCCCCGGCAGCGAGCGAAACCAACGGCAGCGGTTCGTGCACGGCAGCACGCACGTACGCGGCTTCCGGCACGTATAGCGGTATGGCTACGGTGACCGACGATGATGGCGGTGTGAAACAATCCGCCTTCACAGTCAAGGTCACTGTCGCTCCTGTTGTTTCGAATGTCTCTCTCAGCTCGAACTCCATAAACGAAAACGCAACGGTGACCTTCTCAGGCTCATTCACGGATCCAGACGCTGGCGATACTCATAAGGTCACGATCGTCTGGGCCGATGGCTCTGCCAACACCGTCATCAACCTTGCTGCGGGCGTGCTGAGTTTCTCCACAACCCACAAGTACCTGGATGACAACCCGACGGCTACGTCTTCCGACGTTTACAACATCAATGTCACAGTGGCCGACGGCAGCAACGCCAGTAGCAGCTCCTCTACCTCGATTACGGTAAACAACGTTGCTCCAGTTATTACTACAGCCAATGCTGCGGCTGTCACTTTACCCCTCTGGGTCGACTTCACCGATGTGGGCACCAAAGATACTCACAGGGCCTGGATCAATTGGGGTGATGGACCGGTTGAAGTAGCCGTGAGCGAGGCCAACGGTGTCGGGTACCTCACGGGCGACCACACCTGGACCAGCGCCGGACCCCACACGGTGATCATCACGGTCACCGACGACGATACTGGCACAGTGTCCAAATCCTTTGTCGTCAACTAGCTCTTCAGATTTAGTCAAGGGCTAGGCGGAACGGGGTGTTTTTCTCCTCGGAAACACCCCTTTCCGCGCTATTCATCTTATTCATGGAATAGAAGTTGACAAAGTGCTAACAGACGGCTGTCGTTGTGGAACGACACTGCTCTAATTCATGGTATCGGAGGCCATAGCGGCGTTGGGATGGGACTCGCAACCCGACGCACCATTCAAATAAATCACCATCTTCTCAATAACTTGTTTTGACGTTCCTTTCTTTGGAGTCCGACCTGCCAAGGCCGGGGCACAACGTTGTGCGCTTGTGCTTGGGCTAAGGCTAAGCCCCATGAGGATGACAAGCCGTTGGACTACAAAGAGAGGAATGTCGAATGAACAAGAATCAGATAAGGATTATCGAGAAAGGCCCCGCCAAGCCATTTGCCAACGCGTCAGGATTCGCAGGCGTTTTGGTCGCGCTGGCTGTCGTAATCTTAATGCTTACCCTGGCATCATCCGCAGGGTGGGCGCAGGGCCTGCCGCTTAAAACGTGTTCGAATCAAATAACAGCTTACCTTTGCAAAGGCGATATCCTGGTCGCCGATGGCAACTCGGATAATGGAAAAGGCAGAATCATCCTCGTCGACCCGGTAACCGGAAGCCAGACATCTATTGCTCACGGCGATCCGTACCTTGACGAACCTGTCGGCGTCATCTTCGATCCCAACGATAACAACCTCCTCGTTATTAACGGCGTTGCTGGTGGCACCCAGATTAATGGCGTCGTTCGTGTGAATCCGGGTACCGGAGCTCAGACTCTGGTTTCCTCAGGCTTCAATGCTCCTTTCGCTTTAGCCCTCGATGGCAACGGCGATATTTTCGTTGCCGATAGTGGTTATGCGGCGACTGATCCCAATAACCCTCTAGTCAATCAGCCGGGCAGAATCATTAAAGTGGACCGGAAGACGGGGACTCAAACCCTCTGGGCCACGGGCGGTTTTATCAGCCACCCTTACGGCATCGCCTTCGATGCCGGCAACACCGGCCTGCTTTATGTTACAGACGCGACCTCGTTCAATGGGCAAGGCGCTATCTACAGTCTGGACCCCGCAAACATAAACAGCCCTCCAAGACTCGTCTGGGGCCCCGCCACTGCAAGTCCGGCTCCCGTAGTCCCACAGAGTGCGCCCATGGGTTGCCCTCTTGGCATAACGGTTGAGGCCACCGGGAACCTTCTCGCCACAGCGTTTTCATATCCTGCGCCGCCTCCAAACGCCATCTACGGATGCGTTCCCCCGGGAATCTTCCGTGTGGATCTTATGGCCAGGCGCCAGGTTACGATGATCGACAACAACACCACTCCTCCCTTGTCGTGGAACTTGCCGTTTGGAATAGATACCGAAGACAACGGTACCTCCACCGGCAATATCATCGTTGTCGACGAAGGCTTGAAAATGGTCTTCCGTCTGAATCCAACTCCCTATAATCCATTGGATCCACTCGCAAGCTTTATCGCTCCAATCCCGCTTTCGCGTGATGGGTTCTTCGTTACACCTGTTAACCTGTCGCTTCGCAAAACTCAGCCTACTGTCAACATTGCTCAGCCGCCGAGCGTGAGTATCGTTGCTCCG